>Ga0075026_100000374_pt1 | contig 17717 bp, 23 predicted proteins | sample Str012_2_FD_71392 | JGI IMG/M metagenome (GOLD analysis project Ga0075026, IMG submission 71392) | Freshwater sediment microbial communities in response to fracking from Pennsylvania, USA - Straight Creek_MetaG_SC_2012 | ecosystem: Environmental > Aquatic > Freshwater > Creek > Sediment... | reverse complement strand
CAGGTCAACCTGGCCGGGACGGTTGTCTCGCCGGCAGGTGTCGCACCGGGCGCGGTCACCGTCAAGGCCAGGAAGGCAGGAGCCGGCGCACTCGTCAGCGGCGTCGTCACCCAAGGCGGCCTGCCGCGGCCGGGCGTGTCGGTGCAGGTCTGGGGCGGGAAGAGCAAGGCGACGCTCAAGAAGCTCGGCACCGTGAGGAGCAACGCGAAGGGCGCCTACACGTTCAAGGCGAAGTCCGGCAGCGTGTTCCAGGCACAGGCCGTCGCCGCACCGACCGCGGCGCCGCCGCTCTGCACGTTGCTGACGCCGCAACTCGGCGGCAAGCCGTGCGTGAACCCGACCGCGAACGGGTTCTCCGCCAAGAGCGGGCTCGCCCCGAAGAAGTAGACGCAGGGCCGGAATCTCAAGGAGAGGGCGTCCGGGGAGGCGCCCTCTCCTATGCTCGAGACATGGCGGCAACCGTCAGGCTGGGAACGTGCAGCTGGGCCGACGAGGGGCTCCTGAAGACATGGTACCCGCGTGGCGTCTCGACGGCCGCAACGCGGCTCGGCTACTACGCGGAGCGCTTCGACACCGTGGAGGTCGACTCGCCGTTCTACGCCTTGCCCGATCCCGCGGTGACCGAACGCTGGGCCCGACGCACGCCGGACGAGTTCGTCTTCCACGTCAAGGCGCACGCCTCCATGACCGGCCACGAGGCGGCCGATCAGGAGACCGCCTTCGCTGCTTTTCGCGCGGCCGTCGAGCCGCTGGAGCTCTCGGGAAAGCTCCGCAGCGTCCTGCTGCAATACCACCCGCGCCTCGTCAAGTCTGCAGCGGCGAAGGAGGAGCTCAGTCGTGTCCGTGCGCTGCTCGACCCGCTCGTGCCGCTGATCGAGTTCCGGCATCGCTCCTGGCTCGAGCCGTGGGAGCAGACCGACACACTGACCTTTCTGGAGCAGCATGGGCTGGCGTACGTGTCCGTCGACGCTCCTGCTACGCGAGCCGCCAACGTCGTGCCGCGGGTTGCAGCTGCGACCCACGCGCTCGCCTATGTGCGGTTCCACGGACGGAACTGGAAGACCTGGAACATCCGCGGCGGCAAGTCCTCCGACCGCTTCGACTGGCTGTACTCGTCGGAGGAGCTCGCAGAGTGGGTCGGCCCGATCGGGCGTCTCGCGAGCGAGGCGGACGAGGTGTACGCGCTCTTCAACAACAACAAGGACGACTTCGCACCGAGGAGCGCCGTGGTCTTCCGCGGCCTGCTCGACGAGGCGGGCATCGCTGCAAGCGGTGGGATCGAGCCGCTACCGCCGCAGCAGACGCTGTTCTGAGGCGCCGGACAGCGCTGTGAGGAACTTGGCACGAAGTCGGCACACGTGGGGACAGACCCTGGCGTGTGCCAACTTCGTGCCAAGTTGTGCCCACGAGCGACCGCCCGCGCGGTGCCCGCACGTCGCGGGAGACCGCTCGGCGGGCGGTAAAGTCGCGCCGTGCGCGTCCTCTCGATCGTCCACCACGACCCGACCGACGGCGGCGTCTTCGACGAGACGGCCGAGCAACTCGGCCACATGGTCGAGCGCTGGCTCCCGTCCCGGGAGGAGACGCGGCCCAGGCCGGACGGGTTCGACGCCGTCATGGTGTTCGGCGGTGCGATGCATCCGGACCAGGACGGCGCGCATCCGTGGCTTTCCGGCGAGGTCGAGTTCCTGCGCCATGCGCTGGATTCTGGCGTGCCGTTGCTCGGCGTCTGTCTCGGCGCGCAGCTGATCGCGCGTGCCGCGGGCGCGGATGTCGGGCCCGCCGAGGCGTCCGAAGTGGGCTGGCACGAGGTGGAGCTGACGGAGGCCGGCCACGCCGACCCGGTGCTCTCGACCTTGCCGCCCCGGATCGACGCGTTCCAGTGGCATCACTACACCTTCGAGCTCCCCGCCACCGCGACCGAGCTCGCGCGCAGCCCGGCGGCCCGGCAGGCGTTCACGATCGACCGCCGCGCCTGGGGCATCCAGTTCCATGCAGAGGTGACGCGAACCATGATCGCGAGCTGGGCCGCCGACGGCGCCGACCAGCTGCGGAGTACGCCCGCAGATCTCCTGGCCCAGACGGACGGGCTGATCGAGGCCTGGAACGAGGCGGGGCGAAAGCTCTGCGCCGCGTTCCTCGATACCGCGGGCTAGCCCGACGGCGCCGCCACCAGGTGCGACCACGCATGCCACGAGCCCGCGTAGTTGCGTGCGTGGTAGCCGGCGTCGACCAGGATCTCGACCGCCCAGGCGGAGCGCGACCCGGAGTGGCAGTAGGCCGCGATCTCCGCGCCGACCGGCAGCGCGACCAGCTCACGCACCGCTTCCTGCCCCGGACACGCGGCCAGCTCGTGGATGTCGAGATGGCGCGCCCCCGGGATATGCCCCTGCCGGAGGTCGCAGGCGTAGCCGGCCTCGCCCGAGAATTCCCCGGCGCTGCGCACGTCGAGGACGGTGAGCCCCGGGTCGTCGAGCCTCGCCACGAGCTCGTCGTGGAAGATCTCCATCGCGACGCTAGCGGGAGTAGGAGGCGACGACTTCGAGCTCGGCTGCGATCGACGGGCGCTGCGCCAGCCGCTCGAGCCAACCGCTGAGAGCAGGGAACGGCTCCAGCGACACCCCCATCACGTCACGCGCTCGGATCACCCAGGGGACGTAGCCGATGTCGGCGAGACCGAAGGTCGTCCCGGTCAGGTAGGGGACGCGCGCGAGCAGTGCGTCGAGCGCGGCCAGCGCGTCGTGGAAGGCCTCGGCTGCCCCGTCTTCACGCCGCCGGAGCGCGTAGTACGGATCGGAGAAGTCGTCATGACGGAAGACGAGCAACCGTGCAAAGGCCCGCTCGCCTGCATCCGCCGGGAGCAGCGCAGGCTCCGGATACCGCTCCTCGAGGTACTCGACGATCACCGCCGACTCGGGCAGCACCCAGCCGTCCTCTTCGATCACCGGCACCTTGCCGTTCGGGTTCTTCTCGTACAGCCACGCCGGCCGGGCTGCGAGATCGATCACGACGGTCTCGTGCGGCACACCCTTCTCCGCGAGCGCGATTCTGGCCCGCGCGCAGTAGGGGCAGCGTGGCGCGTCGTAGAGCGTGAGCACTCCGCCAGGCTACCGGTCGGGGGAGGGCAGCCCGAGAGCCGCAGCGATCGCGGCGGCATGCTCGAGCGGCGGCGGCAGGTCGGCGGGCGTGAGCGCGGTCCGCGCAACCGAGCGCAAGCGGGCCGGGTCGGCTCCCGTCAGCCGGTGGAGCACCGTCGCGTTCGCCGCGAGCGCTATCACGTCGCCCGGCTGCAGCGGCCCGTGGAACTCGGGAACGGAGAGGTACTCGTCGACGACGCTGCCGCGCTCGAGAGCCACGACCCGGACGACCGCACCAGTCTCGATCCCGATCGAGAGGACCACTGCGCCCAGCCGGTCGGAGAGCTCCCTGGCCACCCGCTTGAGCGCCGCTGGGTCCTGCCCGGCGACGGCGTCGCGCACCGCGATCCAGCCGTTGACGGGCGGATCGACCTCCACCCCCGGCGAGCCGATGCGCGGAGCGAACGCCGTCGCGGCACGCTCGACTGCGCGGTGATCGTCTGTCTGCACGTAGACGACCCCGAGCTCCGCCCGGGGCGCCGCCGGTTCGAGCCGGGCGAGCAGGGCCGCCGTCGGCGCGCCGAGCACCGTGCGCTCCTCGCGCAGTCCCCAGCGCGCGTACACGGTGCGTGCGAGCGAGTTGGACGCGGAGACGTCGAGCTCGACGTGCTCGATGCCCTGGTCGGCCAGCTGCCCGACGAGCTCGCGCACGAGAAGGCCGGCGACTCCGGCCCGGCGCGATCCGGGCAGCACGTACAGGTCGGTCAGCTCGCCGGTGCGCGGGCCGACCGCGTGCGCCAACGCGAAGCCGACGGGCGACCCTTCCTCCTCGGCGAGCAGCGCGACGCCGTCACGAACGAGGGCCGCGATCTCGGCGAGCTCGCGCTCGAAGTCGACGCCGCCATACTCGGGAGGCGGCATCTCCTCGACGAAGGCACGCCACAGCCGCTCCAGAGCCGGCAGGTCGGCGGCGGTGGCGGGCCTGACCGTCATCCGGCGATCGTACGCGACAACTGCTCGAAATCGACCCACGGCTCGTAGGCAGCGCCCTGCGCTTCGAGCCAGCGAGCCAGCCCGTCGCGCGCGAACACGCGGTCCGCGGCGAGAGCGGCGCAGCGGTCCGACAGTCCGTCGCCCACGAACGTCACCGGGCCACCGTCGAGCACGGTCGCGCGCTTGCAGGGCTCGCCGCAGGCGCCGCAACGGCTCGGGTCGCGGAACCGTGCGCGCCAGCCGTCAGGCGTGCGCTCGAGCCGGTTCGCCCGCACCTCGACATCGACTCCCTCGCGCTCGAGGACGGGCGCGATCAACTCGTGGAAGCCGGCCGACACGATCGTGGGCCTGTGGCGCCCGGCGAATTCACGGAACCCGGCGCGCACGCTCACCGACTCGACGATGTGGTCGGTGATCTCGTCGATCGTCGCCGAGATCGTCTCGACTTCGGCCTGGATCACCTCGTGCAAGGTCAGCCTCCGGCCGAGTTCCGCCTCGGCCTGCTCGATCACCTTCTGATCGCCGAAGCGCGTGACGACCTCGACGAGCGTGTCGTGCACGGTCACCGTGCCATCCCAGTCGACGACGAACCTCATCCCGCGAGTGTGCCTAGACTCGCCTCGATGACCGTCGACCACCCGCTGCGCCTGGACGTCTCGCGCGAGGAGGCGCTCGCCCACGCGGCCGAGCTGATCGCCACCGCGTGGCGCAGTTTCGATCGCTTCAGGCCGGGCCAGCCGCCGATCGGCGACCGCGTGCGGGAGCTCACGTCCCTCGGGCTGCCCGAGGCCCCGGGCTCGGCGCTCGCCGTCATCGACGACGCGGCGCTCGCGCTCGACGAGACGATCGCGCAGCCGCGCCCGCGGTTCTTTGCCTTCGTCGGCTCGTCGGCGCTCGAGATCGCCGTGATCGGGGACGCCCTCGCCTCGTGCTTCGACGCGAACCTCGCCGCCTACGCGGCAGCGGCGAGCGAGATCGACCGGCAGGCGGTGGAATGGGTCGCGTCGTTCGTCGGTTTTCCGGCCGGCGCGGGCACCTTCACGAGCGGAGGGACGGTCTCGAACATGACGGCGCTCGCGGCGGCCCGCGAACGCGCCATCCCCGGCGCCCGGCGCGACGGGATCGTCGACCGACGTCCGGCGGTCTACTGCTCCGCCGAGGCGCACTACTCGGTCACCCGCGCAGCAGAGCTCCTCGGCATCGGCTCGGAGTGGGTGCGCGCGATCCCGATCGACTCCGACCGACGGGCCGTACCCGACGCCGTCGCCGCAGCCATCGACGGCGACGTCGCGTCCGGGATCGTGCCCGTCGCCGTGGTTGCGACCGCGGGCACGACGCTGACGGGCGCGATCGACCCGCTCGACGCCCTCGCCGACGTGTGCGCGAAACGCGGCGTCTGGCTCCACGTCGACGGCGCGTACGGCCTGCCCGCCGCAGCGACCCTGTCCGGCGCCGGGCTGTTCGCGGGTCTCGAGCGAGCCGACTCGGTGTCGATCGACGCTCACAAGTGGCTCTACATGCCGAAGGCGTGCGGCGTCATCCTCGTCCGCCGTCGCGAGGATCTGATCGAGGCGCTCGCTCACGACGAGGACTACCTGCCGCACGACGACGACGGCGAGCACCACCCCGTCGACATCACGCTCGAGTACTCGCGGCCCTTCCGCGCGCTCAAGCTGTGGCTCGCGTTCCGCGCTCACGGCGCGGCAGCGTTCAGGACCGCGATCGAGCGCAACCTCGCACAGGCGCGACTCTGCTACGACGCCGTCTCGGCGCACCCCGAGCTCGAGCCGGTCTGCGGTGCGCCTGCGCTCTCCATCGTGCCGTTCCGGCACGTGCCGCCTGGCGTCTCTGACCTGGACGCGCACAACGCGCTGCTCGCGGACCGCCTGCGGGACGGCGGTCGGGTCTGGGTCGCCTCCGCCAGAGTGGACGACGCCGTGTGCCTGCGCCCCTGCTTCGTGAACTACCGCACGACCGACGACGACGTGCTCGCCCTGGTCGACGAGGCCGCCCGATCGGGGCGCGAGCTCGCCGGAGGCTAGCGCACGCGTCCGTCAGTTCGGTCGTGGTTGGCGGTTCAAGAGACCGAGCAGTCGTGGATGATTGATGCCACGATCTCGCGGTCCTGGCCGCCTGATCTGGCGTATCTGGGGCGCTGCCGCTGCACGTTGCGGTGCCAGCACCGATGCCACCGACGTGTACTGGTGCGGCATCTCGTAACGTTGCACCTGAAACCCGCCGCCGGCGTGCGCCAGCGGAAGCCGGCTTGCACAGCCGGATTCGCTGCCGGCGACGGAGCGGCGTTGCCGGTCAAAGATTTGGAGAGGCCGCGCTAGGCGACTATTGCGGTGAGCGAGCCGACGGCGTCGGCGACAAGCGTGACTCGCGTGCCCGGCTCCAGACCGGCCACCGCGCCCGCCGAGGGACCGGCGAGGAGATCGCCCGGGCGAAGCTTCGTCCCGGCCGCGGCGAATGCGCGCGCCGCATTCCAGTCGAAGGACGGGAAGGCGGCGGACAACCGCTCCTCGCCGTCCACCCGGACCGTCGCACCGGTCGGGATGCGTTCATCGGGCGTGACGACGAGCGGGCCGAGCCCGGCCGCGAAGTCCGCGTCCTTCGGGGGCGCCTGTGAGGGGGCCGCCCAGTCTGCGTAGAGCGTGTAGCCGCCGATCTGACCGGCATCACCGATCACCGCCGCGAGGCGCGGCCGCAATGTCAGCGGCCCGCCCGGCGACACGACCGTGGCGCCGGTACCGGCGACCGCAGCCGGGTTGGCGAACGCGAACGCCGCCTTCCCGTCGAAGACGCGCACCGCCGGCGGGTAGAGGACGGGCACGACCAACGTCACGCCGCCGAGGGGGTACTCGGCGTGCTCGCGTGCTCCGCCGCCGCCGAGGAAGAACGACTGCAATGTCTGCGCGGCGAGGTGGAGCACGCGGTCGCCGTCGACGCGGCCGACCCAACCCCGCTCCATCGGCTGGTCGTTCGGATGGAACATGCACAGGCGCACAGGCGAGATTGAACCTGACCGGGCCCACACGACGACGGGGTCGGGCTCCCGTCCTCGAAGTCCGTCGACTGTCCCGTGACAGGCGAGCGGTCCAAACTCAGGCTCAATCGTCCCGAAAGCGCGACAGCCTCACGGCTCGGTGTGGACGATCACGTCGGCGACATCGGGCAAGATCGCGCGGATCCGCTCCTCGACCTTGCTCGCACGCGCGTGCGCGTCGGCCAGCGACGCCACCTCGGGCAGACCGAGTGTGAGAAAGACGACGATGCCCTCGTCGGTGTGCAGGAAGCGCAATGCGCGGGGCAGCCCCCCCGTGAGATCGGCGACGATTCGCTCGACCGCTCCGGGGTCCTCGTCCACCTCCTGTCCCGCCGATTCCTTGGCCAGCGGCTCGAGGTGCGTCTGGACGCTGGCCACCTCCGGGACCGCAGTGGAGATCGCGCGCTCCACTTCCTCGGCCACCTCATGCGCACCGTGGAGGGAGAGATCGCCAGGGAGCTTCAGGTGGAGCGAGACCTCCGGGCCGCGGGCGGTGCCGATGACAACGAGGTTATGGATCTCGCTCACGGGAATGACGCCCATCGCGGCGCCCCTCACGCGATCGCGTAGGTCGGTCTCGTCAGGGGCCGGTTCCACGTGGACGACGACGTCGCTTCCCGGTAGCGCAGTGTGGATGGCGTCCTCGACACGATCTGCGACCGCGTGTCCCTGACCCACTGCCGCGCCGGTGGGGACGCCGATCACGACATCGGCGAACGTGCTGCCGGCGGCCTGTCTGAGTCGAAGGCGGCGGAGCGCGACCGCCGGGCCGAGCGCCTCGATCGCGCCGCGCGCCGCGTCGACTGCTTCGGCTGGCGCGCGGTCCATCAGGACGTCGACGTTGCGGCGCATCAGCCGTGCGGCGGCGACGAGCACGAGCGCCGCGACGAACAGCGCCGCGAGCGAATCGCCGTCATGCCACCCGAGGCGAACCGCGACGAGTCCGGCGAACACCGCGAGCGTCCCCGCGAGATCGCTCCCGAAATGAAGTGCATTCGAGAGCAACGCCGCGCTCGAGTACGCGCGCGCCGCGCGCAGCGAGGTCAGCGTTCGCCCGATGTCGATGACAACGACCAGGGCGACGGCCGCGAACGCCCACCAGGCGACTGTCACGTCGACGTGGGCCCATCCCGCGAGGCGGGCGGCTGCGAGAGCCGCGACGCCAACGCTGACGAGAGCGAGCGTCCCCGCCTCGGCGAGGGCGGTCAGGTGCTCGGCCTTGCCGTGCCCGTAGGGGTGACTCGAGTCTGCCGGCTTGACCGCGTAGCCGACGGCGAAGAAGGTGAGGAGTGCAGCGACGAGATCGGTGCCCGAGTGCACAGCCTCGGCGACGAGCCCTAGGCTGCCGCTCGCGAGTCCCGAGGCGAGCTTCACAGCGATCAGGACGCAAGCGGCAGCAACGGAGACGAGCGCGGTTCGTCGTTGTGGAGACATCGACACAGGCTAGTCCCACATTCGGCCCAGATTGGCGTGTTCGCCTGTCACTTGACTGTCCCGGGACTGTCGACAACCAAGCGCGAGGAGCATGCGACGCGGAACCTGGGACTGCTCATGGCGACGCACTGCCACCGCCAAGTCCGCCCGAGCTGTGACGGCAGCCGCCCCGCCTCAGTCGGCAGGGACGACCTGCGCCCCCGACCGGCGCCGCGCGACCACGATCCCCGCCGCGATGCAGACACCGCCCACGACCTGGACGGCGCTCATCGACTCGGACAGGAGGACGACGGCGAAGACGGCGCCGATGAACGGCTGCAGGTTGGCAGCCAGCGTCGCCCGCGACGGGCCGATCCTGTGCAGAGAGCGGAACCACAGCAGGTTCGTCACCACGAGCGGCCCGAGCGTCGCGAAGAGGAGGAGCGCCCACACGCGCCAGCCGAGCGCGAAGTCCTGCGCGGTCGTCTGCCGGATCCCGGCGAGCGCGAGCGCCACCCACGTGAGCGAGAGGACGAGGGCGCTGATCCGCGAGGGGGAGTAGCGCCGCATCAGCGGCGCAATCGCGACCGAGTACGCCCCCCACGTCGCCGCAGTCAGCACGCCGAGCAGGATCCCGCCGAGATCGCCCGACAACTGCCCGCCCGCGCCGGCGGTGATCAGGCCGACCCCGCCGAACGAGATCAGCGCGCCGAGCCAGAACCTGCGCGACAGGCGCTCCGTCCTGAGAGCGAGCCCGAGCAGCGCGGCGAAGATCGGCGTCGCCCCGAGAATCAGTCCGATCACGGAGGCACTCGTCGTCTTGAGCGCGTAGACGAAGCCGAACTGGTTGACGCAGAGCGCAAGCGCCGCCGCGCCGACCAGCGGCAGGTCGTGCCGACGGACGCTCAGCGACCGCTCCGCGGCCAGCGTGAGCGCGAGGAAGACGAGCGCAGCTATCCCGTAGCGAACGGTCGTATACGCGAGCGGCCGGAAGCCGTGCGTGAGGATGTAGCGCGTCACGGTGAGGTTGAGGGCCCACAGCGTGATCGTCGTCAGCAGCATCGCCTCGACGGTCGTGGGTCGCCGCATGCCGGTGACGCTACTCGTTAGGCTTCCGCACGAGATGGCCGACCCGACCACCGACGACATCGACGCGCTGGTCGGCCCGGCAACGCCGCATTTCGCCTACCAGATCCGCGCGCGCGTGCGCGACGTCGTCTCCGATCTCACGCCCGACCATCCGGTACGCCGCTACGGCGAGGAGAAGATCGCGCTGCTCGAGCGGCTCGGCAACGCCTCGTCGAAGGCCGAGGACTCGCCCCGCGAGTCGCGCGAGCGCGCCGGCTGGGCCGGGATTCCGTCGGCGGCGCCCGCGTACGACCCGCTGCGCCCGACCGAACCCGAGTGACCTGGTTCACGGGTAAGTCGGTCTTCGTCACCGGCGGCTCGCGCGGGATCGGACGCGCGATCGCGCTGCGCTTCGCGCGCGAGGGTGCCGGGCGCGTGGCCATCGGCTACCTGCGCTCCGACGCGGCCGCCGAGGAGACCGCCGCCGAGGTGCGCGCGCTCGGCGCCGAGCCGATCCTCGTGCGTGGCAACGTCACGTCGGACCGTGTGATCGAGGAGGTGGCTGGTCTCGGCCCGCTCGACGTGCTCGTGCACAACGCCGCGACCGGGGTGATCCGGCCCGCGCTGGAGACCGAGGACAAGCACTGGGACTGGACGCATTCCGCGAACGCGCGCGCGCTCCTCTCCCACACTCGCGCCGCCGCGCCGCAGATGCCTGCCGGCTCGTCGATCGTCGCCATCTCCAGCCTGGGCTCGTCGCGGGTGCTCGAGAACTATGCGCTCGTCGGCACCTCGAAGGCGGCGCTCGAGTCGCTCGTCCGCTACCTGGCCGTCGAGCTCGGCCCGCGCGGCATCCGCGTCAACGCCGTCTCCGGCGGCGTCGTCGAGACCGGCGCGCTCGACCATTTCCCGAACCGCGACGCGATGCTGAAGATGGGCGCCCGCAACGCAGCGGGCCGGATCGTCACGCCGAACGACATCGCGGGCACGGTCGCCTTCCTGTGCGGCCCCGACGCCGAGATGATCCGCGGCCAGGTGCTGGTGGTCGACGGCGGCTTCTCGCTACCCGCGTAGCCCAACCCAAGCGGGACCACCGTCGCGTAGGCGGGTGTCCTCGATCGCTAGAACGTCAGCAGGGAGTGGGCGATCAAGACAATCAGCAATACCCAGAGCGCGAACAGAGCGAGAACGAGGGAGCCGATGGTGAGCCCGATCCAGGCTTTGGTGCTGCGATAGCCGAGCTCGCGTCGGCTGCGGACCGCGAAGATGATCGCGAGCAGGGCGCCAACCGGGCCGAGCGCGAGAACGACGCTCGCCGCGAAGACGATCGAGAGCGTGCCGTTCCTGTCCGGTGGCTTCTGCTGGGCCAAACGAGGAGTGTGTCTCGGCCGTCGGGCGGCATGCCGCAACACTCTGGCAGGCGGTCGGCTCTGCCTTCCTCGTGCTGACCGCCGATCGGCGTTCGTCGGGCGCATGCGCCCGACAGGATTCAGCGGTTCGGCTGGGCGATCCGACCTCGACCCGACTGTGTGCCTATCGGCCGGCAGGCGTCAGCTGGAACATGCCCCAGTCACTTTCAGGCCCAGAGCAACCCTCTGATCGACGAGGCTTGCTCGGCCCGCCCCAGCAAACACGCGGAGAAGGCGGCTCCGGATCCCAGCTTCTGTCGGGGAGCAGCGTCATACCGTCACTCGGCCCCCGCATGGCGTCCGCACCGAGCTGGGCACAGGGAGGGCCGCGGCATGACGAATGTCGTCGGGGTGAGCAGGTCGCGAGGTGAACGGACGATGCCAGCGACCCGCCCGCCGGCAGTCAGGCCCGGGCGGCCTCTCTTCGTAGGCCGGGGTGATCCCGGTAGATTCGAAGGGTGTACCCCGGTGCATTCGAACAGCGTGCGACCGGTCCTTCGAGGCAGCGCGCGAAGCGAGAGGAGAGGCACATGCAACCCACCGGCAGCGGCACGCGAGACGACCCGTGGATCCTCCAGACCCCTCCGGGATCGTCGGCGTTCCAGGCGTTCCGCGACGAGACGCTCGACCCACCGGCCCTCGTGGTCCAGGTCGGCAAGACCGAACTGCGCTACCACCTTCGCTGCATCGACGACCTCCGCGCGATGCTGACGACGCACGGCGACTGGATGCCACTCGGCGGGGCAGACGAGCAGAAGGCCGCCGCCGATGGCACCGTCGAGGCCTGGGCTCGCTCGCCGGACAATCCCGTCGGCGGCTGGTACGGACTCAAGAAGGGCCTCCGCGGCCGGTTCGCCGTCTATGTCCCACCCGTGCTGGAGGCGCTCGGCCCAGCCGAGGTCGAGCACAATCCGCGCAACAACCGAATGCGAGCCGCCGTGATCTAGCGCTCGCGCATGAAGCCCTGGCGGGCCGCCGAGACCAGCGCGACGGCCTCGGGGAAGAGCACGCGCATGGCGTCGCGCAAGGCGATCGCCTGCTCGTCGACGCTCCCCGTCACCTGCACCTGTTTCAGCGCGGCCGCGGTCAGCTCGACCGCGGTGCTCAGCGTCAGCGTCGCGAACTGCTCGCGCTGGGCGTCCTGCACCGACTCGGCCTGCTGCTCGGCGAACTCGCGCAGGCCACGCAGCAGATCCTCGGGGTCGCCGCCGAACAGTGGAAAGCCTTCGCTCACGCCCCGAACGGTACCTACTCGAGCGCCGCGAGGTACGTCGCCTCGACGTCGGCCCACAGCTCGTCCGCCACCGCCTGGCACGCCTGCATCGCCGTCCCGAACGGCGAGCCCGCGGTCGGGTCGAGGGCGAGCTCGAGCCGGCGGGCGGCGACGCCGATCGCGTCGAGCCGAGCAGGGCTCGCCAGGTGCGGCGGGCTGCCGAGGACGTGCTGGAGCTCCCGCGCAGCGGACTCGGCCTCGTCGATTCCCGCCGGGTTCTCGGTCAGGCGCAGCGCGACGAGCTGGGCACGCAGCTCGTCGAGGTCACCGGGGAACGCGCTCTCCTCGGCGAGCTCGCAGAGGGCGGCGACGGTCACGACGTCGCGCACCTCGCGGCGGACCGTGAGCGGACCGCCCGACTCGTCGACGGCCAGCCAGGTTCGCGATCCGCCCTCGCGCTCGAACGCGCAGAGATACCGCCGGCGGCCGGCGGCCGGCTCGACGCCGAGCACGGCGGCGACGGCAGCGGTGGCCTGCCATGCCGCCATGCGCGCCGCGATGCTCTCGAGATCGGTGGCGAGGCTCACCGTGCCAGGATAGAGCCGCATGCTCGACCGACGCCGCCACGCACAGCAGCTGTTCGCGCCGCTCGGCCCCACCTACGACCGGGTCGGCGCCGCGCTCTCCTTCGGCCAGGACCCACGCTGGCGGCGCTTCCTCGTCTCGCGCATCCCGGCCGACGGCGGCCCCGTGCTCGACGTCGCGACGGGTACGGGACTCGTCGCGGAGCGACTGCTGCGGGCCGGTCACCGTGTCACGGGCCTCGACCAGAGCCCGCAGATGCTGGCTGTCGCCCGCCGGCGGTTCGGCGACGCCGTCGAACTGGTCGAAGGCTCGGCCGACGCACTGCCCTTCGCCGACGCGTCGTTCGACCACCTCACGTTCACCTACCTCCTGCGCTACGTGGACGACCCGGCCGGGGTCCTGGTCGAGCTCGCGCGCGTGGTGCGGCCCGGCGGCACGGTCGCGATGCTGGAGTTCGCAGTGCCCCACGGTGCGTGGCGACTGCCCTGGGAGCTCTACGTGCGCGTCGGTCTCCCCCTCGCCGGACGACTCGTCTCGAGGGGCTGGTACGAGGCTGGACGCTTCCTGGGCCCGTCGATCCGCGGCTTCTGGGCGCAGCATGCGGAGCCGGACGTGCTCGGGATGTGGGGCGCGGCGGGGATCGCGGACGTCTCAGCGCGACGGCTGAGTCTCGGCGGCGGCATCGTCGTCTGGGGAACGAAGGCGTGAGGCCGGCGTTCTACGCGCTCCGACCCGGCGGCTGGCGCGACTACGTGACGCTGCTGCACCCGCCGTACACGGCGTGGCACCTGGCCAACGTGGTGATCGGCGGCTGTCTGGCGCCCACCGTCCCGTGGGGACGACTTGCGCTCACCGTCGCTGCGTTCGGCCTCGCGTTGGGGGTCGGCGCGCACGCCCTCGACGAGCTGAACGGACGGCCACTGCGCACCGGCATCCCGAACTGGACGCTGATCGCACTCGCTGTCGCGTCGGTCGGCGGCGCCTGCGCGATCGGGATCGCGGTCGCGTCGCACACGACCTGGTGGCTGCTCGCCTTCGTCGCCGTCGGCGCCTTCCTCGTGCCGGCCTACAACCTGGAGCTGTTCGGCGGACTGTTCCACGGCACGCTGTGGCTCGGACTCGCCTGGGCCGCGTTCCCCGTCCTGACTGCGTACTTCGCCTGCGCCGAGACGCTGCGCGTGGAGGCGGTCGCAGCCGCCGGGTGGGCGCTGCTGATGGTCACCGCACAACGGGCGCTCTCGACGCCGGTGCGCCGCATGCGCCGCGAGGTGCTCTCCGTCAGCGGCAGTCTCGAGCTCTCGGACGGAACGCGCGAACCGCTCGAGCGCGAGCACCTCGTCGCCGCCCCGGAGACGGCACTCCGGCTGATGGCCGCGTCGTCGCTCCTGCTCGCCGCGGCCCTGGTCGCGTTCCGGCTCTAGAGTTAGTGCCGTGCTCGTCTGGATCCTGGCCGGCTGCCTCGGCGGCGCCGCGTTCCTCGCCGCGGGATCGTGGCTGGCGCTCGGCCGCGCGCGAAGACGCGCGGAAGCCTCCGACCAGCTCGTCTCGGCAGCTCGGGCTCAACTGCGGCAAGCCGTGGAAGAGGAGACGGCGAGGCACGTCGAGGAGATCCGGCGCGTCCTGACCCGCGAGCGCGCGGAGTCCGTCTCGGCCCTCGCCGGCGAGGAGCGCAAGCTGGCGGACGCGCATCGCGGCGAGTTCGCCGCCCGTGAACGCCGGGCCGGTGAACAGCTCTCCGGCACGCTCGCCGAGGTGGAGCGGCGCATCAACGAGCGCATCCGTTCGTTCACCGACGACCTGGACCGCGCCAACCGCCACGTCGAGACCCAACTGGCCCGCCTGGAGCAGAGCCACCGGCAGGCGATCTCGGAGGTCGAGCACCGCATCGCCGCGGAGGCCGCCGACCTGGGCTCGACTGCCGAGGAGCAGCGCAAGGCGGTGGTGCGGCTGCGCGAGGAGCTGGAGCGCGCGGCGGGACAGGCGGTCACCGAGGCCCTCGACGAGCTCGAGAGCCAGACGGTGGAGCGGCGCCGCGTCATCGCCGACCTCACCGAGCGGCTCCGGGCACGCGAGGCCGCGCTGATCGAGGGCGTCGAGAAGGCGGAGACGGACGTCCGCGGGCGGCTCGAAGTGGAGTTCCTGGAATTCGAAAGACGGCAGATGGATCGCATCGGCCGCGTCGTCGAGCGCGAGCTCGAACGCCACGTTCAGGTCGCGTCGATGGCCTTCGACGAGCGGATGCGCGAGCTCCGCGAGGAGGCGGCCGGCCGGCTCGCACGCGAGCTCGACCGCGCGGTCGAGCTGCTCGGCCGGGAGGAGCTCGTACGCCGCGTCGAGGCCGAGTCCGCCGGCCGCGACCGCGCGTAGTCGTACGACCCCGGCGACCGCTCGGAGACGCGCCAGGGTCCGCCCCCGCGCACTGCCCCGCACCTGCGCTGCGCCGCTGACTGCGTGGCTGACTGCGTGGCTGACTGCGTGGCTGACTGCGTGGCTGACTGCGTGGGGGACAGACTGAAGTCTGTCCCCCACCAACTTTCAGGCTGCAGGAAGCGTCCTAGGGAGCACGAATCTTCGCGGGACCAGGTCACCTCCGAACAGCGCACCCGAGTACCCATGGCCGAGATCACAGAGACCCAAATCGAGGACACCCGCCCGAACGAGCAGGCGAAGGTCGAGGGCTGGCGCCTGCACATCCTGATCGAGGCCGGCTACCCGCTTCCCCTCGCGGAGAAGCTTGCAGTGAGCGAGGCCGACCTGCACGAGTGCGTCGACCTGCTCCGCCAGGGCTGCAGCCCAGCGACGGCCGCGGACATCCTGCTCTAGCAGTCCCGCCGCGAACCCGCCGGTTTGTAGGCTGCGGCCATGGCCAAGGTCGAGGCGACGGTCTACGGCGACCGCAAGGTCTACGCCGTCTCGGCGTTCAACCGCGGCGTCGCGAGCTGGCTCGGCAGGCTGCCCGAGGTCTGGGTCGAGGGCGAGGTCACCGAGCTGCGCCGCAACGAGGCGTGGGCAACCTGCTTCCTCACGTTGAAGGACCCGGAGACGGGAGCGACTCTGCCCGTGACGATCGCACGGCGCACGTTCGACGGTCTGCGCCTCGACCTGGTCGACGGCGAGCGCGTGCATGCCCAAGGGCGGCCGGGGCTGTACGAGGCGAAGGGCGCGCTCGCGTTCCGGGCGAGCACGATCGAGCGCTTCGGCCTCGGAGACCACCTGGCGGCACTCGAACGGCTCAAGCGCGCGCTCGCGGCGGAGGGACTGTTCGCGCAGGAGCGGAAGCGCCCCCTGCCGAGATTTCCGCGAGCGGTCGGGCTGCTCACGGGCGTCGACGCTGCCGCCCGCGGCGACCTCGTCGCCGCCATCACGGCCCGCTTCCCGCCGGCGCGGATCGTGATCGCCGAGACCCGCGTCCAGGGGGCGGCCGCGGCCAAGGGCATCGTCAGGTCGCTCGCGGCGCTCGCAGCCCATCCCGAGGTGGACGTCGTGATCCTGTCTCGCGGCGGAGGCAGCTTCGAGGACCTGCTCCCGTTCAGCGACGAGCTCGTCGTCCGCGCGGTCGCCGGCTGCCCGGTTCCCGTGGTGTCGGCGGTCGGGCACGAGCAGGACACGCCACTCTGCGATCTCGCCGCCGACGTACGTGCCTCGACGCCGACCGCCGCCGCGCGGCTGGTCGTACCCGATCTCGACGAGCTCACCGCCGGGCTGGGACGATCGCGCGAACGGCTCGGCGCCGCGGTCCGCCGCCGGCTCGCACAGGATCGCACCAGCCTCGCTCGCATCGCCGACCGGCTGCGCGCGGGGCCGCGTCTCATGCTCGAGCGCCGTCGAGCAGCGGTCAGAGCAAGCGGTGGCCGCCTGCGGGTGCTCTCGCCGCAGGCAACGCTCGAGCGCGGGTATGCGATCGCGCGCTCGGCGGCGGGGGTCGTCCGCAGGGCCGCCGACCTCGGGCCGGGCGAGCGTGTCGACGTCCAGCTCGCCGCCGGCTCGGTCGGCGCGAGGGTCGAGGAGGTGACGCCATGAGCACGCGAGCGGGAGGCGGTTCCAGCAGCACCCGGCCGGAGGCCGGCCGGTGAGCGAGGAACCGACCTTCGAGCAGGCGCAGCGCGAGCTGGACGAGATCGTTGACCGGCTGGAGCGCGGTGATGCCCCGATCGACGACGCGATCGCTCTGTGGCGGCGCGGCGAGCAGCTCTACCGGCGCTGCATCGAGCTCCTCGATGCGGCCGAGGGTCGCATCGAGGAGCTCGACCGCAGCTCGGGGCCCGCCGGCGAGTAGACCGGGCGCCGCCGATCGGGTTGACTACGCGGATGCAGGCGCTGTCGGACACCGAGCTCGTCGCAGCGTGTCTCGCGGGCGGGCAGTCCGCCTGGAACGAGCTCGTCGAGCGCTTCTCGCGCTACGTCTTCGCGATCGCGACCCAGGCCTTCCGCCTCGCGCCGGACGATGCCGACGACGTCTTCCAGGAGGTCTTCGCACAGGTCTACAGCCGGCTCGACACCCTGCGCGACCCCTCCGCGCTGCGGCCCTGGATCGGCCAGCTGACGCGCCGGGAATGCATCGACCGCTTCCGGACCGCCGGTCGCGAGATCCCGGTCGAAGAGCTGCCCGAGGAGGTGGAGGACGACCTCGACCGGCTCGAGGAGGCGTTCGACGTACGCCTCCAGCTGGCGGGGCTGTCGGACGAGTGCCAGCAGGTGCTCGACCGCTTCTTCTGCCGCGACGAGAGCTACCGCACGATCGGCGCCGCGCTCGAGCTTCCGGCCGGAACCATCGCCAGCCGTATCTCGCGCTGTCTGGCCCGGCTCCGCGAACGTCTCGAGGGAAGAAATCCGGTCGCTGCCGCGTCCACTGAGCGGAGAGATCGATGAGACACTACGACGAAGAGCACATCGGCGAGCTGCTGAGGGCA
>Ga0075026_100000373_pt1 | contig 17719 bp, 15 predicted proteins | sample Str012_2_FD_71392 | JGI IMG/M metagenome (GOLD analysis project Ga0075026, IMG submission 71392) | Freshwater sediment microbial communities in response to fracking from Pennsylvania, USA - Straight Creek_MetaG_SC_2012 | ecosystem: Environmental > Aquatic > Freshwater > Creek > Sediment... | reverse complement strand
GGTCACGGGCGCGTATCCGATCGACATCGACAGCGATGGCATCCCCGACCTGGTGGTGCTGCGACGTGGCGGCAACCACGTACTGCGCGGACTCGGCGACTGCCGGTTCCAAGACGCCAACGATGCGCTGGGCATCGCCGCCGGACACGACTGGACCGTCGCATTCAGCGCGATGTGGGAGGGCACCAACACCCTGCCCACCTTGGCGTTCGGGAGCTACCGGGTGCCCGACGCCGACACCTGCGGCGACAACCGCCTCGTCCGCCCGGTCGGAGCGACCCGCAGGTACTCGCCGGCCATCGCGCTGTCGCCGGGCTATTGCTCGCTCTCGGTGCTGTTCAGCGACTGGGCGCACGACGGGCACCCCGACCTGCGCGTCGCCAACGACCGCAACTACTACATCAACGGTCGCGAACAGCTCTGGAAGATTCGCCAGGGCGTCGCGCCGCAGCAGTACACCGACGCGGACGGATGGCGTTCGTTGCAGATCTGGGGCATGGGCATCGCCAGCCGCGATCTCGACGGCGACGGTCTGCCCGAGGTGTACATCACGAGCCAGGGCGACAACAAGCTGCAGACCCTCGAACACGGGCCCGCCGCGCCGTCGTTCCACGACATCGCACTGGCGAAGGGTGTCACCGCGCAACGTCCGTACGCCGGCGGTGACGTGTTGCCGTCCACTGCCTGGCACCCCGAGTTCGAGGATGTCAACAACGATGGACTGGTCGACCTGTTCGTGAGCAAGGGCAACGTCGACACCCAACCCGACAACGCACAGCGGGATCCCAGCAATCTGTTCATCGGCCGGTCCGACGGCACCTTCTTCGAAGGTGCACCGGCGGCCGGCATCGTGCGCTACGACCGGGCCCGAGGTGCTGCGCTGGTCGATCTGAACCTGGACGGCATGCTCGATCTGGTCGTGGTGAACCGTGAGGTGAACGTTGCGCTGTGGCGCAACGTCGGCAGCGGTGATGCCGCTCGTCCGATGCCGATGGGGCACTGGCTGGAGTTCGGTCTGCACCAGTCGGCCCCCAATGTCGATGCCATCGGCGCCTGGGTCGACGTACGCGTTGCAGGGCGTACGACCGTGCGCGAGATCACCATCGGCGGGGGGCACGCGAGTGGGAAGGTCGGCTGGATCCACACCGGGCTGGGCGGTGCCACGAGCGCCGATGTACGTGTGCACTGGCCCAACGGCGACACGGGTCCGTGGGCGACGATCCAGGCCGATCGCTTCGTGACGATCGATCGGGGGTCGACCACGCCGGTGGTGTTCTCACCTGCCGGTTGAGTGCCGACTCGCGTGGGCGAGCGCCGCCGTCAGTTGCAGCGCGTGCCGTCGGCCGGGACGTGACCCGTCGGGTCGATGAGGTACTGGTCGACCTTGTTGCCGGCGCACGTGTCGACCCCGTAGCCGGTGTGCTGGTTGGCATTGACGATCACCAGGTGGCCGTCCTCGAGCGTGTCGGCCATCTTCTTCGTGCCGGTCAACGGTGTCGCCGGATCGCCGGTGGTGCCCACGACCACCACGGGGCCAGCGCCCTTGCCGGTGATGGTGACCCGCGGGTCGATGGGCGGCGGGAAGAACGTGCAGAAGTAGGACCCGACCGTGCTGGGCGAGAAGCGCGGTGCCACCGCACGGAACTTCGCAGAATCGGCGTCGTCCTGCGCCACCGTCGGGCGATCGACGGTGTCCTCGCACGTGATCACCTGGAAGGCCTCGAGGCTGTTGTCCCAGGTGCCGTTCGGATTCCGGCGGAAGTACTCGTCGCTCAGCGCGAGCAAGCCCGCGGCATCGCCGTGTTGCGCGTCGGCGAGCGCCTGCGCGAGCTGCGGCCACATCGAGTCGCTGTACATCGCCTGGCCGACCGCGTTGAGCGCCACACCGCGCGTGACCGGCGGTCGGTTGCCGGCCACCTTCATCGGATGGTCGTCGATCTGCAGCATCAGCGCATCGAAGGCAGCTTCTGCTCTGCCGTCGTTGTGGAACACGCAACTGGTGTCGGCACTGCACTTGGCGAGGAAGGTGGTGAGCGAATGTTCGAAGCCGGCCGACTGCTGCAGGTTGCTGTCGATGAGATCGGCAGTGGGGTCGACGGCGCCGTCGAGCACCGCGGCGCGCACCGTGTGGGGAAACAGCGTGACCCATGTGGCACCGAGCTCGCTGCCGTAGCTGAAGCCGAAGTAGCTGATGCGATCCTCGCCGAGCGCAGCACGAATGCGGTCCATGTCGCGGGCCGAGTTGTTCGTGCCGGTGAAACCCATCATGGGGTTCTTCTTCACACAGTCGCCGGCGAACTCCTTCGCCAGATCGACGATCTGCTGGTGCTCTGCGGGTGTGTCGGGCGTGATGTCGGACGTGTTGAAGAAATGGTCGTAGTCGCTGATGCAGTCGATCGCGGGGGCGCTCTCACCGGTGCCTCGTGGGTCCCACGCGACGATGTCGAAGTGGTCGACCAGCGTGCGGCTGTAGATGCCCTCGGCCTGCACTGCCAGGTCGGTGCCTCCGAAACCGGGGCCGCCGGGGTTCACCAACAGACTACCGATGCGCTGCGAGGGGTCGGCCAAGTGGCGTACGACGTACAGGTCGAACGTGCCCTGCGAGGGGTGCTGGTAGTCGGCCGGGACCCGGAGGTGGCCGGTCTCGACCCGGGGGTTGTCGGCATTGGGCTGCCACGTGATGTGGCCCGCGGGCAGCGTGGTGCCGGTGCCGTTGGTGCTGCCGGTGACCGTCGTGCCGGGAGCGACCGACGCACTGGTGCCACCCGTGACGCCGGTGCTGGAGCTGCAGCTCGAGGCTGCGGCGGCAAGGCCGACGAGACAGAAGATCGCTGCGTGGCGAACGGAGCCGGAACGCTGGAGCATGTGAGCAGGCTATTCGTCGGGTCGTCGGCGAACACCGCGGCAGGCGAACGAAGCGACGCCCCGGCTCCGTATCCTCACCCGCATGCGCATGGGACCTCACATGATGATGCCGGGTGACGCCGATGCGGTGAAGGGCGTGAAGCTGGAGCGCAACTCGCTGCGGCGGGCGTGGACCTTCGCGCAGCCGTACCGCCGCACGATCTACCTCTTCTTGTTCACCATCGTCGTCGCCGCGCTCATCGAGCTCGTGCCACCGTTCGCCTTCCGCCGCATCCTCGACCACGCCATCCCCGAGAAGGATCGCGCTGCCATCACCGTGATGGCCAGCGTCGTGGTGGTGTCGGCGCTCGTCGACGCGGGACTCGCCATCGTGCAGCGGTGGTGCAGCGCCACCATCGGCGAAGGACTGATCTTCGACCTTCGCGTCGCCCTGTTCGCCAAGGTGCAGCGGATGCCCGTCGCGTTCTTCACCCGCACGCAGACCGGTGCGCTGACGAGCCGTCTCAACAACGACGTCGTGGGTGCGCAGACCGCCGTCACGAGCACCCTCGGCAGCGTCGTGAGCAACATCGTCGTGCTCGTCACCACCCTCATCGCGATGGGTTTCCTCGAGTGGCGGCTCACGCTGCTCGCCCTCGTGGTGCTTCCCGTGTTCATCATTCCGGCCAAGCGCGTGGGGAAGCGCCTGCAGGCCATCCAGCGCGAGAACATGTCCACCAACGCCGAGATGAACAACCAGATGGCCGAGCGGTTCAACGTCGCCGGAGCATTGTTGGTGAAGCTGTTCGGTCGCCAGGGCGACGAGATCGATCGGTTCTCGGGTCGAGCATCTCGGGTGCGCGACACGGGTATCCAGGCGGCCATGTACGGCCGCGTGTTCTTCGTGGCGCTCGGCCTGGTGGGTGCACTCGGCGCAGCCGCGATCTACGGCGTCGGCGCGCACCTGGTGGTGAGCGGCAACATCTCGTCGGGCACGCTCGTCGCGCTGGCAGCGCTCGTCACGCGGGTGTACCAGCCGCTCACCGGCCTCACGAATGCTCGAGTCGATCTGATGACGGCGATGGTGAGCTTCGACCGCGTGTTCGAGGTGCTCGACGCCCCCGAGTTCATCACCGACCGCCCCGGTGCCGTCGACCTGGTCGAGCCGACGGGACGCGTCGAGTTCCGCGACGTGTGGTTCCGCTACCCCGCGGCAGCCGACGTCACGGTCAGGTCGCTGGAGGCACCGTCGGCCATCGTCGGTGCCGATCCCGACCGTGACGTGCTGCAGGGAGTGTCGCTCACCGTGCAGCCGGGTGAGACCGTTGCGCTCGTGGGCGCATCGGGCTCGGGCAAGACCACGCTGTCGGGACTCATCCCCCGCCTCTACGACGTGACGGGGGGTGCCGTGATGGTCGACGGCCACGACGTGCGCGATCTCACCCAGCACAGCCTTCGAGCGGCAGTCGGCGTCGTCAGTCAGGACCCGCACCTGTTCCACGAGACCATCGGTCAGAACCTGCTGTACGCGAAGCCGCAGGCCACGCTCGACGAGCTCGACGCCGCCTGTCGTGGCGCGCGCATTCACGACACCATCGCCGCGTTGCCCGACGGGTACGACACCGTGGTGGGCGAGCGCGGGTACCGGCTGAGCGGTGGCGAGAAGCAACGACTGGCCATTGCTCGGTTGCTGCTGAAGAACCCGGCCATCATGATTCTCGACGAGGCGACCAGCCACCTCGACAACGAGAACGAAGCAGCCGTGCAGGCGGCGTTCGACGAGGCGCTGCAAGGGCGGACAGCACTGGTCATCGCGCATCGTCTCAGCACCATTCGTGATGCGGACCGCATCGTGGTGCTCGACGACGGGCACATCGTGGAGCAGGGCACGCACGACGAGTTGATGCGACTCGACGGCGTCTATGCCGCGCAGGTGCGTGCGGGGGAGACCCCGCTCGAGGTCTGACCGACGCGGCGGCGGCGGCGTGCGAGCAGATCCTGCCCCGCAGGGGTCTGCGCTGCTCTGTGACACCCTTCGTGCAGGGTGAGTGCCATGACCACCACTGTCGTCGTCCTCCTCGTGCTGCTGCTCATGGCAGCCAGCGCCGTCATCGCCTGGTTGCTGGCCCAACGCGCACGGCCCGGCGCAGACGCCACCGTCGGCGTACCGGCACAACAGGTGCAGCAGGCGGTCACCGATGCCGTTGCACAGGCCACGCGCGATCGCGAAGTGGCCGATCGGGCAGCGTTGCGGGGCGACCTCGACCGCCTCTACCAACTGGTGCAGCAGATGCACCAGGCCTCCGGCGAGCGCTTCGGCCAGGTCGACCGTTCCTTGCAACTGCATGCGCAGATCACCCAGTCGCTCGGCGACACGGCCAGCAGCCTGCGTGAGGCGTTGGCGTCGTCCAACGCTCGTGGCCAGTGGGGCGAGCGCATGGCCGACGACGTGCTGCGGCTGGCCGGCATGCACGAGCACGTCAACTACGTGAAGCGCACCGGTCTCACCGGCGACGGCACCGGCATCCCCGATTTCACGTTCCTGCTCCCGAAGGGTCACGTGCTCTTCATGGACGTGAAGTTCCCGATGGCCGCGTACCTCAAGTATCTCGATGCCACCACCGACGCCGAGCGGGCGTCCTGTCGCAGCACGTTCGTACGCGATGTGCGCGCCCGTGTGCGCGAACTGGCGCTACGCGACTACGCCATCATCGACCAACGACCTGCGGTCGACAACGTGTTGCTGTTCGTGCCCAACGAGAGTCTCGCCGCCTTCATCCACGAGGCCGACCCCGAGCTGCTCACCGACGCCATGCGCCAGCGTGTGGTGGTGTGCTCACCGCTGATGCTGTTCGCGTTCCTCGGGGTCATCCGTCAGGCGTTCGACAACTTCATGATCGAGCAGACGAGCCACGAGATCCTCGACCTCCTGGCTCGCTTCGGGCAGCAGTGGGGCAAGTACACCGAGCAGGTCGACAAGGTGAAGCGGCAGTTCGACATGCTCGGTCGATCGTTCGACGAACTCGCCACCACGCGCCGTCGCCAGCTCGAGAAACCACTGGCGGCGATCGACGAGCTCCGTCGTCGGAGTGGGTCGGCTGCCGGCCCTGACGCACGGCAAGCGCCTGACGTCGTGGCCGAGTGGTCCTCGCCGCCGCTCGTGGCCACCGACGATCCCGCGTCGCCCGTCGATCAGCTCGACGCGGCGTGGTCCGCATCCGCGTCCTACGACCCGCTCTCGTCGCTCGGTCGCGGTGGCTCATAGTTGTCGTCCCAGCCGTGCCCCGTAACCTCTCGACGATGGTCACGCTTCGTTCGCTGCAACCGCACCCGATCGACATGGCGGCGGCGCGCGCGACGCTCGCCGAGGCGTTCGTCGGCGATCCGTTGATGGCGTGGATGTTCCCCGACGTGCGCCTTCGTCCACACTTCATCGCCGCGTGGATGGGTGTGTTCGTCGAGGCCTACGCAGCTGGGGCGCACATCGACCTCCTGGTCGACACCGACGCCGTCGACCAGGGTGGGCCAGAGGTGTTGGGTGTCGCAGTGTGGCGCCTCGACGACGCTCCGCTGCCCTTCGCGGCGCTGCCGTCGCTCGGTGCGCTCATGGAGGGCTTCATGGGAAGCGACCGGGCTGTCGAGGTGGGCGCCGGTCTCGGCGCGTTCGCCGAACACAAGCCCGATGTCGACTACCACTACCTGATGTTCCTGGGTGTCCATCCTTCGCAGCAGGGGCGAGGCCTCGGCCGGTTGCTCGTGGCAGCAGGGCAGCGCAGGGCGGCGGCGGCGGGACGGCCGGTGTACCTCGAATCGACGAATGCTCGCAATCTCGGCTTCTACCGCTCCATGGGCCTGCGGCAGGTCGGCGACTTCGTGCTCGAGCCGGCCGGGCCGCCGGTGTATCGGCTGTGGTGGGAATCGTGACCCAGACAGCACTCGACCTCGAAGGCGACGGTGGCGTCACCACGTTCTCGGTGGCCGAACTCGCCGATGCCATCAACGGCACGCTGCGTCGTCGGTTCGACGACGGCATCTGGGTACGTGGCGAGATCCAGGGATGGAACGAGCGCGGTCCTCACGCCTACTTCCGTCTGGTGGAGGTCGGCGACGACGGTGCCAAAGCGGTGCTCAACGTCCAGTTCTTCGCCAATCATCGCAACCGATTGCGCTCGATGCTGTTGCAGCATCAACTCCACCTCGCCGACGGGTTGAAGGTGCGCATCTTCGGTCAGCTCGACTTCTTCGCACCAAGCGGTCAGCTGGGTCTGAAGATGAGTGGTATCGATGCTCGCTTCACCTTGGGCGAGCTGGCCCTCGAGCGCGATGAGGTCGTGCGTCGACTCACCGTGGCAGGGTTGTTGCAACGAAATCGCGAGCTGCCGCTGTCGCCGGCGCCGCTTCGTGTGGGAGTGGTCACCAGCCGCGACAGCGCGGCCTGGGCCGACTTCCAGCACGAGATCGAGCGCAGCGGGCTGGCGTTCCGACTCCGCCTCATCGACGTCAGGGTGCAGGGCGACACTGCGGTCGCCGAGGTCTCGGCGGCCATTCGCACCCTCGGACGACACGACGACCTCGACGTCGTCGTGGTCGTACGCGGTGGCGGCAGCCGTACTGAGCTCGCCACGTTCGACCACGAAACCATCGCCCTGGCCATCGCGCACTCGCGTCTGCCCGTGCTCACCGGCCTGGGGCACGAGATCGATCGCAGCGTGGCCGACGAGGCCGCACACCTGTCACTGAAGACCCCCACGGCATGTGCCGCGGCACTGGTCGAGCGCGTGACGGCGTTTCGTCACCTCACCGAGGCCGCGTGGTCGTCGATCGAACACGTCGCGGAACGGGCGCTCACCGCCGCTCGGTCCGAGGTCGCCGAACTCACCGCGGCGATTCATCATCGAGTGGTCGCAGCTGTCGATCGCAGCGAGGATCGCATCGTCCAGCGGTCCCAACGTGTATCCCTCGGTGCCGCTCGAGTGGTCGACCGGGCCGACATGCGTCTGCGTCAGGCGGTTGCCGCGGTCGGTCGGGTTCCTCAGCAGCTCACGACGGGCGATCGTCATCTCGACACCCTGACCGAACGACTTCGACTTCTCGACCCGTCGACGACGATGGCTCGCGGCTGGAGCATCACCCGTTCGAACGACGGTCGAATCGTTCGCGACATCACGCAGATCGCCGTGGGCGATCAACTGTTCACCACCCTTGCCAATGGCACGGCTCGCAGCCGTGTGGAGGAGGTCACCCCATGACCACTGCAACACCGGATCAACCGATCGCCGCCGGGTATGGCGAGGCACTCGAGGAGCTCGAATCCATCCTGCGGCAACTCGACACCGTCGACGTCGACGTCGACGTGCTGGCAGCCCAGGTGCAACGCGCCGCTGCACTCATCGGATTCTGCCGCGACCGCATCGGCGCGGCGCGTGTGCAGATCGAGCAGGCGGTGGCCGACCTCGGCCCCGACCGCTGATCCGGCGCTGATGCCGCGGTCAGGGCAATTCCCCCTAGCCTGCCCATCGTGACCTCGCCGGCCGTTCCGCCCTCGCTCGCCGTCATCGCGGCGAAGGTCGAGCGGCGCCTCGCCGAGTTCTTGGCGGCTGAGGAAGCCCGCTGGGCGGCGTTCGACGACGACCTGGCAGAGCCCATCCACGAGATCGGGCGACTCGTGCTCGTCGGTGGGAAGCGCCTCCGGCCGGGCTTCTGCCACTGGGGTTTCGTCGGTGCAGGCGGTGACCCAACCGATCCCAAGGTGGTCGACGCAGGTGCCGCGTTCGAACTGATGCACGCGTTCGCGCTGTTCCACGACGACGTCATGGACGACGCGGCCAGTCGGCGGGGAAGCCCCACCACACACACGGTCTTCGCGCAGCACCACCGCGACAACGGGTGGGCCGGCGAGGCCCGCCGATTCGGCGAGGGAGTCGCCATCTTGGTGGGCGATCTCGCGTTCGTGTATGCCGATCAGCTGATGGCTGGTGCTGGCGCGCAAGCGTGGTCGATCTGGAACGAGCTCCGCATCGAACTCAACGTCGGGCAGGTGCTCGACATCGTGGGCAGCGTGCGCAACGACCGCCGTCGTGTGAAGGCAGAGCGCATCTGTCGCTACAAGAGCGGCAAGTACACCATCGAGCGGCCGTTGCATCTCGGTGCGGTGATGGCAGCGCCCGAGCGTTCCGATGTGCTGCTTCCCACGCTCAGTGCCTACGGACTGCCACTCGGCGACGCCTTCCAGATGCGCGACGACGTGATGGGCGCGTTCGGCGACGCAGCCATCACGGGCAAGCCAGTGGGTGGTGATCTCCGCGAAGGCAAGCCGACCCCGCTGATGGCGATGGCGACCGAGGCGGCCTCACCGGCCCAGGCCGAGGTGCTGGCCTTGGTCGGCCGTGTCAATCTCGACGATGCCGATGTTGCACGGGTACAGCAGGCCATCATCGACACCGGAGCGCTCGCCGAACTCGAGTCCACCATCGCTCGGCTCGCAGCGGAGGCCGTCGATGCCATCGGCCGAGCGCCCATCACTGAAGCTGCGCGCGACGAACTGGTCGCGCTCGCTGCCTATGTGAGCCAGCGGCAGGTCTGATCACACCTCGGCATAGCGGGCCAGCGCCTCGTCCAGTGAGCGTTCGACCACGCCGACCTCGTCGACGACAGCCGCCAACCACTGTGGCCGAACCACGGCTGCGACGCTGATCGGGTCGTCGAGTTCCGAATGCTCGAGCGCCAGTCGCACGAACAGCGTGGCGTAGTCGCGCGGCCGCAGATCTCGCGACATCTCCAGCAACGCGAACGGGTCGGGTGTCGTGCTGGTGGGCATCGGGATGACGAAACTGTTCGAGGTCGGCCCCGTCGCCCCTCCCCACAGACCGGGTCCGTCGCACAGCACGGCGCCTCGCACGAGTGCAGGCTGGGCACCACACAGCAGCAGCGCGATGTACGCGCCCAGGCCCGTGCCGACCACCGTGGCGCTGCCCAGATGGTGGAGCGCCACGTCGGCATCGGCCAGCAGGATCTCGGCCGAATAGCCGCCGCCCTGGGGAACGTCGGACGCACCGTGACCGGTGAAGTCGAGCGCATGAATGGGCCCCGGCCAATTGCTGACGCCGGACGGTACGTCGGCAGGTGACGCCTCGCCGAGGCCGTGCAGGAGCAGGAGCGGACGTCCCGTTCCGCCGCGCAGTTCGTGCAGCGCCAGATGGATGCGATTGTGAACGAGGCGAATGGTGCTCATCGGCCACGCTCCAGGAACTCGAGCACCAATGCCGCCATTCGCTCCGGCTGCTCGATGTGCAGAAAATGCCCGGTGTCGTCGGCGACTTCGAGGCGACCGCTGGCTGGTATCAGCCGTGCGATGTCGGACGGTTTGGTGCCCCACCCCATGGGCTCCTGTTGTCCGGCGAGGACGCCGAGGAACGGCATCGTGAGCGCGGGAAGCCGCATGGCGGTCCATTCCGGGCGCCATGGACCGAAGCCCCCGTGGCGCATCGACGGGTCGAGCTTCCAGCGCCACCCGTCGGCGTCGTGTCGAGCGCCGACCGTGACCAGATAGCGGAGCCATTCGTGCGACAGCCGAGGATTCTGTTTGGCCCGTCGCCGAGCGAGATCATCGAGCGAACTGGCGCGACGCTCGGCGGTGGAGGTGGATCGGCGGTGCGCCAGCCAACCGGTGAGGTCGCTGGCCACCATGCGCGTGCGTTCGTGCTCGGCAAGGTCGCTCATGGGACGCTTCGAGGGCAATCCGTCGAGGTTCACGAGGTGGCTGAACCTGAACGGTTCGGCCTCGGCGAGTTGCACCATCAACGCGCCGCCCTTGCTGTGGCCGATGACCGGTGCCGGTCGCTGCGTGATGGTGGACATCACGCCGATGGCATCGCGGATGTCGGCGTCCCACCCGTACAGGGCCGCGCGACCGCTGTCGCCGTGACCGCGCGCATCCCATGCCACCACTCGCCACCCGGCCCGGGCCAGCCGCGGAGCGAATTCGTCGACCGTTCGAGCGAAGTCGAAGCCGCCATGGACGAAGAACAGCGGATCTGCCGACTCGTCGCCCCATTCGTGCACTGCGATGTCGACGCCCGACAGGGCGAGGTGATATTCCCGAGCGGGGATTTCTGCTCCAGGGAAGTGCACCACTTCGTCGTCGCTCATCGGTAGCAGGCTACGGCGCGATGCGCCTGCCGACCGAACCCGCCTAGGCTCGTCGCATGCGGAGCCAGTCACGGGGAGTCGGTCGTCTTGTCGCCGTGTCGCTGTGCGCTGCGGGGCTTCCCCTCATGGCCGCCGCCTGTGGGAGCGATCCTGTGTCGACCGGCACGTTGCCACCCATCGCCACGACGACGACCACGACCACTGTCGTCGTCACCACCACCACGGTGCCCAAGTACTACAAGATCCAGTCCGGCGACACGCTCCGGAAGATCGCCAAGAGCTTCGGTGTCGACACCAAAGAACTGATGGCGCTCAACCACATCACCAACCCTGATCACATCGAGGCCGGACAGGTGATCCGAATCCCGCCGCCCAAACAGGTCGCGAACACCTTGCCATCGACCACGTCGAGCACCACGACCACCACGGCGGGCTGATGCTGCATCGTCATGTCCCGTCGCGACGGGTGTGGGCGGCGGTGGCCGTCGGCTCGCTGGCGCTCGCGACCTTCGCCGCTCCAGTTCCGCCGCTCTCCCGTTCGGTCGCTGCGAGCGCGGTGTCACCCCCCGAGTCATGCCCTCCTGGCGCAGAGTGGCAACTCGGCGACATGGTGAATCGCTTCCGAGTCGATCACGGCCACCGCGCGCTCTTGATGAGTGCCGAACTGATGCGCAAGGCACAGGCCTGGAGCGATCACCTCGCCGCGATCCAGGGCTTGGCGCACAGCACGCTGACCCAGGGGATCTCGCCGGGCTGGAGCTACGTGGGCGAGAACGTGGCGTATGCATCGTCCGGGCTCGCCGCTGCCCAGAACGGTCTCGAGCATTCTCCGACGCATCTGCGCAACCTGCTCGGCGACTTCACCGAGATGGGCCTCGGGGTGACGACCGATGCTCGAGGTTTCACATGGGTCGCGCAGGTCTTCGTACGGCGTTCCGCACCGACCGCTTCCTACGGTGGGCCCGCCGGTGCGAGCTCCTTCACGCCGGTCAGACCGGCGACGGTGTTTCGACCCGCACAGGTGGTCCCTGCCGGTTCGGTGAACACGGTCCGGGTCACCGGTGTCGGCGGTGTGCCGAAGGGCGCGACGGCGGTCGCAACCGTGCTCGAGGCATTCAACGCCAGTGGCGCAGGATGGTTCCAGTTGCTCGGTCCTGGCGACGTACGCGGGACGGTCTCGAGTCTCACCCTCGATCAGGGTCGGGGATCGGTCACCTCGATCACAAGGGTGGCGAGCGATGGCACGATCCGGGTCACCGGGTCGGTGGCCGCCGACGTGCGGGTGTCGGTCGTCGGCTACTTCACGCGGGCCAGTTCGCTCGTGCGTGCTGGGCGCTTCTCTGCGATCTCGACCGCACGAGTGCTCGACACTCGCTCCACGAGCCGTGTCTCGTGGAGCGGAGGCCGGCCTGGCGCGGGTTCGGTCATCACGGTTCCCGTGCAGGGTCGCGGCGGGCTGCCTTCCACACCGGTGCGAGCGGTCGTCGTCAACGTGGTCGCGCTCGGTGCCGATGGCCCCGGCGCGGTGCAGGTCGGTACGCCTGGGATGACTCCTGGCGCGTGGAACAGCATGCTGTTGACGCGAGTCCATCAAACGCTCGCAGGGATGGTGATCGCGCCGGTGGACGCGGCGGGCCGCATCGCCGTTCGCACGTCGGTCGGCTCACATCTCGTGATCGATCTTCGAGGGTGGTTCTCGGGGAGCAGCGAGGCGCCCTCGACCAGGGGATTGTTCGTGCCGATCGCGGCCACGCGATTCTTCGACTCGCGCCCGTCCGGCGCACCGGTTGCCGGCGTGCGGGAGGTGCTCGTCGCTGGGCGCGCGTCGATGCCGGAGTGTCCCAGTGCTGTGCTCGGCAACATCACGCTGCTGCCCACCACCACTGCAACTGCACAGATCGGGCCGTGGGGCGGGTTCGTTCCCGCGGCCTGGTCGAACGTGACGGCGATGGTGACGCGGTTGGCGGTGAGAAACGAGTTCACCGCGCACACCGGTCGAGCGTGGGCCATCGGCGTGTACTCGCGCGACCCGGCACATGTGGTCGTCGACCTGACCGGCTGGTTCGTCTGACGGGCCGACGATCGTCGTCGATTACGGTGCGCTCGTGCAGGTACATGGGCCGGAACGACGTGGCGGGCAGGGACTGAATCCCGATCAGTTCGAATCGGGAGATCGAGCCATCCTGGCCCTGCTCACCGACCCGGTCGTGGGCGAACAGGTGGACCTGGTGCTCACGTGGCGCTCGGCCGACGATGGCGATCTGGCGACCGGGGCGTACGAGGTGTGGTCGTCGCGCGGAATGGTGCGATTCCGTCGGCTCATCGACGACGCCGGCGAGCTCGATTTCGAGGTCCTCGAAACGATCGGCACCAATCCGATCTCGCATCAGGACCCTCTCGCCCTCGCCACGGTCGCCGCAGAACGCGCCGCCGCCGCATCATCAGGATTCGACCCGGATGATGCTGCCGCTCGCTTCATCTCGCCGGAACACCAGACGTATCCGTTCGGCTACGAACGCGTCGCGCAACTCTTCGACTCCCCCAATGCCCCGGACCTCGCGGTGTCGCCGCGCGATTGGTGCGCCGGCAATCAACCCGGCACCCATGGTGCGCTGCATGTTCGCCAGGCCCGCGCGCCATTGTGGTTCAGCGGGCCTGGTGTGAAGGTCGGGCGTCACTCCATCGCAGTCCGATCGGTCGACATCGCGCCGACGTGCCTTGCGGCGCTCGGATTCCCGGTGGTCGATGGCATCGACGCCGCCGGTCGACCGTCGTCGAGTGTGTTGCTCGCTCGCCAGGACGGTCGAGTCGTCGACGAGCTGCTCGACCGGTCCGGCGCCACGCCGCAGCGCCTCTACGTGTTCCTGCTCGACGGCATGCATCAGACCGAGCTCGACGATCGGCTGGCCCGCGACCTCGGTGGATTGCCCAATCTTCGTCGGTTGTTCGAGCGAGCGGCCGTACTCGACGGTGGATCGATCGTGAACTTTCCGTCGATCACCTGGCCGAGCCACACGGCGATCGTCACAGGTGCGTGGTGCGGTCACCACGATGTCGTGAACCCGACGTACTACGTGCGCGAACAGCGCGAGACCGTGTCACCGCAGGGACTCCAGATCGGCACGGAGCGGTTCGCCAATGCGGGTGTCGAGAGTCTCCATGAGGCGTTCCACCGCCAGTTCCCTGGATGTCTCACCGCTGCCATCCACGCGCCGTTCGGCCGGTCGGCGCGCCACGCCGTGCTCGAAGGTCGGAACCTCTGTGATCGTGCTGCGGTGAAGGAGCTCACGGCCGAGTTCGCCGGCGACATGAACCCGAGATGGGCGGTGGAACACCCGGCCGTCGCGTCGGAGTCGCTGCTCGACACCCGCGGTGTGGCTCAAGCGGTGGAGCTCTTGCGACGAGACGATCTGGGTGAGATCCGATTCGTCTATCACGAGCTCGCGGTCACCGACGGTGCCGGCCATGAGTACGGACCGCACCACGACGGACTCTCCGATGCGCTCACCGAGACCGACATCCGTATCGGACGGGTGTTGGCCGAGCTCGATGCGCGCGGATGGTTCGACGACACGTTGTTCGTCGTCAGCGCGGATCACGGCATGGCGCCGCAGGATGTGTCGTTGCGGGCGAATGTTGCGAACCACGTGCTCGACGCTGGCTTCGCCGCTGTGGTCGCGGAGCCCATGATCTGGCTGCATGACGCGGCCCTGATCGTGGAACGCAAGCCCGACATGCGTACCGCGCGGGTGACCGTGCTCGACAACGATGCGGACGATGTCGGTGAGCGTGCCCCACTGGTCGACGCCGACGTGCAGGTGCACCACCACCGTGAGGGCGAACAGCCCCGTGAAGTCGCGAGAGGGCACACCGACGCCAACGGGCTGTTCGGGTTCGCGACGCCCAGTGATGTCGATTCGGTCGACATCACGGTGTCGGTGTCGGCCGCGGGTCGCAATCCGCGTCGGGTCCGCCTCGATGGCTCGAGGTTGGGGATCGATCTGCGGGCAGCGCTCTTCGGCTCACATCCGTAGAGGAGCTACGTCGTCCATACCCGCGGTGGATCGTGAGTGGTCATCTCACCGGTCGGTGAGGTGACGTGGAGCGTTCGATCCTTCGCCAGTCGGAGCTTCCAACCGCCCTCGTGCACCATGTCGTGATGGCGATGGCAGAGGGGCAGGAGATTGTCGATGTCGGTGGGCTGGTCCCATCCGTACCAACCGACGTGGTGGACCTTGCAGAGTTCGAATGGCTCTGCACACAAGGCGCAGCCGCGATACAGCACTCGGAGGGCTCGACGTTGGTGATCGTTCGCGATGCGTGCACTGCGGCCGAGCAGGAGCCTGTGCCCATCGGCGGACGAGATCACCGGCGTGATCTCACCTGAGCACGCCCACCGTCGAATCGTCTCGATCGGCAGTCCGAACTTGCCCAGCCCGATGTCGATGATCGATGTGGCGTGCGGCTTCCCCTCGCGAAGGGTGCGCTCGTCGACGACGATGGTGACGTCCGGCGCACCACCCGTGCCTGTGCGCTGGGTGAGATCGAGCAGCGCCGCTGCCGCGAGGTGGCGATGGCGATCGCGGGGGTCGTCGGGTGCCGTCGCAGGCGCGGCCGAGTGGAACAGCCGCTCGATGGTGTTGCCGATGCGTCCCTCGAGGAGCGCGCCGTTCACCGGGTCGTAGCGACCGTGGATGACCCACATGCCGTTCGCATCGGTCCACCACCGGAGTTCGGTGGCTCGTCGTTGGCGCTCCAACTCGCCGAGGCCGTCATCGCGGCGTACGGAACGAACGATGCGTGCCAACGTCCGACGGAAGTCGCCGTCGTTCAGCGACGATGCAGCGCGAGCGACCTCGTCGCCACGTGAGCAGAGTGTCGCCTGTTCGAGTTCATCGAGTCCGCCCATGGCTCGAGCCACTGACTCGACGCGATCGCCGGTCGTTGCTCCAGCCCGCAGCGCAGCTGCGAGTTGGGGAATCTTGTCGCAGGCGTCCTGGCGTCGGCGCAGCCGGCCGGCCCTGTTGATGGACGATTTCGTCGACTTCGACACCTCGTCGTCCGGGTAGATCGCTGGATGTTCGGCTGCCAGCTCGTCGAGCCGTCGAAGAATCTCGAGTTCCCGTGCGTCAACGATTCCACGCGCAGCACGCAGGTTCTCCAACGCGCGTCGGCAGGCGCCGACGTCGTTGAGCGGTGGCGCTGACATCAGCGTGCGGAGTCGATCGGTCTGCATGGCGGCACGGTAGGAAGTCCTGTTCACAACGTTCTCACCGACCTTCTCACCGCTCGCGAATTCGCGCGATTTGCGGCAATTTGCCGATCGGGATCACTCGCTGTGCGCAGTGTGACCGATGACGTATTTCTCGCGGCGCGAAGTGGGCTGGTTCGGGACTTTGGTCCCTGCACGGCGGGCAGGACAAGGCGTACGTTCTGAAATTGTCCACTTTGGCGGTGGGACATGAAGACAGAAGAAGTTGAGAAGCAAGTACCGACTTCCGATGGTGTGTCGGCGAGGGTGCGTACGGCATGGGACGAGGCGGCGTCCACCAGCCGACGTACCTTCGCCGCCGCATTGCTCGCGTCGACGGCGGTGGCAGGGTCACTTCCGAGCGCGGTCGGCGTTCGGCTCGCAATGATCCTGTCCGGCTGGTGTTTCGTCGCAGCTGCATTGGTCGACATCGTCGAGCAGCGGCTTCCGAATCGGCTGTTGGGTGTTGCGTCCGCGTCCGCCGTCCTCGGGGCGCTCTCGGTGCACGCAATGGCGGCCGTCGCTGGTGCTGCGATCGGTGCGGCCGTTGCCGGCGGCTCGATGCTGTTGGTGCGTATCGGTCGTGGCCTCGGCATGGGCGACGTGAAGATGGCAGCTGCGATGGGACTCGGTCTCGGATCTGTGCAGTTGATTGCTGCACCGCTGGCGATCGCAGTCGCCGCCTTCGCCGCGTCGTTGTTCGGCCTGATGGCTCATCGTCGTCGGCTGGTGCTCGGGCCGTCGCTGTGGCTCGGATGGATCGTCGCCCTCGGATGGGCATGTCGGTGGGGATGAGGGAGCGGTGATGAACAAGGTCTTGTCTCGCACAAGCTTCGAACGGCACGACGGCGACGGCGGATCCGTGTCCAAACAGCTCGGCGCTCGGCCGCGACTGCGTGTACGTACCCAGTGGTTGGTGTTCAGCGCTGCGCTGGTGGTGTTGGCGGGTGTGATCGTGTCGTGGTCGTTGTCGCGTGCCGCGGATCGCGTGCAGGTGGTCCAGTTGGCTCGCAGTGTTCACGGCGGTCAGGCGTTCGTCCTCGACGATCTGGCGCTCACCAATGTTGCCTTCGACGGCGACGTCAAGGGGCTCGTGCCCGCTGCGTCGCTCGAGAAGCTCGTCGGTCGGATCGCGTCGGTCGACCTGGAACCTGGCGTGCTCGTGCAGGTGGGTATGTGGCGATCGGCCCCACAGCTCGCGGTGGGCGAGGAGAGCGTCGGTGTGGTGCTCAAACCCGGTCGTGCCCCGTCGTCGCTGGCGGTCGGCGACGTCGCTGTGGCCGCTTCCGCCGATCCGGCGGTCGCCGGCACCCCCGTCACGGTGCGCGTCCTCGACCGTGCTGTGAAGGACGACGGGTCGATCATTGTCGATCTTTCGGTGCCTGCGGCACAGGCCGTGCACGTCGCCCAGTTGGCGGCCGCCGAGCAACTCGTGCTGGTGGTTCGCCAGGCAGGGGGTGCGGGATGATCATCGCG
>Ga0075026_100000372_pt1 | contig 17724 bp, 10 predicted proteins | sample Str012_2_FD_71392 | JGI IMG/M metagenome (GOLD analysis project Ga0075026, IMG submission 71392) | Freshwater sediment microbial communities in response to fracking from Pennsylvania, USA - Straight Creek_MetaG_SC_2012 | ecosystem: Environmental > Aquatic > Freshwater > Creek > Sediment... | reverse complement strand
TATCCATACTGTACTTCCACTGCCAGTAAAAATGTTGTGCCAGCCATGCAGCCGTTGTGGGGCTCATGGAGTATTGAATCCACCCGCCCATTTCCTTTCCGCTGATGGTGGTTACACCCGGTACATTCAAACCATCCACGCCAAAATATTTTTTTGTCCATTTTCTATTGGTCTCTTTTATTTTCCACAACCAGTTGGTATACGATGCCGTCAGATCGAGATGATTGCCCGTATATCCTGGCCAGTAACTGAGCTGTGTATTTAAATCATGGTGGTAATCTCCTTTCCAGGGTGGCAGGTTGCCATTGTCGGCCGTCCAGATGGCTTGCAAAGAAATGGGGGGTGTATTGCTGCGGGCAACACAACCAAACTTATACATCTCTGAATAATATTGTTTTTCCAGTTGCGGGTCGGGCAATTCCACCGACGATCTTTCCCAGTAATCTTTCCACCAGGCTATATGTGCCGCCCAGCCCGTTGGTTCTTTTACTGCCAGGGACAATTCAGTCAGTGAGGCGGGCTTATTTACAGCAATGGTCCATTGCCCAATAATATGTGTTGCAGAAAATTTTTTCCATTGAATCAGTACCTCGTAATAATTGCCATTCCAGGTGGGTTGATGGTAACGGAGACTGGTAGCCGTTTTTGTAACTGTTCCTTTTTTATATCCCAATCTTTCCAAACCCTGTCCTTCTACACTGCTACCGGTTTCACCCGCTTTGCCAGTATGGTAAGCAGGAATTATCAACTCCGGTACAAGGGCTGCTGCGGGCAGGTTTTCAAAACCAAAATAGCCCGCTTGTTTTGACGCATGCACATAGTTAAAAAAAGAAACCCCGTTTTCAAATTGAATGGTACTGAGTGCGGTTTTGATGTCCAGCTCATTGCGGATCACTTTTCCAAAATTTGTACAATCAAATTCAATAGCAGCACCCGGTATTTTTGTAGGCGCCGCATATTTCTCGTAAGGCGCATCGCCCATTCTTTGTACAGAATCGTATTGGTTCAATTTTACTTTTTCAACCACCCAGCCGAATTTCAGTTTATCAATCTCAGGCATGCGCCTGTCGTCCCAAAGATCAACCCTGTCTAATGAGAGCCGTATTTTATTTTCCTTTTTCCAGATCAATGCTCCCAGCCAGCCATTGCCAAGCGGAATGCCTTCATCCCAGCGGGTAGCCAGCGAATCAAAGACCAGGTTGTGTGCGGGTTTTGGCTGCGCAACTGCAGCAGCAACAAAAAAAATACAGATGCTAAAAACGATTTGCTTTTTCATTTTGCTTCTGGCTGTTTTGGCGGCTTTACCAATGATGTATCAGTTTCAAATAAAGGCACTGTATATCCGCCGGTATCTATCCGCAGTTTCGGGAAAGATTTTTTAAGCAGGACCCAGTCGGTGCTTTTAATGCCGGTCTTGTATACATAAACGGATTGCAATGCTTTTAAATCTTTTAACAACAACAATCCGGCAGCAGAAATCTTTGTAGCTACCAGATTTATCATCTGTAATTGTGAAAGCCCGGAAACACTTGACAGCCCTTTGTCTGTAATACCTGTGCTGTCCAGTTGCAGCCTTGTAAGGTTGCTGCATTGTGCCAGCACCCCCATCGAAACATCGGTAATTTTTGTATCGCTTAGTTTTAACCAAACCAGTTGTTTCTTTAATGGCAACAGCAACTGAATGTCTTTGTCCGCAGCAGCCGGCAAAGTAACAAAGCTTACAGACAGGTAATTACTGTTGGCAGCAACCGGTACAACAACAACACCCATCCCCCTTAATTTTTTGATCACCGCGTCATCCCCTTTTTCAACCGGAGCAACAGGAATTCCGGCTGGCTCTTTTTTTTCAGTTGTGGTATTTTGCAGTGAAGCCAGTACCGGCTTTATTTTTTCCGGTTGCTGCAATTCCTTTGTTTTTTTGGTAAAGGAGGCGCCGCCCGCAATCCACCAGTGCAGGAGGGCGATTTCCCTTTCTGTGAGCTGTGGCTTTTCTTTGGGCGGCATATGGTGTTCGTCTGCTTTCTCCAGCATGATTCTTTTTATCATTTCACTTTCATTGGCTTTGCCCGCTTCAATAACAACACCATCCTTGCCTCCTTTCATCAGCAAATCCGTTTGATCCATTCTCAACTTTCCTTTTTGTTTATTTGCGCCATGGCAACCATAACACTTGCTTTGCAATAGTGGCTGCACAATGTCTGTATACGCAAGGGCTTCCTGCACATTGGGAATGGACTTTTTAACAACCACCGTATCCGAAACAATTTTTTTAAAGGATGCACTCAGGTAATCACTGCCATGGGTAAGCGAACCTCCCAGATGGCCCGTTACCGCAATCATAAAAATCAACACCAGCGGCAATACCCATTTGTAGCTGACAACCGGCCGGTAACGGTACAGCAAATAATTTACAAGGGAAACAACAGCTACACCAATGCCCAGCCACTGGTGTTTGCCGACCAGTTCTTCATCATAATCGCCACTATTGGAAAGAATATAACCCGTAACACAGGACGCAATTGCGCATACCATGCCCCAAAATAAGGAGATGCCGATAGCGTACTGCAACTGGCGGTACTTTTCTTTTTCGGATATCAATTGAAAAAAACAGGCAAGCAGCAAAATGCCGATGGGCAAGTGTACAAGAACAGGATGTAAGTGACCAAAAAATTCAAACATAAGAAAGCGGTTAGCTTTGAGCCGATGGCTGTAAGCAGAAAACCTGCCGCAAGCATATGACTACTAATTGTATAATTTTTTTCGGGCTTTTCTATTACGATGAAATACAAATTATGTGTTATAACAACACCAGGCTAATGGCTAACAGCTAGCTGTACCGCTGCCGCAGCAATTTCATCATATGCACATTGATGGCCCACTGATCTCCCAGCGGCTGTCTTGTATACGGCAGCACAGGCATATAATCCGGCGGGCCAAATTCTGTCAGCACGGTCATTCTTTCACCATTCTTTTTCTTTCGCTCCATTACTTTGTCCCACCAGTCAAAATGCTGTTTCACTGCGGTCTCCCATTCCGGTGCACGCGGATCATTTACCTGCGGCCCTTCCGGATGGCCGATGCGTGCATGAATGTGCTCAACCCTCGACAATACCAAATCAACTGTTTCTTTTTGATCCTGCAACAAGGTCTCATGCACATTGCACCAGTGCGATACATCGAACGTGATTTTCAGCTCCGGGATTTTTTCTATAAAACCGCGGCAAATATGTGCCGCAAACAGCATTCTTGAACGGTGTGTTTCATGGCAAATAGTAATTCCCGTTTGTTTCGCCAGCGCGGAAGTATGATCGATAAATAGTTTGTTTTGTTCGTAGGTAAAGTAATCGCGGCCCGAATGGCAATTGATATACAAAGGTCGCTGCGTTGTATTGCTGGCAGCAGCGTCTATCATTTTTTTAAAAAATTCCAGGTGCTCAGCGGCATTGCTTTGCGATCCGCCGCATAAAAATCCCACATCCAGCTGGTAGTTTTTTAAAGCAGCAAACAATTCATCCTGGTCTTTTTTATTGAGCGGCCACCACATTTCTATTCCATCATAGCCTTCTTTCTTTGCTTTCGCACAAAATGCATCTATGGTACCGGCAAAGCCCCAGTTGGTACCCAGTACTTTCAATGCAAAACCAGCATTTGTTTTAAAAGCCGGCCGATGGCTTGCTGCAATGCTATCCAAAGAAGATAATAGCATGGCGGTGCTTGCGGAGCCAGTGAGTCCTAAAAATTTTCTTCGGTTAATGGGCATCGCTATTTTTTACTGTTAATTGCGTTGGTTTAAATTCTATTATTTACTTCATCACATAGCATCCTGGATGCATAGGAAATCATAGTTTTAGCACTTCATTACCGCCTTTCGTTTAAAAATCATGCTGCTAAAAAGCCATCACCAATAAACACTTATACCCCGGGAAGGGCCTTATATATCCCGTTTACAAAGGTCTTTTGTCCTTCTTTAAAAATATTGGTACAATTAAAATTACTGAGTGTCCCTTTTGGCTTCTGCATTAATTTCATATACGTTATTACCTGCGCATGATGAAAAGGCAACATAGCATCATTCGCTTTTAATTCAACCAAAACACTGTCTTCCACAAGCACATCCAGTCTTAATTCGGCTTCTAACTGAAGCCCCTTGTATAACACAGGCAACGATAACTGCGTTTAAAATTCTATCTTTCTATGATCCTATGTGGTAAAATCTAAGCAATTATATCATTGATAACATTACCTGCAACATCCGTGAGCCTGAAAGGCCGGCCCTGGTACTGGTAAGTAAATTTTTCATGATCAAATCCCAGCTGGTTCAGTATGGTAGCCTGTATGTCGAACGGCGTTGTTTTGCCACTCACTGCGCCATAGCCAATCTCATCGGTCTCGCCATAACTATATCCCTTTTTAATGCCGCCACCGGCCATCCACATGGTAAACGCTTCTGTATGATGATCCCTTCCTTTAAAGGGCATTTTCTTACCACCGCGGTTTTCCTGCATGGGCGTTCTTCCAAATTCGCCGCCCCAAACCACCAGTGTATCATCCAGCAAGCCCCGTTGTTTCAGATCCAACAGCAAGGCAGTAATTGATTTATCTACCTGCCGGCATTTGTTGATTAACCCAATGTCTACTGCATCGCCGGCGCCGGTACCATGGCTGTCCCAGCCCCAATCGAACAACTGAACAAACCGAACACCCTTCTCCACCAGTTTTCGCGCCAGCAAAATATTATTGGCAAAACTGCCGCTGCCCGGCTTTGTGCCGTACATTTCATGAATATATTGCGGCTCATCATTGATGTTCATTACTTCCGGTACAGATATCTGCATTTTGTACGCCATTTCGTATTGCGCAATGCGTGATAATATCTCCGGATCTTTATAATCTTCGTATTGCTGCTGGTTCACTTCATTAATGGCATCAATAGACGCTTTTCTGAGATCACGGTCCATGCCATTGGGATCATTGATAAACAATACCGGGTCACCCTCGCTGCGGCATTGCACACCCTGATACACACTTGGCAGAAAACCACTGCCCCAAACACTTTTGCCCGCATCCGGATTTTTTCCGCCGGAAGTAAGCACAACATAACCCGGCAGGTTCTGGTTCTCGGTCCCCAAACCATAAGTTACCCAACTGCCCATGCTGGGTCTTCCCAAACGCGGCGAGCCCGTGTGCATAAGCAGTTGTGCCGGTGCATGATTGAACTGGTCGGTGGTAACGGCTCTTAGTAATGTAATCTCATCTGCTACCGAAGCAAGATGCGGCAGGTTATCACTAATCCACAAACCACTTTGTCCGCGTTGTTTAAAATTGGCCTGTGGTCCCAGCATTTTGGGCACTCCGCGTATAAATGCAAAACGCTTTCCTTCCAGTAAAGACTGCGGACAGTCCTGACCGTCTAATTTCATCAGTTCAGGCTTGTAATCAAACAACTCCAATTGAGAAGGTGCACCCGCCATGTGCAAATAAATAACCGCTTTTGCACGGCCGGGAAACATCGGCGTTTTGGGCGACAACGGATGCGCGGCATCAAACACAACCGGGTTGGTAGCACCTGTATTGCTGCCACACCCAAACAAGGAGCCCATGGCCAGTGCGCCAAGCCCCATGGCACTTTCTTTTAAAAAGTGACGCCGTGTGTGCAGCTGCAGGTAAGCGTTAGAAGCTTCCATAACCAACCGCTGTGTATTTAATTCTTTCTGCGTCATTTAAAGTATTTATTACTCAGTATTAAGTATTCAGACAAAGATTTTTTTGAACCCGGCATTATCTCTTTTAGCAAAATCCTTGCGTCGCACGCTTGTACTTTTAAATCTTTACTGAACTTTCTTTACTAACCTAGCCCGCTTAAACTACAATTAATTTTTAGCGCATAGAAAGAAGAAGCAGGGATAACGCAAAGCTTCCCTTCTCATTCTCCCATTTTTAAAAAATCGCTGTGTCGTCTCCCTATCTCGTGTTCTCCGCGTTAAAAGAAACTAATTCTTCGTAATCACTTCATCCAGATTCAATATTGTATTTACTACCACCACCAATGCTGCGGTTGCGCCCGTTTCATCTTTATCAAAATAGGCGCCGGCCATTTCGCAGGCGCTTTCTTTACTGGTATTGAATTTTTGAAGGGCTTCCGCGTACAATCGTGTTAGGGTAGCAAGCGCCGGTGCCTCAATAGCATGGCCCGTTGCCCTTTCATAAACCACGATAATCTGTTGTTGCGGATTTTTTGGATATACCGATTCCAGTTTTGCGGAAAATATTCTTGCCATATCCAGCATGGCTTCATCGTTTAATCCTGTGAGTGCCTGCAAAGGTGTATTGGTTCGTATGCGGCGTGCCGTACATACTTCTCTTGCCACGCCGTCAAAGGTCATCATAGAAGGATAAGGCGCAGTGCGCTTCCAGTAGGTATATACTGCCCTCCGGTACTTATTTTCGCCCCTGCTTATTTCCCATTTCAACCCATCGTAGGGAGAACGCCAGATGCCATCGGGCTGGTAAGGCATCACACTGGGTCCGTACATTTTATTGCTCATCAAACCGGTTACACGCAATGCCTGGTCGCGTATTTGTTCTGCCGATAAACGTACCCGCGGTCCTCTTGCATAATATTTATTAGCCTGGTCTTTTTCCAGTTCGTCTGCAGAAACTTTTGAATCCTGCTGGTAAGTAGCCGACATCACTATTTCTTTCAATAATTTTTTGATATCCCAATTGTCATCGTACATAAACTTATATGAAAGATGATCCAGCAATTCCTTATGTGTGGGAGCGATGCCCTGGGTGCCAAGGTCTTCCAGGGTTTCTGCCAAACCGGTGCCAAACAATTGCTCCCACAATCGGTTGACCATTGTTCGGGCCGTCAGCGGATTTTGTTTGCTGGTTAGCCACATGGCCAGTCCGAGCCGGTTTTTGGGTGCATTGGCCGGCATTGCATTTAGCGCATGTGGCACACCGGGAGTAACTACATCGCCCTTTACCAGCCAGTTGCCTCTTTCAAAAACATGTGAAATACGCTGCATGCCATCCGGGTTTTCCATCATCACGGGCGTGACTGGTGTTTGCATGGTAACCAAACCCCAGTACCTTTTTTTGGCTTCATCATAACCGGGCTGTGCTTTTCCGGGAAATGGATCGCCAAAATAAAACCAGTCGAACATAGCGCCATTGTCTTCCGGTTTTTTCAGGTTGTTATTGGCATATGTCAGAAAAAAATCATGCACGCCGGCTGTGGCCACAACAGGCGCCGTACCGATCTGCCATCCTTTGGTTACGGCCAGCAGAATCTTCGCAATCACGGGCCCGTCGGGCTTATCAGTGTGAATCTGAAACACACCGCCCGGCGCATAACCCTGGTAGCGGAAAGTAATTTCTGTTTTGTTATCAAGATTGGTATGCGGCATTCGTACCATTCCCTTGTTGCGGAATGCAGCCCATTTGGTATCGTTCAGGTCACTGTTTACAAACTGATCGCAATACAAAGAGTTCACCGCAGGTTGCCAGGTTTTTATAAACTGGTTGATGGCTTTTGCCTGGCCGGCAGCCGCATGTTGTTGTAACCATTCGTTTAGTTTTTTTCTTTCCGCATTGGCAGAATCCGTAAAACTGCGCAATACAGGGTAATCGGCAAAAGTGTCTTCATCTCTTGAATTGTTAAAGAAAGCCATGAACTTGTAGTATTCATCGTGGCTAAACGGATCATACGGATGACTATGGCATTGCACGCAGGCAAAAGTGGTGCCCATCAATGCTTCCCAGGTGGTATTAACACGGTCAAGCACAGCCGAAGTTCTGAATTCTTCGTTGTCTGTACCGCCTTCATCATTGGTCATCGTATTGCGGTGAAAAGCAGTCGCTATTAATTGTGCATCGGATGGATTGGGCAACAGATCGCCTGCTATCTGTTCCGTCAAAAACTGATCATACGGTTTGTTCTCATTGAATGCGTTGATGAGCCAGTCGCGGTAGCGCCAGATGCTGCGTGCATCGTCTCTTTCATAACCCTTGGTATCTGCATAGCGTGCCAGGTCCATCCACATGGCCGCCCATCGTTCACCATAATGCATGGAAGCCAGCAAACTGTCTACCAGGTGTTCGTATGCATTGTCTGATTTATTGGCAAAAAATTGCTGCGCCAGTTTATCGGGGGCAGGCATGCCAATCAAATCAAGGCTCACCCTTCTTAACAAGGTTGCTTTATCAGCCTGCTGTGCATGAATGAGTTTTTTCTCTTTTAGTTTTTGCAGGATAAAATGATCGATATCGTTTTTTGCCCAATCATCTTTGCCGGCACCCAGGAAACCCAGCAATTTTGTTTCTGCGGGTACTGTTGTTGGCTGCACGGCCACATAGGCCCAATGATTGCCCCATTGCGCACCCTGTTTCACCCATTTGCGTAAAATATCAATGTCACTGGCGGCCAGTGGTTCATGTTTGTACGGCATTCTTTCCTCGGGGTCTTTCAGCGTAAGCCGGCGTATCATTTCACTGTGTTCGGGGTCTCCTGGAATGATGGCGGGTTTGCCCGATTCGGTATTGGCCAAAGCCTCAGAGCGGAATAGCAAACTAAAACCTGCCTTGCGCCGCACGCCGCCATGGCAGGTAATGCAGTTTTTATTGAAGATGGGTTTAACCTGCGTGTTGTAATCTATGGTTTGCCTGCGGGTAGTGTACACAAAAATGCCAATACCAGCTGCAATAGCAACAATGATCAGCAAAGATTTTTTCTGAAAAAAACGGTTCATGCAGCAGGCAATTGATATGGTACCCAAGTTACAAAATACTACCCACGAATAGCCTGTAATTTTCGATCTTTTTTTGATTCGTCCATACCACAAATTGCACAAAAGTCCGTCCTTGTTGCCAGTAATTGGAGAAGAGTGCTTTTACTACTCAGGCTCGTTAAAAATGTAACTTTCATCCCAATCAATCTCAAATGCCGAAAGAATTTTTTTGCATTCCTCCGGGAATGTTTCCTTTTATGATGCATCTCCTGATTTTGAATATACCTTATCACATTGTTGACCTGACTTTTTGCATAGGAGAACGCACCATACCCTTCCTGCCATGCAAATAAATGTGACAAATTCTCTGTCTTAATCCATTTACTGCTCACCGTTTTTATCTTTAGTATCACTGATGAAACAGACTGATCAGGCCGCATACCTATGAAAATATGAATGTGATCCGGCATGCTGTTTATTTGAAGTAGTTTGTACTTATTTTCCCGTAACATTCCCGCAATATACTGGTGCAATCTCTCTTTCCATTCTTTGCCGATCAATGCCTTCCGGTATTTAACCGCAAACACAAACTGAATGTGAATCTGTGTGTAACTGTTTGCCATAACATCTATTTTATCGGGGCATCCAATTTATACAAAAAATTACTGGGAATAATACCGAATAAGTAGTAATACATTTTTGATTCAAATTTAAACCGTCAAAATTTTATTGTTACTCGTTTGCGGTTAAAAGCACCAGGCGTTCCGATGGAACGCCTGGTGCAAGATCGACACAAACATCAGCATCAGAAAATCACCTCACCACAAACCAAATATAACTTCCCGGTTCAATCGTCACTTTTACGGAGGCATTGTAATTTCTGTCTAAAGAATACAGCGTTGGCTTCCCATCCTGTATAACTGTAGCTTGTTTAGATAAACCTGCATAATACAATGGAATATTGATGGTTTTGCTGATGGCATGTTTCAAAGGATTGAACAATATCACCAGCGCTTTGTCTGCAAGCATGGGGCTTACATGCATCCAGCCATCCCAATCGCGGCCATCTGCTCTTCTTAGATGAATAATGTCTGCATTTAAAATATCAAAATATTTTTTGTACCAGGCAATAACTGTTGCCACGGTTTGCTTTGTTTTATCGGTATCATATAAACGCGGGCCGCGGTAACAGGCCTGCACACCCGCACTATAATACTGCATCATCAGCTGCTTGTAATCAGCCAGGTGTTCGCTCAATGGTTCCAGTACGGCTTCGGGACCACCACCCTGGTATTTTGTCAGCGGCACAAAGCCCCAGCTCATCGCCGGCGTTTTTTCCCAGGTGCCATCAAAAATATTCTGGCGGTTCAATATTTTTTGCTGCTCTCTCGACAAAGAAAAATTTACTTCGCGGTAACCCAATCCTATTTTGTTGGTTCCATCTAAAAAATACCAGTCGGGCGCATTTACATACACACCGTTTTCATTGCACCAGTGGTACAAACTCTTTTGCAATTCCATTTGCCGCCACTGACTATCGTCCAGTCCTTTGTGACCCGGGTGCGTGGTTGAAGCACAAACATCGCCCGGATACGGACCATCATTTTCGAAAATATTAAATCCTGTTGTACCAATAAAGTACTTAATCTTTTGGAGGTAAGCCAATCCCCACTTGCTGCCATAACAAGGTGCATTGCCAAAAAATGCGCCGCCGGGTTTGCCGGTAGCGGGATCTATTACATCATCCTCGTCACTGATCCTTCTTGAACTGAACAATGAGTAACTGCCAATCAAAATATTTTTGCTGTGCGCATAATCTGCCAGTGCCTTCCATTTCTTTACATTGTCTGCGGCGGTATCTTCCATATCGCAATGACTGCCGAAACTTAAAATCAACGCTTCATAACCGGTAGCCACACACTGATCAACGGCGCTTCTTACTTCATCATCATTTTTACTCACCAAGTGCATGAAGATGGGATTCTCTTTGGTCCACGGAGCTACCACCCCATACATCCGCCGGATGGCCAATCCCCTTCTCTCCCGGTCGTAGCCATCCATCAGCAGTTCATGCGTTCTTACCGAATTGAACATTTCGCCGGGTTGCAGATCAATACCCGGGGCCTTCTCCGGGTACACTTCCAGCAGGCAGGGCGTCTGGTAATTGTAATTTACCTGTGATGTATAACTGCTGTCTGCTTTCCAATGGGTGGTTTGGTCGCTGATATCGTAGCGCATGGCATTATTGAACGCATAATTTGTTTCCACATAAATGCCATGCTGCTTTTTCATTTGTTCGGGTGAGCCTACCACGGCACTTTCTTCTTCTGTAAATGCGAGGATTTCATTGACCACGCGGTTGACTTTATAAGAGCGATCGGCTTTATTCTGGATGGACAACCATTTTACAATTAGCGGAATGCCATCATACATTTCATAATGAACTGTCACCTGCAACCCCTTTGTTTGTGGCAAAGAAGCTGTATAAATAAAACTCAGCACGACACCCGCTGCCGGTTCTTTGTAATGAAAAGCAGCCGCTGCGGGTTTCCATTTCAACCGGGGTTGAATTTTGCCAATCGAATAGCCGGTGCAATGAAAGTCATTAACGTTGTCCTTAAATCCATCAATCCATTCCGGCAACAGGTAGGCGTTTTCTTGCTGTCCGTACAAACCGCCGATATTATAGTCTTTTCCATCAATGGTTATTCTTGCTTCCGGTTTTACCGAACGCAGAAGCTGCTGACCATTGCTCATATTTTTATAATCAACACAGGCAATATTGGGCTGCACACGAAAAACTCTTTTCACCAACCCATTGTATAAAACAAGGTCTTTGCTATTGGATGCATTGTATACTGCGGCTTTTTCTTTTTCAGGAACAATTAACCAGTCGACCGGCGGCTTGCTTTCTTTTACTGCTGTATAGGCGGGCAAAACCGGCAATTCAAGATCCTGTGCGGCAGCCGCTTTCATTATTAAAAGCAGGAATAAAACAATCGTGGGCTTTTGCATAAATAAAAACGCCTGTTTAAAAATTCAATTAACAGATAGAAGTTTTCGGATTTAATAAATGCCGGTTTATTGCGCATGAAAAAGCATTGCCGGCGGAATGGTTGCCTTGCTGCCATTTTCTGCCTGCATCAGCACTTCCAGGCTGTTCTCGCCTGAACCATCGAAATACGGAATTGTAATCTTGTGAAAGCCTTTTTTCAATGCGGCTTTTCCGTTCTTACCTGTATTGCCATGATTGCCATCATTGTCTACTACTTCCACACCATCAATTAAAATTTTACTGCCGTCATCAGAATTGGCATAGAAAGTATAAAAACCATCTTTCTCTATTTTTATATAGCCATCAAATACCAGCACAAATTTTTCGCTGCGTTGCTTTAATTTATTGGAGATACTGTTTGTAACGCCCGTTTTTGTTACTGCTGTATTTTCTACCGACTGCAGCGATACGGTTCCCGCAGGTTCGTAATATTTATAGCTAAGCCCGGGTAAAAGTTTGGCCGGTGAAACGGCTTTCATCCACTCGTAACGTATCACTTTTTCTGAAGCGATGCCGCTGCTCAAACCATTTGCGGGAAAACTGGCCGCTTTTACAGTACTTGTTCTGTCAATTAAAAATGGTTTTGCATAAACAGCAGATTGCGCCGTGGGCACCGCTCCGTCCGTAGTATAATGAATGATATCGCCGGCATTGCCCTGCAGACTAACAATTGGCTGCATCACCGTTTTATAATCAACTTTTACCGATGGTTTTTTTGCAAACATGCCGTAGTTGCCAATCTTTACGGCAAAGGCATAGGGTGCTTTTATTTTATTGGGATCGTATGCCGGTAATTGAATCCGTACATTTTCGCCATCCTGTTTCCAATTCAGGTTTTCTTTGGCAGATAAAAAATTGATGCTGGTGCCGGCCGGCAGCGTAAGTGCTTTCAGCACCAGTTGGTTGTTTTCAGGATATTTTGGAAAGATGGCGTACAGTGCATTTGTTGTTGGGTTATAGGTATAAAAAACTTCTTTTACTGCATAACCGGGATCAGGATCTACCGTAAGCTTCAACAGCAAATCGCCACTGCCGGTTTTTGGTTTAAAGCCACGCATGCCTTCGCTCCATTGAGAAGGCGTTTTCCACCTAACGGTATTGTAAATGGCTTCACTGTTTGTCTTCATCCAGTCGCCAATCTGCAACAAACGCTCCTGCATAATCGGTGGAATTTTTCCATGTTCATCGGGCCCGATATCCAGTAAAAAATTACCACCACTGCTCACTTTGTCAATCAACTGCAATACCAGCGATTGTGCAGAATTGTAATCCCATGCATCTTCTTCGCGGTTATAACCATAGCTAAAGCCCATGCCGCGGCTCTCTTCCCAATAATGATCTTCAAAATCAAGATCGGGCTGGTACTCTGGTGTATAAATGCCAGCATGATTGAAGCGCAGCCCCGCGCCCCAGCGATCATTTACCACAATCCTGTCTTTCACGGGGCTCTCATTATACAACCAGGTTAAAAATTCCTGGCTTTTCCATGTTTCTGCCGGTGCATCCCAATCGCCGTCTGTCCAGAACACTTCCGGCTGATAAGTATTGATCAGTTCTTTCATCTGCGGCCAGGTATGTTCTGTTACAAATTTGTTTCTGTCTGCCAGCCAAAGTGGGTTGTACCACTCGTACAAAGAGTAATACATGCCTGCATGCACCGAAGTTTTTCTTACTGCAGCAAATAAATCTTTTATCAGATCTCTTTTGGGTCCTACCGCTGTTGCATTCCAGGGAAAGCCCCAATCGCGGTCGGCCTCCTTACTGGGCCATAGTGTAAACCCATCGTGGTGTTTGGAAGTAAGCACAATGTATTTGGCGCCGGATGCTTCAAAAACTTTTGCCCATTCATCGGGGTTAAAAAGTTCAGCTTTAAACTGATCGGCCAGCTGGTAGTAAGTAAGATCGCCAAACTTCTTTTTATTATAGGCAACGGTTGCGGCATCATTGCTCTTCAACGCATGCTGGTACCACTCTGCATATTGGCCTTTCGGACTAAAGCCCGGCACGGCATAGACGCCCCAGTGAATAAAGATGCCAAATTTTACGTCCTTAAACCATTGTGGCGTGGGCCGCTGATCAAGCGAAGACCAGTTGGGTTGATAAGTTTGTGCAGCAAGTGAAAGAAGTAAAAAGCAAAGGGCATTCGTTAGCAAAAGCTTTCTCATACAATATATTTAGAGGAGATTTAAAGTTATCTCATTTACAATGCATCACAAAACCAAAGAAGCGCGGCTTAATTACCTGACATGTCTGATACAAGACCCGGTAAAACTATCAGTCAGGTGTTTGAGTACCACTTACTGTAGCCGCCTGCTGCTGGTGCAGGTCAAATACCAGCAGCACATTCTTTCCTTTTTTTAACCAGCCGGCCGGGCAATACAATTTTTGTTGCGGTCCAATGTTCCAGAAGCGGCCCAGGTTATGTCCGTTTATATACAGTATCCCTTTTGAATAATTGCGCAGGTCAAAATACGTGTCGCCGGTTTTTTCAAGATTGAATTCGCCCCGGAAGAAAATGCCTTCATGAAATCCTTCAGGATACTTTGGCTTTAAGCCGGCGATGAATTTTTCATTCATGGGCAATGTGTAGATCTGCCAGTCCATCAGGGTCATTCCGTTTAGGGTAACCCTGTCCGTTATACCTTTCCGGTCAATCATGTACTGTGCAAAATTGATATGGCCCATGCCCTCAACAAGTATGTCCAGCACAGGGTCTTTTGCGTCCGTCTTTGGCAGGTCAACGGTCCATTTGCCGCCATCCCGGTAAACGGTATCAATAAATTTTCCGTCTAAAAAAACCAGCGCATAATCATGCGGTTCTGTTATGGTAAGCTTGCCGCTTTTATGGCCAATGAGTTTTGTGCGGTACAATACAAGTCCCTGGTTTTGGTTCAAAGTCTCCATTGGCAAGGGTTGTGCAGCATGAACAGGCAAAGGCAGTTCCTTCCAGATGGTTGTAAAAGCGGACAATGAAACGGGGGGTATCGCTATTGTTGCAACTGGTTTTGGCAAATCCGGAATCATATAATCAACATATTGCCTTATCAAATCGCGCAGCATAAAATATTTCGGCGTTGGATTGCCCTGTTCGTTGATGGGTGCATCGTAATCATAGCTGGTTAAATCGGGCTGGTACTGTGTGGACGAAAAAGCATTGGCGCCTGCTGTAAATCCAAAATTGGTGCCGCCATGTATAACGTAGAGGTTAAACGATTTTTTATTTTTTAAAAGAAAACTGATTTCTTTTTTTAGATCATTGGTATCCGGCCGCGCCCAATGCTCGCCCCAGTGTGTTAACCATCCCGGGTAAGTTTCGCTGCTGAAAGAAGGCACATGAGGATTTCTTTTTTTGGCCTGCTCAAAATCGGCTTCGCTGCTGCCGCTGTCCAGGCCAATAGCGGCTCCCTCTATATTACCGGCTTCCAGCATAAAAGCGGTGGGCCCGTCTGCCGTATAAAAAGGCGTGTTGATGCCATTGCTTGTCCAAAGTTTACGAAGGGCCTCAAGATAAGTCTTGTCGTTGGCGTAACTGCCATATTCGTTTTCTACCTGTACCATTAAAACAGGTCCGCCATTGGTTACCAGCAAGGGTTTCAATTCTGCTGAAAGCCGCCGTACATATTTTGTTACTGCCGCCATATAACGTTTGTCCATACAGCGGATTTTGATATCCGGAATTTTTAGCAACCAGGCGGGCAGTCCGCCAAAATCCCATTCGGCACATACATATGGACCGGGGCGAAAAATCACCCACATTTTTTCCTGCTGGCAGATGCGGAGAAATTCGGCGATGTTCCTGTTTTCCGACGTAAAATCAAAAACGCCTTCCTGCTGTTCATGGTAATTCCAGAAAACATAGGCTGCAATAGTATTGCATCCCATGGCTTTTGCCATTTGTATACGTTGCCGCCAGTAAGCTTTTGGTATGCGTGCAGGATGCATCTCACCGCTGATGATTTGAAACGGCTTGCCATCCAGTAAAAAATCCTGCTTGCCCAATACAAACCGGTGCCTGGCCTGGCCTGCGGCAAGCAGCATTGCAAAAACGGACACAGTCAGTAAAAGCACTTTACTCATTGTATGCAGATTGATCCTGCGTTTAAAAATACGGGATCGCTTAGCCGAAACCCAACGCAAACGTTTGCGCCAATTTGCAGGGACATTGCCATTAAAAACATCCTGGTTTGTGGTTGTTTTGCGCAGGGGGGCAACTTAGTTTGCAACCCCAATTATTCATTTTGTTACCTTTACCGGCCTTTATAAAAGCGCATTCATAAAAAACAACAATTGCATATGGAATACAGAATTGAAAAAGATACGATGGGCGAAGTAAAAGTACCCGCAGATGCTTTCTATGGCGCACAAACCCAGCGCAGTATCGATAATTTTAAAATTGCACAGGACATCAATAAAATGCCCAAAGAAATTATAAAAGCATTTGCCTATCTTAAGAAAGCGGCTGCACTCACCAATCTTGAAGCCGGCGTTTTACCCAAAGAGAAAAGTGATCTCATTGGCAAAGTATGCGATGAAATACTGGAAGGAAAACTGGATGCCTGGTTTCCGCTGGTGGTTTGGCAAACAGGCAGCGGCACGCAAAGCAATATGAATGTAAACGAAGTGGTGGCCTATCGTGGACATGTTATTAATGGCGGCCAGTTGGCCGACAAGGAAAAATTTCTGCACCCAAATGATGATGTAAACAAGTCACAGTCCAGCAACGACACGTTTCCCACGGCCATGCACATCGCAGCCTATAAAATACTGGCAGACACTACCATCCCCGGCATTGAAAAACTAAGAGATACACTTGCAGCTAAGAGCAAGGAATTTATGCAGGTAGTAAAAATTGGCAGAACCCATTTTATGGATGCCACACCGCTAACTGTTGGACAGGAATTCAGCGGTTATGTATCACAGTTAAACCATGGGCTGAAAGCCATTAAAAACACCCTGGCGCATTTAAGCGAACTGGCACTGGGCGGCACCGCTGTTGGAACAGGCATCAATACGCCGGCTGGCTATTCAGAAAATGTTGCCGGGCATATTGCAGCATTAACCGGTCTGCCTTTTGTAACTGCCGAGAATAAGTTTGAAGCACTTGCTGCACACGATGCCATTGTGGAAGCACACGGCGCATTAAAAACAGTGGCCGTTAGTTTAATGAAGATAGCCAATGATGTGCGTATGCTGTCTTCCGGACCACGCAGCGGCATTGGCGAACTGTTTATACCCGACAATGAACCAGGTTCGTCTATAATGCCCGGCAAGGTAAACCCCACCCAGTGTGAGGCACTGACCATGATTGCCGCACAGGTAATGGGCAATGATGTAACAATTGGTATTGGCGGCAGCAATGGCCATTTTGAATTGAATGTGTTTAAACCTGTAATGATTTATAATTTCCTGCACAGCGCCAGGCTGATAGGCGATGGCTGTGTAAGTTTTAATGACAAGTGCGCAGTTGGACTGGCACCCATAGAAGCCAATATTAAAAAGCATGTAGACAATTCACTGATGCTGGTAACGGCCCTCAATACAAAAATCGGCTACTACAAAGCCGCTGAAATTGCGCAAAAAGCACACAAAGAAGGCACTACTTTAAAAGAAATGGCGGTAAAGCTCGGGTATGTTACACCGGAAGAATTTGATGCCTGGGTAAACCCTGCAGACATGGTAGGTAAGCTGTAAAGCATTAATTACCTTCAGCAAAAGGTGCCGGCCGTTTGGTTCTATCCAAAAAGCCGGCACCTTTTTTCTTTTAGCGTCTCCTCATTTTTAGGATCTTCCTTCAATTGTTGCCTGCCCCGGCAGCCAGATTGTTATACACGCAACAGGGTGGAAACAGGCAGGTTAAACACTGGCAAATCGCATATTAAAATCCAAAAAAATACTTAGATAAAAGATACTACATTCTACTTAGCCGGCGTTTTATGT
>Ga0075026_100000371_pt1 | contig 17728 bp, 12 predicted proteins | sample Str012_2_FD_71392 | JGI IMG/M metagenome (GOLD analysis project Ga0075026, IMG submission 71392) | Freshwater sediment microbial communities in response to fracking from Pennsylvania, USA - Straight Creek_MetaG_SC_2012 | ecosystem: Environmental > Aquatic > Freshwater > Creek > Sediment... | reverse complement strand
GGACAGAATTCTCGGTTCAATGACGGAAGTATAAATTCTAAAACCGATATTATTCTGAAGTCTCTTTAGCCGGTACACACTATTGTCGAAAACTTTTACTGAAGCGCCGAGCGCAAGTGCGGCACGGGCGGCATATTCTCCCACGATGCCTGCACCAAGAATAATAACTTTCGTAGGCGGCACTCCGGAAATACCACCCAGCAATACGCCTTTTCCATGATTGGAAGAACCCAGGTACTGAGCTGCCACGAGCATAACGGCGCTTCCTGCAATTTCACTCATACTCCTCACGATCGGGTAACTACCACTATCGTCTTTCAGGTTTTCAAAAGAAATGCCGGTGATGCGTTTCTCCATCATTTTCGACAGCAACTCCGCTTTCAGCGCCGATAAATGGATCGGTGAAATAATGGTTTGATTCATCTGCAGCAGGGGCAAATCCTCTTCAATGACGGGCGCTGATTTAACAAGGATTGGCGATTTATACACTTCCGCTTTATCGTATACGATTTTTGCGCCGGCTTCGCTATAGTCTTTGTCACGATAATGCGCTGCATCGCCAGCGTTGTGTTCAATGACAACTTCATGTCCATTGCTCACCAATACCCCCACGGAATCGGGCGTAAGTGCGATCCTGTTTTCCTGGAAGGCGGTTTCCTTGGGAATTCCGATGTGTAACTGCGCACCCTGTGGCTTTATATCAAGTGTTTCTTCTAAGGTTTCGTAGCTGAAGGAAGTGCTGATGAACGGTTTATGCTGCGACATGTTTCAGGGCTTATCGTCCTTAAGATTGACTAAAAAGAATGGACGGGTAAATTACAATTTTATATTGAATATGGAAGGAATTATGCAAATGCCTGCTCCGAAATGAACCTGGATTGGGTACCGGCCATCGCCAGTGAAATATGAACCGTCCCGTCTGGGAAAATTCCGGGAGTTCTGTCAGGCCATTCAACCAAACAGATATCGCCCGTGTACAAACAATCCTCCACTCCTGCCCTTATGGCTTCTTCCTCATCCTTCAAGCGGTATAAGTCAATGTGAAAAATTTTACCACCTGGATACTGATACTCATTGATGATAGAAAAAGTTGGGCTACCCACTTTGCTCGTTACGCCCCGAACGTCACAGAGCGCATGAATAAAAGTTGTCTTTCCCGCTCCCATCTGGCCATGAAAAGCAAACACCCTGCGACCCTCAAAATGATCCCAAAAGTTTTTGGCAACCGACTGAATATCACCCAGTGAAAATTGCTGCTGCATGGGGTAAAGATAATGAAGTAAATTTGTGGTTTGATGACCGCCTAGACGATGGCGGATGATCGATGGCCGACTTTATTAATATAGAATAAAAAGTGTTTCGGTCTTCGATCATCAGTCATCCCAAACAAACGCACTCAATGGAAAAAGTAAACTGGATCGTAGAAGGAATGACCTGTTCCAATTGCGCGCTGACCATTCATAAGTTTCTTGAGAAAAAAGGACTTGAAAATGTGAAGCTCAGTTTGGCCGGTGGTGACCTGAGTTTTGACATGAACGGAAATATCACCCAGGATGAAATCAAAAAAGGAATTGCCGGACTTGGATATAAAGTAGTGAATCCGGCTGTGAAGGAAGAAATCAGTACCGGCCACTCCATGAACAAACACCTTCGCTACCTACTGATTTGCCTCCCTTTTACAGCCCTTTTGATGCTCCACATGCTCGATACGTGGCTTCATTGGCATTGGCTCATGAATCCCTGGGTTCAGCTCGCATTGTGTTTGCCCGTATACATCACCGGTATGAATTTTTTTGGAAGAAGTGCCGTTCAAAGCATCCGCAATGGCATGCCGAATATGAATGTGCTGGTGACATTGGGCGCCACGGCTGCGTTTGTATACAGTTTAACAGGCACCGTTTTGCAACTCGGAGAATCCTACTTGTTTTATGAAACGACAGCGGCCATCATCAGCTTTGTATTGCTCGGAAACTATCTGGAAGATGTTTCGGTACACGCTACCCAAAGAGAACTCAACAAACTCGCAGGATCCCAGAAAATGATGGCCAATGTGATTGCCTTCGATGAACATCATCAGGAAACCGTTTTCCCGGTTGAAAATGTGGATTTGCGCAGCGGGGATCTGTTGCTTATTAAGTCGGGAGAACTGGTCCCGGCAGACTGTAAAATATTATGGGGAGATGCGAGCGTAAATGAAGCAATCATAACCGGCGAAAGCCTGCCGGTACTCAAAAAAGCCAAAGACCTGCTGATCGGTGGAAGTATTCTGTCGGATGGAACTGTCAAAGCACAGGTTACAGCTGCTTATAAAGATTCGGTATTGTCGAATATCATCAATCTGGTTAAGCAGGCCCAGGGCGAAAAGCCACCCATGCAACAACTGGCCGATAAAATCAGTTCGATCTTTGTGCCGGTGGTGCTGGGTCTCGCGTTGCTTACTTTCCTGCTCAACTATATTTTCCTGCACGACCTAACGGCATCCCTCATGCGCAGTATTGCAGTACTGGTGATTGCCTGTCCCTGCGCCATGGGGCTGGCCACGCCGGCGGCCATTGCTGTGGGCCTCGGTAGAGCTGCCAAACAGGGCATCCTATTCAGGCACGCTAAGAGCCTTGAGCTCTTTAAAGACATCCGGCAGGTCGTGTTTGATAAAACAGGCACGCTTACCACAGGGGAATTTGCGATCAGTAAATGGCAATTGACTGATTCCGGTATTTCACCCGAAGAATTTAAGAAGATTGCTTTTTCGCTGGAGAAATATTCAAACCATCCGATAGCCAAAAGTATTGCCAGGGAATGGAAGACCAACAATGAACTGAAATGGAAAAGGATCGAGGAAGAAAAGGGCTTGGGGATGAAAGCGGTTAACGCAAACGGCGACCGATTTTGGGCAGGCTCTATTAAAATGACTGAACAATCGGGACTTAATGGTAGTCACAATGTATATATCGGAAAAAATGATTTGTTGCTGGGCTGGATCGATGTGAAAGACGAGATTCGCCCCGAAGCAGCAGGTGTAATTCAATGGCTCCGCTCCAAAAATATCAGAACCATCCTGCTTAGTGGAGACCTTCAGCAAAACTGTTTGCCATTGGCCGATGCACTGCAGTTGGATGAAATCATTTCAGAACAGTCGCCCGAACAGAAACTAGCCAGGATTGCAGCTTTTCATGCGGAAGCTCCTACGGCCATGGTAGGAGATGGGATTAACGATGCGCCTGCGCTGGCCAAAGCGACGATTGGGATCTCTATGAGCGATGCCTCCCATATCGCGATGCAAACGGCTGATGTGGTGCTGATGAACCACGGATTGGAAAATTTACCGATGGCACTAAGTCTTGGTAGAAAAACCTATGATACGATCCGTCAGAATCTCTTCTGGGCATTTTTTTATAATATCATCGCCATTCCGATTGCAGCTTTTGGGTTATTGACACCCGGCCTTGCTGCTTTGGCAATGGGTCTCAGTGATGTAGTGCTGCTGATCAATTCAGTTAGACTTTTTGTGCGTAAACTCTAATGAAAGCCTCCTTTTGAATCCGTATATTTCAAAAAAGTTTCCTCTACCGTCTTCTGAATGATATCCCCGGCAACCATACTGAAGAAATATTTCAACCATGATTCCTTTCGCCCACTGCAGGAAGAAATTATAAATGCTGTTTTAGCCGGAAAGGATACCCTGGCCCTGCTACCTACCGGAGGAGGAAAATCTCTTTGCTTCCAGGTGCCGGCCCTGGCGACAGATGGCCTTTGCCTGGTGATCAGTCCGCTGATTGCATTGATGAAGGACCAGGTTGAAAATTTGCGTCGAAAGAATATTACGGCATTTGCCATTTATTCGGGGATGAGTCGTAAAGACGTGATCGCTACGCTGCGAACCGTTAGCGAAAGCAATTGCAAATTTTTATATGTTTCACCGGAAAGACTCGAGACCAGTCTTTTTAAAGAATGGCTGCCGGGACTTAACGTTCGTTTGATCGCGGTCGATGAAGCGCATTGTATTTCTCAATGGGGATATGATTTCCGTCCTTCCTATTTAAACCTTGCTTTGTTACGAGAAGAGCTCGTCAAGGTTCCGATCCTCGCGCTCACTGCTTCCGCCACGCCCGAAGTACAGCGCGACATTTGTGATAAGTTATTGTTTAAAGATCCTTCCATTTTCAGGCAATCGTTTGCAAGAGAAAATCTTTCCTTCAGTGTTTTTAAAGTGGATTCCAGGATCAATAAGATCCAACAGATACTGCAGAATGTACCGGGAACTGCCATCGTGTATTGTAAAAGCAGAAAGCGATGCAAACAAATTAGTGAGCTGTTGAACCTGCATGGAATCAGCGCTGATTTCTACCATGCAGGTCTTATTCATGAAGAAAGAAGCCAGCGACAGGAAAATTGGATACAAAACAAAACGCGTGTGATCGTTTGTACCAATGCCTTTGGAATGGGTATTGACAAACCAGACGTGAGGGTGGTGATTCATGCAGAAACACCCGACTGCCTCGAAAACTATTACCAGGAAGCCGGCAGGGCAGGTCGCGACATGAAAAAGGCATATGCCGTTTTATTATACGCAGGCAATGACCTCGAGGAACTAACGGGTTTATCGGCCATTCGCTTTCCTTCTTTCGAAGAGATTCGTAAAGTATATGAGGCGGTGGTGAATTACCTGCAGGTACCCGCAGGCGGTGGTGAAGGTATCTACTATGATTTCAATATGGCCGACTTCGTTGAGAAATTCAAACTGGATCCCTACCTGGTCCTCTATGTATTGAAGGCTTTGGAGCAGGAAGATGTGTTGGCATTCAATGAGCAGGTTTTTCTATCCTCCAAGGTTGTTTTCCGGGGAAACAAAGAGGCACTCCATGCCTTTGAAAAAGACAATACAGAATGGGAACCGCTGATCAAGTCTTTGTTGAGAACTTACTCCGGTATTTTCGACCAGCCTGTTCCGATTTATGAAAGAACGCTGGCGCGCCTGCTCGGTAAGGACCTTTCGTGGGTGGAAAGTGGCCTTAAAGTACTCCATGCATATAACGTTATTGAGTATGCGCCGCAGAAGGACAACCCGCAACTGTGTTTCATGCGCCCACGCCCACCCATTCGTGACCTTCGCATTAATCAGGAAAGCTATACCAAAAGAAAAAAACAATTTGAGCAGCGAATCGGTTCCATGATCCGCTATGCACATTCCGGGGATGAATGCCGGAGCCAGTTAATGGCAACTTACTTTGGAGATCAATCCACCAAACCCTGTGGCATTTGTGATAACTGCCTGAGCAAAAAAAGCGGCCCGATGACAAAGGAAGAATTTGATGCAATTCAACTGCAAATCACTCAATGGGTCAAAGCAGAGTCTGTTCCTACACAAGAATTGATTGGCCGCTTCAGCGGTATTCGTCGCGAAAAACTCTGGGAAGTGATCAACTACCTGCAAGCCGAGAATAAATTAGTCGTCGACAAAGAAGGCATGGTGCGTACCCGTTAGTAAGCTAAAACCAACCCGATTTTTTACCGCTGCTCCTTCCCCCCAATCCCAATGCACCCAAGAGGCTCCTGGTAATTACACTGGCCGCGGTTCTTTCTACTTGTTTAACGGCTCCGCTGTCGAGGATTTTTTCCACCGTTGATTTTTCGGGTTTGCCGGGAGGGGCATTTTGCGTGCCTTTATTGGCCGCTTCCTGAAGTTTGGCGGTGAGTATTTCGTAAGCACTCTGGCTATCGATTACCTGGCTGTATTTGGAGACCAGTTTCGATTTTCCTATCACGGAGTCGATTTCAGCAGGTGTCAGAATATCCATGCGGCTTCTGGGAGGCGACATCATGCAATGCACCAATGGTGTTGGAACCCCTTTCTCATCCAGCATTGTAACCAATGCTTCCCCAATCCCTAACTGCGTGATCAGGTCTTCGGTTTTATAAAATGTAGTATCGGGATAATTCTCCGCAGTTTGTTTGATCGTCTTGCGATCGACAGCGGTGAAAGCCCGTAATGCGTGTTGCACTTTCAATCCCAACTGTGCGAGCACTCCGGAAGGAACGTCCATCGGATTTTGTGTACAGAAAAAAATACCGATGCCTTTGGAGCGGATGAGCTTCACGATGGTTTCTATCTGTTTTAGCAATGCATCGCTGGCTTCCTGGAACACAAGATGTGCCTCATCGATAAACATCACGAGTTTCGGTTTGTCGAGATCGCCTTCTTCCGGACAACTTGCATATAATTCAGCAAGCATCTGCAACATGAACGTCGAGAATAATTTCGGTTTATCCTGCAGATCGGTTACCCGCAACACATTCACAACACCTCGGCCATCATCGCCTATGCGCATCAGGTCGGCCACTTCAAAACTTTTCTCACCAAAAAAAACGTCGGCGCCCTGTTGCTGTAGTTCAATTACTTTTCTCAGAATCGTGCCGGTGGAAGTGGTCGCCACTTTACCATAAGTCTGTTCGATTTCCGTTTTACCCTCGTTGCTCACATACTGTAGCACTTTGATAAAGTCTTTCAGATCGAGTAGCGGCAGCTTATTGTCATCACAGTATTTGAACATCATCGACACCACGCCACCCTGCGTATCATTCAGCTCTAAAATCTTGGAAAGCAGGATCGGTCCGAATTCACTCACGGTGGCCCTTAGACGAACTCCTTTTTCATTGCTCAGCGTCATGAATTCCACGGGGTATCCTGCGGGCTTATAAGTGATCCCAATGGCGGCGGCTCTCTCCTTCACTTTATCATTGAGCACGCCGGGTTCCGCAATGCCACTCAGGTCACCCTTAATATCAACCAGCAATACCGGAACACTGGCATCGCTCAGTGCTTCGCTGATCATTTGTAATGTTTTTGTTTTACCTGTGCCTGTGGCTCCGGCAATCAATCCATGCCGGTTCATGGTCTTTAGCGGAAGATTGATATCAGCACCGGTTACCGGTTTGCCATCCAACATACCAATTCCAATCTTGACCGACTCATTTTTAAAAGTGTATCCATCTTTAATGGCCTGAAGAAATTTTGGCTGGTCACTCATGAGGAGAAAGTTTGAGTTAAGGTAAGGAAAACAGTTGACAGTGTGCAGTTGACAGTTGAGAGACTAATTAGTATTTTTTTCCCTATTTTGAACTATCAACTGCTACACTTTCTCCGCCATCAATTGCTTAATCAAATGCTCGAGTTCAATAATTCTTTTTTCTAATTCAGGAAGATTGCGACTCACTGCCTGGCTGCGGAGTGCGCTGGTGTAGTCGAAAGCCGGGGAGCCGGTGACGGCTGTATTGGGAGACTTGATAGATTTGCTTACGCCGCTCTGGGCATTGATCTTGCTGCCATCGGCGATTTGGATATGACCTACGATGCCGGCCTGACCGCCGATCATGACATTGTTTCCAATCTTGGTACTGCCGCTTACGCCGGCCTGGGCAGCGATGACAGTATTGTAACCCACTTCCACGTTGTGGGCAACCTGGATCAGGTTGTCGAGTTTTGCACCCGCTTTCACAATAGTAGAGCCAATCGTTGCGCGGTCGATGGTAGCATTCGAACCAATCTCCACATTGTCTTCAATCACCACATTGCCCATCTGCGGAACTTTCTTAAAACTCCCATCAGCCTGTGGTGCAAATCCAAAGCCATCGCTTCCAATTACTGTTCCTGCATGAACCGTTACATTTTTTCCGATGATACAATCATGATAAATTTTCACGCCGGGATGAAGTACACTATTGTCTTGTACCCGTACATTGTCGCCCAGGAAAACATGCGAATATATTTTCACATTATTACCAAGCACAACATTTTCGCCGATCACCGCAAAGGCGCCGACAAAAATCTTATCTCCCAATTTGGCTGTCTTTGAGATATAGGAGGGCTCCTGTATGCCGACCATTTGTTGCGCAACGATTTCCTGGTATTTCGAAAGCAGTGCAGCGAAGGCAGTGTAGGCATCCGGAACGCGGATGAGAGTGGCTTTAATGTCCTGTTTCAGTTCCTGTGATTCGTTGATGATTATGATGGAAGCACCTGTAGAATAAAGGTATTCTTCATATTTTGGATTGGCCAGAAATGCAAGCTGGCCATCTACGGCCTCTTCGATCTTGCCGAAGGATCCTACCATGACATCAGGATTTCCTACTGTCTTGCCACTGATAATGAGTGCGATCTGGGCGGCTGAAAATTGCATAGATTATTTTTGTCGGTTCCTAGGCCATAAAGCAAATATAAAATTTTTTTACCGGGCTGGACAGGGCCTGATGAATCAGCGCATTGTCTACCTGGGAAATATCCCTGGTACTGCCATCTTTAAACAATATCTGAATCCGCTCGTCGGAAGGATTGTATGTGGTATTACTCGTTTCACCATGAAATACCAGATAACCCGCGTCCTTTTCCGACAGCCCAAACTGTGCCATCGTTTGTGAAGTTAATTTTTTTATCACATCACCCACAAAAGGTTCTGCCTGTAATTTCACTTTTAGCAGATGCCGGTCGATCAGTCCACGACAAAGCAAGGACAAAACTTTGTCCGGGTGATGCATCCATTTTTTTATTGCCCCCATCACATCATAATCATCCAACTGACAATATTCCTGCGGATACGACTCGAGTTCGCCCCCTTTTAAGAAAACATCCAAAGCAGATGAGCCCGAATCGAGTTGCTCACCACCAACGATCAGTTCCTGGGCACGCTCAATGATTTTAACCAGCATTTTTTCTGCCCCCAAAACTGTTTTGTGAATATAAACCTGCCAATACATAAGCCTCCTGGACACCAGGAATTTTTCAATCGAGTAGATGGCCTTCTCTTCCACCATTAGATTACCGTCAAGTACCGTAAGCATCTTGATGATGCGGTCATAACCAATTACACCTTCTGAAACGCCGGTAAAGAAACTATCGCGGATCAGGTAGTCCATTCGGTCTACGTCCAACTGACCAGAGACTAATTGATGTAAAAATGGCTTATGATATTGATTGGTGAAAATGGATAGCGCGATGTCGAGTTGTCCTTTGAATTCTTCATTGAGTTTGCGCATAATCAGCAGGGAAATGGCTTCGTGTTCTACTCCTTTGATCAGCACATTTTCGAGTGCGTGAGAAAAAGGGCCATGTCCGATATCATGGAGCAGGATTGCAATTTTAGCCCCTAGTTCTTCATCTGCAGTAATGTCAAAGCCCTTTCCCCTGAGTTCGGCCAGTGCGTTGCACATCAGGTGATAAGCGCCCAATGAATGATGTAAACGCGTATGCACGGCACCGGGATATACAAGGTGTGCGAAAGCCATTTGATGAATGCGTCTCAGCCGCTGATAATAAGGGTGTGCAATGATCCCCAATAACAGTGGGTGGTCAACGGTAATAAAGCCATACACCGGGTCATTGATGATTTTGCGTAAGGGAACAGCCATTCTTGCCTACAATTTGTTAAAACATTTGGAAACAGTGATCAAAGCTACAAATGCCCATCGGATAAATTAAATTTGGATTGGGATTTGAAAGGCTATTGATTATCGGGATGCTCGGCGATTTCATACGCTTTCGCTAATTAATCACTTAAAACACTTGCATGGCTTTAGGAAAAATTCTTTGGGTAGATGATGAAATTGAAAATCTTCAATCGCAAATTCTTTTTCTCAGAAACAAGGGTTATGAGGTAACAGCAAAAACAAATGGATTTGATGCCATTGAGTTTGTAAAAGAAAATAGCGTAGATGTAGTATTGCTCGATGAAACCATGCCAGGCATTACCGGATTGGAAACCCTTGCCAAGATCAAGGAAAACAATCAACAGATACCGGTGGTACTCATCACCAAAAATGAAACCGAAAACCTGATGGATGAAGCGATCGGGAGCCAGATTACCGACTACCTCATCAAACCGGTCAATCCAAACCAGGTATTATTAAGCCTTAAAAAGATTATCGACAATAAACGGCTGGTCTCAGAAAAAACCACAACAGCCTATCAGCAACAGTTCCGTGAACTTTTCATGGCGCTCAATAATAACCCGAACTATAATGAGTGGATGGATATCTACAAAAAACTTGTGTATTGGGAACTGGAAATGGCGAAAAGCGATAGCCCGGAAATGCGTGAGATTCAGCAATCGCAAAAGCAGGAGGCCAACCAGGAATTTTTCAAATTCATTTCAAAAAATTATACAAAATGGATGAGTCCCAAAACAGACGACCGTCCCGTAATGTCGAACACCCTTTTTCAGCATAAAGTATTTCCACACCTCGAAAAAGGAACCCCGCTCTTTTTTGTGCTGATCGATAATTTGCGCTTCGATCAATGGAAGGCCATTCAACCCATCTTTGCAGAAAATTTTAGGATTGTAGAAGAAGATACTTTTTACAGCATACTTCCAACTGCGACTCAATATTGTCGCAATGCCGTATTCGCGGGGTTGTTGCCAGTTGAGATCGAAAAGCAATTTCCATCCCAGTGGAAAAATGACGATGATGAAGGCGGAAAAAATTTATACGAAGAAGAATTCTTCCGGTCGCAGTTGAAAAGAGTGAAAAAGGAAAACCTGAAATTCTCCTATACCAAAATAGTGAATCACCAGGCAGGACAGGATCTTGTGAACAATGTCCACAACCTGCTTAACAATGATATCAATATTATTGTCTACAATTTTGTGGACATGCTGAGTCATGCGCGTACCGAAATGGAGGTTCTTAAAGAACTCGCCAGCGACGAAACGAGCTATCGAAGCATCACTGCGAGTTGGTTTGAACATTCTCCTTTAAACCAGGCCTTGAAGAAAATTGCCGATAAAAAAATCAGCCTTGTGCTCGCCACCGACCACGGCAGTGTTCGGGTAAAAACGCCTTACAAAGTTGTTGGAGATAAACAAACGACAACGAATCTCCGCTATAAACACGGGCGCAATTTAAACTACGAGGCCAAAGACGTGCTCGCTTTCCGCGACCCTCGTGAAGCAGGTCTGCCGGTTCCCAATGTAAATTCTTCTTTCATATTTGCTAAGGGCGATGGTTTTCTTTGCTATCCCAATAATTACAATTATTTCGCCAATTATTACCGCAACTCTTTCCAGCATGGTGGAATCAGCCTGGAGGAGATGATTATTCCAGTGATCAGAATGACAAGTAAGTGACGTATTTCTGTGGATAACAGATCCTCCTGATTAACCCGCAATGATTTAATTTTGGCCATCAATTAGTGCTGATCGATATTTACACTCCACATCATGAAATACATTCAATCTACCCTTGATAAAATTGAGAAAGTCCTGGACGAAGTCGGCTATATCGTCCGTTACGAGCGTGGTACCTTTCAAAGTGGCTATTGCATCCTCGAACAGAAAAAAGTAGTGGTCCTCAATAAATTCCTTGTCGTGGAAGGCCGTATCAACACCCTTATCGATATCTTACCCCAACTGAACATCAATCCTGATACGCTTCCGCCCGACAGTCGGAAAGTTTATGACGATGTGATGTCGCGATTGGAGACAACCGGAAAGTAATTTGTTTCACGCAAAGACGCAAAGGGATGTTTCTCTTTGCGTCTTTGCGTGAAACCTGGTACCAGCCCAATTCGTATCTTTGCTTTAATAAGTATGACGCATTATCCCCCGCTTAAAATTACTTTCTTAGGAACAGGTACCAGCAGCGGAGTTCCTATGATTGCCTGCGGATGCGAGGTTTGTACCTCCTCCGACAAAAAAGATAAACGCCTTCGCTCAAGTATACTTGTTGAATCGGCCACAACAACCCTTGTAGTAGATACAACACCGGATTTCCGCTACCAAATGTTAAGAGGTCAGGTAAAGAAACTGGATGCAGTAATCTTCACCCATCCCCACAAAGACCATATTGCCGGGCTCGATGACATCCGTGCTTACAATCATTTTTCTAAAAAAGCGATGAATGTCTATTCGAATGAAATGACACAGGAAGTCATCATCCGTGAATTCGCATATGCCTTTGCAGACACAAAATATCCCGGGTTGCCAGAGATCAAATTGAATACAATTACTGAAGCTCCTTTTAAAGTGGGAGATATTCCTGTAACCCCGATATTGGTATGGCATTTAAAGATGCCGGTATTCGGTTTCCGTTTTGGAAAATTTACCTACATCACCGATGCCAATCATATTGACGAATCGGAAAAAGAAAAACTCCGCGGCAGTGAAGTGATTGTGATCAATGCCCTGCGAAATGAAAAACACGTTTCACACTACAATCTTTCCGAAGCTATTGAACTCGTGAAAGAACTTCAAATTCCTGCCGCTTATTTTACGCATATTAGTCATCAGTTGGGTAAACACGCAATTGTCAATCCCACCCTTCCAGCAGGCATGCAGCTGGCCTATGATCAGTTGGTGCTAAATTTTTAAATCCCTTTCCCCGGCAGTTGTCTTACCTGATCCATTTACAAGCCCTTAACATTATTTAAGACTTGTTCCTATAATATCCCTTAAACTTTTTAGTTTTTTTGTAGTCAAACTCACGCGACAGAAAAAACTTTTATGAAGAAAATCCTTTCCCTGTTATTGGCATTTCTTGTTATCAAGGCAGGAGCCTATGCCCAAACAACCGTTGAGTTCATTCCCACTGGCGGCTATACTTTTCCTGACCAGGTAAATTTCTACAATACCTATGGAAGAATTGAAGGTGTTGGAAACTGGGGAGGTTCGTTGCAGTTTAATGTGAACCGAAATTTCGGCATCGAACTTATGTACAACAGGATGGATGCCCAATCCGCTATCTACGACAATCGTTACAATAATCAAAACAATCCGCCCATCAGTCAACAGAAAGTGGGTATTAACTATATCATGGCCGGGCCTGTGCAATCCTTTGGTTTTCCCGGTTCGCCAGTCCATATTTTTTTCGGTGGACTGCTTGGAGCTGCTGTTTTTTCTCCGGACCCTATTGATAATTCCAGCAATACCAAGTTCGCCTGGGGCTTTGAAACGGGAACTAACGTGTATGTCAGTCCGCGATTCGGTATAAGGCTCAAGGCACAGCTTCTGTCACCAGTAGACAATGGTGGATTCTATTTCGGAAATTATGGGTATGGTGGTAGTGGTGGCTATTATGGCTATTCCTCCATTTACCAGTTTGGGTTCAGTGCAGGATTTATCATTGGTTTGGGAAGAGTTATCCCGACACCGAGACCACGCCCTGCTCAGCAACGACCACCAGCGAGAAGGTATTATTACAGAACGCCACCGCCACCGCCCGGGTATTATTACCACTATTAATATCAACAAATGACTTACTCCGATCTCAGGGCTTTTGTTGGATTCATCAACCCGGCCTTGATAGCCTGGAAACTTACCGTCAGGATCGTGATCAGCAAAGCACCACCGGTGGCTGAGACAAATATCCACCAGGATATTTCCGTGCGATAGAAATAGCGCTGCAACCATTCATGGAGATAATACCAGGCAATAACTATCAGTGTTCTGTGCAATACTTACTATAACGGGTGTACGCTTTTGCTACAGAGATTGTGCGGGTAAGGATGGGCGGTAAACCCTGACGGCGGTTGAAAACCCCGTCAGCGGTTTTGGCTGAAGACGTCCGGCTAAAAAAACTACCACAAAATGCCATTGCAGGCCTTTCAACCACGAACTATCTTGCCAGCATAAATGAAACCATGCGACCAGATCCCCAACACAACTATTTTTCGTTCACCCGGAAAGAGCGCATCGGAATTCTGTCCCTGGTAATGCTGATACTGATTATTTTCATGCTGCCGATGCTCTTCAACCGCGAACAACGTTTGCCCGATTCCAAAGCCATCGATCAATTCCGGGCAGAATTGTCCGTACTGGAAACCCGCGACTCCGGAGATTCAGCCGCAGATGATGGATACGAATTAAATAAGGTAGCACGCGATGGCAAAAATGTTGCAACAGCCGGGGCTGATTTTACTTCTATTTCAAAATCAAAGTTGTTCGACTTCGATCCGAATATGATTTCGGCCTCAGAATGGAAAAGCCTGGGCCTGAGAGATCGGACCATTGCAACGATTCAACGTTACCGGGCAAAAGGTGGTGCATTCAGACACCCCAAGGACCTTCAAAAAATATATGGACTAAAATCCGAAGAATACAATCGCCTGCTTCCTTTCGTTAAGATTCAGGACAGGGAAAAGAAACAACTATACCCTAAAAGAGATACCGCATCAAAAACACAGAGCATCGTTGCGAAGGACGAAACCTATCTAAGCTACAAAAACCCCACTACACAGATACTTGACATCAATACTGCTGACAGCATCGCATTAATATCCCTACACGGAATCGGTCCGGTTTTGGCTAGCCGTATCATACGATTTAGAGAAAAATTAGGTGGATTTTATTCCATTGATCAGGTCGCAGAAACTTATGGTATTGCAGATTCTGTTTTCAAAAAAATAAAGCCCTTTCTAACTGTCCATATTGACTCTTTGCGGAAAATCGATATCAACAACGCCGACATCAATCAACTTAAAACTCATCCCTATATAGGCTGGAAGCTGGCGAAAGTGATTGTTCAATATCGACAGCAACATGGAGTTTTTACTAACCCTGGCGAGCTTAGTCAATTGAGCATTTTGAATGAAGCTGACCTGAAAAAGGTGTTACCTTATCTAAAGTGATGCCGTTCCATTGCTCGGCTCTGTTTCAAGCAAAGCCGCATAGGAGGCGCGAAGGCGCCAGGGAAGTCTGTGTTGTAAAAACTTTGTTAACAGCATTACACAGTGATATTTATTTATCGGGTTCTCTTGGCGGCTTTTCGTGAAACAAAGCAACGGTAGCATGTCGCGAATACCGTACACATACCTGTAATGAAATCGAACGTTCTCAAAAATTGAATTTTTAGTAATTAATTGAAACTTAATTAAAAAAGAGAATGGCACTATCTTGGCCAGAATAGCGTGGTCATAATTAAAAAAAATCCCGACTTTGTTTACAAACTACTTAAAAACCACCTTTCGCAGCCTCCTGAAAAATAAAGGCTTCACTATCCTCAATGTATTCGGCCTAACGCTGGGCATCGCTACCTGCCTGTTGATTGTATTTTACGTGATGGACGAAATGAGCTATGACCGGTACAATGAAAAGGCCGACCGCATCTATCGGATCAATAATGAGGTTCGATTCGGCGGAAAAGAGAATATATATGCCGCGTCACCCGCGCCAACAGCACAAGCTTTGAAAAACGATTTCCCGGAAATCGAACAGGTGGTCCGGTTTCAGAAAGCCGGGAAGATCCGGGTGAAGAAAGGAAGCCAGTATATCCAGGAAGAAAAAGTCGTCTTTGCAGATTCCAGTCTATTTGCGGTATTTACCCTTCCCATGATCGAGGGCGATGCAGCAAGCGCTTTAAGAGAACCTCATTCTGTGGTGATCACTGAACAGACCGCCAAAAAATATTTTTCCCGGACCAATGTAGTCGGACAGGAATTATTAATCGATGAAGGTGAGCCCTACAAGATTACCGGCGTAATCAACGATCTGCCTGCTCAATCTCATTTCCAATACAATTTTTTCCTTTCGCTCTCCACCCTGTCATCGAGCCGGGAAAATGCGTGGCTCAGCATCAATTGCAATACATATGTACTGCTTAAGCCGGCCACCGACAGGGCCAAACTCGAAGCAAAATTCCATATGTTCCTCCGTAAGTATTTAGGTCCGCAGTTTCAGGAAGTGCTACACCTGACTTTTGATGCATTTGAACAGCGTGGGAACTATTACTGTTTCAGCCTATTTCCAGTAACCAGGATCCATCTCGAATCCAATTGTATGGACGAACTGTCGCCGAACGGCAATATCGAATATATCTTTATCTTCTCGGCCATCGCCTTGTTCATTTTGTTAATCGCCTGCATTAATTTCATGAACCTGTCAACTGCCCGATCGGCTAGCCGTGCCCGTGAGGTTGGCGTAAGAAAAGTATTGGGCTCCCCACGGAAATATCTGATCGCGCAATTCCTGACGGAATCTGTTATGGTTACACTGGCCGGCGCACTGCTGGCAGTATTCATAGCTGTAGCGCTCCTGCCGCTGTTCAATATAGTTTCCGGTAAAGAATTAACCGTTAGCAATCACTTGTTGCGTCAACTGTTGCCGGTATTGCTGGTATTCGTCCTGATCATCGGCTGCCTCGCCGGTTCTTATCCCGCATTCTTCCTTTCTGCTTTTCAACCGATCGATGTGCTAAAAGGAAAGTTGGCGAGTGGTTTCAAAGGTGGTCGCCTGCGGAGTTTCCTGGTCGTATTCCAGTTCGCTATATCTTTCTTTTTAATCACCGGCACCCTGGTGGTTTACCAGCAAATCAAATACATGCAATCCAGGGATATCGGCTATCAGCGGGATCATGTGCTGATCATACAAAATACCCAGGCCCTGGGCAACCAGGCACCTTCTTTCAAACAGGAGATCAAACAGCTGTCGGGGGTGGACAATGCCACCCTCACCACCGGATTGCCGACGACCGATCACGGTAGTATGACATCCACATCCTTTTTCGAAGATCAGACCCTCGATCAAAAGCGAGCGATCAGCGCACAACGGTGGAATGTAGATGAAGACTACCTAGGCACCCTTGTAATAAAACTAAAATCGGGCAGGAACTTCTCGAGGGAAATGCTTACAGATTCCAGCGCGATCATCATAAATGAGTCCGCTGAAAAACTGCTAACCAATTCCCATCCATTAAATCAACAACTATATGCTCCTGTCGATAATCTCCTGAAGAAGATTTATACATACCATATAATCGGAGTAATAAAGGATTTTAATTTCCGCTCACTGCGGCAAAATGTGACGCCGCTTGTTCTCACATTGAACGAAGACCCTGGTACCCTGAGTATCCGCTTCCATGCAGGCTCTAATATTCCTGCAGTGATGGCAGCAATCGCCGATAAATGGAAAAAGCGATCACCCAACCAGCAGTTCTCCTATTCCTTCATGGAAGAAGATTTCGACGCCCTTTATCGGGTGGAGCAACGTGTCGGAAAAATATTTATCTCTTTTAGTTCACTCGCCATTCTCATCGCCTGCCTGGGCCTGCTCGGACTAGTAGCTTATGCCGCCGAACAGAGAACAAGAGAAATCGGTATCCGAAAAGTACTGGGAGCTCGAATACCCACTATCGTGGGGATATTGTCAAAGGACTTTATCAAATTGGTGATGCTTGCCATACTCTTCGCTTCGCCATTGGCATGGTTGGCTATGCACAAATGGCTGCAGGGCTTTGCCTATCGGATCGACATCTCTTTTTGGATATTTATTATTGCCGGACTGATCGCATTGCTGATCGCGCTATTAACTGTAAGCCTGCAAACCATCAAAGCTGCTATGGCCAACCCGGTGAAGAGTTTAAAAACTGAGTAAATTAAAACAGGTATTTATCTGAGTTGAGATTTTTGGATTGAGGGGTATATTGGATTGATACCCACTATTGCTATTAAATAATCCGGGCTTTAGCACCTTCACGTAGAAGTATAATGTTTCCTTCAACTGTTTGTGCCGTTATACACATTTCTTAATAAACTCCACTTTTCAAAGCGCATAAGTAGCTGCCTCTATACAAATAATCGGAAATACCTCAGTTAGTTATTTAGAGATATAAAAAAACACGTTTTGATGTTCTTTGTTACATGAAACTAACAGAAAGAGCAAAAACAATTCGATTCTCCGTGGGATTTTGTCAACGCAGTTATCAGTGAAGCAGGAAATATTTAAATGTCTATTTTATGACATGTGAATCG
>Ga0075026_100000370_pt1 | contig 17762 bp, 16 predicted proteins | sample Str012_2_FD_71392 | JGI IMG/M metagenome (GOLD analysis project Ga0075026, IMG submission 71392) | Freshwater sediment microbial communities in response to fracking from Pennsylvania, USA - Straight Creek_MetaG_SC_2012 | ecosystem: Environmental > Aquatic > Freshwater > Creek > Sediment... | reverse complement strand
CCACGCCACGATCGGGGCCACGTACTCGGGCGGCGGCGTGTTCACGTACGACTCCCAGTCGGCTTCGGAGATGAGGCCGTCGGCGCGGAGTTGCTCGAACATCGGGCGCGTCACCGCGTGCAACCGGGTCGCGCCGCCCGGTGCGAGGCAGTTCGCGGTGACGCCCGCGGCCGCGTACTCGAACGCGAGCGCACGCGTCATGGAGATCACGCCGCCCATCGCGGCGGCGAAGATCGGCTGGCCGAGCAGACCCGTCGCGCCGTGCGACGTCGTCGTGATCAGCCGTCCCCACCCACGTTCGGCCATCGCCGGCAGCGCCGCGCGCGCAAGCCAGAACTTCTGGTGCAGGAAGAGCGCCATGAACCGCAGGTACGTGTCGTCGTCGGCCGCGAGCGTGCCGTCGATGATCGCGCCCGCGCAGCCGACCACGATGTCGAGCTGCCCGTACTCGTCGATCGCGGTGTGCACCGCGGCATGGCAGCCGGCGGGGTCAGCGACCGAGTCGTAGTTGGCGGCGGCCACGCCGCCCTCGGCGCGGATGGTGGCGACGGTGCCGTCGGCCGCATCAGAAGTGCGGCCTGCGGCATACTCGTCGGTGCCGAGGTCGTTCACGACGACGGACGCACCGTGACGCGCCAACGCGAGCGCGCACGCCTGCCCGATGCCGTTCCCCGCGCCGGTCACCAGCGCGACTCTCCCTCGGAGACGATCCGAGCTGTCGGTCATGACTTCCCCTCCGCGGCAGCACGTGCGACCAGGTCTCGCAGCAACACCTTGCCGACCTCGTTGCGCGGGAGCGCGTCGATCAACTCGAACCGGACCGGCACCTTGTAGGGCGCGAGATGCTCGCGGCACAGCGCGTCGAGCGCGGCAGGATCGACCGAGGCGCCGTCTCGGGGCACGACGAACGCCCACGGCACCTCGCCGAGGCGATCGTCGGGAATGCCGGCGACCGCGCATTCGGAGATGTCGGGCGACAGGCGGATCACCTCCGCCACCTCCTCGGGGAAGACCTTCAGACCGCCCCGGTTGATCATGTCCGACACCCGGCCCTCGATCCAGAGGAACCCCTCGGCATCGATGCGGCCGAGATCCCCCGTGCGGAACCAGCCGTCGACCAGGCGCCCGTCGAAATCGTCGCCGCCCGCGGCCCGTTCCACGATCATGGGCGTCTGCACCAGGATCTCGCCGAGTTCGCTGATCTTCAGCTCGACGTTCTCGTGGGCACGGCCAACCGCGCCGAGGTGCGTGTCGCCGAACTCCTTGGCGTCGTGCGCGCTCCACCCGACGATCTCGCCCCCGATCTCGGTCTGGCCCCAGCCGTTGAGGACGAAGACGCCGAACCGGTCGCGAAATCGGCGGGCCTGCAACGGCGACAACGGCGCGCTGATGCTCCGAACGTACTTCAGTGGCGCCAGCGAGGTGATCGAGTCGTCGTCGGCGAGCATGGCCATGGCCGCGGGCGGGAGCACGGTGGACCGCAGCTCGAACCGCTCGACGAACGCGGCGAACACCTGCGTGTCGAACCGATCCATGATGATGACGGCCGCGCCGGCGCGGAACCCGAAGATGACGTTGTAGATCCCGGCCCACAACGACAGCGACGTCGGGATGAGGTTCGGCATCGGCGCCTTGTTCGCGGGGGCACGGCCGCGGAGCTTGGTCAACACGCCGTCGATCAGTCCGAGCACGTTGTCGTGCAACAGCGGCACCGGTTTGGGGCGTCCGGTCGTCCCCGACGTGAAGGAGATGGCCGCGACGGAGGCATCGGAGCTGGGCGCCGAGGCGTCGAGCGGTCCGGTCGCCTCCCACGTGCCCTCCCCCGGGGCGAGCACAACCGGTACGCCGACTTCCGCGATCCGCGCCTCGTCGCCGGGTCGGGCGACGATCGCCGCGGGACGATCCTCCGCCACCACATGAGCGAGCTCGTCGGCCGACAAGCGCGGGTTCACCGGCACGTACACGCCCCGCGCGAACCAGACCCCGAACAGCGCGGCGACGATGTCCGGATCGTTCGGCAGCATCACGCCGACCGCCTGACCGGGGCGGAGCCCCGCCTCGCGCAACACGGTCGCCAGCGCCTCGGCGCGCGCGCGCAACTCCTCCCGCGTGACCTCCTCGTTCGCGGTGTAGATGGCGACGCTCGTGGCGTCGTCGTCCCGCGGGTCGAGGACGTCGGCGAGGTTCACGTGGGGCCCAACTCCATCCACTGCGGCTCGCGCTTCTCCGAGAACGCCAGCGGGCCTTCGGTCTGGTCGGGATGGCCCCACATCGACACGAGTTCCTGCGCGCCGGCGCGGCACGCGTCGGTGAGCCCGTACTCCAGCGCGCCCCACAACGCGCGCTTCGTTGCCCGCATGGCCGCGGGCGAGTTCTTCGCGATCTTCTCCGCCAAGGCCTGGGCCTCCTCGCGCAACCGCTCGGGCGGGTCGACGATCTGCGAGATCATGCCCAGCTCGTACGCGCGCGCGGCGTTCATCCGCTCGTAGCGACCGACCAACGCCATGCGCATGACCGCCTCGAACGGCATCTTGCGCAGCAGCGCGATCGCCTCGACAGCCACGACCTGACCGACCGAGACGTGCGGGTCGAAGAACTGCGCGTCGCTGGCGGCGATCACGATGTCGGCTTCGGCGACCCAATGGAACGCGCCCCCGGCGCAGATCCCGTTGACCGCGGTGATCACCGGCTTGTCGACACCCTGCTGCCACGCGGTGAAGTGGAGGTCCCAGTTCTCGACCGAGTCGCGATACCGCTCGAACCCGAGCCCGTCGGTGGCGATCTCCGTGACGTCGACGCCGGTCTGGAACGCGCGTCCTTCACCGGTGTGCACGATCACCTTGACCGCGGGATCGGCGTCGAGCTCGAGCCACGCGTCGGCGAACTCGTCGCGCATGTGACTGTTCATTGCGTTCAGCTGTTCGGGCCGATTGTTGATCAGCCACCCCACCGGTCCGTGGCGCTCGAGCTTCAGGGTGTCGTAGGACGACAGGGTCATGTGATCTCCATCCACTGCGCGGCGCGCTTCTCCGAGAACGCGAGCGGGCCTTCTTCCTGGTCGGGGTGACCCCAGATCGCGACCATCTCCTGGCTACCGGCGCGGCAGGCGTCGGAGAGACCCAACTCGAGCGCGCCCCAGAGCGCGCGCTTGGTCGCCCGCATCGCGGCGGGCGAGTTCTTCGCGATCTTCTCGGCCAGCTCCTGCGCGGCATCCCGCAACGACGACGGCGGGTCGACGACCTGCGAGATCATCCCGAGCTGCCGGGCCCGTTCGGCCGGCATGCGCTCGTAGCGACCGACCAGGGCCATTCGCATGATCGACTCGAACGCGATCTTGTGCGACAGCCCGACGCCCTCGTACGACATCGCCTGTCCCACCGAGACGTGCGTGTCGAAGAACTGCGCGTCGGTCGCGGCGATCACGACGTCGGCGTCGGCCACGAAGTGCAACCCCCCACCGGCGCAGGAGCCGTGCACGGCCGCGATCACCGGCGTCCACACCTGGTTGTGCCACGCGGTGAACCGCAGCTCGGCGTCACGGGTGCGGCGCGACTGTTCGGTCATCGCCGCCTTGTCACGCCCGAGCGCGGCGACGTCGAGCCCGGTCTGGAAGTGCTTCCCCTCCCCCGCATTCACGATCACGCGGACGGCCGGATCGTCGTCGAGCTCGCGCCACGCCGCTTCGAGCTCGGCCATCATCAGCGCGTCCATCGCGTTGCCGACCTCGGGGCGGTTGAAGATCAGCCATCCCACCGGTCCGCGTCGTTCGACGACGAGCCGCTCGTACACCTCAGCGCCCGCCAAATTCCGGCGGGCGCTTCTCCTGGAACGCCTTCAGCCCCTCGCGGAAGTCATCGCTGCGCGACGACAGCTCCATCGCGAACGCCTCGTTGCGCAGGTGCTCGTCGAGCGATGCGGTCGCGCCCGTGTACAGCAACCACTTGGCCAGCCCGGCGGCAACAGTCGCGCTGCCAGCAAGACTCGTGACGAGTTCCGCGGCCACGGCGTCGACCTCTGCGCCCGGCACCGCGCGGTGGATCATCCGCCACTCGGCGGCCTCGGCGCCCTCCACGACGCGTCCGAGCAGGATCATCTCGCGTGCCCGTTGTTCGCCGACGCGGCGCGGGAGCATCCACGAGGCGCCGCTGTCGGGGGTGAAGCCCCGCTCGACGAACGGCGCCCAGAACCGCGCGTCGGTGGCGGCGACGGTGAAGTCGGCGGCCAACGCGAGGTTGAGCCCGATGCCGGCCGCCCAACCCCGCACCGCGCAGACGACCGGCACCTGCACCGCACACACCAGCGGGATGAGGCGGTGCGCCTGTGACGGCAGGCGACGCTGGATGCTTCCGGCCCGTGGACGGCCGCCCTCCGCGTTGCGGGCGACGATGTCGAATCCCGAGCAGAAGTGGTCGCCGGCACCGGTGAGCAGAATCGCTCGCACCGACTCGTCGCGGCCCGCCTGATCGACCGCGTCGATCAGCGCGTACATCATCGTGTCGTCCATCGCGTTGCGCTTCTCCGCCTTGGAGAGGCACAACGTGAGCACGCCCCCGTCGAGACGGACGTCGAGCCCGGCAACCGACTCGTAGGTGCTCATCGGCGCGAGAACGCTTCGCCGATGGCAGTGAGCGCGGTCGGGAGATCGCGCGCGCCGCCGGGCGGATCGGGCAGCCGCACCGATCCGTGGGTGTGACTCGGAAGCAGGATGGTCGCGGTACCGGGCGTGGTGACCGTGCCCCGCTGGTTGGTGGCAACCAACTCCAGGTCGACGGCAGGGCGGTCGCCGTCGGCGAGGTACTTGCGGACGACGGTGCCCGTGAGGTGGTGGGTGTCGCCGACGTAGTTGAAGCCGCGGAACTCGCACTGGAGTTTCCAGAGCCACGCGTCGTCACCCATCCAGTCGGTGCAGAGGTGGATGAGCCAGGTTTCGCGCATCCGCCCGTAGTCGTAGGTGGTCGGGTTGCCCGCTCGACGCGCCCACTCCGGATCCCAGTGCACACGCTGCATCACGTCGGGCACGTTCTGATCGTCGCGATGGAAGAACCGCGGGATTCTTCTTCGGTTCGCCGCGCCGAGCGCGAGCGGTTTCACGTCGTAGAGCCCCATGCCCATCCCGACGTGCCAGCACACCATGTCGGTGACGGTCAACGGACCCTTCACCATCGGACCCACCGCATCGCCCTCGGCGACGTCATCCCAGAATCGCGGCTCGGGTCCGCGCCGGCGATAGGCCGCGTACTCGGCGTCGATGGCGTCGATCTCGTCGTCGGTGTAACTCGCGAGCTCGATGGCGTCGTACTTCTTCTTCTCCCGCGCCTTCTTCCGTTCCGTGCGAATCATGAGCCGGTACTGCCCCGACAACAACGGCCCGCCGTCGTCGCGGAAGACGTTGGCCGACCATTCGTGGACCGCCCGCTCGGCGAACTCGCTCGGCTTGTCGAGCACCGCAACCAGGGCGTTCCGCCGCCAGATGCGACGCTCCGGACGCAACGGCGCCCACCACTCCCGCGCGCTCGCCGCATAGAACGCGTGCACCCCTCGCAGGGGATCGCCTTTCATCAGCTCGCGTTGATCGTCGGGAACCGCCGTCACCTCGTCCTCGCCGATGAGCGAGTCGCCGCCCACCAGCGGCGGCGGCGCGATCGGACCGCCCCACACCGACGCGGCCGCGTGTTCGGGATCGCAGTACAAAGGATTGTCGTCGCCGTAGGCCTCGGCCACGATCCGGAAGGCGTCCGTGTTCGGCCGGTAGTAGTGCGGCCGACGCGTCCACGGCTCGGGAACCCCCACCCGGGCCCGCAACCGGGCGATCGCCTCGTCGGTGATGGTGCCGGTCGTCGTCTGGGTCACAGGGATGTCGAATATACAATGCGCCCGCCCCGAGGCTTCGGGGCCACGACCGGGAGTGCAGGTTGAGCAACCCAGAGGACTTCGACGGTGTCCGCTTCGAAGTCGACGACGGCATCGCCACCATCACCATCGACCGGCCCGAGGCCGGCAACGCGTTGACCAGCGACCAGCGGGTGAAGATGGGTGAATGGCTGGCGAGGGCCGACGAAGACCTCGCCATCCGTTGCGTCGTCATCCAGGCCACCGGACGGTTCTTCTGCACCGGCGCCGACCTCAGCGGCGGCGCGCCTGCGGTGGCGTCGGCGCGGCCGGCCGACGCCCCCGAGCGGGTGATCGGCGAACGACGCCGCATGATGCTGCGCGGCGCGATCACGACCGTCAACGCGATCCTCGACTGCGAGGTGCCCGTCATCGCCAAGGTGCAGGGCACTGCGGCCGGCATCGGCGCACACCTGGCGTTCGCGTGCGACCTCGTGATCGCGTCGGACAACGCCAAGTTCATCGAAGTGTTCGCCCGACGCGCGCTCGCCGCCGACGGCCTGGGCACCTGGCTGCTCCCGCGGCTGATCGGGCTGCAGCGGGCCAAGGAACTCGTCCTGCTTGCCGAAGACATCACCGCGCAACGCGCCTACGAGATCGGGCTCGCGACGCGCGTCGTGCCTGCCGCGGAACTCGATGCCACCGTCGCCGAACTCGCCCGGCGCCTCGCCGACGGCCCCACCCGCGCCCACGCGGTCAACAAGTGGCTGCTCAACCGATCGCTCGACGTCGACCGCGCCACGATGGCCCAGGAAGAGTCATGGATCGTCGACGTCATGGCGCAGAGCCTCGACAGCGACGAGGGCGTCAGCAGCTTCATGGAGAAGCGCGCACCGAAATTCCGCGGCTACTGATCGGCGGAGAACATCCCGCGCGACGCGAGGAGCGCGATCACCAGCTCGCCCTGGTCGCGCAGCAGGGTCACGCACGCCCCCGCAGCACGATCGCCGTCGCCGGCCTCGATGGCGGTGACGATCGCGGCCGCCCCGGCCTGTTGCACGGGGCCACTGCCCGGAACCAACTCGAAGAAGTTGCCGGGCACGACGGTCGACATGTTGCGCATCACCGCACCGAGGCGCGGCGCGCGCGCCACCGCGAGCAGCGCGCGCAGGAATTGATCGTTGGCTTCGTGGAGGGTCACTGCGGTCTTCGCCTTCGCCACCCCACGCTGGACGCTCCGCAGCTGCGCCCGCTCGTCGACCGAGGCCCGTTCGATAGCGCGTCGCGCGGCGAGGCCGTAGACCAGACCGAGCAGCTCGTAATGGTCTCGCAGTGAGTCTTCGTCGAGCGCGTGCACGAACGCGCCACGATGCGGAGTGATCGCGAGCCATCCTTCACGATCGAGCGCAATGATCGCCTCACGCACCGGGATACGACTCACGCCCAACTGTCGGGCGATGTCGTCCTGGTGGACGCGGTCGCCTTGGCGGAGCTCGCCGTTGAAGATCAGCGAACGAATGTGCACCGCAACCAAGTCGCCGCTGCTCCGCCGGTCCATGAGCGGTACCGGCGCGAAGCCGGAGTCGTCGTGATCGGGTGAGGTCATGCGACCGCGCCCGCCGCCCGCAGGCGCGTGATCTCGGCGGGGTCGAATCCGAACTCCGTGAGCACGGCATCAGTATCGGCGCCCGCATGCGCGTACGACGAGCCCGGTTCGACCCGCGTACGGCTGAAGCGCGGCGCCGGGGCCACCTGACGACCGCCGTCGGGCGTCGGCACGAACATGTCGCGCGCCACATTGTGCGGATGCTCGTGCGCTTCGCCGAACCGGTAGACCGGCGCGAAGCACACGTCGGTGCCCGCGAGCTGGGTCTCCCATTCGGCGCGTGTCTTCGTGCCGACGGCCGTCGCGATCCGTTCCTTCATCGCCGGCCACTGTGACCGGTCGTATTGGCCCGGGAGCCCTTCGGCGTCGATGCCGAGCTGGGCGAGCAATTGCGCGTAGAAGTGCGGCTCGATCGGAGCCAGGGTCACGTACTTGCCGTCGGCAGTTTCGTACACGGAGTAGAACGGCGCGCCCCCGTCGAACAGGTTGGTACCGATGTCGTCGGTGTGCATCCCCGAGCTCGCCATGCCGTAGAACACCGAGAAGATCGAGGCGACGCCGTCGACCATCGCCGCGTCGACGACCTGCCCCTTCCCGGAACGCTGGGCCTCGAACAGCGCGCACACCACTCCGTACGCGAGGTGGAGGCCACCGCCCGCGAAGTCGCCGAGGACCTGGAGGATCGGTACCGGGGGGCCACCGGGCGTGCCGACGGAACCGATGGCGCCGGTGATCGACTCGTAGTTCAACGAATGGCCGGCGCTCTGCGCCAGCGGACCGTCTTGACCCCAACCGGTGAGGCGGCCGTAGACGAGCTTGGGGTTGCGGGCGAGCGCGGCGTCGGGACCAACGCCGAGCCGCTCGACCACCCCCGGGCGGAACGATTCGACCAGCGCGTCGGCTCGCTCGGCGAGCGCCAGCACCACCTCGACACCGTCGGGATGCTTGAGGTCGACACCGATCGACCGGCGGCCCCGGTCCCACTCCGAGAACGGCCGGGGCGGGTCGGGGGGTGACGCTGGCACCTCGCCCGCGCGGTCGACGCGGATCACGTCGGCACCCATGTCGGCGAGCTTCAACGTCGCGAACGGGAGCGCGCCGAGGCCCGCGAGCTCGATCACCGTGACACCGTGCAGAGGTCCGCTCATCTCTTCCGCTCCTGGCGGCTCCGCCGCCTGGCCGCGGGGCCCCGCTCGCTGCTCGGCGGGATTCCCGCCTCCCCACGCTCGCTCATGGCTGCCTTTCCTCGGGGACGAGGATCGGCGATACCGTACGGCCCGTCCACATCCGGTGCGAGTCCGAGTCCGGCAGCAGGCGCCGGTCGATCAGGGGGAAACCGCATGAGCGGTCAGGCACGTTTCGACGGCAAGGTCGCGCTGATCACCGGCGCCGGTTCCGGCATCGGGCGCGCGGTCACGCTCCGGCTCACCGGTGAGGGTGCGCAGGTGTTGGCCCACGACCTCAACGCCGACGCGTTGGCCGAAACCGCCAAGCTGGTCGCCGACGCGGGCGCCACGATCGAGACGCGTGCCGGTGACATCAGCAGCCGCGACGAGTGTCGCGCCACCGTCGACGCCGTCGTTGGTCAGTTCGGCCGGCTCGACGTGCTCGGCAACATCGCCGGGATCGCGCGCGCTGAGCACTTTCACGACGTGGAGGAACGCGCCTACCGCCAGATGATGGGTGTGAACGTCGACGCGTGCTTCTTCCTGGCCCAAGCTGCGATCCCCCACCTGCTCGAAACCGAAGGCAACATCGTCAACATCGCTTCGAACGCAGGCCTCATGGGCCAGGCCTACACGGTCGCCTACTGCATGTCCAAGGGTGCGATCGTGCAGCTCACCAAGGCACTGGCGATGGAATACGCCAAGGCGCCGATCCGGGTGAACGCGATCGCGCCGGGTGGCGTCGACACGTCGCTCAGCCGCAACTTCCAGATGCCCGAGGGGCTCGACTACGAGCTGATGGGGCGCTACACCGGTTTCCGCTCGATGGGTTCGGCCGACGACATCGCGACGATGTTCGCCCTGGTCGCGTCCGACGAGGGCCGCAGCATCCACGGCGCCATCCTCTCGGTCGACCGCGGCATCACCGCCGGCTGATCAACCGCCCGCCGCGGTTGCGCTCGTGGCGCGCGCCTCGGCCAGCTGGCGGCGCACCACGTACGCGGGGTCGCCCGGAGCTGCCCGTTCCGCTCGCCGGAATGCTTCGACGGCTTCAGCGTCGTCGCCCAGCGCGAAGCGGCACAGCCCGATGAGCCCCCACGACCATTCGCCGAACACTCGCTCGTCGTACGACGCACCGGTCGCGATGATGGCATCGTCGTCGAGGCTCACCAACCACTCGAGCGGCGCGAGCGCGTCACGCGGACGGCCGGTGGCGAACGCGAGGCGGGCGGCGGCGAGCTCGAGGGTGGGAGTGCGGTCGAATGCGGAGCGCGCCTCGCTCACCAACAGGTCGAGCTCGTCATCGATCGCGCCCGACGCGAGCAGGTGGTGGATCAGATCGACGTAGAGCAGGCGGTCGTCGGGGTGGGCGTGGCTGCGCGCCCGTGCGACCGCGATGCCCTGCTTCCAGGTCGCGACCGCGCGCGGGCCGTCGCCCGCCGCCTCGTACACGCGGGCGAGATGGTCGTAGACGAAGGCCCGGTCGGGATGGCGGGCCAGTTCGGCCACCAACATCGGCTCGTCGCGCGCCCGCTTGTCGGGCCGATCACCTTCGTAGCCCAGGTGGCGGATGGTGATGTGATCGAGCGGGTCGATGGTGAGGAGATCGGCGTCGGCCACGGCCTGGATTCCGGGCACCACCGACTCGTGGATGTGTCCCTCGAAGCGGATGTCGTCGCGGTTGCGCCAGAGCCGGAACTCGCGGAAGGGCGTCCAGCCGACGCGCGGCACGAACCGCGTGCGGAACGCGACCGTGTTCACCGCATCGGCGAGCGCCGCTCGAGTCGCGTCGAAGTCGCCGTGCACCCGCTCGTCGGCGTCGACGTAGAGGATCCAATCGCCGGTCGCAAGGTCGAGACCGGCGTTGCGCGGGGTCGAGAAGTCGTTGCGCCACGCCACGTGTCCGACGACGGCGCCGTGTCGTTCGGCGACGGCAACGCTGGCGTCAGTCGAGCCGGTGTCGACAACGACGATCTCGTCGACCAGACCGCGCAACGACGTCAGGCAGGCGTCGAGATGGTCGGCTTCGTCCTTGACGATGAGCGCGGCCGACAGCGACACGGGGCCGCGGGGTTCAGCCGTTGGGGAGCTTGGTCGAGTTGGGCTGCGAGGTTGTGGTCGTCGACGTCGACGTCGACGACGTGGAGGTCGAAGTGGAGGTCGAGGTGGAGGTGGAGGTGGTGGAGGCGCTGGCGTTCCCGGCGCTGACCTTGCCGCTCGCGATCGGTGTTTGCGCGTAGACCGCCTGGATGCCCGTCATGGTGAACGACGACACCACGGGTACCGCGAACGCGGTTCCGATGGCCATCTTCTTGAGGAACTGACGACGACCGTCGCCGAGTCCCTCGGTTGCCGCTTCGAAGTCTTCTGACACGCCGCTCCTCCAACCAGCTCGACTTCGGGGACTCTAGCGGACCGCGGCGCGCAATGTCTCGACCATCGCGTCGGGAGGGCCGACGGTGAGCCGATGACCGCGGGCATCGGCGATCGCGCCCGCGAGGGTGGCGATCATGCGGGACTTCGTCTCCGCCAGCGGGAAGGCGTCGACCAGCAGGGCCTCGAGGATGACGCCGCCGTCGGCCGGCTCGCAGACGACCCCTTCCGTGTCGGGTGGGCCGAGGATGACGACGTGCTCGACCGGTGCGGTTTGGAGACGCAAAGGACGGCCGAGCCGGGCCGGATCCAACATGGTGACGTCGCCGACCGCCGGCAACGTCGCCGCGATCGGCGCCAGCTCGGGGAGCCAGTCGTCGTAGCCGGGTTTGAGGTGCAATGAGCGCGGGACGGCAAGGCTGGTGCCGGGCCGGACCAGGACGCTCTCGTCGCCCTGGACCTGGGCCCCGTCGAGCAGGAGTCGGGTCGCGAACGTCGTCTTCCCGGCTCCGGAGGGACCGACGAGCAGCACGCGGGTGCCGTCGAGATCAACGGTCGCCGCGTGCACGCGCACCCACCCGGCAAGTGACGCCAGCTCGAACGCCCGCCGGTGGGCCCGCACGTGAATCGTCTCCGCCGCCGCCTCCGCGTCGACCACGACCGCCAGTTCGTCGCCCGCTTCCGTGACCGCATACCCGCTGCCCGTTCGCCGCGCCTCGTAGTGCATCGCCCGCGAGGCGGGCATCGGGTGCTCGGCGTCGGGCAACCAGGACGCGAGTCGATCGACGACCGCGGGGTCGCCGACCACCCGCAGCGAATGCCACAACAACCGCCGGTCCAGCTCGACGCTCGCGCGCCGCGTGACTATCGCAGCACTCCCTCGTGCTGCAGCTGAGCGACGCACGCGATCACCTCGTCCGCAGGCGCGGTGTCAAGCTCCCAGGCCGACTGGACGAGGGCCGCGATCTCGAGCGTCGTTCGGTTTCCGTCACACAGCGCGAACACCACGCTCGCCGTCGGGTTCAGATAGTGCACGCGGTCAGTGGCGGCGTCGAACACGACGAACCCGTCTTCGACCTCGTGGACGTCCAGCCCGACTGCGGGCTGGGGCCGGTCGGCAGCCACCGTCATCCACCTCCAGAAAAGAGCACACGACGCGCCCGCGGCGCGACGACATCGAGAAGGTAGTGCGCGCCGAGCACGCGTGAAGCCTCGACCACGAGTCGCCGGGTGGCTCCCGGATCGCGCAACAGCGCGGCAGCGTGCGCGGCGAGCGCAACCGCATCCTCACCGAGCAGCACCGACTCGCCGTCGAGCACCGCCAACCCATGGACAGCGATCGGCGTGGCGACCACCGCCCGTTCGAACGCGAACGCTTCGAGGACTTTGATGCGGGTACCCGCGCCTTCACTCAGCGGCACGACAACGACGTCGGCCGCGGCGTAATGCGGCGCGACATCGGGGACCCGGTCGGTCACGCGCACGACTCCATCGGTTGCGAGGTCGGCGACGCGCTCGTCACACGGACCGACGAGGTCGACCGTTGCGCCGGGGATCTCCGCTCGGAGCGCGGGGAGCACGTCGAGCGCCAGCACGCGCGCCGCCTCGACGTTGGGGGCATAGGTGAGGTTGCCGACGAAGAGCACGCGGTCGTGCCGCGGCGGTGGCGACACGGCACGCGGGCGTCGGATCGCATTGGGGATCGCAGCCACGGCCCGGAGGGGATGCCGGTGCGCGAGCGCTTCGGCTTCCGATGAAGACGCGGCCACCACCAGGTCGACGTCGCCCAGCCAGGCCTCGGTCAACCGCGCGTACGCATCCGCTTCCGCGTGTTCACCGCGATCGCGGAGCCAGCGCTCGTCGTCGTCGTCGACATCGACGACGACCCGCGCGGCCCCCAGCTGCCGGGCGAGCGTACATCCGAAGGGCGCGAGGTAGGCCCGCAGCACAACGACCACCGGCGGCGCGGCGCCGTCGCCGGTGGGCACGCCATTGGACCACGCGTCAGCTACCGCCGACGCGAGCCCGGGGTCGGCGGCACGCGCCCGCGCCGGGAGGTCGGCCATCTCCTCGAGCATCGCCCTGCGGCAAGCATCGCCCAGGAGCTCGACCACCGCCGCGCGCGAACGTGGCCGCGATGGATCGACGACCACCACACGCCGGGCGCGCGCCGCGGCCCAGGCGTGGGGGGTCGCCGGTCCCGACACCGGGACGATCACGACGTCGACCGGGCCCGCGGTCGCCATCACCTCCAGCAGCATGCCGGCCCGCATGGCGAGACCGTTGCCGTCGGGTGCCGGCGCCAAGGGCACCACGAGCACTGCGGCTCGATCGCTCACCGCCACCTCTCGTCGCTACGATCACGGACCCGCGCGTGCGCGGGCACCCTACTGGAGCAGATCGCCGACCCGAGTGGGCCGCATGTCACGGATTCCGCGCATCGTCCACTTCGTGTTCGGTCTCCGACCGCAGTTGGAGCCGTTCCATCTCGTACATCACCTCGCGGTGGCGTCGTGCGCGGCGGTGCTGGCGCCCGACGCCATCCACTTCCACTGCCACGAGCTGCCGTACGGCCTCTACTGGGACCTCACCCGGCCACTCGTCGAGCTCCATCGGATCGAGATGGTGGGAGCGGTTTCTGCGTTCCCGTACGAGGATCCGCTGGTGAAGCACTACTCGTACGCGCACCACGCCGATGTCGTGCGGCTCGACGTGCTCGCCGAGCACGGCGGCATGTACGCCGACATCGACACCCTCTTCGTCGCGCCACCGCGCGACGAGCTGTGGGACGCGCCCGCGGTGATCGGGCGCGAGGCGAACGTCGACGATCCGCGCACCGGGCAGTCGCGGACGTCGCTGTCGAATGCGCTCGTGATGGCCGAGCCGCGCGCGCGGTTCGTCGTTCATTGGCGGTCCGAGATCGAAGGCGCGCTCGACGGCACCTGGAGCGCGCACAGCTGTTTCCTGGCCGACGACCTGTCGCGGCGACTCCCCAACGACGTCGTGGTCGAACCCGAGCGTACGTTCCATGCGTATGCGCCGAACCCCGACGGGATACGCCGCATGCTCGTCGAACGCGACACCGACCTCACCGGAATCGCGTCGCTGCATCTCGCTGCGCACCTCTGGTGGGAAGAGAGCCGGCGCGACTGCAGCGACGTCCACGCGCGGCAGATCAACGAGGAATGGGTGCGCGCCGGCGCGTGTACCTACGCGGCCGCCGCTCGGCAGTTCTTGCCGCAGCACGGATGCTTCTGATGGCCGACGCCGCGCTGCGCTACATCGCCGAGGACGCGCCCACCGGGTACGGCGACGCCGCCGACCGCCTCGTGCGCGCGGTCCGGGGAGCGGGGACGCGGGTCGAGTACCGGGGCTGGTCGAACATAGGTGGCGGCGCCGCGCCCGCTTCGGTGCCGTGCTCGCGCGATTCCCGACCCGATGATCGTGCCGCGTCGGGGGCACCGACTGTCGCCCACCTCGTGCCCGAGTACTACCCACACGTGCGCGCGGTCGTGCCCGACGGCCCATTCGTCGCCCACACCGTCTGGGAGAGCGATCGTCTCCCCGCGCACTGGCCCCAGCTGCTCAACACCACCGATCTCGTGGTCGTGCCGACCGAATGGAACCGCGAGGTGTTCGCGGCGAGCGGCGTGTGCGCGCCCCTCGCGGTCGTTCCCCACGTCGCCACAGTGCCGGCGCCCGGCGACCGTGGTCTCCCGCTCGGGCTTCCCGCTGATCATTTCGTCTTCTACACCATTGGCCGTTGGGACGAGCGCAAGGCGATCTTCCTCGCAGTGCGTGCCTTTCTCGACGCATTCACCGGCGACGACCCCGTCGTGCTCGTCGTCAAGACCGGTACGCACATCGAGATGCCGCCCACAACGTGGGGTGCGACCAACGCGCGAGCGTGGACAACCGGGTGGCAGCTCGCCGCGATCTTGCGCGAGTACCGCAACCCGGCCCGCGTGCACCTCGAGGTGCAGACGTGGACCGACGACCGCATCGACGGTCTCCACGCCCGCGGCGACTGCTACCTCACGCTCGCACGCGGCGAGGGCTGGGGCATCGGCGCGTTCGACGCCACGGCCTACGGCAACCCGGTGATCGCGACCGGTTGGGGTGGCTTCCTCGCCTACCTCGACGAGCACTCCGCGTTCCTCGTCGACAACGCGCCGACCCCGGTCGAGCACCACGCGTTCGCGTCGTACTCGCCCGATCAGGTGTGGGCCGCGCCCAACCTCGAGCACGCAGTTGAGCTGCTGCGCGCCGTGGCCGCCGACCCGGCGGCGGCCCGGGCGCGCGCAGTTCCCGCGTGCAAGCGCGTGCGCGACCGCTACGCGCCCAACCGGGTCGCGCAGGAGTTCCTGACCACGCTTGGCGTGCGCTGATCGGCGGGGATTCAGCCGACGGGGGGTGTCGTCTCCAGCACGCCGGCCGCCAGCAATCGGTCGATCTCGGCGTCGTCGCGACCGAGCAGGTCACGCGCCACCTGCCGCGTGTGCTCACCCAGATCGGGCGCGGGCCTGATGTCGGGCCCGACCATGTGGGCGCCGCGGAAGGCCTGGCCATCGAGCACCAGCCGCCCCACCCCGGGTTGGTCGATCGTCACCGCGAAGTCGCGGGCGACGTACTGCGGATCGGTGGTCATCTCCGAGCCGGTGAGCATCGGCGCGGCGGGCACACCGCCGCGCTGGCACGCGGCTGCGACCGCGTCCTTCGACAGCGCGGCCGTCCACTCGCGGATCCGCGCGTCGACGTCGTCGGCGCGGGCTCGGCGTCCTTCAACCGTGGCGAGCTCGCCGTCCGATGCCCACGCCGGGTCGCCCATCGCCGCGCCGAGCGCGCGCCAGTCGGCGTCGTGGCGGCAGGTGATGGCCACCCACTCCTCCTCACCCGCGCAACGGAAGAGCCCCCACGGAGCGCCGACCTCGCTGCGGTTTCCCATGGGCACGACCGACCCCGACTCGACCCCTTCCGCGGCGATGAGATCGCCGAGCATGCCGACGACCGTCTCGACCTGCGCCACCTCGATGTGCACGCCACGGTTCACCTGACGCGCCCGACCGACCAGCGCGGCCAGCGACGCCACCGCGCCGAGACAGCCCGCGACGTGGTCGGGGTAGATCGACATCGAGCCTGCAGGTTCGTCGCGATCGGCGTAGTTCCAGAGGTGCACGAGCCCACCGGGCGGCTGCGTGCTCGGTCCGTAACCCCGCCACCACGACCACGCGCCGTGTGAACCCATGAGCTGGCTCGAGACCATCACCAAGCCGGGGTTCACCTCGTGCAAAGCGTCGAAGCCAATGCCCAGCTTGTCCATGGTCCCGGTCGAGTTGTTCTCGACGACGAGATCCGACTGCGCGGCCAGCTCGCGCAAGAGGCCGAGACCCTCGGGCGTCTTGGCGTTGACGCCGAAGCCGAGCTTCGATCGGCTCGACGACGCGAACGACGGGTTGGTCTCACCACCGAGTTGCAGCCGCATGAAGTCGGTGTAGGTACGCGACTCGATCTTCATGACCTCGGCGCCGTATTCGGCAAATCGTCGCCCCACCTCGACGCCAACCGCACCGTGACCGAAGTCCATCACGCGCAGGCCGGCCAGCGGTGGGGCCTTCACCGCGACGGCTCCCGTCGCGTCACGCCGATCGCCCAGCGACGCGAAGACCGCATCGGTGTGCTCGCCGATCGCGGGTGGTGACGTCGCGGGCCCCGCGCGCACGCCATCGATCTCGAAGTAGCCGGACGCGATCGGAGCGGTGACGCCGGATGCAACGTCGAGCTCGACGAAGGTGTCTCGCGACGCGAAGTGTTCGTTGGTGAGGATGTCGGCCGGGGTGAGCGCGGGCGTGCACACGATGCCCCGCTTCTGCGCTTCGAGCGAGACCTCCTCCATGCTGAGTTCGGCGAAGTGCGCGACGAGCAACGGGTTCAGCACGTGTTCTGAGATCTCGCGCCGAGCGACGAAGCCGTCGAGCGCGGGATCCTGGAGGAACTCCGGCTCGCCCAGCCATTCGCGCATCGCGTGCCACTGCCGGACGCTCAGGATGATCAGGCGGACGTAGCCGCCCTTGCAGGCGAAGATCGGGTAGATCGGACCGTTGCCGTTGCGGACCTCGCCGGGCGGGAATCCGGCGTCGATGCGCGCCATCGCGTTGGGCAGCGACCAGTCGCAGAACTGCGCGATGGCCTCGTTCGCCGACACCTCCACGAACTGGCCGGCGCCGGTCTGCTCGCGCTGGTACAACGCACACAGGAAGCCGAACGCGCTCGTGATCGACGCCGCGTCGTCGACGAGGTGGCCGGGAGGGAACAACGGGGAATCCTCGGGGATGCCGGCCTTGAACGCGAACCCGCCGCTCGCAGCGAGGGTGGCGTCGGTGGCGACCCAGTCGGTGTACGGACCGTCGAGCCCGTACGCAGTGATCGCGCCGACAACGAGATGCGGGTGACGATCGCTCAGCGTGCGCGCGTCGAGTCCCGCCGCGATTTCGACCGCCGACGTCACCAGCACGTCGGCGTGCGCGAGCAGATCGTGGAAGCGCTCGGTGTCGGTCGCCTCCGCGAGATCGAGGACGACGCCGCGCTTGCCGGCGTTGCGGACGGCAAACGCCAACGACACGCCCCGGCGCACCGGCGCGAGCGCTCGCGCCGGGGATCCACCGGGGGGTTCGACCTTCACGACGTCGGCACCGAGATCACCGAGGAGGCGGCTGGCGAGCTCGCCGCGTTCGACGGTGCAGTCGACGACGCGTATCCCGGACAATGGCAATGACTGGTCGCTCATCGCG
>Ga0075026_100000369_pt1 | contig 17789 bp, 15 predicted proteins | sample Str012_2_FD_71392 | JGI IMG/M metagenome (GOLD analysis project Ga0075026, IMG submission 71392) | Freshwater sediment microbial communities in response to fracking from Pennsylvania, USA - Straight Creek_MetaG_SC_2012 | ecosystem: Environmental > Aquatic > Freshwater > Creek > Sediment... | reverse complement strand
CCGAAGCTCCCCCACCCCTTGTTCGCGTGGCTCGGAGGAGTCACCGTGCAACCGTGGCCGCGTTCAGCTCCGGGAGCGGGCCCGAACCAGCGTGCCGCCGGACACCATGATCCCGGCCAACGCCGCGACCAACGCGGCGATCGCCCATACCGGGAGGCCGCCCGACTCCGACGAGTCGAGCAGGCCCGAGGTGCCGGTCTGGACCACCATCGGCGAGGCGGCCAGCGGGATCTGCTGGGTCACGACACCCAGCGTGCTGGCGGTCGAACCGCTGGCGGGTGCACCGACCGCGTACACGACGGTCGTCATGCCCGCGGTGACGGGAACGTCGGCCGGGCCGATGAGCACCGGGGTGGTGGTGCCGGTGGCGACCACCGACGCGCTGACGGTGCCCGCGGGCAGGTTGGCCGTGTCTTCCTTGCCGTTGACGACGTTGGTGAACGCCGGCTTGCCGTTGGCCAACACGTCGACTGCCGGCGCGGCCGCAGTGTGCGCGACCGCCAGGCGGCCCTGTCCCGCGGGTGCGGCGGTCACGTCGTTCACGAAGGTGAACAACGTCGGCTTGGCCGAGGCGTCGAGCCCCGCGACCAGGCTCGCGTTGGCGCCGGCGGGAAGATCGACCTTCGTGTTGATGACCGGTGTCGCCGTCTTGGGGTCGTCCCCGGCCTTGAAGACCTTGATCTCGTAGTTGCCGGCCGGGAGGGTCAACGGTCCTGCGACCGTGCCCGGCGCGAAGTTGGGAAGGGTCTTGGTGCCGTTCACGTAGACGTCGACGGTGACGCCGGGGATGCCGTGCACGACGTAGACGGTGCCGTCGCCGGCCGCGGCGACCGCCGATCCGGCTGCGACCACGCCGAGTGAGGCGATCAGTCCGACGCCGACGACCGCGGCTGCGAGTTTCTTGAACATGAGACGTCCTTTCGGGCGATGACAATCGGGCTTGCTTGACGAACTGTCACTTCGTGGTTCGCGTCCGTTCGGTTGCACCGAAAACTTCTTGCTTCCGGGTGCAACCGATCGATCGCTCCCGGTCGAAACTTCTCTTGTGAGCCCGCCGTCGACTGCAACCCCGTTCGGCTTGCCCGATCGCCCTGGGCCGGACCGAGAGGTTGCAGTCGACGCGGGCGATCTCCGACGTCGGCTGGCGCACGACCCGGAAGCCTTGGCCGAGTGCTATCGGCTGCACGGTCCGATGGTGCTCGCCTATCTGCGGCGGTTCGTCGGTCGCGACAGCGCCGAAGACGTGCTGCAACAGGTGTTCCTCGAGCTGTGGCGGAGCCGGGCCAAGTACGACCCGGCGCGATCGCTCGAGGCGTGGATCATCGGCATCGCGCACAAGCGCGCCGTCGACCATCTGCGCCGCCAGGCCCGCCACGAGGGCGCGCAGCTCGTGTCGCTCACCGAGCCCGACCTCGCCGCGACGGACCGATTCGTCGAGGAATTCGCGGAGGCTCAGGTGATCAACGATGCGTTGGCCGAACTGTCGCCTGAACAACGCGAGACGCTCGTGCTCGCGTACTTCAGCGACCTCTCGCAGTCGCAGATCGCCGGGCGCATGAACGTCCCGCTCGGGACCGTGAAGGCGCGATCCGCACGCGGCCTGCGACGACTGGCGGCGATCCTGGTGCCGGAGGAGGAACTGTGACCGAGACCGCGCACTGCATCGAGGAACTCGCAGGTCTGCTCCACGGGGAGCTGGCGCTCGACGAGCTGCGGCGGGTGACGACCCACTTGCGGTCGTGCGAATCGTGTCGGCGCGAACTCGTCGAGGTGGCGACGGGTGTCGGCGCGCTGGCCCGAGTCGAACGTCTGGGCCTGGTCGACGCGATGCCCCCGAAGCTTCCGCCGCTGGCCGATCTCTCGGTCGACCCGCTGGCCGAGCTGGCCGAGGCACGTACCCGTCGGCGGCGGGCGCGGTGGGTGGTGCCGGTGGCGGCGGCGGTCGTGGCGGTGCTGGTCGCGTCAGCTGCGATTCTGGTGAACCGCGATGGGTCGTCGTCGCCGTCGCGGTCGCGGGCGAACCCCACGGCGGAGGTCGCGCTGCAGGCCGTCGGCGCGCAGCCGGCCCGCGGCGAGGTCAGCATGAGTGGCACTGGTGCAAGCCGCACGATGGTGGTGTCGACGAACCTCCCACCGACGAAGGCGGACAGCTTCTACGAGGTCTGGCTGCTTGACACGCGCACCAATGGCATGGTCGCGGTAGGGGTGCTGCCGAGCAGCGGCACCGCGAACTTCACGCTGCCGAGCCATCTCGTGTCTCGCTACAACGCCGTCGACCTGTCCTTGCAACCCGACAACGGGGTACCCACCCATTCCAACCAGTCGGTGTTGCGCGCCCGTTACGCGTGAGCCTCAGCCGAGGCGGGGTGGACCGACGCGGCCGCGGAACATGGTGTGGCTCAGGTCGGGGGCGACTTCGCGCGCGATGAGATAGCTCGCGCCCATCCAGCCGCGCCGGGTCCACTGCCCGAAGGAGATGCGGGTGCCGGCGGCGCCGCTCGCCGCGGGCAACATCTTGACGCGCTCCAACGCCTCCTTCACCCCGCGCGGCGACAACGGGCGCGCCTTGGCGAGCGCGTGCACGATGGCGTTGGCGACGTCGTGGCCGTAACCAGGCGCGTAGTACTCGGGCCGACGGCCGAATTCCTTCTCGAAGCGATCCAGGAACGCGACCGCGACGGGGTTCTCCTCGTCGTACTGCTCGAGCCCGATCCAGCCGACGAGCGTGGCGAAGATCTCGTCGTCGATGAACCCGTTCTCCCACGCGGTCGTCGTGTAGCGGGGCGGATCCCAATCGATGGCGGCGAGCGCCCCGTTGATGCCGACCATGCCGAGCCCGAACCCGAGGTGCAGCAGCGCGTCGGGGTTGGCGGCGCGCAGGGCGTCGACCACTTCGGTGGCGTCGACCCCGCTCTGCGCGATCGGCACCGCGGCCGCCACGGAGACACCCTCGGCGTCGCACGCGTCGTGGAAGAAGTTGAGGTACTCGTGGCCGATCTGCGAACGCTCGTACGACACACCGATGCGCCGCAGCCCCGCCTGCGCCATGAGATTGGCCAGCACGTAGGGCTCGTCGGTGAGGGACCCGTTGGAAAGCGCGAAGGTCCACTCGCCGAGCCAGCTGTCGGTGCCGCACCAGCTGATCGCGGGCACGCGGAAGGTGCGCTCGATCTCCTCGCGCAACGCGATCGCGTTCTCCGAGATCATCGGGCCCGACACGATCACGCACCCTTCGTCGACGAGCTCGCCGAACGCACGGATCACCGGTGCCACCGCGCCGCGCGGTAGGCCTTCGCACTCGCGCACGACGAGCTCGATCGGTCGGTCGAGCATGCCAGAACTCGTGGCGTCGCGAAACACCAACGACAGCGCGTCGAGGAAGTCTTGGAGCACCTGCCACCGGCCGCCCGGCGGCAACCCGAAGTCGACCAACACCCCGACCTTGATCGGTTGGGTCGTGCTCGCGATGCTCATGCGCGAACCCTACGGGTCAGCAGCGCGACGGTCGAACCCATTCGCGGGCGGGCACAAACCGCATGCGGCCGGGTTCGCCGACCAGGCGCAACCGGTGGCGATGTTTGTGATCGTGGTGGTGGCAACACAACCGGCCGAGGTTCCACAGCGCGGTCGGGCCGTGTTCCTCGATCGGGAGGTTGTGGTCGATCTCGAGGGTGCGGGTGACGTGACACCCTTCGATGTCGCACTCGGGGTGCACCTCCTCGGTGGCAGTGCGCAACTTGGCGGGGATCGTGCGGCCCAGATTTGACACCGCCAACACGTCAGTGCCGTCGACCAGCACCGCCTTCACGAACGAGTCTTCCAACATGCGCTGCGCCACGCTGACCGGCAACGGTCCGCTCCCGACGATCTCGCATACCTCGCCGGGAAGGGTCGAGCCCCGCACGAGCGCGGCGTGGTCGATCCGCACCACCGTGGCGCGCTCCCGCGGACGCCGACCACCACTCTCAGCATCGCCCGGCGGCACGGCGACCAAGGCAACCAGCGCGTCGAACGCGAGCGCGTCGGCGCGTTCACGCCGGCCGTCGGCCCGTGCCTCGTCGAACAGCTCGCGCTCGAACGGCTCGATCGCCGAAAGCACGCGCGCGGTTGCGTCGACCGGACCGCGGATGTCGATGCGGCCGGTGCCGTCGGCGTCGGTCCAGCTGCGCAGTGAGCGCGCTTGTCGGATCCGTTCGTAGCGCGCGTCTTCGTCGACCCAGGCCGCCGCCTTGATCCGCGCGCACGCTTTCCGCAGCCCGCGCACACCGTCGTGCTGCGCGCGCTCGAGGAGCTCCGATTCGGCGTCGGGATCGGCGAAGGCGGCGTCGGCGATGGCTTCCACCTGCGCGACCGACAGCGCGCCCGCGCGCAGCGCAGCCTCGGTCGACGGCAGCTCGGTCAGGCGTTCGGTGGTCTCCAGGGTGGCGCGGGCCGCGCCGACCGTCGCCCCGGTGGCACCCGCGAGCCACTCCGCCGCGTCGCGGTGTGCGCCGTCGTACTTCCACGCGTCGGTGGCCACCACCTGGCGCGTCGCCAATGACTTGCCCGCAGCGCCGAGCCGCTCGATCTCGGCGAAGAGCTGCACCATCGTGCGCGCACCGGCGCCGTCGAAGCGATCAGGTTCGAACTCGGCAACCAGGTGCCGGAGCTCATCGACTGCGCGGTGGAGGATTTCGAACATGCGCGCTTCCCAGGAATGCGATCGCCAATCGGATGGGCCGGGGAAGCCGAGGAAGCCGAGGAAGCTCACCCCACTCTTTACGAACACCTGTTCGTGTCAAGAGGAAATCGCGAGCAATTCAGCGGGCTGCGCGGGGAGCCGGTGCAGTAATCTCACCACTCTTTGCTCCGCCCATTCCGGGCTTTCGGTGAGACACTGAACCGCATGGCACCGCAGACGTTCGGCATCGTCGGGTACGGACACTTCGGGAGTTTCCTCGCGCATTCTCTCGCCGAGCACGGGCGCGACGTGCTCGTCACCGACGTCGACGGGCCGAAGCTTCCGCCGTCGGGAAGCGGCATCCGCGCGGCGTCGATGGAGGAGATCGGGCACGCCGACGTCGCGATCATCGCGGTGCCGTTCGCCTCGTTCGAGACTGCCGTCACCGAGCTGCGCCGCCACCTGGTCGACGACACCGTCGTGATGGACGTCGTGTCGATCAAGGCGCGTGCGACCGACCTGCTCGACAGCATTCTCGCCGGACACCCGAACGTGATCGCCAGCCATCCGTTGTTCGGGCCGCCGTCGATGGAACGCATCATGCCCGGCAACCGACTCGTCATCACCCGCCAGGAGGGCGCCCGCGCGAAAGAGCTGCGCGACTACCTCGAACACGATCTCGGGTTGGAGGTGCTCGACCGCGACGCGGCGGAACACGACAAGGCCATGGCCTACATGCAAGCGTTGCCATTCTTCATCGCGCGCGCACTGGCCGAGCTCGATCTCCCGACCGACGACCTGCTCGCGATTCCTTCGTACGAGAAGCTCGTGCTCATCGCCGACATCGAGCGGCATCACACGCAAGAGATGTTCGACACGAGCCAGCTGGCGAACCCCTACGCCGCCGACGTGCGGCGCGAGTTCCTCAACGTACTGAAGAAGCTCGACGACGAGATCAACGAGCGCGACCGCAGAGGCTGATCGACCGACGCGGTTCACTGACTCGAAACGGTGGTCGATCGACTCATATCCGAACACCAGTTCGAGAACAAGGGGCTTCGGCGTGGCCGGCTGTGGCGGCGTGGCCGGTGGTGACGGCTGCCCGCTAGCGTCGCCGGCATCACCATCGGGTCTGGCACGAGGAGCGATCACATGAAGGCAGACGCATTCCGTTACGACGGCAAGCGAGTTCTGGTTGTCGGCGGTGCCACCGGCATGGGCGCGGCGACGGCAGAGTTGGTGCAGGATCTCGGCGCCGAAGTTGTGGTGATGGACTACGCGCCCGTCACCCTCGCCGGCGTCAAGTCGATCAACCTCGACCTGCGCGACAAAGCCAGCATCGACGCCGCCGTCGACGAGTGCGGCGGCCCGATCGACGCGCTGTTCTCGTGCGCGGGCGTCGCCGACGGCACGGCGGGCATCGAGAAGATCAACTTCATCGGCCACCGGCACCTCATCGACCGGGTGATCGAGAAGGGTCACCTCGGGCGCGGCAGCGCGATCGGCATGATCTCGTCGACTGCGGGCCTCGGGTGGCGCACCAACATGGACCTGGTGAAGGAGTACCTGGCCACCCCCGACTTCGACGCCGCAGTCGCGTGGATCGAGGCACACCCCGAGCGGGCCGACTACATGTTCAGCAAGCAGGCCATCAACGTGTACGTGGCCAGCCAGGCGTTCCCGTTCCTCCAGCAGGGCATCCGCATCAACGCGATCCTGCCCGGTCCGACCGACACGCCGCTTGCCCGGGCCAACGCCGAGGTCTGGCTCGGCTTCGGCACCGACTACCGCGGCGAGACCGGCATCGAGGCGTCGCAACCCGACGAGCAAGCCGGCCCGCTTGCGTTCCTGTGCAGCGACGCCGCCCGCTACGTGACCGGCGAGGTCATGATCGTCGACGCCGGCTACACGAGCTCGGGGATCACCGGCACGTTCGAGAGCGCGGTCGCGGTCGTCGGCTTCATGGAGGGCACCGTCCTCAGCTGACGCCGGTCCGTCGAGGCGCACCGTGAACGACACCCGCAATCCGCACGTCGGCGCACCGTTCGGCGACGACGACAACGCGATTGCCGCCGCGCTCGACGACGTGTCGGTGCCCGTGCTGCTGTGCTCGCTGGTGCACATGACGGGCGATCCGTCGTGGATCCGCGACGTGTCACTCGCGCACATGCCGAACACGATGAACCTGCAGGGCGGGCTCGACGACGACGTGATCGCCGACCTCCGCCGACGCGCACTTCCCGCGATCGCCGCGTATCGCGACGGCGGATGCATCCCGCACGAGCTGCCGCGCGACGTCGTCGTCGAGATGTTCGCGTTCCTCGCGGGCACGCCGCTCGAGGGCGTGATGGTGCCGATGTTCGTCGAGGACATGCAGTTCGATGGCGCCGACGGCGGCGCGATCTCGTGGGGCGACGAAGTGACGGAAGACGCGAAGGCGGCGTCGCCCGTCGTCGTGATCGGCGCGGGACTGTCGGGCATCCTCGCGGGGATCCGCCTCACGCAGGCAGGCCTGCCGTTCGTGATCGTCGAGAAGGACGAAGGTCCGGGGGGTACGTGGTGGGAGAACCGGTACCCGGGGGCGCGCGTCGACGTCGGCAGTCACCACTATTGCTACGCGTTCGAGCCGTCGCACCACTGGAGCGAGTACTACTGCCAGCAGCCCGAGCTGCGCGACTACTTCGCGCGCGTGCTCGACACCTACGAGCTCCGGCCTCGGTGTCGCTTCGGCACCGAAGTCACGTCGCTCAGCTGGCGTGAACCGACGAGCACGTGGCAGGTCGGCATCCGGAATCCCGATGGCACCACCGAAGTACTCGACGCGCGGTTCGTGATCAGCGCGGTCGGTTCGCTGAACATCCCCCGCATGCCCGACATCCCCGGCATGGACGACTTCGCCGGGCCGTCGTTCCACTCGGCGCGCTGGCCCGACGGCCTCGACCTCACCGGCACGAAGTTCGCGCTCGTGGGCGCAGGCGCGTCGGGGTTCCAGATCGCACCGACCATCGCCGGCACCGTCGAGCAGCTCACGATCTTCCAACGGACGACGCAATGGATGCTGCCGAACCCGCTGTACCACGCCAAGGTGCCGCCCGGTGACCGGTGGGCGATGCAGCACCTCCCCTTCTACGCACGATGGTTCCGGTTCGTCATGCTCTACCCCGGCATCGCGATGGGGACGGAGGGCTACCGGATCGATCCCGAGTTCCGCGCCGCCGACGGCGTCGCGATCAACGAGGAGAACGAGCAGCGCCGCAAGCAGCTCGTCGCGTGGATCACGATGCACCTCGAGGACCGGCCCGACCTGATCGAGAAGTCGATCCCCGACTACCCGGCGATGGGGAAGCGGATCCTGCAGGACAACGGGTCGTGGTTGCGCACGCTCAAGCGGCCGAACGTGGAGCTCGTGCACACGGGCATCGAGCGCATCGTGCCCGAAGGCGTGCTCACCGTCGACGGCACCCTGCGCGAAGCCGACGTGATCTGTTACGCGACCGGGTTCCGGCACAACGACTTCCTCGACACGATCGAGCTCACCGGGCGCAACGGCGTGTCGCTGCACGAACAGTGGGGCGACGAGCCGACCGCGCTGCTCGGGATCACGATCCCGAACTTCCCGAACCTGTTCTGCATGTACGGACCGGGCACGAACCTCGCGCACGGTGCCAGCCTGTTCTTCCATTCCGAATGTCAGATCCACTACGCGCTGGACTGCATCCACCAGGTGTTGACGGCCGGCGCGCGCACGATCGAGGTGCGCAAGGACGCGCACGACGAGTACGTGGAGCGTTACCGCGCCGAGATCGACCAGCTCGTGTGGTCACACCCGTCGATCGAGCACAGCCACTACAAGAATCCGCAGGGCAAGATCTTCACGCTGTCGCCGTGGCCGCTCGAGCGCTACTGGGAGTGGACGCGATCCGCCGACCTCGAGCAGTACGTCATCAGTTGAACCCGCGGCACGGAAGCGATTCGGTCAGATCCTGACGGCGGCGACGATCACACCCATGGCCGCGATGACGGTCGAGATCGTGATCCAGGCCTGAGAACGCAGCCGGCGATCGACCTGCGCCAGCAACTGGTGCTCGAAGCCATCGAAACGCGCATCGACCCGATCGAACCGCGCTTCGATCTGGTCGAAACGAGCATCGACACCCGCGAACCGCAGTTCCATGCGCGACTCGAGCGTTGCCAGCTTCGTGTCGGACCGTGCCTCGAACGCGTCGAGCCTGACGTCGAGTTCGGACGTGGTGACCAGTCCGCTCCAACCGCCACGTGGGCGGTCCATCAAGAACTCGGCGCCGCTCATACCCACCAACTCCTCGAGCCGGATGCGCAGTTGCATGCGTTCATCGTCGACGGTCATGGCCTCTCCCGAACTCGTCATCAGGTTTGGGGGAAGAGGCCGGGTGCCAGACGACAAACCGACTCGCCAATGCTAACCGCGGCGCTACGACGGCGATGAGAGGCTCTCCGATCACCAGTTCGAGAGCAAGCGATTCGTTCAGATCCTGATTGCGGCGACGATCACGCTCATGGCGGCGATGACCGTCGAGATCGTGATCCAGGCCTGAGAACGCAGCCGGCGATCGACCTGCGCGAGCAACTGGTGCTCGAACCGATCGAACCGATGCTCCATGTCGGCGAACCGCGCATCGACCGCCGCGAAGCGCAGGTCCATCCGGGCTTCGAGTCCTTCGAGTTTGCGGTCGAAGCGCTCCTCGAAGGCGGCGAAGCGCAGATCGAGCGTGTGGTTGGTGACGAGATCACCCCAACCGCCGGGCGGGCGGTCCATCAGGATCTCGGCGCCACTCACACCAACCAGCTCCTCCAGCCGGGCCCGCAAGTGCATCCGGTCCTCGTCAACAGTCATGGCCTCTCCCCACTCACATCACCAGGTTGGGGGAAGAGGTCGGGCGCTGACGACGACCGACTCCGTAAGGCTACCGCCGCGGTACGACGGCGATCAGCGACGAACGGCGGCGGTAGACGCTCTCGTCAGCAGGCGTTCGGGGCGAACCAACTTCGCGCGAGGTTCAGCTGGCTCGAGTTCCACGGTCCGGTGAGCTGATCGTCCATGTCGTCGGCCGACACCTTCGACAACGTCCAGCCGAGCGGGGCCCTCACGCCGGGGTGCTCGGACGGCACGATGTACGCCACGCTGTTCGAGCACGCGTCGCCGGGTGCGCTCGCGGGTGGCGACGACGAGGTGGGGTGCCCGCACGTGCCGGCGAAGAAATGGTCGAACGCGAGGGCGGCCTCCTGGCGCGCCGCGGCGGTGAGACCTTTGCCACCGATGCCCTTGGCCTTCAGGAGCAGTTGGCTCTCGAGCTGGCGACCGGCTGGGTCGCCCCGAGCCGAGCTGACGTAGTTGTTGTCGAGCAGGATGAGTCGGGGGCGGATGCAACCGCTGCCGCGCTGAGCGTTCGCGGCCTGCACGAGTGGGGCAAGCTGAGCGAAGACTTCCGCGATCGGTTTCGCCGCGCTCGTCTCGATCGCGCCGCCGTCGACGTCGGAGACGCGCGTGTTCTTCGTCCCCGTGCCTTTGGTGCCGCAGTGGTAGAGCCCACCGGTGGGCGACACCACCGGGAACCGCGCCGACAACAAGGCCGCGGTCGAGAGCGCGACGTCGTGGTGGACGTCGTCAGTCGCGCCGCAGCTGAGGTCGTAGAGCGAGGTCGTGCGCACGAGCGACGGGTCGGGCGTGCCCGCACCGGTCGGGCCGGAGTTGAGGAACGGCGCGAGCGACGTGCACGACCGGTCGGAGAGGGGCAGCTCGGGGTTGCGGATCGTCGGCGCGGTCACCGCGGTCTCGAGCGCGGTTGCGGCCATGCGACACCCGTCTTCGACGGTGGCGCCGTTCAGCACCAAAACCGGTTTCTTCCCGAGGTGACGGCGCTGCCACGCGAAGAGGGGCTGTTGCAGCGGGTTCGTGTGCTGGTCACTCCACGCCTGTTCCCACGCGTGTTCGAGGACGACGGCGCGGTCGTCGACGCCATCCAGTCGCAGGAGCGCGTTGGGCGTGTCGACGAGCAGGAGTTGGGAGATCACCGGCGAGACGAAGTCGTTGCGCAGGCGCGGTGCCGCGTCTTGCGGGCGGCCGGCGAACTCGGCGACGAGGCCGAGGCTCCCGCCCGAGATGCCGCTGGCGAGGAACACGCGTTGGGCGTCGACATCGGCGTTGTGCGCGCACAACGTGGAGCTGCCGTCGGGATGTGAAGGCGGCCGGATGCCGAACAGACACCCCATGCTCACCGCGGTCCAGTACGCGGCGCGGATACCACCGCCGGTGGAGGCGACGAACACCATGGGAACGTCGCCGCCGTTGTTCGGGGGCAACGCCTTGACCCATGCGTCCCAGGCCGTGGCCAACGTGACCGGCTTGGCAGTGAGCGCGCCCTGGAGACGCACATCATGCATGCGGGTGTCGGTGTCGAGCGCGCTGCCGAAGACGACGAAGGCGACGACGAACGTGATGACGGGCACGCGGCGGAACTGCAACACCGCGAGCGGACCTTTCGCCCGCCAGTGGTTCCCGAGCGTCGTGAGCCCGACCAACACGAGACAGAGCCCGGTGGCGAAGAGGCCGACGATCGCCAGCGCACCCACGTCGACACCGAAGCCGAGGGGATCCACGATGCCGGTCACCCACGCGGCAGCGACGACCACCGCGCCTGCGCCCATCACCCCGACACTGACGACGCGGTCGGCCGTCGACGGTTGCCAACTCTCGTAGCCGTGGGCCAAGAGTGCACCGGTCACAGCGATCGCGCCGGCGAGGAAGCACAGCGCGGTGAAGAGCGGCACGTAGCCACTCCCGCCTCGTTGAAAGTCGAGCGTGACGGCGACGCGCGTCAACAAGATCGCGAAGACCCACGCGGGAACGACGACGAGGAACGGGTAGACCCACCCTCCCCCTCCGGCGAACGACACCGATTGCGGATTGGCGGCGCGCACGCCAGAGGGCGCGCTCAACACGGCGAAGAGCAGGAGCGCGACGCCTGCGGGGAGCAACGCCCATCGATGACCGGCGAAGGCGATGCCGAGGACGATCGCGGCCGCACCGACTCCGGCGAGGATCAGGGGAGTCGCGGTCGACATCGACGATGTCGCGGTGCTGGCGCCGTCATAGTCGCGCAACGAGAACCGCCCGGTGACGACGAGCACCGCGGTGAGGAGGGCGAGGCCGGCGAACGCGAGCACGCCGATCACACCGTGTTCGACCCACCGTACGATCACGTCGAGCAGCTGGTTGCCGAGGTCGGCCGAGAACACCGAGAGCCCGAGCAACAGGGTCACGCTCCCCGCGGCGATCACTTGTGCGCGCAAGGCGACGAGACGACGGATCGTGCGGCCGACGTCGGAACGGAGCTGCGAGCCCGGCGCGTAATAGAGGCGGACGGTGACGATCACGAGGACGATCACCATCAGGAAGATGCACAGCCACTTTGCGAGCGTGATCGCGCTCAACACGCCGACGAAGACGCTCCCGAGACTGTGCGTCCACCGCGCCACGATGATCGCAACTCCGACGTTCTCCAGTGCGTCGAGTCCCAAGGCGAGCGCGGGGAGCACGAGCGTGAGCGCGAGCACTTGTCGCAGCGCGTCCGGGACTGCGGGCGACGAGCGAGCCCGCCGCCAGGCGCGCCAGAGGAGGAACCACAAGAGGAACGCGCTCGGGTACATGAAGAGGGTGGTGTCGACAGCGAAGTGACGGAACAACGCGGCGCGGGCGCTGAGTGCGGCGCTGACCTCCCGTTGACGGCACTCGCGCGGTTTGACTCCGGCGGGAGGCGAAGCACGGCATGCCTGTACCCGGTACTTGTCCCAGGTGGCGACGGCGTCGTCCCAGGGCTTCGGGAATTTGAGTGAGGGGCCGACCAACGCGGAGGGCCCGTAGGACTTCACGTCGTTCACGTGCATCCGCGTGAGGCCGAGGTCGAGTTGTTGGAGGACGCTCCACCCGATGAGCGCGATGGTGGCGACGATGAGCACACGACGACCGCGGTTCAACCAGAGGAAGAGGCGCTGCGACCACCAGGCGGCATCGGGCAGGTGTCGGATCGCGAAGACGTCGGGAGCGGTCCCTATGTCGTCCCGGAAGTCCTGCTCATCCGACATCGCAGCCTTCCTGAGCAACTACGCGGCGGGCGCTTAGCCCGTCGTGTCTCTCGAACGCATCCGCCTCCGTCGCACCGTGCTTCTTGCCCTTTCCATTCGGACCGGTAGTGGCACGACCTGTCAGCGTGTCACTCTCTTACTCTCGATACCGGCTCTCCATATGCTTGGCCTACCACTGTCTGTCGAGGATCTTGTTAGGTGCCTCGCGTCTTCCAAATCCAGCGCATGGATTCCAGAACTCGCTATGAGCTGCGCTGAATGGAAGAACCCTCCACACGCTTCGAGTGCCGCGCAGGTCTCGCAAATCGGGTCGTGCTCGTTCTTCCAGTCGCTGATCGACTTGACCGCGAACGTCCACGCGCGCTTGTCGAGGACACAAAGCTGATGGTTATAGATGAAGGTTCGAATCCCGGAACCGGCTAGCAGCAAAGCGGCGTCCGCCAGATCCTCTTGGTAGTCGATTGGGTCGATCCAGACCTCGGGAAGGTTCGAGCGTGCGAAACCAACAGGTTCGAGCCCCATGAGCGCGACCTGGTCAACGAAGGGCAGGTTCCGCGCGATGAACTCGGCAATTCGGATGATGCTTGGGGCGGTGTGCTTCTGGAGGACGACTCGAATCTCAACGCGTTGTGAGCGTTCCGCGAGGTTCAGAATGCCGCGGATCGTGTCATTGAACGCGCCCGGTGCTTGAACGATGTAGTCGTGGAGACCCGACTCCGTCCCATAGATCGGGATGCCGATCATTAGCTTCGGGTTGTTGATGGTGGCGTATTCGTCGGCAAAGGCTGCGTCGGTGAACCGCCGTCCATTCGAGAGGACATGGACCTCGGTGTCGGGTAGACGCCGCGTGCAATGGCGCAGAAGATCGACGAAGTCGTTGCCGTACAGCGCCGGTTCGCCGCCGGTGAAGCAAATGTCGCCGGTGGCGGCCGGGAGGAGGCGCAGGAGTTCGTGTGCTTCGTCGAGGAGCCAGGCATCGTCGCGCGTTCGAGGCGGTTGGGAACACATGAGGCAGTAGTTGTCGCAGCGTTCAGTGAGCAGCACGCTGTTTTGGCTGCTGCGATGACGCCAAAGAACCCGGATGTGTCGCCCGTCCGGGGATACGCGTATCACGTCTCCGGCGGTGAGGTACCCGAGTGAAGCTGGGAGTCTGATCGCGGGTAGCCCTTCAGGAAGCGCGAGCTGCGTGGAGTCAGTGAGGTAGAGACCGAACCCCTTCGGAGGCTGTTCGTTCTCGGCGACGAGATAGGCCCGTGAAGTCTGTGGCGGGTCGGCTGGCGCCTGGTCGATGGCTTGGCTGGTGATGAGCCAAAGGTTTCGGTCGAGTGGCCTGGAGATCGTGCTCGCGGTCGCGATTCCGTTGAGGGGAATCAACGGTTTGCCCAGCGCTGGAAGACTTGTCGGGCTTGGGGGTCGGAGTGGTAACGATCAAGCAGCAGTTCGAAGATGCCCATGTTGCGGTTACAGAACGCCGACTCGGGTTTGCGGGCGAGGAAGTCGCCGGCGGTGGCGTGGTGGAAGACGGGGTCTGCACCGCAGTACGGCTCGAAGGCGCAGTCGCTGCACATTGGTGCACTGTGTGTGAACGACATTTCGAGTGGTTCGAGGAGCGCGTTGGAGGTCATGAGTTCTGTGTAGGTATTCGCGTGGAGATTTCCGAGCCTGAAGGTGGTGTCTCCCATTTCGGCGAGCATGCGTCCTTCGTCGGAAGCGTAGACGTAGCCGTCGTAGTTGTATACGAGCGCGCCGATGCCGATGCCGGCGGGCGACGTGAGGTCGACGTATCCCGGATCGTCGTTGGTGAGCATCTTCTTCAAGACGATGGCTGCGAAGTGTTCAACCATGGGGATACCGTGCGCGTTTAGTTCGAGGATGTAGTCCAGACCTTCTTGGTAGAACGCAAGCCAGTGGGCAACGTCGTCGGTGGGACGAGCGCGTCGTGCTGCGAATCCATAGGGCGACAAGGGCCGCAGGAAGATCGCGCGCAGGTCGTGTTCGACGTAACAGTCGATGATGTCGCGCACGCGAGTCAGGCTCGCCGCGGTGGTTGTCATCAGAGCCGAGACCCGGTCAGGTCCCAGACGGTCTCGAACTTGCCCGATCCCCGCAATAGCTCGCTGCCAACTATCGCGGCCGGGTCGGGGTCGATTGGTGTTGTGTAAGTCTGCGGGACCGTCGAGCGATGTCGAGAAGCAAACATCATGTTCGGCCGCGAAGTCGAGGACCGTGTCGTCGAGGAGTGCGAGATTGCTCGCGATCACGAACGACAGCTGCTTCTGGTGGTGCACGTTCATGACTTGTGCTTCAGTGATGATGTCGCGTACGAGGTCGAAGTTGAGAAGTGGTTCACCACCTTGGATTTCGATCTTGACGGCCCGTGAAGGTGACTGGAACGTCGCCTCGAGTGCCCGTCGCGCGGTCTCTGCCGACATGTCGTAGCGGTCGTTCGCCGAGCTTTGGCGCGAAACTTGGCAGTACTGACAGGTGTGTTCACAACGAAGGGTGGCCACGAAGATATGGAGCGCCGTGAACTCTGCGAGTCGCCGGTAGCGAGTTCGGGTCTTCATCGCCAGTAACTCGACCGGGACGTCTTCGCCGGTTGCGCGGATGAGGTGTTTGCCAGCGAGGTCGCGCCGCACCTGAGGGTCTGAGGGCAGCGCCCCGCTCATTAGCGCATCGAAGTCTTCGCCAGTGACGAAGAGATGCTCTCCCACCATGTTCGTGAGCAGAACACGACTGAGATCGAAGCGATGAAACCGTATCGGGAGCAGTTCCCAGCCCGCATGGGTCTGGTCGACATCCGCGGGCTGGTAGCGGATCGGCATGGCTCCGCCTATTGCGGTTCGAGGTGAGCGTTGGAGAATGCTACGGCCAAGATGACGTTGCGCACTCCCTCGGTCTCGGCGCGGATGCGCTCGCGCAGCACCTGATCGAGGACCTCGGTCTTGAATGACCGGGCGATGGAGGATCGATCCGTGACGTCGGATCGGAAATCAAGCCGACAAAGGAACACTTGACCATCGCCCGTGACCTCGAGCGCGAATCGATCGCAGAACTTGTACGCCGCGCGTTGAATCGCGTCAATCGAGTAGCCAGACGCATCGAATCTGCACTCGACGACCGACAACGTCAGCTGGCCTTCTGGACTACGCCAAGAATCTCGCCCCTCTTATTCTTACGCGTAGCGACGTTGATGTAGGCCCGCCCAGCGGCCAGGTCCGCCGCGGCTGCCGGAGTCAAAGAAACCACCCCGTTCGCGGTTGCTTTGCAGTTCTTGCACAACGACGCGATCTGAGTACTGGGCTGTCCCGGCGTTCCGACATAGAGCCCCACACGCGTGGCCTTCCCAGTCAGACCGGTCAGCACAACCGACCAGCCCAGCTTCGTACCCTGCAGCGTTGCGACAAGAGTCCCCGACGCACCGTGACGGGTCTTCTTCGGCTTGGGAACCTCCCGGTTTGCCGTGAGAGACGCGCTGAACCGGGCGCTCGGCAGCGTCGTGGTGGGTGGGATTGTGGTCGGTGGGAGCGTGGTTGGGGGAGGTAGCGTCGTCGGCGGCTCCGTCGGCGGCGGGGCGGGAGCCTCCGTCGGAGCCGGAGGCTCGGGAGCCGGAACGTCTCCGCCGCTCGACGAAAAATGTGAGGCGTGCGACGCATGGGATGCGTGCGACGCGTGCGCTGTCGGGATCGCTCTTGCTGCACTCGCTAAAGGCAGTGCTAGCAACACCTGACGGGAACGCTTGGCGACATCACCTTCGGCGACGACCGGCATGTGTCCTGGGGAGGCCGCCATGCTCTCCGCCGCGCCAGCCGCGCCGGCAGGAGCCAAAGCGGCCACCGCCACCGCCACGGGAACCAGGAATGGCCGCTTCCCAAATCGCACGATCTGCCCCTGCGCTCCGCTCTCTTCTTGTGTCGCCAACGAGCCTACGCCGTAAATTGAACACACCGCGCCGATGGGCCGCTTGGCTATCTGTTCGGCGATTTCACTCGACACCAGCCAGACCTGGCACCCAGACGGGCGCAGCACGCGCGCTGGTTGCGCCTCAGGCTGGACGGACGCCCCAGGTTGCGCCGCGCCACCGAGCTGCCATCGTCCTTCCGAAGCGTCGAGTCGCGGTGCCCGTCCATGGGGGGCTTCTGCCACGAGTGTCCGCTGCACGGCACGCTACCGAAGGCCAACGCATCCTTCTCGCGGGCCAAGATCACGACGAACCAGGCGCCCGGCGTGGAGGCGAACTCTTTGCTTCACAACAAGGGTTGGAAGGGGTCGATGATCGGCAACGCAGTACCACCGGCACTTGCGAAGGCAGTTGTCGACGCCGCGTTGGAGCGCAACCTCCTCTAGTCGTGCGACCATTCCTCGACGAGCGCGACTCAGTCCCTCGGCACTGGCCGTCACCGTTCCTCTACGTAAACGCAGAGCGCGTTCGCCAGCCGAAGCTGATCGGGCGTGCGGCATTGCACGCGCATCAGTTCAGGGCTACAGACGATCACCGCCACGGCTCTCGCACGCGACACGGCAACGTTCAGGCGGTGGAGGTCGTAGAGGAACTCCATTGACCTCGGGACATCGTCGACGCTGCTCGTGGCCATCGAGTAGATGGTGACGGGCGCTTCTTGGCCTTGGAATTTGTCGACGGTGCCGATGCGCGCGCCTTCGGGTAGCGCCGCGGCGAGCTTCGCGACCTGGGCGTTGTAGGGCGTGACGATCAGCACGTCGTCGAGCTCGAGCTTGCGCGTGTCGCCGGCGCGATCGGTCCACTTCTTGCCGACGAGATCGCGCACGAGCTTGTCGACCACGGTCACTTCTTCGGCTGACCAGCTCCGATTCCCCGCGTGCACGACCGGCACGTACTGAAGTCCGGCGGAGCCGTCGACCGACTGCAACTCCAGCCCCTCGCCCGCCGCGCTGTGCAACTTGCCTTCGTACGCGACGTCGGACACGAACGCGCACACCGCCGGATGCATGCGGTGCGTGAACTTGAGGAAGCGCCCGAGCTCGGGCG
>Ga0075026_100000368_pt1 | contig 17796 bp, 20 predicted proteins | sample Str012_2_FD_71392 | JGI IMG/M metagenome (GOLD analysis project Ga0075026, IMG submission 71392) | Freshwater sediment microbial communities in response to fracking from Pennsylvania, USA - Straight Creek_MetaG_SC_2012 | ecosystem: Environmental > Aquatic > Freshwater > Creek > Sediment... | reverse complement strand
CGTAACGCCGGTGGGCAAAGGGTGCGGCGGTGCCGCGACGTCCGGGATCACGACGCAGCACCTCACCGTCGACGGGTCAGACCGCCAGTACCTGCTGTCGATCCCGGCGTCGTACGACGCGTCGAAGCCCGCACCGCTGCTGTTCAACTTCCACGGCCTCGGTTCCAACATGCAACAGCAAGCTCTCTACAGCGGCCTGAACCAGAGGGCGGGCGACCAGGGGTACGTGGTGATCACGCCCAACGGCACGGGCACCGTGCTCCGACGGTGGTCGTTCCCGCCCCTGCCGGGCTCGACGGCCGACGTCGACTTCGTGAAGGCAATGCTCGCGACGACGCAACGCAACCTCTGCATCGACACGCGGCGCATCTTCTCGACCGGGATCTCGAACGGTGCGATCTTCTCGACATTGCTCGCGTGCACGCTGCGCGGTCGCCTCGCGGCGATCGCGCCCGTCTCCGGTGTGAACGCTACGCACGCATGCATCAACGGCACGCCGCCGATTGCGGTGCTGGCCTTCCACGGCACCGGCGATCCGATCGTGCCGTACAACGGTGGCGCCTACTTCTCCGGTGTCAACGCGCGGCGCATAGGTCGAGTGCAGGCGCGCCCGGTCGACGCCGCCGTGTCAGAGTGGGCGAAGTTCGACGGGTGCGCGACGCCGCCGCAGACGACCGCGGTCGCGAGTGACGTGGAGCACGTGGTGTATCCCGACTGCCCGCCGAGTGGCGCGGTCGAGCTGTACCGCGTGATCGGTGGTGGTCACACGTGGCCGGGTTCCTTCTCGTTCAACCCGGCGCGCCTCGGCCCGACGACAACGTCGATCGACGCCTCCGCGCTCATGCTCGACTTCTTCACCGCCCACCCTCGTACGGGGTGAATCCGACGCGACGGTCAGCCGGTGGCGGCTTCGTCGTCGCGCGCGGCGGGAATGAGCTCGGGAGTCCAGCGGTGCTCGCCGTCGTGTTCAGGCCTGAGGAGGCAGCGCAACCGGTAGTGCAGGCGCGTCGTACGGGTCTCGTCGCACGTCGACGTGCTCATGGTGCGCTGGTCCTCCATGACTCCAGTATCGGCGATGGGAGGCAGCGCGTTGAGGCGCATTTCGTAACGAGCAGGTGAACAGATCCTCACGAGTCTCTGCGCGCGCGTTTCACCAGAGTTCGTCAGTGTACCGATCGGTGCCGAAATCGGTCTGGATGAACGGCCCCGTCCACACGTGGGAGGCGAGCCCGCTGGCATTGATGGCGTCGCCGATCTTGGCGTAGCCGTCGGCCCAACCCTCCTCGGGATCGTGGTCGAGGAAGTGCAACTGCAAGAACCGGTTCGGTCCGGCCGCGGGCGGCGGGACGTCGGCGGGACGGTCGTCGAGCAGCGGCAGCGTCGTGGCGTCGAGCACGAGGTCGGGACCCCACGACTGCGCGCACGCGTCGGGCAGGTAGGTGTCACGGAACCAGGCGTCGACCTCGTCGTGGGTGTGGCCGTCCTTCACGTCGCCGGCGACGACGACGAGGCCGGGGAAGTTGTGGTCGAGCGCGAGCTCGATGGTGCAGCCGTCGTCGGCGCGCCGGTGGCTCCACCGCTTCTCGTAGAGCAGCGTGTGGATGTGCGTGCGGGCCTGGAACATGCGCCCGTTCGCGTGCAGCCAATTCACCTGTTCGACGGCCCACTCGTTCCAGTCGTCATGGTGACCGTCGAGCACCCAATAGATGGCGAGGTAGGAACCGACGAGGTTGTCGGCGGTCATGTCGCTGCTCGCGGGGTAACGCAGGTTCTTCAGGCGACGGGTGGCGACGAAGCGGTCGCCCGCGAACTGCCACTTGCCGACCATGCACCCCGAGTAGAAGTGGTCGTGCTCGTACCAGCGGTTGTACTCGACCTCGCGACCCTTCTCGGGCTCGACCATCGTGAACAGCAGGGTCCCGAGCTTGATCGGGTAGTCCTCCATGCCGGGGATCGCGTCCATCATTCTGCTCCCTCGTCGCGGTTCGGCGGGCGACGCTAGCTTGTTTCTGACGGACCGTCAGGTTCGGTGGCGCCGCACGAGGGAGCGACCTGCATGGCCGACGTCGAGCTCACCGGCGACGACGCGCGCTTCCGGCGCGACGTCTCGGACTGGCTCGCGGAGCACGTCGTCGGTGAGTACGCGGAGCTCAAGGGGCGGGGTGGCCCGGGCGACGAAGACATCGGCTTCGACGTGCGCGTCGCGTGGGAGCACGACCTGGGCAAGGCGGGGTTCATCGGCCTCGGTTGGCCCGTCGAGTTCGGCGGTCGGGGAGCGACGCTGCAACAGCAGATCATCTGGGGCGAGGAATACGCCCGCGCGCAGGCACCCGCGCGCGTCAACCACATGGGCGAGAACCTGCTCGCGCCCACGTTGATCGCTTACGGCACCGGCGAGCAGCAGCAGCGGTTCCTCCCGGGCATCCTGCGCGGTGACGAACGGTGGTGCCAGGGTTACAGCGAGCCCAACGCGGGTTCCGACCTCGCCAACGTGGCGACGCGCGCGCAACTCGACGGCGACGACTGGTTGATCAACGGTCAGAAGGTGTGGACATCACTCGCTCACGTGTCGCATTGGTGTTTCGTGGTCGCGCGTACCGATCCGTCGTCGGCGCGCCACCAGGGCCTGTCGTTCCTTCTCGTACCCATGGATCAAACCGGTGTCGAGGTGCGCCCGATCGTGCAGATCACCGGCGGCGGAGAGTTCAACGAGGTGTTCTTCGACGACGCTCGCACCGAGGCCGGGTTGGTCGTCGGTGAGGTCGACGACGGTTGGCGAATCGCGATGGGCCTGCTCGGATTCGAGCGCGGCGTCTCAACGCTGGCGCAACAAGTCGGCTTCGAGCGCGAGCTCGACCACGTGATCGAGTTGGCACGCGCCGCCGACCGATGCGAGGATCCGACCCTCCGCCAACGGCTCGTCGACGCGTGGATCGGGTTGCGGCTCATGAAGTGGAACGCGATGCGCTCGATGGCCGCCAAGGGCGTTCCCGGCCCCGAGGCATCGATCTCCAAGCTGTTCTGGGGGTCGTGGCACCGCGACCTCGGCAACTTGATGATCGACGTGCTCGGGCCTCAGGGTCTTGTCGGCGACGCGTTGCCCTACGAGCTCACGCTCGAGCAGAAGCTGTTCCTCTTCAGCCGGTCGGACACGATCTACGGCGGATCGAACGAGATCCAGCGCAATGTGCTGGGCGAGCGGGTGCTCGGCCTCCCCAAGTAGTCGGCCCAAGTAGTCGGAAAGGAGCGTTGGTCATGAGCGTCGAAATCGGTGGACACGTCGAGCCGGAGTTCAAAGGTGTGCGCGACGCGTTCGCGAACAACTTCGAGGAGCACGGCGAGGTCGGTGCGAGCTACGCGTTCTACGTCGACGGCGCGAAGGTCGTCGACCTGTGGGGCGGGGTGCGAACCGACACCGGCGCTCCGTACGACGGAGACACGCTGCAGATCGTGTTCTCGTCGACGAAGGGTGCGACCGCCGCGTGCGCGCACTTGCTCGCGCAGCGCGGACTGCTCGACATCGACGCGCCGGTCGTCGACTACTGGCCCGAGTTCGGTCAGGCGGGCAAGGGGCACATCCCCGTGCGCTGGCTCCTGAGCCACCAGGCTGGCCTCCCCACCTTCGACGCGAAGCTGACGCGAGAAGACGCGCTGGCGTGGGAGCCGGTGATCCGCGCGCTCGAAGTGCAGGCGCCGTTCTGGGAACCGGGCACCGCGCACGGGTATCACGCGTTCACGTACGGCAACCTCGTGGGCGAGGTCGTGCGCCGGATCGACGGTCGCAGCCTCGGCGCGTTCTTCCGTGACGAGATCGCCGAGCCGCTCGGGCTCGAGTTCTGGATCGGCCTGCCCGAGGAGTACGAGGCACGCGTCGCGCCGATGATCGCGATGGACGCCGCCGACGGCGTCAGCATCGAGGACATGATCGGTGCCGATTCCATGATGGTGCGGGCGCTCTTCCTCAACGGAGCACTCGACAGTGATCTGGCCTCCGTCGCCAATCATCGCGACTTCCACGCCGCCGAGATCCCCGCCGCCAACGGTGTCACCAACGCGCGCTCGATGGCGCGCATGTATGCCGGCCTCATCGGCGGCGTCGAAGGTGGGCCCTCCGGCGCGTTGCTCACGCCCGAGCAGATCGAGATCGCGCGCACGCTGCAGACGTCGGGCGCCGACCAGGTGCTGTCGTTCCCCGGCTTCGACATCGAGTCGAGCATCGCGCTCGGGTTCTGGTCGGCGTCTGAATTCGCGCCCATGGGGGGCGCAGCCGCGTTCGGGCACTACGGCGCGGGTGGGTCGGTCGGGTTCGCCGATCCGGAGCAGCACCTCGCCGGCGGTTACGTGATGAACAAGATGAGCATGGCGATCTCGGGCGACCCCCGTTCCGGTGCCTTGATCCGCGCCAGCTACGAAGCCGCGGGAGCGACGATCACCTACGTCTGATCCGTTGGAACCGGGCGGGTCTACTTGCGCTGGAAGTTGGGGGTGCGCTTCTCGGCGAAGGCCTTGGGGCCCTCCTTGGCGTCGTCCGACGCGAACACAGCTTGCCCGTACTCGAACTCGTGCGCGAGGGCCTCGGCTTCGGTCATGCCGTCGGTCTCGCGCAGCGTGCGCAGGATGGCCTCGACCGCGAGCGGCCCGTTGTTGTTGATGGTCTCCGCGATCTCGAGCGCCTTGGTGAGCGCCTGACCGTCGGGCACCACGTGACCGATGAGCCCGATGCGCGCGGCCTCGGCCGCGGGGAGGTGCTTCGCGGTGAGCAGGATCTCGGCCGCGTGGGTGTACGGGATCTGGCGACGCAGGCGGACGGCCGAACCCGCCATCGGGTAGAGCGACCAACGCGCCTCGCTCACGCCGAAGCGCGCCGACTCACCCGCGACGCGGATGTCGGTGCCTTGCAACAGCTCGGTGCCGCCGGCGATGGCGACACCTTCGACCGCGGCGATCAACGGCTTCGACGGCTGGTAGTGACGCAGCAGCCCCTTGTAGGGCAGGTCGGGATCGGCGGCCATGCGCGCGGCGACGTCGATCTCGGTGTCGGTGTCCTCGGCGTCACCGGCCATCGCGCGCAGGTCGGCGCCCGAGCAGAAATTGCCTTCGGCACCGGTCAGGATGATGGAGCGGACGTCGTCGTCGGCGCAGGCTTCGACCATGGCGTCGTACATCCGCGCCAACATCGCCCCGGTCAGCGCGTTGAAACGCTTGGGCCGGTTCATCGTGATGACCATCGTGTGGCCGTGGCGTTCGACGAGTGCGTCGGGCATCGTGGCCCTCCTTGCCAGACTTCGGGGACGGGCGTACTCTGCCACACAAAGCTTGCATGCGCGCAAGCAACTAGTTCTCGAGGCCAGGAGGCCGCTATGCGTACGCCCATCTGTGACCGGCTCGGGATCGAGCTGCCGATCTTCGCCTTCTCCCACTGCCGCGACGTCGTCGCCGCGGTGAGCAAGGCCGGGGGCTACGGCGTGCTGGGCGCGCTCGCCTACAGCCCCGACCAGCTCGAGATCGAGCTGAACTGGATCGACGACCACGTCGACGGCATGCCCTACGGCGTCGATTTCGCCATGCCCGCCAAGTACATCGGCAAGGGTGGCGGCGCGGAGGCGAGCTTCGCCAACCTCCACGATCTCATCCCCGCCGAGCATCAGACCTTCGTCGAGGAGCTGCTCGCCGAGCACGGGGTGCCGCCGTTGCCGGCCGATCTGAAGAACGGCGTGGTGAAGGCGGCAGGACTGGGCGTCGACGAGGAAGGACCCGGCCAGGTCGAGGTCGCGCTCTCGCACCCGGTGTCGATGGTCGTGAACGCGCTCGGGCCGCCGCCGCCGTATGTCGTGGAGCAGGCGCACGAGCGCGGCATCCTGGTGGGCGGCCTCGTCGGCAACCGCCAGCATGCCGAGCGCCAGGTCGCGCAGGGCACCGACGTGATCGTGGCGCAGGGCACCGAAGCCGGCGGCCACTGTGGCGACGTGTCGACGATGGTGCTCGTGCCCGAAGTGGTCGACGCGGTCGGCCCCGACGTGCCCGTGCTCGCGGCGGGCGGGATCGGTCGCGGCCGGCAGATGGCCGCCGCGCTCGCGCTGGGCGCGCAGGGAGTGTGGACCGGTTCCATCTGGCTCACCGTGGCCGAGGCCGACACCAACCCGATCGCGGTAGAGAAGCTGCTGGCTGCCAACTCGCGCGGCACGGTGCGCTCCCGGTCGATGACGGGGAAGCCGGCGCGCCAGCTGCGCACCGCGTGGACCGACGCCTGGGAGCGCGACGACACCCCCGACCCGTTGCCGATGCCACTCCAGGGGATCGTGTTCTCCGAGGCGGCGCGCCGGGTCAGCCGCGCCCAGAACCGGGACCTGACCGGGTTCCCCGTCGGGCAGATCGTCGGGAGCATGACCTCGGTGAGGCCGGTGCGCGACGTGATCTTCGACATGGTCGAAGAATGGGTCGAGACCACACAGCGGCTCGAGACGCTCATCGTCTCCGAGTGAGCTCGGATCTCGAACGGATCCACGAGTTCACCTCGTTGGTGATCGCGAGCACGCGCAGTCCGCGACAGCGCGAACGACTGCAGCGCGCGCTCGGGCTGCAAATGTCGGAGACCAATCTGGGCGCCCTGCGGCTGATCGAGCGCCACGGTCCCATCGCGGTCACCGACGTCGCTCGCCGGTTGGAGATCGACCAGTCGAACGCGAGCCGCCAGATTCGGGCGCTCGAGGAACAAGACCTGGTGACGCGCCGAGTGGATCCCGACGATCGCCGCGTGGCGCGACTCGCGGTGACCTCCGCCGGGCGCAAGGTTTTGGCGCGCGTGCGCGCGATCGCGCTCAACGACTACGCGGTCGCGCTCGAAGACTGGTCGGCGCGCGACCGGGCGCAGCTCGCCAACCTGCTCGATCGGTTTCGCGTCGCGCTCCTGGCTGCGGAGACCGACGAGTCGGGTTGGGCCGTCGGCAAGACCGGCTGACGGTCAGGGCACGGCGAACGGTGGTGGCCCGAGAACGGTGGTGGCCCCGGTCGCGGTCGCGACCTCGAGAACCCGATCGAAGTCCACGGGTCCGGCTTCGCGACTGGTCGCAGGTTCGCTGGCATCCCAGTAGAAGGGTTGCGCGATGCCGGGGGTTTGAAAGGAGAGCAGTCGCGCCCGGGGCGACACCACCGTGAACGCGTGTGCGACACCACGGGGCACCATCCACATGCCACCCGTGTCGAGGTGCTGCTCATCGCCGTCCATGTTCAGGACGATCTCACCTTCCAGCACGTAGATCGCCTCGTCGGTCCCGGGGTGGCAGTGCAACGGGGTCATCTTTCCCAGGCTCAACTCGTCCTCGAACAGGAAGAACGTGCCGTCGCTCTCTTCCGAGGTGACCTTCCACGTATGCGTTCCGCCGCCAGAGAACCAGCGCCGGTCCCCGGCTCCGGCCGTCCGCACCACGTTCTTCGCCGCCATGCGGTTCCTCCTTGGTGAGACTGTCGTCTCATGACGAGAGTAAGGTATTATCAAGCGGGTGTCAACTCCCTACGAACTCGAAGGCCGCACGCAGCAGAAGCGGCGGACCCGCCAAGCGTTGGTCGACGTGGCGCGCCACCTCGTCGGTCAGGGGCTCACGCCCACCGTCGAGGATGCGGCCGCCGGTGCCGCCGTGTCGCGTGCCACCGCGTATCGATACTTCCCGAATCAACGCGCGCTTCTGGCTGCCGCCCACCCGGAAACCGGGACATCGTCGCTGCTTCCACCGAATCCGCCCGCTGATCCCGAGGCGCGGGTTGCGCTCGTCGTGAAGGCGTTCACCAAGCTCATCTCGGATACCGAGCCGCAGCAGCGCACGATGTTGCAGTTGTCGCTGGTCGCCGACGACGACGAACGCAGATCGTTTCCGCTGCGTCAGGGACGCGCGATCGGGTGGCTCACTGAAGCGCTCGAACCCGCACGCGAGCGTCTCGGCGACGACGGGGTTCGGCGCACCGCCCTTGCGATTCGCAGTGCCACCGGTATCGAGGCCCTGATCTGGCTCACGGACATCGCCGGACTCTCCCGGCGACAGGCCGTCAAGCTCATGCGATGGACTGCGAGCGCCATCTGCCGCGCCGCGCTTGCCGACCCGGAAGCAGTGCGCTGACGAACCATGGTTCACACGACGGCGACTGCGTCCACCTCGACGAGGAGGTCGGGGAGCCAGAGCGAGGCCACGCCGACGAGTGTGTTCGCCGTGAGTGGATACGGATCTCCGAAGACTTCTTTCGCAGCAGCCATCAGCGCCTCGAGCGCGTCCCAGCTGTAGTCGACCATGTAGATGTTGAACTTGGCGACATCCTCGAGCGTTGCACCAGCTGCCTCGAGCGCGATCAAGACATTACGGAACGCGACTCGACTCTGTTCGAGGTGGGTAGAACCGACCACCTTGCCCTCGACGTCAACCGAGGTCTGACCAGAGATGTGGATCACGCGCGAGCCGGTCGCGATCGACACATTCGCGATCTCGGGGATCCTCAACAACTCGGGTGGATCGATGCGGTCCGTGATCATGGCGTGTTCGCTACGGTAAACGACACGTCAAGGAATGCCTCGGCGCTGCCGCTCCGAGGGACGCGACGCGGGCGCGGTGAGCAGGCCGGTGGCCATGTCGACGAGGTTGGCCATCCACTCGTCTTCCGCCAGCAGCCCGCGCCCGGCTTCGTCGTCGATGATGCGGGCCCGCTCCGCGACTTGGAGCAGAACGAGGTCGAGTGATGCCACCGCCCGTTCGCGCACCACGCGCTCGGGCATGTCGGGGAGCGCCTCGTGGATGAGGTCGGCTTGTGCGCGCACCGACGCGAGTGACGGTGGATCGGTGCCGTCGAGGAGGTGCTCGCGGAGGGGGAGGCGGATCACGAACTGGAACACGAAACGGATGTAGTCGCGCCCGTCGGGTGTGGCCAGCCACGCGCAGCTGCGATGCACGAGCCCGTTGACGACCTCGCGGATGTCGTGCGGTCCGGTGTGCAGCTCGGCCTCGATCGCGGCCAGTTCGTCGTCGCTCAAGCGGTAGCGGTCGATGATCGCCTGGAGCAGCTCCGGCCGTCCGCCGAAGTGGTAGTGAAGCGCCGACGCGTTGCGTTGCCCGGCCAGTTCGTTGATGTCGCGCAACGGAACGTCGATGCCCTGGCGGGCAAAGAGGTGCAATGCGGCTCGCAGGAGCTTGTCGCGCGTGGTCTCGACGTCGACGCGGGCCATCGGTGTTAATCTACCGCCATTAACCGTGGGCCCGGGGGAACCGTATGTCCAAGCGCTACCTGATCATCTCGGCCGATTGCCACGCCGGTCCCGAGTCGCCGAAGTACCGGGAGTACCTCGACCCGCAGTACCGCGACCGCTTCGACGTCGAGCTCGGCGCGCGCGACGCGCTCATGGACCAGATGCGCCGCGAGCGCTTCGGCACCGCTGAGAACGTCTTCGCCGGCAGCGAGGAGTTCCAGGAGGAGTGGTTCGGTGTCGACGAGCACGGCGAGAGCCTCCACGAGATCGGATTGCGCGGCGGGTGGGACGCCAAGCAACGCGACGAGGAGCTCTCGGCCGACGGCGTGACCGGCGAGGTCGTGTTCCCGGGCCCCGACGCGGTCACCGGAAAGATGGGCGCCCCGTTCGGGGCGGGATTCGCCATCGACTCCACCGCCGATCCCGAGCTCGTGCTCGCCGGTGCGCGCGCGTACAACCGGTGGGCCGCAGAGTTGTGTGCCGAGAGCCCCCAACGTCGCGCGGGGTTGATCGTGGCGCCGATTCTCGCCGACATCGAGGGCGCAGTCGCGGAGATCACGCGTGCGCACGGTGAAGGATTGTGGGGCGGCGTGATCATCCCCGCCCAGTGGGGCGAATATCCGTCGTACACGAACTACCGGTACGACGCGATCTGGGAGCTCTGCGAATCGCTGCGTCTCCCGGTGCACACTCACTCCGGACCCGCCGCGCACGCCGACTACGGCGCAGTGCCCGGCGTGCTCGGCCTCTACGCGACCGAGACGGTGTGGTGGACGGCGCGACCGATGTGGTTCCTCTTGTGGTCGGGTGTGTTCGAACGGTTCCCCGGCCTGAAGATGGCCGTGACGGAATCGGGTTCGTACTGGGCGCCCGACATGTTGTGGCGGAGCGACTCGCTCATCCTCAAGGACCAGGGTTCACGCAAGCTCGACGACAGCGTGAAGGGCCTGCTGACGATGCTGCCGAGCGAGTACTTCGACCGCAACTGCGGGCTCGGGTCGTCGAACACCCGCCGGCGCGAGCTGGCGCGGCGCTACGAGATCGGCATTGGCAACATCATGTGGGGCAACGACTTCCCCCACCCCGAAGGCACGTGGCCGTACACCAAGAAGATCCTGCGCGAGGCGTTCTGGGACATCCCGGTCGACGAGACGGCGCGGATCCTCGGGCTCAACGCGGCAGAGTTCTACGGCTTCGACGTCGATGCGCTGCGTCCGATCGCCGACGAGATCGGGCCGACTCCCGAAGAGCTCGGCCAAACCGACACCGCCGCGTTCGCCAAGTGGGACGACTTGCGCGCCGCGGGGCGCCATTGGCTCACGGGCAAGGAAGCCGTTCCGGTCGCGCCGTAACCTGCGTCGTGATCCTCGACGGGAAAGTCGCACTCGTCACTGGCGGAGGCCGTGGCATCGGCCGCGGCATCGCGCTCGCATTGGCGAAAGCAGGCGCAGGCGTCGTGATCCTTGAGCGCGATGCGGAGACCGGCCCGCGCTCAGTGGCGGAGATCGAGGCGCTCGATGGTCGCGCACTCGTGCACACGGGAAGCGTGCGCGAGCGTTCCGACTGCGAGGCCGCAGTGGCTGGCGCACGCGCCGAGTTTGGCGGGGTCGACATCCTCGTGAACAACGCGCAGCAGGTGCCGATGGGGTCGCTCGACGACTGCAGTGACGCCGACATGTACGCAGCGTGGGAATCGGGCGCGCTGGCCGCGTTCCGCCTCATGCAGCTGTGCCATCCGATGATGCGCGAACGGGGCGGGGGCGCGATCGTGAACCTCGCATCGGGCGCGGGCACGGTGGGCGTTGCCGGACTCGGCGCGTACGCCGTCGCCAAGGAGGGGATCCGCGCGCTCACCAAGGTGGCCATGCTCGAGTGGGGCGTCGACAACATCCGGGTCAACACGATCTGCCCGTGGGCCGAGAACGACTACTGGCACGGCCTCAGCGACGAGCAGCGCGCCGCGCGCATCCGCAACAATCCGCTGCGGCGCATCGGCGAGCCTGAGCGAGATGTCGGCGGTCTGGTGGTGTTCCTGGCGAGCGACGCGGGCTCGTACGTGACCGGCCAGACCATCCACGTCGACGGCGGCAACATGGGCTTCCGCTGACCCCACGGCGTTTGGCGTCGATCAACCATCAAATTTGATGTTTCAGTGACGCCAAAATCCCGGGGCGCGCTACGTGCGGAAGCGCCAGGCGAGGTGCGCGCGACGCGCTGCGATCTCGGCGCGGCGCGTCGCCGCGTCGACCGTCGGGGTGTCGGGGGGGAGTGCGGCGCGCACGGCGGCGAGCTTCACGACCCGGGTCGATGGCGACGGCGGATCACCCGAAGGCCAGAACCACCGCAGCGTGAGCAAGGCCTCACGCCGGCCTTCGGTGTCGAGCCAGTTGGGAACGCCCGGATCTTCGTGCGCGACGACGACGCGGATGAGCCCGTCGTCACTGATCCGCGTCTGCGTGTGGTTGCGGGTGGTGACGCGCGTCGCGTACTCCAACGCCTCCCACCACGCGAGCTGGTAGAGGTGAAAGCTCCAGTACCGGCTCTGGGGCACGTCGCAGTCGATGATCAGCGCTTCGTCGGGCGCGAGATCGAAGAAGCAGAACGCGTACTTGGCCGCTGCGAGCCCCCGCTGGACGTCGTAGCCCGCGCCGAACTCGTTGTCGCGTTGATCCGCGCGCGCGTCGAGCATGTACTGGTTCCAGTACGTGAGCGATCGGTGCAGGTGCGTGGCGGCTTCGTCGAGACCGAACGTCAAGTCGTTTGCGGTGAACGCATCGGTTGGCGCGTCGGCGTCGAGGCACTCGATGGTGAAGGTCGCCGGCTCGCGCGCCTGCCAGTCGAAGTAGTACTCGCGGATCGACACCGACAGCGCGCCATCGGGGAGGGGAACACGATTGGGTTCGTCGCCCTCGCCGCCGAGCAGGATCTCGAAGTCGTCGCCGGCTCCGACGCCGATCTCGTGGGCGCTGAGCTCGGCGATGGTGCCCGAGCCTTCCATGTGCATGAAGTTGTGGCGGATGGCGAGGATGAAGTCTTCGCACGAGTGCATCTTCCCGACGATCCGGTACGTGAGCGATGGATGCACACGCGCGTGCCGGTAGATGTTGTCGGCGTTGGGCCCGCCCCATTGCAACACCAGGTCGTTCTGACGTTGGAACATCGGCGCCCGCGGGTTCTGATGGCCCACGGACCACTCGAGCCAGCAGACGGTCTGCAGCGCGAGGTGGCGAAGTCCTTCGACGGTGTCGCGCGCCGACTCGGGAAAGGGCGGTGCCGTGATCGCCCGGCCGAGCCGGTCGAGACCGGCCACGAACTCCTGCCAGCGCGCGAGCTCGCTGCTCATCGGGCCGGTTCCTCGGGCACCGAGAAATGCCGCTGGTAACGGGCGAACCGCTCGCGTACGACCACGGGGTCGAGCTGCAGATCCGCGAACGAGTACTCGTGCGCGCCGTGCTGATCTTTGGGTCGTCCCGCGAGGTAGTCGCGCATGGCCTGCGCGGTGTCGGCGCTCAGCGCCCCACCGAGCGCGCGGTACAGCGTGTCGATCGTGCCGATCTGATCTTGCATGAAGTCGGCGTAGTGCACGTGGTGCACGCGCGCAGGGTTCAAGGCGCCATCGGTCGACGTGGTGACGAGATCGTCGAGCACGCGCGTCCACATGCGCTCGTGGTAGCTGCCGATCTCGGCGAAGTCGACCCGGTCGCTGTGCGCCCACCGCAGGGTTGCCACCAAGCTGGTGAGCGACGCCAACACGGTGAGCGGGTCACGGTGCGTGATGGCGAGACGCGCGTCGGGGTACACGGCGAACAAGGTGGGGAGCGCGCTGAGGTGGACGGGTGACTTCAGAACCCAGTGCACGCCGCGCCATCTCCGTTGGAGAATCTGCAGTACGAGCCGGTGCGCGTCGTACGCGGGGCGCATATCGCAGCGTTCGTACCACTCGACGTACGACGGCACGTGGTAGCGCGCGGTGAATTCCTCCGAGCGGAACGCGAACGACATCGCCGACAAGCATTCCTTGTGCATGCGGCCGCGGTACACGTGGATGGCGTCGAGCTCGCCGGCCACCTGGCCTGGGAGCCGGAGCTCGCGGTCGGCGAGCGGGATGCGGGCGTCGGCGGCGAACTCGCTCGGCTCTGCGCTCGGCGGTGGGAGCGGCCGGAGCAGCTCCCACCCCTCGGGAACGCGTGACGACGGGTCCTGCGCGAGCAGCGCGTGGAGGATCGTGGTGCCGGTGCGCGGTGCACCGGTCACGAACCACGGCTCCGGGATCTGCTCGTCGATCACGCCCGGATCGTTCCGCACGTACTCGGCGAGTTGGAGCCGCACCGCGAGGAAGCGGAGGAGGAAGCGGCGGGTCATCCAGCGCCCGATCACCGTGAGCTCCGCCTCGTGTTCCAGTGCAGGCAGCAACACGTCGAGCGGTTCGAGGAAGTCGTCGCTGCCGAAGTCGTGGAGACCCAACGTGACGCGCGCCTCGGCGAGCAGCGCATCACGCGTGAGCGGCAGCTCGGCCACCTCGGCGATGGGGACGATCCTGCCCGCGTTGACGGACTGGACCCATTCAGGCCGTGGTGGTGGTTCCCAACTCACGACGCCTCGACGCGTTCGACCATCTCTTCGAGCAAGGGGCGGAACATGATCACATCGTCGAGGTCGTCGGGCGCTTCGGCGTCGCCGTAGGCCACGGTGCGCCAGGTCGTGCGGATCGACACGATCGCGAAGCGCAGCGCCGCGAACATCTCGTACCACTCGAGGTCATGGAGTTCGCGTCCCGACTCCTCGCGGTAGATCTCGGCCACCCGTTCGCGCTGGAGGAAGTCGTCGAGGCAGGGCATCTCGAACCGGTGCGTCATGTTTTCGAAGAAGCGGTGCATGAACACCATCCAGGCGACGTCGACTTCGGCGGGGCCGAGTGCGGCCATCTCCCAGTCGAGTACGGCCGACGGCACGAAGTCGCGGAACATCATGTTGCCGATGCGGCTGTCACCCCAGTTGAGCACCGTGGGACCTTCCGGGGGACGGGTGCGGTCGAGCGCGGCGAACGTGCGCTCGATCAGCGGGACCGACTGTCCCTCACGCGCCCAGTCGTAGTACCAGCGCTGGTATTCGAGGTGTTGCTCGAGCGCGCCCACGCCGAACTTCGGCCGATCGAGAAACGCGAGGTCGTTCGTCGCCGGTGTGAGCGCGTGGAGTCGGGCGAGCACGCGTACCGCTTCGCGTTCGAGTGTGCGTTGCTGCTCAGGCGTGCCGTCGAAGAGCCAGCCTGCCATCGTGTAGGGCGGGATGTCTGAGGGTACGACGCCGTCGATGCGGCGCATCAGGAGGAACGGCGAGCTGAGCCACCCGGGATCGGTTTCGTGCGCGACCACGACCGGTACGGGCACGTCGGTGTGTTCGGCGACCGTTTGCATGACCCGACGCTGCAGGTCGAGGTCGTACTCGGGAAACACCGGGAATTGCTGCGATGCCAGCGGGGCCAGCCGGGCCACGTAACGCTCGGTCGTCCCGTCGTCGGACTCGACCGCGAACAGCAAGGTCTCGCTCGACATGCCGCTCCCGTCCGGGGCCGTGACGTCGGAGACGGTGGCGCCGGGCGCGATCTGCGCCGTCCACCACGACTCGAGCCGTTCCGTCATCGCGACCGGATCGCTCCGCCACGGTGTCGACATGATTGGTTCTTCCGCGGTCATCGTTCCCCCGAATGTCAGTAGCTGCGCGGCAAGCCCAAGACCGTTTGCGCGAGGTAGTTGAGCGTCATCTCCTGGGTGACCGGCGCGATGCGTTGCAAGCGCGCCTCCCGCCAATAGCGTTCGACGTGGTACTCGGTGGCGTATCCCATTCCGCCGAGCGTCTGCACCGCGCGGTCGGCGGCGTAGAAGGATGCTTCCGCGGCGAGGTACTTGGCGGTATTGGCGGCTTCGCCACATTCGAGGCCGGCGTCGTAGCGGCGACCCGCGTGCAGCGCCATCATCCACGCGGCGCGCAACTGCGCGTGCGCGTGCGCCAGCGGATGGCTGATCGCCTGGTTGGCGCCGATCGGACGGTCGAAGACGATGCGTTCCTTCGCGTACGCAACCGCGCGGTCGAGGGCCACCTCGCCGATCCCACACGCTTCCGACGACAGCAGGACACGCTCCGGGTTGAGGCCGTGCAACAGGAGTTTGAACCCCTCGTTCTCCGCGCCGATCAGCCGCCAGCTCTCGACGGGCAGGCCGTCGTACGCGACCTCGCACGACGCGACTGCATTGCGACCGAGCTTGGGAATGGCGCGGATGTCGACGTAGTCGGGGTCGAGGTCGGCGAGGAAGAGGCTGAGCCCGCGCAGCCCACTCTCCGGAGGCCCGGTGCGGGCAATGAGCAACACCACCTCCGACTCGAGCGCCTTGCTCGTCCAGATCTTGCGACCGGTGATGCGCCAGCCGCCGTTGCCGTCGGGCTCGGCCCGCGTGCTGATGCGTCCGGTGTCGGTGCCGGCGTCGGGTTCGGTCACGCCAAAGGCGACGTGCAAGTCACCGGCGGCGGCGCGGGGCAGGAACGCGTCCTTGAGCCGGTCGTTGCCGAACTTCACCACCGGGTTGAGGCCGAAGACGGTGAGGTGGATGGCGGAGCAGCCGTTCATTCCGGCTCCGCTTGCCGCGATCTCGTGCAGCATCACCGCGGCGTCGGTGATGCCCCGACCGCCGCCGCCGTATTCCTCGGGGATGGCGAGGCCGAGCCAACCGCCTTCGGCCATGCGCGCGTAGAAGTCCCACGGGAACTCGTGCTCGCGGTCGCAGCGCGACCAGTAGTCGTCGTCGAAGCCCAGACAAAGGTCGTGGATGGCGTCCGCGATGAGGGCCTGGTCGTCGTCGAGCAGTTCGGTCGGCGAGCTCACGGGGTGCAGTCTGGCACCTCGATAGGCTCCCCGGTCATGCGGAGAGCGGTGACCGGAACTGCACCCGACGCCTCCGTCCCGATCTTCAATCCGTCCGATCAAAGGGGAACACCATGGCCAAGGGCATCCTGTTCGTGCAGTCGAACCCGTCGCACCCGGATCGGGAAGACGAGTTCAACGAGTGGTACTCCACGGTGCACATCCCCGACGTGTGCGCGGTCGACGGCGTGACCGGTGCTCGGCGCTACAAGGTGAGCGATCCGAGCTCGCTCGGTACGGACGCACCTCGCTACTGCGCGGTGTACGAGCTCGAGGCCGACGATCTGAACGCGGTGATCGGGGAAATCGGGTCGCGGGCCATGGACGGACGGATGAGCATCAGCGACTCCATGGCGATGGATCCGGTGCCGGCGATGACGATCTACGAGCTCGTGGAGTGAACTCGCAATGAGCGAACGGGTGGGCGTCACGATCGCCGACGGCGTTGCCGACGTCGTGCTCACGCGCGCCGACAAGCGCAACGCGCTCGATCGGGCCATGTTTCGCGCCATCATCGAAGCGGGCGAGCAGGTCGCGGCCGATCGGTCGGTTCGGGTCGTCGTGATGTCGGGCGAGGGCAAGGCGTTCTGTGCCGGGCTCGACACGTCGTTGTTTGCGGCGATGGCCGAACCGGCGCCGGCAGGTGCAGACAAGTCGGGTGGGGTCGTCACGTCGATCCGCGTCGATGCCGTGCGCGCGGTGCGGGTGTTTAAGGACCTTTCCGTGCCGGTGATCGCCGCGGTGCATGGCGTCGCAGTCGGCGGTGGCTTCCAGCTCGCGCTCGGCGCCGACCTTCGTGTCGTTGCCCCCGACGCGCAGCTCGGCGTGTTCGAGATCAGATGGGGGATCGTGCCCGACATGTGCGGCACCCAACTGCTCCCGCCGCTCGTCGGGCCCGACGTGGCGAAGGACCTCATGTTCACCGGGCGGGTGATCACCGGCGCTGACGCACACGCGCTCGGGCTTGCAACCCGCCTGGCCGACGATCCTCGGGCGGTGGCGCTCGAGCTCGCGTCCGAGATCGCCGGTCGCAATCCGGACGCGATCAAGGTGATGAAGCGTCTGGTCGACCTGTCGTGGGGCACGTCGCTCGACGACGGCCTGCGCGCCGAACGGGAACAGACCGAAGGCATGATCGGCACCGCCAACCAACTCGAAGCGGTGATGGCGAACCTCGAGCAGCGGCCGGGGAAGTTCGTCGACTGACGCGGTCGCGCTACCGGGCGCGGCCGAAGAGCCCGAAGCGGCGCTTCTTCTTCGCGTTGGCCTTGACGGTGACCTGGAGGGCGTCGGTCGGATCGCTGGCGCGCGTGGCGTCGCCCTTCGGTGTCGCCGCGCTCGCGTGCGCGCCGTTCGTCGCCGCGGTGGTCGGCTCGGCGTCGGCGACATCGACCGCCGATGGAGCCTCCGCCTCCAAGCTCCAACGCACCGTCTCGGGCGATTCGCGCTTCGTCGGCGTTGCCTTCGTCATCTTCCCCGACGGGACTCGGGTGCGGGCCGGGGCCGGCGCGGGGGCCCCGGCCGGTGCGGGTGCGGATGTCGCGAGGGCCGCCGGTTCGAGTGCGGGTGCGGGCATCGGAAGGGACACGGCCGCAGGTGCGGGTGCGGGTGCAGGTGCAGGTGCAGGTGCAGGTGCAGGTGCGGGTGCAGGTGC
>Ga0075026_100000367_pt1 | contig 17807 bp, 15 predicted proteins | sample Str012_2_FD_71392 | JGI IMG/M metagenome (GOLD analysis project Ga0075026, IMG submission 71392) | Freshwater sediment microbial communities in response to fracking from Pennsylvania, USA - Straight Creek_MetaG_SC_2012 | ecosystem: Environmental > Aquatic > Freshwater > Creek > Sediment... | reverse complement strand
AGCTCCTGCCCCTCGGCCTGGCGCAGGTCGAGGGTGACGCAGCGCTTGTTGCGGCTCACGCTCTTCCAGACGAGGCCGATGCCGTCCTTGCGGTCGCCCCAGGTGCGCATCGGGTCGCCCGAGCCCGGCTGCTCGACCTTGATCACCTCAGCCCCGAACTCGCCCAGGGTGGTGGCCACCATGGGCCCGGCCACCAGGGTGGCGGCGTCGATGACCCTCAGCCCGGCGAGGGGCCCCTGCGGCTCAGGCACGGAAGGACGCTCAGCCACTGAACGACGACGGGGGCCGGTCCAGGCCGAGGTTCTCGCGCAGGGTCGTGCCCGTGTAGCGGTCACGGAAGCGGCCGCGGCGCTGGAGCTCGGGCACCACCAGGCGCACGACGTCCTCGTAGGCGCCCGGCGTGTGGGTGGCCGCGATGACGAAGCCGTCGCACGCGTCGGTGTCGACCCACTCCTCCATCTGGTCGGCGACCTCGGTGGCGGTCCCGACGAATCGCGGGCCCTGCAACAGGGTGGCCCGGTGGCCGGCCAGGTCGGCGAGGGTGATGTCGTCGCCGATGTGCTGCCGGAGGTTCTGGACCAGGCCCCGGATGCCCTGCACGTTCTCGATGAACTCGTCGGTGATGGGCGTGTCGAGGGCGAGGCCGGAGAAGTCGTGGTTCATCAGCTCGGAGAGCAGGGTGAGCGACGCCATCGGGTCGACGAGGTCGTTCAGGAACATCTGCTCGCGCTCCTGGGCGTGGGCGGTCGACTCCCCGATCACGGTGTAGATCATCGGCACCATCTTGACGGCGTCGGCCGAGCGGCCGGCGGCGGTGACCCGAGCCTTCTGGTCGGCGTAGTGGGCCCGGGCGACGTCGATGTCGGGATCGCCCATGAAGATGACCTCGGCCCAGCGGGCGGCGAAGTCGCGGCCCCGGCCCGACGAGCCGGCCTGCAGGAACACCGGGCGGCCCTGCGGCGAGCGGGGCACGGTGAGCGGCCCCTTCACATCGAACCAGTCGCCCTTGAAGTCGAGGGTGTGGACCTTGTCGGGGTCGGCGAAGTAACCGGCCTCACGGTCGAGCACGAGGGCGTCGTCGTCCCAGCTGTCCCAGAGCCCGACGATGGCCTCCATGAACTCGTCGGCCCGGTCGTAGCGCTTGTCGTGGGCCAGCACCTCGTCGACGCCGAAGTTCTGGGCCTCGCTGTCGTTGACCGAGGTGACGACGTTCCACGCGGCGCGGCCACCGGAGAGGTGGTCGAGGGTGCCGAAGGTGCGGGCGATGTGGAACGGCGGGTAGTAGGTCGTGGAGTACGTGGCACCGAGGCCGATGTGGCGGGTGGCCGCCGCGACGGTGGCGATGACGATGCTGAGGTCGAGCTTCACCGGGCGGGCACCGGTGCGCACGGCCTCGGCGACCGAGCCGCCGTAGATGCCCGGCATGGCCAGCCGGTCGTCGAAGAACAGCATGTCGAAGCAGCCGTCCTCGAGGGTGCGGCCGAGCTTCTGGTAGTAGCTCGCGTCGAGGAACCCGTGCTCGGTGCCGGGGTAGCGCCACGAGCCCGCGTACACCGTCGCGTTGCCCGCCTGCATGAACCCGACCAGCGTCATCCTTCGGCCTGTGGCCACGTCCCAACCCTTCGTTCTCGTGTCGTGGGCGCCGGCTAGCTGCCGGCCGCCACTGCCCGGCGGGCCCGGGTGCGGAAGCCCTCGAGCTTCTCGTCGGGGGTGCGGACGCGGGTGCTGCGCGACATCGTCGAGACGTCGTGGCCGACGGCCCGCTCCCTCAGCGCGCCGACCGTGGCCCGCTCCTTCGGCACGTGAGCGAAGGGGTCGAACGAGTACCAACGCATGGCGTTCTCGTGGGTGATCTTGCGGATCTCGTCGTCGGGCACCGCGTTGGCCTCGAAGACGGCGTTCAGCTCTTCCGGGGCGGTGGGCCACATCGAGTCGCTGTGCGGGTAGTCGGCCTCCCACGCCATGTTGTCGACGCCGATGCGGTGCCGGAGCTCGACGCCGACGGGGTCGCTGATGAAGCAGGTGAGGAAGTGCTCGCGGAACACCTCGCTCGGGAGGCGGCCACCGAAGTCCTGCTGGGTCCAGGCGCGGTGCATCTCGAAGGTGCGATCGACGCGGTCGAGGAAGTAGGGGATCCAGCCGGTGCCGCCCTCCGAGAGGGCGATGCGGATGTCGGGGTAGGTCTTGAGCACCCTGGACCAGAGGATGTCGGCCGCCGCGCTCTGGATGTTCATCGGCTGCAGGGTGATCATCACGTCGGGCGGCGAGTCGACGGCGGGGATCGACAGGCGCCCCGACGAGCCGAGGTGCACCGACAGCACGGTGGCCGTGTCGACGCACGCCTTCCAGAGCGGGTCCCAGTACTCGTCGTGGAAGCTCGGGTAGCCGAGGGCGGCGGGGTTCTCGGTGAAGCTGAGCGAGTGGCAGCCCTTGGCCGCGCAGCGCCGGACCTCGTCGGCGGTCTCCTCGGGGCTCCAGATCATGGGCACGGCCATCGGGATGAACCGGCCGGGGTACTCGCCGCACCACTCGTCGATGGTGAAGTCGTTGTAGGCCCGCACCAGGGCCCGGGACAGGTCGAGGTCGTCGCTCATCAGGGTGCGGGCGGTGAAGGTCGGGAACGAGGGGAAGTTCATGGAGGCCAGCACGCCGCCGGCGTCCATGTCCTTCACCCGCTCGTGGACGTCGTAGCAACCGGGCCGCACCTCGTCGAGGCTCTGCGGCTCCATGCCGTACTCCTCCTTGGGGCGGCCGGCCACGGCGTTGAGCGCCGCGGTCTCCATCACGACCTGGCCGAAGGTCCAGACGTCGGAGCCCTCGTCGTTGCGGACGAGCTTGGGCGCCCGGTCGAGGTACTTGGCGTCGAGGTGGTGGACGAAGAGGTCCGGCGGCTCGATCAGGTGGTCGTCGACGCTGATGAGGATGAGGTCGTCGGTGTCCATGGCGCGGGCTCCCCGGAAGTGAGAACGTTCTTATCGTCTGAGAAGAAGCACCTTAGCGGAATCTCCCGGCAGGGTCATCCCGCTCGGTTCGCGGCGACATCGATCACGACCTTGCCGACGGCCCGGCCGTCGGCCACCAGCCGCAGTGCGGCGGCGGTCTCGTCGAGGGCGAACTCGGCTCCGATGTGGGGAACCGCACGGCCGCTGACCAGCAGCTCGGCGAGCTCGGCCTCGTTGCGGGCGAGCTCGTCCGGTCGGTGGGTGGCGAAGTCGATGAACTGGAACCCCATGACCGTCACCCCCTTCAGCAGGACCAGGTTCAGGGGGATGCGCGGGATCACGCCGGAGGCGAAGCCGACGGTGACGAACCGGCCGCCCCACCGCATGCCCCGCAGGGCGGCCTCGGAGAGGTCGCCGCCGACGGGGTCGATCACCACGTCGGCGCCCCCGGGGAGCAGCTCGCGCAACGCCGGGCGCAGCTCCGAGGTGCGGTGGTCGACCAGGGTGGACGCGCCGTACGACGCCGCCACCTCGAGCTTCTCCGCCGACGAGGCGACGGCGGTGACCCGGGCGCCGAGGACCGCGCCGAGCTGGACGGCGGCGAGGCCGACGCCGCCGCCGGCGCCGAGGACGACCAGCTCCTCCCCCGGCTGCACCGCGGCCACCGACCGCAGCACGTGCCAGGCCGTGCGGTGGGCCACACCGGACGCCGCGGCCACCGCGAAGGGCACGCCGTCGGGAACGGGCGTGAGGGCGTGGGTGCCGACCACGGCCTGCTCGGCGAAGGCCCCGACCAGGGTGGTGCCCGTGACCCGGTCGCCGACGGCGAAGGCGTCGACCCCCTCACCGAGCTCGACCACCACACCGGCGAACTCGCTGCCGGGCACGAAGGGCGCCGGCACCGGGATCTGGTACGTGCCGGCCACGAGCAGGACGTCGGGGAAGTTCACCGCGGCCGCCGCGATCTCGACCCGCACCTGGCCGGGCCCCGGGACGGGTGTGGGGACGTCGTCGACCACCACGCCCTCGGGCGGCCCGTGCTCCGGGCAGGTGGCGGCCCTCACGTCAGCGTCCCTTCCACACGGGGTCGCGCTTCTCCACGAAAGCGAGAGCGCCCTCCCGCGCGTCCTCGCTGCCGAAGACGAGAGGGCGCCAGTGGTCGCGCCGCTCGACGGCCGCGGCCGGGTCGGTGGCCCAGAGGCGCACGAGCTCCTTGGTGGCGGCCACCCCGAGGGGCCCGTTGGCCGCGATGCGCTCGGCGAGCCCGATGGCGGTGTCGAGCACGTCGTCGGGCGCCACCACCCGGTTCACCAGGCCGAGCTCGTAGGCCCGGGCCGCGTCGATGAGGTCGCCGGTGAGGGAGATCTCGAGGGCGACGGCGAGCGGGATCCGGGTGCCGATGGTGGTGCCCGACCCGCCGGCGAACAGGCCCCGCTTCACCTCGGGGAGGCCGAACCGACAGCGCTCCGAGGCCACGACGACGTCGCACCCGAGGAGCATCTCCATGCCGCCGGCGACCGCGTCGCCGTTGGCGGCGCCCACCAGCGGCACGGCGACCATGCCGTCCTGGAGGCGCTTGAACACCTCGATGGCGTCACGGATGCCGGCGCCGTCGGCCCCGATGTCGGCGAACTCACGCAGGTCGAGCCCGGACGAGAAGGTGCGGTCGCCCGAGCCGGTGAGCACGACCGCCCGGATGTCGGGCGAGGACTCGGCCTCGACGATGCCCTCGGCCAGGCCGGCGATGACGGACCGGTCGAGGGCGTTGCGGGCCTCGGGCCGGTCGATGCGCAGCACCGACACGGCCCCGACCCGCTCCGTCACCAGCCCGGGAGCGCTCATCCCTTGTAGTCGGTGGTCGCCGCCAGCTCGGCGGCCGACGCCATGGTCTGGAGGATGACCGGCCCGTAGGCCTGCAGCACGGGGTTGTCGCCGGCCCGCTGGAAGCCCTGCTCGAGCACGATCGCCAGCTTCCACTTGGCCAGGATGCAGTAGTAGTCGATGTCGTCGACCTGGCGGCCGGAGACCTCGGAGTAGTGCTCGAGGACCTTCGAGCGGATGGGCATCCCGGTCATGTCGACGTAGCTGATGGCGTTGTCGAGACCGTCCTCGGTGGTCGGCCAGCTGTTGACGACCCAGCCCAGGTCGAGCTTCGGGTCTCCGACGGTGCCCATCTCCCAGTCGACGATGGCGGCGAGGCGGGCCGGTGCGCCGTGGCGGTACATCACGTTGGCGAACTGGTAGTCACCGTGCATGAGACCGGGGATGTAGTCGAGCGGCTTGTGCTCGCGCAGCCACGCCGAGGTCTCGTCGAGGCCGGGGATCTCTCGGCCCTTGATGCGCTCGAGGAAGGCGGTCCAGCGCTCGACCTGGCGCTCGTGGAAGCCGTCGGGGCGACCGAGGTCCTCGAGCCCGACGGCCTTCCAGTCGACCTTGGAGAGCAGGGCGATGCCGTTGACGAGCTCGTAGGCGAGGCCCTGGCGGGCCTCGAGGTCGGACCCGAAGGGCTCGGGCCAGCCGTCCCTCATGTTCATCGGCGACCAACCGTCGACCCAGCCCATCAGGTAGAAGGGCCGGCCGAGCACGGCGGCGTCGCCGCAGTAGGCCAACGCCTCGGTGTGGGGCACGTCGCTGCCGTCGAGGGCCTCGATGATGCGCCACTCGCGGAAGATCCCGGCGTCGCGGGCGTCGGGGGCACCGACGGGCGGCATCCGGAGGGCGCCGTGGAGGTCGCCGCGGCGGATCTCGTAGATCTCGTTCTGCGTGCCGCCGGAGACGAAGTCGGCCTGGATCGGGGCGCCCGTGCCGGGCAGGTCGGTGGTGTCCAGCCAGGTGGCCAGGCGGTCGGTGTCGATCATCAGAGGTTCCCCACCTCGTGCTCGAGGAGATCGCCGAACTTGGCGATCGCCGCTTCCTTGCGGGTCGGGAGGTGCTGGGACGGCCACATGGTGTCGACCGGCTGGTAGTCGCGCAGCACCTGCTTGGCGACGGTGACCTTGTGGACCTCGGTCGGCCCGTCGGCGAGGCCCATGATGCTGGCGCCGTTCATCATCTGGGCGAACGGCATCTCATTGGTGGTGCCGAGGGCGCCGTGGACCTGGATCGCCCGCCACGCGATGTCGTGCAGCAGGCCCGGCATCAGCACCTTGATGGCAGCGATGTCCTTGCGCACCTTGAGGTAGTCGTTGTGCTTGTCGATCGACCACGCCGTGTAGAGCGTGTAGAGCCGGAACTGCATCAGCTGGGCGTAGGAGTCGGCGATGTAGCCCTGCACGAACTGCTTGTCGGAGAGCCGCCCACCGGCGACCTCACGACTGAGGGCCCGCTCGCAGATGGCGTCGAGGCCCTTCTGGCAGAGGCCGATCGTGCGCATGGCGTGGTGGATGCGCCCGCCGCCGAGGCGGGTCTGGGCGACGGCGAAGGCCTGGCCCTCACCGCCGAGGAGCGCCTCGGCCGGCACGCGCACGTCGTCGTAGTGGATGAGGGCGTGCATCCCCTCGTCCTCGCCCTCCCCCGCCAGGCCCACGTTGCGGACGATGTCGACGCCCGGCGTGTCGGTCGGGACGAGGAACATCGACATGCCCTGATAGACGCTCGTGTCGGGGTCGCTGACCGCCATCACGATCAGGAACGACGCGGTGCGGGCGTTCGACGAGAAGTACTTCCAGCCGTTGATCACCCACTCGTCGCCGTCCTTCACGGCCCGAGTGGTGAACAGGCTGGGGTCGGAGCCGCCCTGGGGCTCGGTCATCGAGTAGCTGGAGAAGATCTCGCCCTCGAGCAGCGGTCGGAGGTAGACCTCCTTCTGCTGCTCGGTGCCGAAGTGGGCGATGATCTCGGCGTTTCCGGTGTCGGGGGCCTGGCAACCGAAGATGATCGGCGCCCAGCTCGATCGGCCCAGGATCTCGTTGAGCAGCGAGAGCTTCAGCTGGCCGTGGCCCTGACCCCCGAGCTCGGGGCCGAGGTGGGTGGCCCACATGCCCTGGTCGCGGACCTGCTGCTTGAGCGGGTCGATGATGCGGCGCACGACGTCGTCGGGCGGCCAGAACGCCTTGCCCGGGAACACGACGTCGAGCGGCTCGACCTCCTCCCGCACGAACTCGTCGGCCCAGTCGAGCTTCGCCTGGTACTCCGGATCGGTCTCGAACTCCCACCCCATGTGGCACCACCCCTCTCTCGGCTGGCAGAATATGATTCTTCCGAATCAGAATGCAACTAGCACGAGGGAGAACCCACGATGGAGAACCCACGTGGCACCTGAGCCCGAGGACGTGGCCACCCGCATCGCCAACCGCACGCTCGCCCGCCGCGCTCCCGACTACCCGGCAGAGGTGCGCCGCCTGCTCGACGCCGGCCGTGAGGTCATGCGTCGAGGCGGCACGGCCTCGCGCCCCCGGGTGGCCGACATCGTGGCCGAGGCCGGGCTCTCCAACGACGCCTTCTACCGCCACTTCGCCTCCAAGGACGCGCTGGTGGCGGCCATCCTCGAGGACGGCACCGAGCGCCTGACCAGCTACCTGCGCCACCAGATGGCCAAGGAGGCCACGCCCGAGGGCCAGGTGCGCCGCTGGGTCGCCGGCGTGCTCTCCCAGGGGGCCGACCCCGACATCGCGTCGGCCACCCTGGCCGTGCTCTGGAACGCCGGCGGGCTGGTGCCCGGCGCCGCCCTCTCCGACCCGTCCGGCAGCGCGCCGCTCGCGGTGCTGCTGCACGAGCCGTTCGCCGAGCTCGGCAGCCCGGTGCCCGACCTCGACGCGTCGCTGGCCGGCCACGCCGTGGTGGGACGGCTCAGCGACCACCTCTGGGCCGGCACCCGCCCCTCGCGTGACGAGACCGAGCACCTCGTCGAGTTCTGCGTGCGGACCGCATCGGTCAGCCGATCACGACCCTGACCCGGGCGAGGTTCTGCACCCGGGCGTAGGTGGTGGCGACGTCGCCGTCGCGTTGGGCCGCCACCCGAACCGTCACGAACCGGGTGCCCGGCTCGGCGAAGGCGTGGCGACGCTCGACGGTCACCTGCGGGCCCGGCGTCACCTGCTCGCGGACCTCGAAGCGGCCCGAGCCGTCGAGGTCCCACTCGACGCCGACGACCCGGCCGACGCCGTCGGGCACCTCGACCACGGCCTGCAGCACGACCGCGGCGCCGACCGCGACATCGGCCCGGTCGTGCCCGTCCGCCGTCAGGGACACGACGGGCTGCACCCCTCCCCTGCCGGCGGCACCCTCGGTCACCACCACCTGGCCGTCGACGACCTGGTAGCCCGTGGTGGACGGTGGTGCGACGTCACGCTCGACCCAGGCGGCGAGGTCGCGCAGCGCCTGGTGGAGGGCGCCGAGATAGCTGACGCTGTGGGTCGGGTGCTCCTGCACCTCGTCGTCACCGTGGAGCGCGTTGTCGGTGAACCAGAGCCGGAAGCGGTCGTCGGTGAGCTCACCGAGGTGCTCGGCCACCTTCGAGCGGTACCAGTCGGCCTGCCACGGCAGGGCCTCGCGGTCGAGCAGCGACGCCACGACGATCATCCGCCCGTCGAAGCGCCCCGTCTGCACCGTGCCCGAGGCGGCCGCCGCGAACAGGGGACCGAGGAGCAGGGGGCGCTGCGGGTACAGGGGGCTCCCGTCCGGGTCTCGGAACTGGTCCCAGACGGTGAAGTCGGCGGTGGGCACCTGGTGGCGGTGGTAGGTCTGGGCGGCCAGGAACCCGCGGTTGTCGAGCTCGACGACGTCGCCCGGCCGGAGCCGCGCCGTGACGGCGGGCTCGGAGGGCCCGAACGCGGCGATGTCGCCGACGAGCTCGGTGACGACGATCCGGGCGCCGGCGGCCTCGCCCGACAGCACCACCAGCTCGGCGCCGAGGAGCTCGACGGCCGGGGCGCTCGAGAGGCGGACGGCGACCGCCACCGAGCCGGGCCCGTCGGACTCCTGCCAGGCGGTGTCGACGCCACCGCGGATCTGCCCCGGTTGACGCCCGAGGGTGAGGTCGAGCTCGACGGCGTCGTCGGCGGTGAGGGTGGCGACGACCTCGCAGCGGTGGTGCACCACGTCGTGCTCGATCGACGCCGGCCGGTCGTGGCCGAGGTAGCCGGGCTCCGACCAGAAGTCGTCGAAGTAGCCCGGATCGGCCATGCGCAGGCCCTGGTAGAGCAGCGGGAAGGCGTGCAGCCCCATGGTGCGGTGCCCGAACCACGAGCGGGGCGGGAACCCCATGCGGGTGACCTCGAGGAGGGCGGCGCGCTCGTCGTCGTCGAGGCCGGCGAACAGGTCGCCGCCTCCCCCGGGCTCGACCGCGTCGACGATGGCGTCGAAGCGGTGGCGCAGCACCCGCTGGGCGTGCATGCGCACCGTGAACATGTTGGGGATCGCCATCGGCGAGCCGATGACGTAGGGCACGACGCCGTCCCACACGCCGCTGGTGTTCTCGGCGCCGCCGATCGTGCGGAACCCTCCTCCACTGCCGCCGTAGGCGTAGCCGTAGGGCCGGTGCTCCCCGTACATCTCGGCGGCGATCACCCGGGAGTGGGCGGCGGCCGCGGCGTTGGCCCGGTAGGCCCCGATGGTGGGGTCGACGTCGGAGCCGGGGGTGGCGGTGAGGCCACCGCCGTTGGTCTCGAGGAAGTACGCCCCGCTGTCGACGGCGAAGCCGATCTTGTCCTCCTCACCGGTCGCGGCCTGGGCGAGGTTCTCGTCGTCGGGCACCGGCGTGATGTGCTGGAAGAACCTCCCCTCGTACCGCTCGGGCGGGGGCAGGTAGACCGAGAAGCGGGTCTCGGTGCCCTCGAAGCCGCCGTGGACGTAGCGGTGGCGGACGGGCGCGTCGCGCCACTCGTCGACGTCGACGTACGGGAGGACGAACTCGGGGTCGGGCGGAGAAGGGATCACGGTCGGTCGCATGTCACTCGTCGGGTGAAGCCGGTCGACGCCTCGGCCGGGACGTTCACACCTTGCGGGTGATGCCCCCGTCGACGCGGATGATGGCGCCGGTGGTGAAGCTCGACGCCGCGCTGGCCAGGTGCAACGCGAGCGGGCCGATCTCCGCCGGGCGCCCGAGCCGGCCGAGCGGGACGAACCCGCCTTCGCGGGCCTCCTCCGGCCAGGAGTTGGTGATGTCGGTGAGGAACGGGCCGGGGAGGATCGCGTTGACCCGGACCTTCGGGGCGAAGGCGTCGGCCAGGCCCACGGTGAGGGCGTTGAGGCCGGCCTTGGCACAGGCGTAGGGCAACTCGTTGGTGCTGGCCACGAGTGAGCCGGTCGTGCCGATGTTGATGATCGAGCCGCCGTCGTGGTCGGCCATGTGGGTGCCGGCCAGGACGCCGAGGCGGAACGGGCCTCGCAGGTTCACCGCGAGGGTCTTGTCGTAGAGCTCCTCGGTGACGGCGTCGAGGCTCTCGTAGAGCGGCGACATGCCCGCGTTGTTCACGAGCACGTCGAGGCGCCCGAGGCGCCCGAGGGTCTCGGCGATGAGCCGGTCGCAGTCGTCCCAGCGGCCCACGTGGCACGCGACGGGCTCGGCCCGGCGGCCGGTCGAGGCGTGGATCTCGGCGGCGACGGCCTCGCAGGCGTCGAGCTTGCGGGAGGCCACGACCACGTCGGCGCCCGCCTCGGCGAGGGTCTGGACGATCGCCCTCCCGATGCCGCGGGTCGCGCCGGTGACGACGGCGACCTTTCCGGTGAGGTCCTGGAGCGCGGTGATGTCGGTCACACGACTACGATAACCACATTCGCGAGACAGGGAACCTGCTTCTCGGCTGGTCCTCGTCCCGACCCAGGAGCACGCACCATGGCCCGCCCCCGCACGCCGCAGCCCCCGATCCACCTGGTCAGCCACCGGATGCTCGACGTCGTCGCCGGCGCGATCGTCGAGCCCGGCGACCTGCTGGTGCACGAGGGCCGCATCGTCGAGGTCGCGCCGACCTCGCTGCCCGACGACGCCGTCACCCTGGACCTCGGTGACGTCACCCTGCTGCCGGGGCTCATGGACATGGAGGTCAACCTGTTCATGGGCGGGCCGGACCACCGCAGCCCGCTCATCCCGGTCCAGGAGGACCCCGCCGTGCGCACGCTGCGGGCGGTGGCCAACGGCCAGCGCACCCTGCGGGCCGGGTTCACGACCGTCCGCAACCTCGGCCTGTTCGTGCAGACCGGCGGCATCCTCCTCGACGTCGCCCTCAAGAAGGCCATCGATCTCGGCTGGGTCGACGGGCCCCGCGTGGTGCCGGCCGGCCACGCCATCTCCCCCACCGGCGGCCACCTCGACCCGACGGTCTTCCAGAACTTCGCCCCCCACGTGCTGCCCATCACCGTGGAGGAGGGCGTGGCCGACGGCGTCGACCAGGTCCGCCACGCCGTGCGCTACCAGATCAAGTACGGCGCCCAGGTCATCAAGGTGAGCGCCTCCGGCGGCGTGATGTCCCACACCGGCCCGGCCGGCGCCCGCCAGTACTCCACCGATGAGCTGCTCGCCATCGTCGACGAGGCCCACCGGGCCGGGCTCAAGGTCGCGGCGCACTGCCACGGCGACGAGGCCATCCGCGTCGCCGTCGAGTGCGGCATCGACTGCATCGAGCACGGCTCGTTGATGAGCGCCGAGACCATGGACCTGTTCATCGCCAACGAGACCTTCCTCGTCGCCACCACCTACCTCACCGAGGCGATGGACGTCTCCCACGCCGACCCCGAGCTGCAGGCCAAGGCCGCCGTCGTGTTCCCGCAGGCCCGGCAGACCATCAGCGACGCCATCGCCAAGGGCGCCCGCATCGCGTGCGGCACCGACGCCCCGGCCATCCCGCACGGCCGCAACGCCAAGGAGCTGGTGGCCCTCGTCGACCGGGGCATGACCCCCCTGCAGGCGATCCGGGCCGCCACCACCGTGGCCGCCGAGCTCATCGACGTCGACGACCGGGGCCGGCTCGAGGCGGGGCTGCTGGCCGACATCGTGGCCGTTCCGGGCAACCCGCTCGACGACATCACCCTCACCGAGCAGGTGTGCTTCGTGATGAAGGGTGGCACCGTCTACCGCGACGACGTCACGGCCTGAGCCCGTCGGCCCGGCCCGCGGCGGGCCGCCGGACGGGTCAGGAGCGGAGTCGGCTCAGGCCCTCAGGTGGTGCCGATGCCGTTGAAGAGGAGGTCCCACAGCTCTTCGGCGGGGTCCTCGCCCTTGCGCACCGACACGCCGGCGATGGTGGTCGAGAAGGCGTTGAACATGATCGCCTCGAGCATGGTGCCGGTGAGGAACCCGGTGCGCAGGCCCGGCCGGATGGCCCCGGCCTCGGTGGCGTCGTCGAGGAGCCGGTTGAACAGCGCCACCATCGGGGCGAAGGCGCGGGCCGCCTCGGCGGGGTGCTCGGTGAGCAGGCGCTGGGCGAAGTCGACCATCACCGGCGTGGTGGGTGCGCCCTTGACGGCGCTCTTGGGCGCGGAGCCGCCCTTGGCCCGCAGTGACGGCCGGGCCATGTGGTAGTGCTCGATGACGAAGACGTGGACCTTCTCGAGGGGGTCGTCGATGCCGGCGACCTTGGCCTCGAGCTGTTCGGCGCTGCTGCGCACCAGCTCCTCGAAGAGGGCGAGCAGGAGCTCGTGCTTGCCGCCGAAGTACTGGTAGAAGCTCCGCAGCGACTGGCCCGAGCGCTCGACGACCTCCTGGACGGTGAAGTCCTTGCCGGCGTTCTCGGCCATGAGCTCCATCGCCGCATCGAGGAACCGCTGCACACGGTTCTCGGCACGGGTCCGGGCCGAATCGAGCGAACGGGCGACGGCGAGCTCGCGCCAGGTGGGGGCGCTGTCGGCGGTGGTTGCCTCGGCGGGTGGCTTCGTCACGACTGAAACCGTAGTCCGGTCGGGGAGACGACCATGCTCATTCCCCGCGAGACACCCCCGATATGACGTAGAACACAGTTCTCCGCCACGCCCGGGGGCCCTCCCGGCGATGGGTCAGACCGACGGCGCCAGGACGTTGTCCATCGAGGCGGCGCCGGAGTCCGGCACCCGGGGCTGGTGCCACACCTCGATCGGGAACGACACGTTCACGAGCGAGTAGCAGAGCCACAGCAGGCGGGTGGCCTCGGGCGGCAGCGACGAGAGGTCGAAGGCGTCGAGGTACGCCATGGCGGCCGCGAGCCTCGGGTAGGCCGCATCGTAGAAGGCCTGGAGGTCGTTCATCGGGGACGACAACCGCTCGGCGTAGCGCTCGGCCTCGGTCCGGAGCGACCAGCGCTCGGCGAAGGGCTCGAGGTCGGCGAACTCGGCGGGAAGGATCGTGGACATCGTGATCTCCTCGTCAGGACGGGGCCGAGATCTCGACGGGCGTGTCGAGCTGGCTCTTCTCGTAGTCGGCGATGTAGGCGAGCGCCGTCCTGTGGAGGTGGCGCAGGAGGACCTCCTGGTCGTTCAGCGGGAACTCCGTGACGACCCGGGTCTCGATCATCGACTGCGTCGCCTCGAGGGTGTTGCCGTCCTGGAGCGCGTACTCCTTGAACGTCACCGCGGCGAGCTCCTGGCGGAGCCGGTCGGACGCGGTCTTCGGGGGGACGAAGTACAGGTTGCCCTCGAAGATGTGGGTGTTGTAGGAGGTCGGCCAGTAGTGGTACGTGAGGTACCAGCCCGGCGCCCAGACCAGCAGCATGAAGTTCGGGAAGAAGACGAACGAGTCGACGCCCCACGCCCTGTGCTGCGACGGGTTCACCGACGGCGGCAGGTTCTCCAGCCCGGGCAGGTCGGGCCGCTGCCACGGGCCGAACAGCCCGCTCTCCAGCACCTGCTCGATGGGCTTGACCATGTTGATGTCCTTGGGCGGCGCCATGCCTCCCCAGGACGAGACCATGCTGTGGGGCCCGTCGATCTCGTAGGCGAGGGCCTCGTAGCCGTAGCCCGAGAGCTTGCGCGACTCCTCGGCCGTTGCCTGGTTCGCGTGCAGGATCGGTGCGTGGTAGAACTCGGCGAAGGCGTCGATGAAGAGCTTCCAGTTGCTCCCGACCTCGGCCCGGTACTTGTAGACCTGGGTCATGTCCTCGAAGGGGTAGCCCTCGAGCCCCGCACCCAGCTCGCCGAGGTACTCCTTGGCCGACACGGTGTTGTCCGGGTCGAGGTTGACCCAGATGAAGCCGAGCCAGACCTCGCACTGCACGGTGGCGAGGCCCCACTTCGACCAGTCGGTCTCGAAGAACTCCTGCTCCTGCTGGACGAAGGTGATGGCGCCCTCGAGGTCGTAGCGCCACCCGTGGTACTTGCAGGTGAACTGGCGGCAGGTGCCGCTGGTCTCCTCGCGGGGGTAGTCGTTCCAGACGAGCTTGTTGCCCCGGTGGCGGCAGATGTTGTGGAAGGCGCGGACCTCGCCGTCGCCGCCCCTGACCACGACCACGGAGGTGCCAGCGGCGTCGAGCTCCTTGGTGAAGTAGTTGCCGGCACGGGGGACCTCCTCCACCCGACCGACGTTCAGCCAGGTGCGCTTGAAGATCGCCTCGCGCTCGAGCTCGTAGTGCTCGGGCGAGATGGAGTCCTCGTAGGTCACCGCGGCCGTGCCGAGGTCGTAGTGCTCGGTCCAGCTGCCCTCTTCGGGCTTCGCGAAGTGCGCCATGTCGTTCAGTTCCTCCGTCCGGTCGACGCCGGGACGATAGCATGGATCTCCAAATAAGAGAAGAACGTTTCCGCAGTGTCGGACTCAGGTCTTGCGGCCACCGTTCACTCCCATGATCTGGCCGGTGACGTAGCTCGCCTCGTCGCTGACGAGGAAGGCGGTCATCGCCGCGATGTCGGACGGCAGGCCGGCCCGGCGCACCGGGGTGAGCCGGGCGTGGTGGTCGACGCCCTCGCCGAGCTGGCCGGCGGCCTCCGCGGCCCGCAGCATCGGCGTGTCGATGAACTCGGGGGGGATGGTGTTGACGGTGATGCCCTTCGGGCCGAGCTCGAGGGCGAGGGCCTTGGTGAAGCCCATGACCCCGGCCTTGGCCGCCACGTAGTGGGTCATGCGGGGCTGACCGGTCTGGGCGGCCGACGAGGAGATGTTGACGATGCGCCCCCATCCCTCCTCGATCATCGACGGCGCCACCAGCTGGCACATGTTGAAGGTGCCGGTGAGGTTCACCTGGAGGATGCGGTCCCAGACCTCGGGCGTGATCTTCAGGAACGAGTCGAAGCCGTCGAGGCCGGCGTTGTTCACGAGGATCGTGGGCGGGCCGAGGCTCTCGCGCACCTCGGCCACGCCGGCCTCGATGCCGGGGCGGTCGGTGACATCGACGGTGAGGCCGAGGGCGGTGCCTCCGGCGGCCTCGATGGACGCGGCCGCGTCGGCGGAGGCCGCGGCGTCGCGGTCGAAGATGGCGACCGCCGCGCCGTCGGCGGCGAGGCGCTCGGCGATGGCGAGACCGATGCCGGAGCCGGCCCCGGTGACGATGGCGACCCTGCGCTCGCTCACTGGATCGCCTCGTCGCCCGCGAAGGTCGTTCGGTGCATGTCTCGGGGCGAGTCCGCGGCATAGGGGCAGGCCCGGTGCAGCACACCTCGGTTGTCCCAGATGACCATGTCACCGACGTTCCACTCGTGGCGGTACACCCGATCGGGCGTCGTCGAGTGGGCGAGCAGGTCGTCGAGCAGGGCACGGCCCTCGTCGCGATCCATGCCGACGACGTGGTCGGTGGTGGCCCCGAGCACGAGCGACCGACGGCCCGAGCGGTGCTGCCATACGAGCGGGTGCTCCTTCGAAGGCCGCTTGCGCCACATCTCGACCTCCTCCGGCGACGGGTTGGCGTTCGCCACACGCTGTGCCGCCTCGAAGGTGTGCACGACGCGGAGCTGCGAGACGCGCTCCTTCTCCCGGTCGGGGAGGGTCTCGTAGGCCTCGTAGGCGCTGGCGAACTCGGTCTCGCCGCCGGACTCGGCCACGGCGTGGGCGGTGAGCATGGTGGCCATGATCGGGATGTCGTCGGTGCAGCCGTCGATGTGCCATTCCACGGTGCCCTTGAGGTAGGCCGCCGAGCGGTTCCGCTCCGGGTCGAGGGTCACCACGAAGATCTCGGGGAACTCGCCCTGGTTGAACAGCTCGACCTTCCCCAGCCGCTTGCTGAAGGCGATCTGGGTGGCGTCGTCGAGGTGGATCTCCGGGAACACCAGGACCCCGAAGCGCTCCAGGGCGTCCAGGGTCCAGGCCGGGAGCTCCTCGTCGGTCAGCAGCTGGTCGCGGTCGACCCCCACCACCCGTGCGCCGATCGAGCCCTTCAGCTTCTCTGCGGTGATCGTGGACATGCGGTCTCCTCCGCTCGTCGCCGACCGACGCCAGGCCCGGTGGCGATCCCCCTGCTCCCGTGCCGCAGGCGGCACGGACTGACAAGATCACTCTACAGCAGAGAGAACATCGTTTCCATCAGCGACCCAACGAGCCCTCGTGCAGCTGCTGGCGGAGCCGGAACTTCTGGACCTTGCCCGAGGGGGTCCGCGGGAACTCGTCGACCACGTGGATCGACTCCGGCCACTTCTGCCGGGCCAGCCCGACGGCGGCGAGGTGCTCCCGCACCTGCTCGAGGGTGGGTGCCGTCTCGCCGGGGCGCACCCGCACCAACGCCGCGGCCCGCTCGCCGAGGCGCTCGTCGGGCACCGCCACCACGCAGACCTCGGCGACCCCGTCGAGGCCCATCAGCTGCTCCTCGACCTCCTGGGCGCTGATGTTCTCGCCCCCTCTGATGATGATGTCGCTGATGCGATCGGTGATGGTGAGGTAGCCGTCGTCGTCGAGCACCCCGACGTCGCCGGTGAGGTACCACCCGTCGTCGTCGAACACGGTCGCGGTGAGCGACGGGTCGATGTAGCCGACGAAGCAGTCCGGTCCTCGGCTGAGGATCTGGCCGTCGGCGTCGAGCCGGATCTCGACGCCGGGGAGGACGCGCCCGTCGGTCGTGAGCCGCTTCGACTCCGGGTCGTCGAGCAGGCAGCCCGTGATCGACGGGTGCTCGGTGCTGCCGTAGGAGCGGAACGCCCTGATGCCGAGAGCGGTGATGCGATCCATCACCGCCACCGGGACCGGTGAGCCGCCGAGGCCGGCGAAGGGCATGAGCTCGAGGTGGTGGGGGGCGAAGTCGGGGTGGTCGAGGAGGCTGGTGAGGAAGTAGGTGGCGCCGCCCGTCACGCCGAGGCCCTCCTCGTCCATCAACCGGAGCACCTCGCCCGGGTCCCACGCGTCGATGAGGTTGACCGGCCGGTGCCGCAGCAACGGCACGAGGAAGGCGTTGACCATCCCGATGAAGTGGCCGACGGGAGCGCCGGTGATCTGCGGCGGCCCGCCGGTCGGGAACAGGTGGTCGAGCTGGCGCGTCTCGCACCCGATGGTGCGGTGCGAGTGGATCACACCCTTCGGGTCGCGGGTGGTGCCGGAGGTGAAGCCGATGACCGCCGGCGCGTCGGGGTCGACGGCCGCCGGCCCGGTGACGGGCTCGGCGTCGAGCACCGACGCGAACGCCACCGCGCCGGCGGGCAGCGCCGCGGCCGGGGTGTCGCCCACCACCAGCCAGGTCGCGGCCGGGTGCTCGGCGAGGAGGGTCGGATAGACCGCCAGGTGGTCGGCGTGGCCGAAGTGGTCGGCCGTGACGACGACCGAGGGGCGCGTGGTGCGGAGGATGTACCCGACCTCCTTGGCGCCGTAGAAGTGCACGATCGGCACCACCACCGCGCCGAGGTAGGCGGCGGCCCAGAACGTGATGCCGGCCTCCACCCAGTTGGGCAGCTGGACCACGACGACGTCGCCCGGACCGACGCCGCGTTCGCGGAGGGCGCCGGCGAGGGCGCGGGCTGACCGGTCGACGTCGCCGAAGGTGCCGCTCCACGGCCGCACCTTCGAGTGCACCCGGAAGTCGACGTCGCGCATGCGGGCGAGGCCGTCGGCGA
>Ga0075026_100000366_pt1 | contig 17811 bp, 17 predicted proteins | sample Str012_2_FD_71392 | JGI IMG/M metagenome (GOLD analysis project Ga0075026, IMG submission 71392) | Freshwater sediment microbial communities in response to fracking from Pennsylvania, USA - Straight Creek_MetaG_SC_2012 | ecosystem: Environmental > Aquatic > Freshwater > Creek > Sediment... | reverse complement strand
CCGACACGCCGATGGGGCCGCCGATGGGGTCGAACACGGCAATGGGCCCGTCGGGCAGCGCGCTGCCCGACGGGCCCATTGCCGTGTTCGACCCCATCGGCGGCCCCATCGGCGTGTCGGTGGCCGAACGCCTCGCCGATCGCGCCATCCTCGTCACCCAGGATCAGATCGCGGGCAACGAACTGTCGCGCTCGGGCGATCTCGCACCCGCCAACGTGCGCCTCGCCCAGCGTGGGGTGCGCGTCGAGCGCCGGTCGCTGCTGCGTGCCGTCACCACCACGGGCATCACCCTGGAAGATCGCTTCAGCGGCGAACAGCGGGCCGTCGAGTGCGCCGCGGTGATCGATTGCGGGTTCCGACTGCCCTCGGCGGTCATCGACGGCGTGCAGCACCAGGCCGGCGACTGCGTGGCGCCGCGCACCATCCTCGAAGCCGTGCTCGAGGGTCGCCGCGTTGCCCTGTCGATCTGACATCGCCCCACTAGGGTCGTCGACGGCATGACCGACTCCACCCCCACCACCGTCGCCCGTCCCGCTGCGGTGCTGTGGGACATGGATGGCACCATCGTCGACACCGAGCCGTACTGGATCGCCACCGAGTACGAGCTGGTGGCCGAGTTCGGCGGTGAATGGAGCGACGAGAAGGCCCATTCGCTCGTGGGGTTCGACCTGCGCGATTCCGCTCGCATCATTCGCGATCAGGGCGGCGTCGACCTGCCCATCGACGACATCGTCAACCGCCTGCTCGATGGGGTGATCGCTCGCGTGCGCGAGCGAGTGCCGTGGCGTCCCGGCGCCCGCGAACTGCTGCAGTCGCTGTCGGATGCCGGCATCCCCACCGCCCTGGTCACGATGAGTTGGCGGCGGTTCGCCGAGGCCGTCGTGGAGGCGCTGCCGAAGGACTCGTTCACGGTGGCGATCACCGGCGACGAGGTCACCCACGGCAAGCCCCATCCCGAGCCCTACCTCGCGGCCGCTGCCGCGCTCGGCCTGCGCGCCACCGACTGCATCGCCATCGAAGACTCGCCCACCGGCGTGCGCAGCGCCGTGGCTGCGGGCTGTCGCACCTACGCCGTGCCCAACGTGGTCGACGTGCCGCCGGGGCCGGGTTACACGCGCATCGAGTCGCTGGAGGAACTCGACCTCACCGTGCTCGGGTTCACCGACGACGACGGCGCCTCCGCCTCCCCGCGCCGATGGTTCCCACTGATGGCGTTGCTCGTCGTCGCCGCGATCGCTGCGGGTGCCGTGTGGTTCGTCGGCCGATCCGACCCGGTGCCGCCGCTCGCCGACATCCCCGTGAGCGGCTGGGCGCCCTACTGGATCCTTCCCGACGCCACGGCCACCGTGCGAGCGCACGGCGCGATCATGCACGAGGTGTCGCCGTTCTGGTTCCAGGTCACCGGAGAGGGAACCGTGGGCCCGGTGCCCAGCCTCGCCCCGGCACAGATGGCGGCACTCGTGCAGTCGATCCGCACGGCCGGGGCCAAGGCCGTGCCGTCCATCACCGACGAGACCAAGCCGGGCACGATGGCGCGCCTGCTCGCCGATCCCACCACACGGCTCGCGCACGTCGCGGCGCTCGTCGCACTCGTCGAACGCGGTCGGTACGACGGCATCGATCTCGACTACGAGAAGTTCGCCTTCTACGACGATCCGTCCACGTGGGCCACCACGCGCCCGCACTGGGTGTCGTTCCTGAACGAGTTGAGCACCATCCTGCACGCGAAGGGCAAACTGCTGTCGGTGAGCGTGCCGCCCATCTACGACACCGGCCGCACGGCCTCGAGCGGCAAGTGGGTGTACGACTACGCAGCGATGGGCAAGGTGGTCGACCGCATCCGCATCATGGCGTACGACTACTCCACCACCGAGCCCGGGCCTATCGGCCCACTCGGCTGGACCCGAACGGCCGTGCGCGCCGCCAAGGCCGCCGTGGCCGACGACACGAAGTTGGTGCTGGGCGTGCCGCTGTACGGCCGCAATTGGGTGATCGACAGTTCGGGGAAGTGCCCGGCCGACGCGCAGGGGCGCACCGAGGTGAAGTTGCGCGATGCCGAAGCGCTCGCCGTCAAGCGCCACGCCACGCCCGTGCACGACCCCGACACCGGCGAAGCAACGTTCGACTACGCACTCCAGGTCGGCTCGGGGGCCAACGCGTGCACGCAGCAGCGCGAGGTCCACTACGTCGACGAAGCGGGTGCTCGTGCTCGGCTCGACCTCGCTCGCGCCGAGCACATCGGCGGCGTGGCGTTCTGGGCGCTCGGGTTCGACACCGATGCGCTGTGGACCCTCATCGCCCCGGTCGCCCGACCGCAGCATCCCGTCATACCCACCTCCCCCTGAGTGCGCGTACGCATGCGCGAGTGCGACGGGGCGTGCGGAATACTTGCGCGCGCAAGTATGTTGTATGAGGCATGACCACGATTAACGTCCAGCGAGCGACCGACCGCTTCCTCACCGACGCCGGTTGGCTGCACTCGCGCCACTCGTTCAACTTCGGACACCACTACTCACCCGAGCATGAGGGCCACGGGCTGCTCCTCGTCAACAACGACGACGTCGTTGCCCCCGGCGGCGGGTTCGGCACCCACGGCCACCGCGACATGGAGATCGTCAGCTGGGTGCTGTCGGGTCGCCTCGAGCACCGCGACAGCGAGGGCAACCACGGCGTGCTCTACCCCGGTCTGGCACAGAGGATGAGCGCCGGCAGCGGTATCCGCCACAGCGAGATGAACGCCAGCACCACTGAGCCCGTCCACTTCCTGCAGATGTGGGTGCTGCCCGACACGGCGGGCATCCGGCCCGGCTACGAGCAACTCGACCTCAACGATGCACTGGCCACCGGCGAGCTCATCCCGATCGCCAGCGGCAAGGGCCACCCCAACGCCATCACCATCCACCAGCACGACGCCGTGCTGTGGGGGGCGCGGCTACAGCCCGGTACCAGCGCCACCGTGCCGGCCGACGCGCACGTCCACGTGTTCGTCGCCACCGGCTCGGGCGCGCTCGATGGCGCAGGTGCGCTGAGCACGGGCGATGCGGTGCGCCTCACCGATGCGGGCGAGCGAGTGTTCACAGCCGGCCCAGAAGGTGCTGAACTGTCGGTATGGGCCACGGCGTAGCAGAACCTCATCGCAGCGAACTCACGGCACGACGTGCCGAGATCGCATCGCAGTACCTCAAGCCGCGCGAGGTGCGCCCGGCGAGCAGCGCTCGCGGCGTGCATCACGTGGCGCTCATCTCGAGCGACGTCGAGCGCACCGTGCAGTTCTACGACGGCATCCTGGGCATGCCGCTCATCGAGATGTTCGAGAACCGCGACTACGAGGGTTCCACCCACTTCTTCTTCGACATCGGGCACGGCAACACACTCGCCTACTTCGATCTGCCCGGCCTCGACCTGGGCCCCTACGCCGAGGTGCTCGGCGGGCACCACCACCTCGCCATCTCGATGGAACGCAGCGAGTGGGAGGCCGCCAAGGCCCGGCTGGAGGCGGCCGGCGTGGAGGCCGCCCACGTCGACGGCAGCTCGCTGTACTTCCGCGGCCCCGACGGCGAGCGGCTCGAACTGATCAGCGATCCGCTGCTGGAGATGTACGGCAAGCCGGTCGGCTGATCCGACGGGGCCTCCACGGTCGTACCATCGAACCATGGAGTTCCACTTCGCCACTGTCTGGGAATCGATCGCCGACCAGCTCGCCGACCGCACCGCCGTCGTCCACGGTGATCGACGCTTCACATGGGCGCAGTACGACGACCGCGCGGCTCGCATCGCAGCGGCCTACACGGCAGCTGGCCTCGGCCCCGACGCGAAGATCGGGCTCTACCTCTACAACGGCAACGAGTACCTCGAGGCCCACTACGGGGCGTTCAAGATGCGCGGCGTGCCCGTCAACGTCAACTACCGCTACCTCGACGACGAGCTCGTGTACCTGCTCGACAACGCCGACGCAGAAGCGTTGGTGTTCCACTCCTCGCTGGCCGATCGGGTCGCACGCATCACCAGCCGGCTGCCGAAGCTGCGCCTGCTCATCGAGGCCGACGACGGCGGAGCCGGCACGGTGCCCGGAGCGCTCGCCTACGACGATGTGGTGGCCACCACGGATCCGATGCCACGCATCGCGCGCTCGGAGGACGACGTCTACATGCTCTACACCGGTGGCACCACCGGCATGCCCAAGGGCGTCATGTACGACATGGGCGGGTTCACCCGATCCTTCGCCCAGCTCGGATTCCCCACCATCGGCCTGGCCGCGCCCACCGAGGCCGCCGACATCGCCCCGATGGTGCGCCAGGTGGTCGACGCCGGTGGCGGGCTCATCAGCATGCCCTGCGCACCGCTGATGCACGGCACGGGCGTGTGGCTGGGCGCCATGATTCCGCAGCTGGGTGGGGCCACCGTGGTCACCCTGCAGAGCCGCTCGCTCGACCCCGACGAGATCCTGCGCACGGTGAGCACCGAGGGAGTCACCAGCATCACCATCGTCGGCGACTCGTTCTCCAAGCCGTTGCTGAGGGCCATCGACGACGCCGCCGCGGCGGGCACGCCGTACGACCTGTCGAGCCTGAAGTTGATCATCTCGTCGGGCGTCATGTGGACCGCCGAGGTGAAGGAGCAGATCCTCGATCGCATCGAACAGGTCATCCTCATCGACGCCATCGGTTCCTCGGAGGGGTCGATGGGCAGCAGCATCGCGATGAAGGGCCTGCCGCCGAGCACGGCGAAGTTCACCAGCAACCCCACCACCAAGGTGTTCACCGAAGACGGCCGCGAGGTCGCCCCCGGCTCCGACGAGACCGGCATGGTGGCCGCAGGCGGCATGGTGCCACTGGGCTACTACAAGGACGAGGAGAAGTCGGCCCGCACGTTCCGCACCATCGACGGCGTGCGCTACTCGTTCCCCGGCGACATGGCGAAGGTGGCGGCCGACGGTTCGCTCATCCTGCTCGGGCGCGGCAGCCAGGTGATCAACTCGGGTGGCGAGAAGATCTTCCCCGAGGAGGTCGAGGAGGCAGTGAAGCGTGTCGAAGGCGTGCGCGACTGCCTCGTCGTGGGCACCCCCGACGACAAGTTCGGGCAAGCGGTCACCGCGGTGGCCAGCGTGGAGGACGGCATCACCCCCGACGAGGCCGCCATCATCGCCGCCGTGAAGGCCGACCTCGCGCACTACAAGGCCCCCAAGCGAGTGGTGTTCGTGTCGCAGGTGCCCCGAGCGCCCAATGGCAAGGCCGACTACAAGGCCGCCCACACCCTGGCCGTCAACCCCGACTGAGCCCATCCCCCGGGGCGAGCTTGGAGCGGAGGAAGTCGAGCACGCGCTGCACGCTCGCCTCGTCGCGCTGCTCGGTGAGCACCGAGTGGTCCTTGGGGTTCGAGCTCGGCAACTCGATGGCGATGAAGGCGTCGCCGAGCAGCGTGCGCAGCGACGAGAATCGATCGCCCACCAGCTTGTCGCCGGTGAACCGCAGACCCAGCACCTGGCACCCTTCGCTCGCTCGTTGCGCCACGACGAGGGCGTCGTCGGGTGACAGGTTGAGATCGGCAGGGCGCCCCTTGCCCATGGCGAACGGCATCGACGGCTGGCTGAGCACCGGTGCCACCATGATGTCGTCGACCATCATCGCCAGGGCGAAGCCGCCGCTGAAACACATCCCGATGGCCCCGACGCCCACACCACCGACCTCGTCGTGCAGGTTGCGGGCGAGGGCGCGCAGGAACCCGATGATGGGCGACGTGCGCTGCATCGCCATGTTGGTGAACTCCTTGGAGATGCACACCTTGACCGTCGATGACGCCAGGTACGAACCGCTCACGTCGCGTCCGGGCGTGCCCACCAGCGACGGCATCACCACCGTGAACCCGGCCTCGACCACCTCGTTGGCGAAGGCGGCGACCTTGGGGGTGATGCCAGGAATCTCGTGCACCACCACCACGCCGGGGCCGGTGCCGCGCCGGTACACCTCGCGGGTGTGACCGGCCGCGGTGAACGACGACTTCGTCCACCCCGCCAACACATCGGCGTTCGAATCGACGGTCATGGAGTGCTCCTAGCTGAGTCGGTGCATGGCGGTGAGGGCGCGCTCGGCGAGGCCTTCGGTGCCGGTCTTGAACGAGGTGAGGTCGACACCCTCCTGCTGCCCCATGGCGCCGTGCAGGTAACGGGCGTAGACGCCCTCGCTGATGACCGCGAGGCGCCAACAGCTGAACGCCACGTAGTAGTCGATGCCACTGAGGTCGCGGCCGGTGCGCGATTCGTAGCGCTCGAGCAGGTCGGCGTAGGTGGGGAACCCGCCGGCCGGTGTGGGGTCGTTGGCACGCACGTTGACGCCGTCGCCGTCGTTCCAGTAGACGCCGAGATAGCCGACGTCGGCGAGCGGATCGCCGAGGGTGCACAACTCCCAGTCGAGCACTGCGGCGATGCGACCGGTGCCGACGTCGGTGAGGCAGTTGCCGAACCGGTAGTCGCCGTGGGCGATCGACACGCCACGCTGCACCGGAATGCGCCGCGCCAGCAGGCGGGCCACCTCGTCGATGGCGGGCAGCTCGCGGGTCTTCGACTGCTCCCACTGCGTGCTCCAGCGCTTCACCTGACGCTCGATGTAGCCCTCACGCTTGGCGAGGTCGCCGAGACCGACCGCATCGATGTCGACCGCATGCAGGTCGGCCAGGACGTCGATGAGGTGCTCGCTGGCACCACGCCGCAGCTCAGGTGCCAGCTGCACCGCCTTGTCAGCACTGTCGAGCACCACACCGTCGACCCAGCCCATCACGTAGAACGGGGCACCGTTGACCGACTCGTCGGTGCACACGCCGAGCGCGGCCGGCACTGGAACGGCGGTGAGACCCACGGCGGCGATGATGCGGTGCTCGCGCGCCATGTCGTGTGCCGTGGCCAACACGTGCCCCAGCGGCGGGCGTCGCAGCACGAACGCCGTGCCGTCGGCGCCCACCACCCGGAAGGTGAGGTTGGAGCGCCCGCCGGCGATGAGCGAGAAGGTGAACGGGGCCACAGCACCAGCAATGTGCTGTTGCAGCCACGCACTGACCGGTTCGATGTCGATGCCCTGCACAGCGATGCACCGTAGCGGGCAGCGGTGCAGAGATCGTCAGCCGGGACGGCCGACGCCGACGACCATGCCCCAGTCGACCGGTCGGTACTGCACGACCGTGCCGGTGTAGGGAGAATGAATCATGAGGCCGTTGCCCACGTAGAGGCCGACGTGGCCGATGGGCGAGTAGAAGAACAGCAGGTCGCCTGGCTGCGCCGCGCTGACCGGCACGTGGGCCGTGGTGTCGTACTGCACCTGGGCGGAGTGCGACAGACTCACGCCGGCGTGCGCCCATGCCCACATCGTGAGGCCCGAGCAGTCGAAGCCGGAGCCGGGCGAGGCCTGGGCGAAGTGGTACGGCGTACCGAGCACGCTGATGGCCGCGGCCACCACGGCGCCGGCACGACCCGACACCGCGGGGATGTGCACGGTGCTGGGCGGGATCTTCACACCGCTGGAGCTGCCGCCGCCGTTGCCAGTGTTGCCGCCGCCGTTGTTGCCACCCATGACGTGGCCGCCGGCCGCCGTGCCGCCGCCACGACCGGGTGCGGTGTAGGTGGTGCCACCGGCCTGCGCGGCCTGTGCTGCGGCTGCCGCATCGGCTGCGGCCCGAGCGCGAGCCACCTTGGCGGCCTTCGCGGCGAGGGTGGCCATGTAGGCGTCCTGCGCAGCCTGCACCTGGGCGGCACCGAGGTCGGCCTGCGCCTTGGCGAGCTTGGCCTTGTAGGCGGTCTCGAGCGAGGTGTACGACTGCTGCTTCGCCTGCAGGTAGGTGAGCAGGTCGGCTGCTTCCTTCTGCTTCTGCTGCAGGAACTTCTGCTCCTTGGCGAGGTTGATGACGAGCGACTGGTAGTCGTCGATGCGGCCCTGGCCGCTGTCGAGCGCCAGACGCCCGAGGGCATCGCGCTGCTCGGCGGCGCTGTAGGTGGCGGCGTCGGAGAACAACGGGCTGAGTGCCGTGGAACCACCCGAGGTGAAGTTGGTGACCGCCATGTCGGAGAGGATGTTCTGCTCGCCCTTGAGCCGCTGCTGCATGTCGGCGACCGACTTCTTCGACACGGCGACCTCGGCGTCGACCTTGGACTTCTTGTCCTGGGCCTTGCCGTAGTCCTCGTCGAGCTGGCCGAGTTGGTCGAGGAGGTTCTGCAACTCGGCGGCGACCTGCTTGACGTTCTGCTGGGCGGTGCCGACGCCGTCGGCCTTCACGACCTGGGGTCCGCCGACGAGGGCGGTGAGCAGGGCCGCCGCTGCGAACAGCGTGCGGATGGTGCGACGGGACGACATAACGAGCGACAGACTACCAATGTTACGAATGGGTTGCGAACCGATCGGATGCGTGACGAGCGGCCAGAGCGAGGTCAGGCACCCCGTGACCTGCGCTTTCGGAGCCTGGAGAAATCTCCGAAGAAATTCACTCCCACTCGATGGTGCCCGGCGGCTTCGACGTGACGTCGTAGACCACCCGGTTCACCCCGCGCACCTCGTTGATGATGCGGTTCGACATCGTCTCGAGGAGGTCGTAGGGCAACCGCGCCCAGTCGGCGGTCATCGCGTCGTCGCTGGTGACCGCCCGGATGATGATGGGATGGGCGTAGGTGCGCTCGTCGCCCATCACCCCCACCGACCGCACGTCGGCGGCCAGCACGGCGAAGCTCTGCCACAGTTGACGCTCGAGGCCGGCCTTGTGGATCTCGTCGCGCACGATGGCGTCGGCGTGCTGCAGCGTGGCGACCCGCTCGGGCGTGACCTCGCCCAGGATGCGCACACCGAGCCCGGGGCCGGGGAAGGGCTGACGCAGCACGATCTCGTCGGGCAGCCCCAACTCGCTGCCGAGGCGGCGCACCTCGTCCTTGAACAGCGCACGGAGCGGTTCGACCAACTTCAGCGTCATGTCGTCGGGAAGGCCACCCACGTTGTGGTGGCTCTTGATGACGGCCGCCGTGCCGTCGCTGCCGCCGCTCTCGATGACGTCGGGGTACAGCGTGCCCTGCACCAGGTACTCGGCATCGCTGAGACCGCCGGTGTGCTCTTCGAAGATGCGCACGAACAGCTCGCCGATGATCTTGCGCTTGGCCTCGGGCTCGACCACGCCGGCGAGCTTCTCGAAGTAGCGCGGCCCGGCCGACACGTGGATGAGCTCGATGCCCATGTTGCGCTTGAACGTCTCGACGACCTGATCGCTCTCGTTGAGGCGCATCAGGCCGGTGTCGACGTAGATGCACACCAACTGGTGTCCGATGGCCCGGTGCACCAGGGCCGCCGCGACCGCCGAATCGACGCCGCCGCTGAGGGCGCAGATGACCTTGCCGGTGCCGACCTGCGCCTTCACCGCGGCCACCTGCTCGTCGATGATCGACGACATGGTCCAGTTGGGTTCGCACTCGGCGAGGTCGTGCAGGAACCGCTGCAGCACCTGCATGCCGAAGGGCGTGTGCACCACCTCGGGGTGCCACTGCACGCCCCAGATGCGGCGCGAGGCGTGCTCCATGGCGGCCACCGGCGCATCGGGCGTGGACGCCGTGCACACGAACCCCTCGGGCGGCACGGTGACCGCGTCGAAGTGGCTCATCCACACGTCCTGCTCGTCCGGCGTGCCGTCGAGCAGCGCCGAGTCGCCGATGCGCGTGACCTTCGCTCGGCCGTACTCGCCGCGCAGCCCGCGGCCGACGGTGCCGCCGAGCTGCTGGGCGATGAGCTGCACGCCGTAGCAGATGCCCAAGATCGGGATGCCGAGGTCGTAGATCGCGGGATCGAGCGCCGGCGCGCCGTCGACGTGCACGCTCTTGGGACCACCGGACAGGATGATGGCCGACGGCGCCTTGGCGGCCATTTCGGCCGCGGTGATGCGATGCGGCACGATCTCGCTGTACACGTTGAGCTCGCGCACTCGACGTGCGATGAGCTGCGCGTACTGCGCCCCGAAATCGACCACCACCACCGTGTGCTCACGCTGCGACATGCGGTCGATGGTAGGGGCTGGACCCGGTCGGTCGTCACATCCGCGGCCGGTTCGTCCATCCCGCGGTGCGATTCGACGTACGGCCTGCGACGATGGGGTCCATGACCCGACTGCGCCGTGCGCTGCGCCTGTTCCTGTTCGTGTCGGCACTCCTGTGCGCGATGGCTGCGGCCTCGGCGTGCAGTGGCCCCAACCCGTTCCAGGCGGCCAAGGAAGCGGCTGCCAACTCCACCGTGCCCACCGCCAACACCTCCGGCAACACCACCGGCGGCACGGGGCTCGCCAACAACGACTTCCTGCCCGACAAGAACCTCAGCGATTGCGTCAACACCAACGAGCAGCCCAACTGCGGTAGCGCCGCCAAGGGCACCAAGGGGATGTACTTCACGTTCGCGGCCCTCATCCTCGGCCTCGGTTTCGTCATGTGGCGCATCTCGCTCAGCGTGCGAGCCCGCGACGCCGTCGTGAACGCCGAGCCGGGCGACGATGCCCTGCCCGCCGAACCTGCCGAGCCCGCCGAACCCACCGAGCCCGCCGACGAGCCGGCACCCACTGCCTGACGCTGCCGTTCGGGGTCTGATTCGTCCCATTTCGACGTCTGGGGCTGGATTGTTGCGGCTGTGCCGCATTCCCGACCGCGTTGCGAGCGCAACCTTCCGCGTCGGCGTGTGGCGCGCCTCCCGGGCGGCGGGAGGGGCTACCCGGTGGCCAGGAGGTCGCTGCAGAAGGCTTGGGTGCCACTGACGAGCGCGTGCGGGGCTTCCCAGGGCACGAAGTGCCCGCAGTCGCGCAGCAGGAATGGCCCGACGTGGTTCGGGAACACCACGGCCGCCATACGGTCGAAGGCCGGGTAGATGACGTGATCGCTCGGCCCGTACAGCAGGAGCGTGCGCGTGAACGGGTTCTTGGCGATCAGCGATGGCTCCGATCGGGCAGCCGGCGAGAACGAACTCTCGTATCCGCCGAAGCTGGCGCGCAGGTGCGCCGCGTCGCCGAACGGCTCGGTGTGGAAGTCGACCTCGCCCTCGCCCGCGAACGCACCGGGGTGCGCCCAGAAACGACTGGTGTAGAACGTGGCGATGTACCGGCGGCGCTGTTCGGGCGTGGTGAGCTCGGCGGCGAGGCCGTCGGGATCGAGACCCTGGCGCAGGAAGTAGTCGGCCGCTTCGCGTGCCGGGCGCGTACCGGAGATGTCGGCCATCTCGTCCTTCAGGTATGGCAGCGGCGAGTTGAACAGCACCATGCGGTCGACCCACTCGGGGTGCCGCAGGGCCAGATCTTGCACCACCGGCCCGCCGAGATCGCCGCCGAGCAGCACCACCCGATCGTGGCCGAGTACGTCGTGCACCAGCGAATACAGGTCGTGCGAATGACTGGTGACGTCGTGAAACCCATCCGGCCCCAGGCCACTGTCGCCGAAGCCGCGCAGGTCGGGAACGATCACCTCGAAGCCAGCGGCGGTGAGCGGCTCGATCACCTTCCAGAACACGCGCTTGGTCTCGGGCCAGCCGTGCACGCAGAGCAGCGGCACGCCGCCGACGCCCTCGCGCACGTAGGCCTGCGCGAACCCTCGTGCGTTCGACAGGTGCACCGGGAAGCGATCGGGGTCGATGTGCGGCTGCATGAGGCCCGACCGTAGCCCTGCTCGGAAGGGTCGATCGCTAGCGTGGCCGCCGTGACTCCCGACGACTTCCGACAGCACGGTCATCAGCTCATCGAGTGGATCGCCGACTACCTCGAGGGGGTCGAGCAGTATCCCGTCGCCAGCCAGGTGCAGCCGGGCGACATCCGAGCCATGTTGCCCGAGCATCCGCCCATCGAGCCCGAACCGTTCGACGCGATCCTGGCCGACCTCGACCGGATCGTGATGCCCGGCATCACCCACTGGCAGCATCCCAACTTCTTCGCCTTCTTCCCGGGCAACACCGGCTACGCCGCCATCCTGGGCGACCTGGCCACCGCCGGCCTGGGCGTGCAGGGCATGAGCTGGGTCACCAGCCCCGCCTGCACCGAGGTGGAGACGATGATGATGGACTGGATGCAGGAACTCCTCGGCCTGCCCGAACACTTCCGCTCCACCAGTGCCGCGGGCGGCGGCGTCATCCAGGGGTCGGCCAGCGAGGCCACGCTCGCATCGATCCTGGCCGCCCGTTGGCGTGCCACCGACGGTGCCATCAACACCACGGGCGACACCACCCACCTCGTCGCCTACGCCTCCTCCCAGGCGCACAGCAGCATCGAGAAGGGGCTCCGCATCGCCGGACTCGGCACCTCCCAGGTGCGCATCGTGCCCCATGACGACTCGTTCGCGATGCTCCCCCACGAACTCGAACGGCTCGTGGCGGCCGATCGTGCCGCCGGCCTCACCCCGTTCTGGGTGTGCGCCACGCGCGGCACCACCAGCTCGATGGCGTTCGACCCGCTCGCCGACATCGGCGCCATCGCTCGCCGCGAGCGCCTGTGGCTGCACGTCGACGCGGCGATGAGCGGCATCGGCTCGCTGGCCCCCGAACTGCGGTGGATCAACGACGGGGTGGAGTTCGCCGACAGCTACTGCACCAACCCACACAAGTGGATGGGCGTCAACTTCGACTGCGACCTGTTCTACACCTCGGATCGCGCCGCGCTGCTGGGTGCGCTCAGCATCCTGCCCGAGTACCTGCGTTCGAAGGCCGCCGAGGCCGGTGCGGTCATCGACTACCGCGACTGGCAGATCCCGCTCGGGCGTCGCTTCCGCTCACTGAAGCTGTGGTTCACCATCCGGTCGGGCGGCGTCGACGAGGCCATCGCGATGATCCGTCGGCACGTGGAGCTCACGCAGGAGTTCGCCGGGTGGGTGGCCGACGACGACCGCTTCGAGATCGTGGCGCCGCACCCGCTGAACCTGGTGTGTCTGCGCATCGGCGACCGCGACGGCGTCGACGGCAACGCCGCCACCGATCGGCTCATCGAGGCGGCGAACGCCACGGGCGAGGCGCTGTTCACCCGCACGGTGCTCGACGGCAAGGTGGCCTGCCGCGTGAGCATCGGCGCCCGCACCACCCAGCCCGCGCACGTCGCGGCCGCCTGGGCGCTGCTGCAGCGTCTCGCCGACTGACGGGGTTGTGGTCGGACGTCACCCACGTTTGAATCCGCCCGACGCCGTCTCGGCGCCAACAAAGGAGCACGTATGCGATTTCGCCTCGCTGTGCTCGTCGCGGTCACGAGCCTCCTGACCGTCGTATCGCCGGCCTTCGCCGGCCCTCCCCACACTCCGTCGACCGACTGGGCCTTCGTGCGTCACGAAGTGTGGGAGTTGCCGCTGCCGATGTTCATCGCCTCCACCCAACACCCCGATCCGTGGTTCGACTGGAGCACCGACGGCTGTTCCGCGCCGCTGCTGGGCGGACGGGGTGTCTCCTACGACTTTCGCGCCGCGTGTCGTCGTCACGACTTCGGCTACCGCAACGTGCGACGACTCGAGCGGCGCTACGGCACGGGCCGCTCGTACTGGAACCACACCACCCGGTTGCTCATCGACCAGCAGTTCCTGGCCGACATGCGCACCTCGTGCCGACACCGCAACCTGCTGTTGCGCCCGATCTGCTCGATGTGGGCACACATCTACTACCTCGGCGTGCGCCAGTTCGGCGGGCCGTAGGCACTGACACGGCGCAGGTCAGCGTGCGGGTGGTCCGGGGCGGTCGAGGACGTCGACGTCGTCGATGCCGTGGGCCACCCGCAGCAGGTGCGTGAGCATGCGAGCGGTGGCACCCCACACCGTTTCGTCGTCGAGTTCGAAGAACAGAATCGTGAACTCGTCGTCGGCGCGCGCCCACACCTCCTCGCGGTAGGTGCCCGGCAGCGTGAAGTCGCGCAGCGGCACCCACAGCACACGGTCGACCTCGCCCGGATGTCCGTGCAGCGGACGTGGCTCGGGAATGCGGGCCAGCACCGGCACGATCCAGCTGAGGCTCACGAGCGTGCTGAGCGGCTGCATGATGCCGATCACCTCGGGGGCCGATCGAGGCAGACCCACCTCTTCGTCGGCCTCGCGCACGGCCGCCTCGACGTAGCTCTCGCCCGGGTCGAGTCGACCGCCGGGGAAGCTCACCTCACCGCGGTGGTTGCGCAGGTGCATCGCCCGCCGCGTGAGCAGTACCTCGGCGCCGTCGGGCCCATCCGCCAACAGCACCAGCACCGCCGAGGGTCGCGCAGCACGGAACGACGGCTCGAGCGAACCGGTGTGCAACCGCGGCACGACGCGCTGCACGATCTCGTCGGTGCGCAACACTGGCGCCGGAACGGGCCAGGGCGCGGGCGCACCCACGCGCCACTGGTCGGGGCGCGGGATGTGTTGTGAACCCCCTGGGCGTCGGCCCTCAGGAGGCAGTGGGCACCCAGCCGCTGTCGACCAGCTGACGCAGGATCTGCGGCAGACCCGCCGTCTTCATGGTGGCCATCACGCGACCGGGCGACTCGTCGCCGCGCTCCCAGTCGTCCCAGGCCGCGATGATCTTGGCGAGATCCGGTGCAGGTACGTCGAACTCCATGTGGTGAGGCTACCGACCCGCACGAACGGGTGGCGCGGTCACGACGACGAGCCGCTGGAGTCGGACGATCCCGACCTCGGGATCCACTTCTTCACGGAGTTCACGCCGGTGCCCACGGCGCGGCCGGCGCTGCGTCCGAAGTCGAGCGTCTTGTCGCCCGTGGGCACCAACTTCTCGCGGCGCTTGCGTTCGGCGAAGCTGCTGCCCGCCCACACCACCAGGTGCACGGTGGCGATCGCGGCGATGACGAATCGGGTGGGGTTGGCGATGCTGATCCACGGCTGCAGGGCGGCCACGAAGCACAGGGCGATGATGAACGGGTCGATGATGGCGTGCACACGGCGGTCGATGACGGTGAACGCCGAGAACGCACCCTTGGTCGCGGCGGCGTTGAGCAGGATGATGAAGCCGAGCACCGATGGGACGATGGGTGTGTGGCTCTGCAGCCCACCGGCCACGAGCAGACCGCCGAGGACGTACTCGACGAGTTGATGCATCCAGAACGGACGCTTGCCCCCAGCTGCCATAGATGCCGAAGGCTACCGGGACGACCCAACCCAACCCGCGGAAGGAAGCCCGACACGAGATGCCGACCCGCGGTCGCGGGACGCAGCGCAGCGCTCTCACGTGGCGCGAGGGAAGCGCCAGCGACGGTCCGCACCGAGGGGAGCGGTCGACGCGCAGCGGAGACCGGTCACGACCATCGGGAACGCCAACAACACCACGACCCCGGGGCGATTGCTCGCCGCCGGGGTCGTGATCAGGGGGATACCGGGGAGAACCCCGGATCACCTCACATCATTCCCATACCGGGCATTCCGCCGCCCATGCCGCCACCCATGCCGCCGCCACCGGCGCCGGCCTTCTCGGGCTTCTCGGCGACCAGGCACTCGGTGGTGAGCACCAGGGCAGCGATGGAGGCTGCGTTCTGCAGCGCCGCACGGGTGACCTTGGCCGGGTCGATGATGCCGGCCTTGACCAGGTCGACCATCTCGCCGGTTGCGGCATTGAGGCCCATGTTGCCAGTGGCAGCTTCGACCTGCTGGGTGGTGACCGCACCTTCGAGACCGGCGTTGTCGGCGATGAGCCGCGCCGGCGCGAGCAGCGATTCCCACACGGTGCGAGCACCGGTGGCCTCGTCGCCCTCGAGCGAGTCGACGACTGCCTTCACTGCGGCGCGTGCACGCACGAGCGCAGTGCCGCCACCGGCGACCACACCTTCTTCGATGGCTGCACGAGTGGCCGAGACGGCGTCCTCGATGCGGTGCTTCTTCTCCTTGAGCTCCACCTCGGTGGCGGCGCCGACCTTGATGACGGCAACGCCGCCGGCCAGCTTCGCCAGACGCTCCTGGAGCTTCTCGCGATCCCAGTCGGAGTCGGTGTTGTCGATCTCGGCCTTGATCTGGTTGATACGGCCGGTGACGTCGTCGTGCTCACCCGCACCATCGACGATGGTGGTGTTGTCCTTGGTGATGATGACGCGCTTGGCACGGCCGAGCAGTTCGAGGGTGACGTTCTCGAGCTTGAGACCGACTTCCTCGCTGATGACCTGACCACCCGTGAGGACGGCCATGTCTTGCAGCATCGCCTTGCGACGATCGCCGAAGCCAGGGGCCTTGACGGCCGAGCTGTTGAACGTGCCACGGATCTTGTTGACCACGAGCGTGGCCAGGGCCTCGCCCTCGATGTCTTCGGCGATGATGAGCAGCGGGCGGCCGCTCTTCATGACGGTCTCGAGTACCGGAAGCAGCGCCTGGACGGTGGCGATCTTGCCACTGTTGAACAGGATGTACGGGTCGTCGAGCACGGCCTCTTGGCGGTCGGGATCGGTGACGAAGTACGGCGACAGGTAGCCCTTGTCGAACTGCATGCCCTCGGTGAACTCGAGCTCGGTGCCGAAGGTGTTGCTCTCCTCCACCGTGACGACGCCGTCCTTGCCGACCTTGTCGATGGCGTTGGCGATGACCTCGCCGACGGACGCATCGGCGGCCGAGATGGTGGCGACGGCTGCGATGTCGGACTTGTCGTCGACATCCTTGGCCTGGCTCTTGATGCTCTCGACCGCAGCGGCCACAGCCTTCTCGATGCCCTTCTTCAGGCCCATCGGGTTGGCGCCGGCGGCGACGTTGCGCATGCCGTGCTGCACCATGGCCTGTGCGAGCACCGTGGCCGTGGTGGTGCCGTCACCGGCAACGTCGTTGGTCTTGGTGGCGACTTCCTTCACCAGCTGAGCGCCCATGTTCTCGAAGGGATCGTCGAGCTCGACGTCCTTCGCGATGGACACACCGTCGTTGGTGATGGTGGGTGCGCCGAACTTCTTGTCGAGGACGACGTTGCGGCCCTTGGGCCCGAGCGTGACCTTGACGGTGTCGGCCAGCTTGTTGACGCCGGCCTCGAGGGCGCGACGCGCCTCTTCGTGGAACTTGAGTTGCTTCGCCATGTGGGTCAGTGGCTCACTTCTCGACGATGGCGAGGACGTCGCGGCTCGTCAGGATGAGCAGGTCCTTGCCGTCGATGTTGACTTCGGTGCCGCCGTACTTGCTGTACAGCACGGTGTCGCCGACCTTCACGTCGAGCGCGGTGTGGGCGCCCTTGTCGTCGCTCCAGCGGCCGGGGCCGACGGCGAGCACTTCGCCCTGCTGGGGCTTTTCCTTGGCGGTGTCGGGGATCACGAGACCCGAGGCAGTGGTCTGCTCGGCCTCGTTGGGCTTCACGACGATGCGGTCATCGAGGGGCTTCAGGTTCATGGGTGCAGGCCTCCGTTGGCAAGAGCACTCGTACTGGGACAGGACCGACCGAGTTAGCACTCGACCGGGGTGAGTGCCAGGTTACGCGCCGCGAGGGGGCATTAGCAACCGGAAGCCGAGAGTGCTAAGGCCGCCGGGAGTGGGAGACTGTGACGATGAACCGGCAGGCGACCCGCATCGTGGTGGCCCTCGGCGGCATCGCCGCCGTCGTTGCGGTCGCGCTGCTGGCGTGGTGGCCCTCGTCGAGCACATCGGGTTCCTCCGCCCACGCACCCACCACGGTCGCCGTCTCGCCCGACTCGGTGCAGGAGTTGGCGTCGCCACCGGCGGCCAGTACGGCCGACGGCGAACTGGTGGCCGTGGGCATGCAGTCGGGCACCCGCTACGCCTTTCGTCTCCGCGTCGACGCCACCGGCATCACCAAGTGCACCGAGCCCACGCCGTGGCCGGATCACGCCGACTGCCTCAACAACGGTTCGAGCGAACTGCCGGTGCTGGCGCTCTACGGCCCATCCCAACGC
>Ga0075026_100000365_pt1 | contig 17812 bp, 18 predicted proteins | sample Str012_2_FD_71392 | JGI IMG/M metagenome (GOLD analysis project Ga0075026, IMG submission 71392) | Freshwater sediment microbial communities in response to fracking from Pennsylvania, USA - Straight Creek_MetaG_SC_2012 | ecosystem: Environmental > Aquatic > Freshwater > Creek > Sediment... | reverse complement strand
AGGTCGAGAACCTGGAAGTTGCTCGGTCTCGGGGCGATTGCCGCGATCGCCGCCGGTACCGCGATCGCCGTCGAACGGCGGCGACGCCACTGGCAGCACTACGACACCGACGAGATCCGCGGTCGCCTCCACGAACGATTCGCCGCGCTCGATGCGCCACCGGAGTGAGTACGGGTGAGCCCGGGTCGAGGGCTCCGTTATCCTCACCGTGCAGATTCGGCACCCGGTTGGGAGGCGGCACATGGCTGAGGTCGTGATCATCGGAGGCGGCCTGACGGGGCAGGCCGCGGCGATGTTGCTCGCGGCCGACGGGCATCGCGTCAACGTGCTCGAACGCGACCCTGCACCACCCGCGGCCTGCGCCGCCGATGCGTGGGATTCCTGGGAACGCCGCGGCGTGAACCAGTTCCGCATGTTGCACTACTTCCTCCCCCGCTATCGCGAGGCTCTCGAGGCGGAGTTGCCCGCGGTGGCGCCCGAGCTCGACGCCGACGGTGCGCTCCGGATCAACCCCTTCGACGGGATGCCGGTGGAGATGAGCGGTGGCGTGCGCAGCGACGACGCGCGTTTCACGGTGCTGACCGGTCGTCGCCCCGTGGTCGAAGCCGCGGTCGGGCGGGTGACGGCGCGCACGCCGGGCGTCGAGGTGCGCCGTGGCGTCGCGGTGAAGGGTCTGCTCACCGGCGACGATCAGGCAAACGGTGTCCCGCACGTCGTGGGTGTGGTCACCGAGGACGGCGATGAGCTGCGGGCCGACCTCGTGGTCGACGCGGGCGGGCGGCGCTCGGCGCTCCCGAGTCTGCTTGCCGGTGTCGGTGCCTGCTCGCCCGTTGAGGAGGTCGACGACTGTGGCTTCGTCTACTACGGGCGCCACTTCCGTTCTGCGGATGGTTCGGTGCCGCCCGCGTTCGGGCCTCCGCTCATGCCCTACGACTCGGTCTCGATACTCACGCTGCCCGCCGACAACGGCACCTGGGGCGTGGGCCTGGTCACCCGCGCGGGCGACGCCCCGTTGCGACCGGCGCGCGACCCCGAAGTGTGGACGCGCGTGATCGCGAGCTACCCGCTCGTCGCGCACTGGATTGACGCCGAGCCGATCACCGGTGTCGACGTGATGGCGAAGATCGAGGACCGCCACCGCACGTTCGTGATCGACGGCGTGCCGGTGGCCACCGGCGTTGCGTCGCTCGGCGACTCGTGGGCGTGCACCAACCCGTCGGTCGGCCGGGGCGCATCGATCGGCATGCTCCACGCGTGTGAGTTGCGCGACACGTTACGGCGAGTCGCGCCCAGCGAAGCGCGCGAGTTCGCGACCGCGTGGCACGATGCGACCACTGCGACGGTCGAGCCCTACTTCCGTGACACCTTGGCCTTCGACCGTCACCGCCTCGCGGAGATCGACGCCCAGATTGCCGGGGTGCCGTACGAGACCGATGATCCGGCGTGGCTGCTCGGCCAGGCTCTGGCCAACGCGACCGCCAAGGATCCCGAGCTGTTGCGCGGCTATCTGGAGATCGTGTCGCTGCTGGCCCGCGGCGTCGACGTGCTCTCGCGCCCGGGGGTGGCGGAACGAGCTCTGCAGCTCGGAGCCGAGGGCGAGCCGTTGCCCGGCCCGACGCGCGCCGAACTCCTCGCGCTCGTGGGCGGCTGACGATGAAGGTCGATGTGAACGGCGCCGGGTTCGAGGTCGACGTCGCGGGCGACGGTCCGACCGTCGTGTTGCTCCACGGCTGGCCCGACTCTCACCGACTCTGGCGGGCACAACTCCCCGCCCTGCACGCGGCGGGTTTCCGCACCGTCGCACCGGACCAGCGCGGCATGGGCGCATCCTTCGCACCCGAAGGCGTCGAGAACTACGCACTCCCGACCCTCGTGGGCGACGTCATCGGCATCATGGACGCACTCGACGTCGAGCGCGCGCACGTCGTGGGCCACGACTGGGGCGCGGCGGTCGCGTGGGGCCTCGCGTCGTTCTTGCCTGACCGCGTCGAACGGCTGGTCGCGTTGTCGGTGGGGCATCCAGCCGCGTTCCGCGGTGCCGGTCTCGAGCAGCGTCAGAAGTCGTGGTACATGTTGCTGTTCCAATTCGTGGGCGTTGCCGAGGAGTGGATCTCGGCCGACGACTTCCGCAACTTCCGCGACTGGGCGAACCACCCCGACGCTGATGCGGTGATCGCCGACCTCCGTCGGCCTGGCGCGCTCACCGCCGGACTCAACTGGTACCGCGCCAACGTCGGGCCCGAAACGCTCCTCGCTCCGCCGCCCGCGCTGCCTCCGGTCGCGGCGTCGACGATGGGCGTGTGGAGCAGCGGCGACCTTGCCCTCACCGAACGTCAGATGCTCGACTCGGCTGCCTTCGTCACCGGTCCGTGGCGCTACGAGCGCATCGACGGCGCGGGCCACTGGATGCAGCTCGAGGCCACCGACACCCTCAACGCGCTGCTCGTGGACTTCCTCACGTAAGCGCGCTCCGACGATATCGCCACGGTCCGAGTTTATGACCGCCGTCCCGGCCGCGGCGAGCGCGAAGGACTCGACGGGATCGCGCGTCTTGCTGCGATCGCGAAATCGACGGACCGGTCAGGTGCGCGGTCCCGCGGAACCTGTCCACAGGCTGGAGCGCCTGATGTGGATCATCATCCCGCCGCGCACGCGGCTGCGGCTCGTCTTCGCGTGGCGTTACGCGCGAGGGGCAAGGCAAGCTTTGTCTGATGGATCAGCGTCTCGTAACGAATCGGGCGAACTGGGATGAGCGAACCGGGGTTCATCTCGCGTCGCAGTTCTATGACGTGCAGGGTTGGTTGCACCGCGCTCCTGGTCCGAGACCCGAGGAGGTCGATGCCATCGGTGACATGTCTGGGTTGCGCCTCGTGCACCTGCAATGCCACATAGGTCTCGACACGCTGCAGTTGGCCCGCGCGGGTGCACGCGTCACCGGCCTCGACTTCTCACCCGCGGCGATCCGCGCCGCACAAGACCTGGCGGACCGCGCCGGACTTGCCGGCCAAGCGCGGTTCGTGTGCGCAGAGGTCTATGACGCCGTCAACGTATTGGGACCCCAGACGTTCGACATCGTCTATGTCAGCTTCGGTGCTCTGTGCTGGCTCCCGAGCGTCGACCGTTGGGCGGAGCAGGTCTACGCCCTCCTGGCGCCGGGCGGTCGGCTCTACCTCCACGACCAACACCCCGTCGAGTGGGCGCTCGCCGACACCGAAGCCGTGTTCAGGCATCCGTACTTCGAAGAATCTGATCCCTACGTCGATGATGCGGGTGAGACTTACACCGACGGCGACGGCCCGCTGGTCAACCGACGCAACTACCAGTGGAATCACGGCCTCGGTGAGACCGTCACCGCGCTCATCCGCCATGGTCTGCACCTCGATTCGCTCGTCGAGCACGACTGGACCGAGGGAAATCGGTTCCCGTTCCTCGTCGTCACGGACGAGCACCACTGGACAACCCCGCCGGGGATGCCCCGACTCCCCCTTTCCTTCACTGTGCTCGCTCATCGACCACCGGATCGCTGACGCCGATCGGGATGCCGAGCCAAGCAACGGAGCCGGACTCATCACAAGCGAACGCCGTCTGCATCCGAGCTCCACGCACTGGGCGACGCAACGAAACGTTCGCCGAACCGGGTCAACTCCATGCAAACTTCTAGGGTGCAGCCATGATCTCGACAATGGAGCGAATCGGACTCACCACACATCAGTGGCTGTACGAGAAGTCCGACGGGCGGATCGGCGCGAGCATTGGCGGAAGACCAATGCTTCTGCTTCGCCACGTTGGACGCAAGACCGGCGAACCGCGCACCTCGGCTCTGCTCTACGTGCGCGACGGCGACAACTACGCGGTGATCGCCTCCAAGGGCGGTGACCCGAAGCACCCGGGTTGGTTCCACAACCTCACCGCGAATCCCGACGTCGAGATTCAGGTCGGCCGGAAGCGGATCCCGGTGCGGGCGCGCGTCGCCGAAGGGGACGAGCGGGCGCGCATCTGGGCGAGAGCCAATGAGGTCAACAAGGGCGGCTACGACGGGTACCAGACGCGTACCGACCGGAAGATACCGGTGGTCGTGCTCGAAGCGCGCTGACCGAAGAAGAGAAGGACTTGATCGGGCAAGGTTCTTCGTGATGAGTGACGAATCGAACGACCCAATCCTCGCGAGGAGCCAGAAGGTGCTCGTCGGCGCAGCCCCCGAGAAGGTCGCGGTCGTGCTCGTTGAGTACGACCCGACCTGGCCGCGGCGGTTCGAGTTCGAGCGGCAGCGCATCGAGGCGGCCCTCGGTGGACGCGCGCTGTCGGTTGAGCACATCGGCTCGACCTCGGTCGTCGGTCTGGTCGCGAAGCCGATCATCGACATCTGCGTCGTGGTCGAAGATTCCGCCGACGAGGCTTCATACATTCCCGATCTGGAAGCCGCGGGTTACGAGCTGCGGGTCCGCGAGCCTGATTGGCACGAGCACCGGATGCTGCGCACCGCGGCCCACGATGTTCATGTCCACGTCTTCACACGCGGATCATCGGAAATCGACCGGCATCTCGTCTTTCGAGACCGGTTGCGCGCCAATGCTGCTGATCGCGAGTTGTACGCGTCGACGAAATGGGCACTGGCTCAGCAGGACTGGCTGACGATGCAGCACTACGCGGACGCGAAGACCGATGTCGTGGAAGCGATACTGACGAGCGCATCGATCTCGTCACTGAACCAGTTCGCAACGTCGAGGAGCCACCACGTGAACAAGAATTTCAGTCAGGCAATCGCCCTGCGTTGCGACGACCCGCTGCCGATCATCGAGTTGCTCGAGCAGTGGGACGTCGACCAGGCCTCGACCGACATCATGGGCTACATGGGAACTCGCCTACTGGCCGACCGTGAGAATCCCGGCCAATACCTGATCGTCGCCGATTTTGGTGTGGTCGATCCCGACGTGTCCGCGGTCGACGAAGCGAACCGGAACAACGAGCGGCCCGAAACCCAAGCGTGGGCCGCCCGCCTGCTCGAACTCATCGACGGCGACCCGCAGTACCGCCACTACGACGAGCTCTACCGCACAGATTTCTGAGGCACGGCCGCACGGCTCACGCCGGTTGGCCGAGGCGAACGGGAAGTTCATCGAGTCCGCGGAGAACGAGCCCGTCGCCGTGCGTCCAGCGCAAGTCGCGGCGGTCGACGGCGAGCGCGAGGTCCGGGAAGCGTCGGATCAGCGCGCGGAAGGCGATTCGTGCCTCGAGTCGCGCCAGCGGCGCCCCGAGGCAGAAGTGGACGCCGTGCCCGAACCCGAGGTGTGGACGCGGCTCTCGGCTGATGTCGAGCGCGGCGGGATTGTCGTGGAACTCCGGATCATGGTTGGCCGCGCCGAGGCAGATGAGCACCTGTTGGTGGGCAGGGATCTTCACGCCGTCCAGGTTGATGGCTTCGGTCGTGACGCGGAAGGTGGCATGGGGCACCGGCGCCGAGAACCGGATGAGCTCCTCGATCGCGCCCGGTATCCGATCGGGGTCCTCGCGTAGGAGGCGCAACTGGTCGGGGTGCTCGAGGAGGTCGACGACTCCGTTGCCGATCAGGCTGGTGGTCGTGTCGTGGCCGGCGACGATCAGCTGGAACAAGCTCGAGAGCAGCTCCTGCTCCGTCAACGAGTCGTCGTCGTCGCTCGCTGTCACCAGTACACCGACGAGATCGTCGTGGGGGTGCTCGCGATGGGTCGCGACGAGGTGCTCCAGTGACGCGACGATCATGTCGGACGCGGCCACTGCTTCCGGCGACGGTGCACCGCTTCGCGGCTGGAACAGCGTGCGGAACGAGTGGCGCAGACGAGCGCGATCTTCATCGGGCACACCGAGGAGTTCGCAGATCACCCGGAACGGCAACGGGTAAGCGAAACCCTCGACGAGATCGATGATCGAGTCCGGTCCTGCAGTTTGCAGCTCGTCGAGCAACTCGTCGGCGATGCGCTCGACGGATGGTTCGAGTGCGGCGATCCGAGTGGGTGCGAACGCTCGCGACACGAGGCGACGCAGCCGGGTGTGGTCAGGCGGGTCGAGGTTCATCATGTGTCGCGCCAGCGCGGGGCCGGGAAGCCCGGGGTCCACGACGTCGGGATCTTCGTCCAGCGCGGCGACCATGTCCTTCGAAAGTCGAGTGTCCTTGAGGGCCTGGTGGGCCGCTTCGTGACCGAGGACGAGCCACGCGTCGTGACCGTCGGCCAACCGAACCTGCTGCACCGGGCACTCGGCTCGCATCGCCTCGAACAGGGGATACGGATCGTTCCGGGTGGCCGCGTCCCAGGCTCCCCAGGTGGTGATCGGCTCAGACATCGTGGTGCTCCCGATCGTTTGGCGCAGTGCGGGCGTCGGCGCGATGCTGCACGACGACCTGGTGAACCGAACGCGGCGCGGTCAACATGATTGGGGCAGCGAGAAGTTTCAGTCTGATTGCAGAGGAGCGCAGGATGGCAGAGTTTCCCACGATTACCCATGTCGCACTGACCGTCAGCGATCTGAATCGAAGCGTCCCGTGGTATCAGGCGCTCTTCGGGAGCGATCCTGTCATCGACGAAGACACAGGCCCGTTCCGCCACGTCGTGTGGATGCTCGGCGGCCACACACTCGTCGGACTGCACCAGTTCACGAGTCCGTCCAGCACCGAGGCGTTCACGGAGTTACGACCGGGGCTCGACCATCTCGCCTTCGCGTGCGCGAACCGCAGCGAGCTCGAGCAGTGGCAAGCCAAACTCGGCGAGTTGGGAGTCAAGCACGGCGGCATCGTGGATGCGTCCTACGGCTCGGGTCTTTCATTCCGCGACCCCGACAACATCGCGCTGGAGTTCTTCGCGCCCCCGGGCTGAGCCGAAGGTGAGGAGGGGTCATGGGCGCGGCTGAGATTTCCACGTCGTACTCGAAGAACCAGTTTGCGACCGATGACCGGGCAGTATGAGCCGGATGGCTGATGGAACCGCGATTGGTGTGCTGCTGCCGTTGACACCCGGGCAGATCACTTCAGGTGATTTTCTTCGCGAGTGGGTTGCGGTCGTCGAGCAGTGCGAGGTCGAGTCGGTGTGGGGCGTGGAGCACGTCGTCCTCGCGGACGAGTACGACCCGAATTACCCGTACTCCGAGAGTGGGCAGATCCCGGGGGGTTCTGGATCAGCGGTCGGTGCGCGGCCGATGCCCGATCCACTCGACACTCTCGCGTTCGTCGCCGCGGTGTCACTGAATGTGAAACTCGGGACTTCCGTGGTGATTGCACCGCTGCACAGTCCGGCGGTGCTGGCGAAGCGGGTCTCTACGATCGACAATCTCTCCGGTGGTCGCGTGGTCCTTGGTCTTGGGATCGGATGGCAACGTGAGGAGTACGAGGCGGTCGGTGTGCCATTTCGCCAACGTGGCGCCCGTCTGGAGGAGTGCATCGGTGCGATGCGCGCGTTGTGGACACAAGCGCCGGCGACCTTTCAGGGCGAGCACGTCTCGTTCGATCGCGTGTACTCGTCCCCGCAGCCCGCACGAGGAACGGTGCCGATTGTGCTGGGTGGCAACAGCGCGCCTGCCGTGGAGCGCGCGGGGCGTCTCGGCGATGGTTGGTATCCGTACACAATCGGTCCGGACGAATTCGCGGCCTCAGCGGCGCGGCTGCGCGAAGTGGCGGTTGACGCCGGGCGTGAACCCGACGCGGTGGAGATCACGGTGTGGCCGGGAAGCCACGACCCCACCTCGGAATTCAACGTCGACTACGTGCGCCAGTTCGTCGACGCGGGTGCTCGCCGTCTCTTGATCACGCCGTACGTCACGCGCGGCGGGGGGTTGGAGTCCCTGCGGGAACAGATCCTCAGATACCGCGAACAGGTCCTCGACAAGCTCTAACGGTCAGCCGGTGAACCTTGCTGCCGCGACTACGGGAGTGGGCGCCGGTGCGGGAACCACCGGCGTGGTCGGTGTCACCAGATAGTTGTTCGTGACCGTGATATCCGCGGCACCAGCTTCGTCGTACGGGATGGTCACCGCGCCGGTGGTGCTGTCGCAGACTGCCGGAGCAGTCTCTTCGGTGCAGCTGATCGTGTGGCTCGTGGCGCCCGCCGTGTCGATCTCCCCGACCGTGCAGGTGACGTCGTCCGAGGTGCCGCCGACCCGTGTCGGGGGCGTGAACACCGCATTGGCGTCGCTCGGGCTGAACGTCCCGAGCTGCGCGTCCCACGAGATCGTCTGCGTCTCCCCGAAGACCGTCGCGTCGTCGTGTACGCAGTCGACCCTCACCTGGAACGCTTGATCACCGGGCGGGGTGCCGACGATGTCCTTGTGGACGGTGATCGTGAGCAACGGCATCTCACAGCCGTCGCCAGTCCAGAAATTGTTCGGGTCCGTCTGCACCGAGTTCTTGAACGACCACTGGATCTCGCAGACGCCCACGAGGGTGCCGAGATACACGCCGGGGTCGTCAGGGAAGCTCATTCTCACGGTGCAACCGTCCACCAAGACCCCAGAGAACGGCGGCCTGACCGGTGGGGTCCAGACCCCCGAGACAGCGTTGCCGTTCGTGGTGATGCTGACCGTGTGGGCGCCCGAATTGCCGAAACCCCAGCTCCCGTCGAAGTTGGCGCTCGTGCCGTCGACGTGACAGATGGAGACCGCGGTGGTGTCGCTGACGGCGACGGCCGACGCGGCGACTGACATCGCTGCCGCGACGATTGCGAGCACCAACATCAAACGAACGATGCGCTTCATGTCCACCTCTTGCTCGAGCCCGCGGGAACAAGCACCCTGCTTCGGATATCTTGTCAACCTTCAACGGTAGCCGCGCGTTCGTCACGGCCCTGGGGTCCCGCCCGCACCACGTTCCAACGCAAGGCTTGGTCTGGGATTTGCACCCATGGGCGCGCTCAGCCCGGAGAATTCTCGGCGGGGTCGAGGAGCAGGAGCGCCGCCTCCGCCCGCTGCCGCACACTTCCGTACCCGCGCGCCACGGCCGCGTCGCGCGAGCGCCGGAGCAGTTCCTGTGCTCTCGTGTCGTCGCCGGGTGCGGCGCGTTCGGTGAGCATTCGGCCCCAGAGCAGGTTGGTCTGGGCGCGGAAGAACTCGGCGCCGACGTCATCGCACATGGCGGAGGATTGCGCGAAGTAGGCGTCGGCTTCGTCGTGGCGTCCGAGGACCCTTCGGGCAGGTGACGGTCGTCCGGATTGCCTGGTCTACTTGCATGCCAGGCGCGGTCGAGCATGGGGGTGGTGTGGCGGAGGTGCCGTCAGGGACGTTCACGTTCCTGTTCACCGATCTCGAGGGGGGACGCCACCGGGGGCACGTGGTGAAGAGCACGGGTGACGGATTCCACGCCGTGTTCGGCAACGCGCACGACGCGATCGGCGCCGCGATGGCGGCGCAGCTCGCGCGGGGCCACGTGGATGTCGACGGTTTCGCTTCGGTGTTCGGTCTCGGAGGAGACTGGGATCGTGACTGACGTACCGCCCCGGTTGGGGCCGATCCGCCGCCGACGGCGCGCCAGATCGAAGCCTCTCGCGCACCGACCCGGTTGTTGGTGGTTCCGACTCCGCCTTTGGTCTGGCAGTTGGGTCGGTGACGCGATGTCCGGCGCTAAGTTGGCGAGACGATCGATGGGTTGGACTGACTCATGAGGTCGACGACTGCGAGGGGGACGCCGATGGGCACCGATGTCGTCGGAACCGGATTGCCGTGGGTGGAGGCGGTCGCCGAGTCGTTTGAGCCGCTCGACTTCGTGACCTTCCACCAGTCGGAGCTGCCGGCGCTCTCGGCGCGTCACGCGCACCTTGTTGTCGCTGATCTTCGTGGTGTGGCGCCGCTTGCGTTCTGCGGCGAGGACGGCGCCGCCTTCACGTGGGTCGTGTCAGAGGACGGCGTGCGCGTGGTGGAGGGCGACGCCGAGGCGGCGACCGTGGTGGAGCTGTCGGCACGTACGTTCTCGGAGTTCGTTGCCGAGTTGTTGACTGCATCGGGTGCGGTGCGTACTGGCCGGGCCCGCGTCACCCGTGGTGCGCTGGACGGCTGGCAGCGGTGGGAGCCGGCCATCCAGTCGCTGTGCTCGGGCCGCGAGATCTACAACGCCGCGGTGCGCGAGACGTTGGTGGATCGCGCCGGAAACCCACTCGACCTACACCATGCGTTCGCGGTTGATGACAACGTCGACCAGATGCGCCACTTTCTCGAGCGTGCCGGATATCTGCACCTCAAGGCTGTGTTCAGTGGGGCAGAAGTGGATCGCTTCTCCTCCGAAGTGGAACGCGCGCGTTCCATCACCGTGCCTGGTGATCCGTTTTCGTGGTGGTCGGTCAACGCTGACGGCGACGAGGTCGTGACTCGTATCAACTACGTCGGCAGGCACTCTCGGGTGCTCCAGGAGCTCTCGCACGACCCGCGGCTGTTGCGCTTGGCTCGATTGGCAGGCCCGGACATGCGTGTCTGCGACGACCGACTCGACGGACCGATGGTGTTCATCAAGCATTCCAACATCGTGAAAGGCAATGGTGATCTCACCTGGCACGTCGACGACGGCATCGGTGGACACCCGGTGATGTGTCCCCTCATCCAGACGGGCATCCAGCTCGATCACGCCAACCCTGCGAACGGCCAGCTCCTCGTGCTCGCCGGCTCGCATCGCTATACCAAGCACTGGATCGCCTGGGGCGAGGAGCGTGATCTGCCGGCGGTGGCGCTCGAGACCGAGCCTGGCGACCTCACCGTGCACTACGGCGACACGATGCACACCACACCAGCCCCCACCGCCGATGGTGCCGGTCGCCGAGCCCTCTACTACAAGTTCGCGGAGCCCAAGACCTTCGACTGGATCCCCGCTGGCTGCCATTACAACGACGCGCTGTTCCGCGCCGACGGCGAAGGCCGCGTCGCAAACCGCGCGACCACCTGGGAGACCAACGAGTACTGAAACGCCGACGGACTCGCTGAGGCGAAGCGAGCCATCCCACCCATCGCTGCCCGCCAAGCGTGCAGGCGCCGTTCCTCGCCCAAGGCTGCACGCTTGTTCTTCTGTGCAGGCTCCGCGTACAGATCCACGCACAGAACGTTCGCCGGAACCGCTGTCCGGCCGCCCAGATCGGCATCACCTACGCGCTCGTGTTTCTGGCCTCTCAGTAGTTCAAGGTGAGCGGTCGAGAACTCCGGCGAGCCAAGGGACCGCCTTGCAGGCGGCGGCAACCGCGTCTGCTTCGGACTGGAATTTGCGTCCCGAGTAGTAGGCGATGGGTGTCCAGGCACCCATGTCTTCGGGGTCGCGGCGGAACTCTTCGAATCCGAACGTGCCATCGGGCCTTGAGAAAGTGTCGACGCATCGGTCTGCCGCGGGCGTCGTGGGACTCGCGAGCACCTTCCACGTTGGATCGAGGCGAGCCGACATGGAAGCGCAGCGTATGACTGATCAGCGTGCCCTCGTCGAGAAATTTCGCGAACGGCAGGGGCGTGAGCGAAGGCAGCGCACCAGATCTACTCGGTCTTCGGTCAGCCTCGTGACGAAGACGAACATCATCAGTAGCTTGCCCGAGTTCGGTTGACGGTGGTTGGCCTTCAGTTCCTCTGTTGCTCGGAGGAGATGCGCGCATCGAGAATGTTGCCCATGATCTGGGCAGACTCGCGGTCCCACTCCGACCGGCCGTCGACGTAGTTGTCGGTGACCGTCACGCTCGAGTGACCGAGGCGGTCGCGCACTGAGGGCAGCGGCACGCCTGCACCGACGAGCATCGTGCCGTGGAAGTGACGCAGATCGTGCAGCCGCACATGCGTGCCGTCGTCGACTGCCTTGTCGATCTGGATCCAGTCGTAGCTAAAGCGGTCCGGTGGTCGCGGTTGCGTCCCTTCGACGTTTCCCGGAACAGATACGCGTCGACCGGATACGCTACCCCGCACGCGAGCGCGTCTTGAACATGACGGCTGCGCATGCTGCGAACCGTCTGCGCGGTCGAGGCGTCGATCGCGACGGTTCGCTCGGCGTGGGTCTTGGTGTCCTTCGTCGTCACCCGACCACTGCGTCGAATGCCCGTGCCGGTCTCGTCGTCGCTCACGACCGCGCCGCGGATGTGCACGAGTCCGCCGGCCAGGTCGATGTCGGTCCAGCGCAACGCTGCGAGCTCACCACGACGAGCGCCCGTCGCGACGGCCATGCGAGCGAACACCCCGAGGTCGGGATCACGCGCGTCGGCCGCGTCGATTCTCACCGCAACCTGCTCGGGTTCAGGCGAGCGCGGCGTCCACTTCGGTGCCCGAGGAACGCGCGCGCGGCAACGGGTGACGACGGCAGATACCCCCAACGCACCGCGGCGGTGAACATCGCGGACAGGACGGTGCGGCAGCCTCTGATCGAGCGCACACCGAGCGGCTGCGGACCGTCTCGCAGCTTCCCGAACCACCGCTCGACGTCAGCCGTCGTGACCGACGAGATCCGCTTGCCACCGAACTGCGGGAGCACGCGTGCGTCGAGCCAATGCTTGTACCCGATCCGAGTCGACGGCGACGACTCCTGCGCCTGCGCCTCCCACCACTGCTCAGCGAGCTGGCCCACGGTGAGCGTGCGCGACGGTCCGGTGCGACCCTGCTGCACATCGACGACGAGCTGCGCGTGTACCTGGTTCGCTTCGCGACGAGAAACCCCACGCAGGGTGCGGCGTACGTACTCGCTGTTCCCGCGCGCATCTCGGCCGGCGTAGACGACCAGCTGGTAGGTGTTGGGGCCGTCCTTGGCCCGACGGGCGCGGATCACGGCGCTGCCCTCCCGCCCGAGCCGCGTTCCATACCGAGGCTTGGCGGGAGGGTCAACACCCGGTGGCGGAGGGACTGGGATTTGAACCCAGGGTGACTTGCGCCACAATGGTTTTCGAGACCATCCGATTCGGCCGCTCTCGCATCCCTCCGAGCCGGGTCATTGTAGGCGGCGGGCGGCGAAGAATTCCGTGAGCAATGTCGCCGATTCCGCTGCGCGCACGCCGTCGCGCACGTCGATGCCGTGGTGGAGCCGGGGATCACTGCCGAAGTGATAGAGGCTGCCGAGCGCCCCCGCTTTCGGATCGGCGGCGCCGAACACGACCAGCGGAATGCGCGCCGCCAACGCTGCGCCCGCGCACATGGGGCACGGTTCGAGGGTCACGATCAGCGCGCAGTCGTCGAGGCGCCAGCCGTCGCGCGTGCGCGCCGCGTCGGTGATCGCAAGTAGCTCCGCGTGCGCGGTGGGATCGCCCGCGAGCTCGCGCTCGTTGTGACGGCGCGCGAGTACCGCGCCGTCGGTCGTCCGCACCACCACCGCACCGACCGGCACGTCGTCGTGCGCGAGCGCGGCGCGCGCCTCGTCGAGCGCGACCCCCATCAGTTCGTCGACGTCGAGATCGTTCACTCTTCCTCCCCGGTCGACTTCGCTGCGCCGTCCCGCTCTCCGAGCACGGCTCCGCTACGTCTCTTCGACGAACCCCGTCGCCAGATCGGGTGACGCGAGCACGTGCTTCAACACCTTGCCGCTCGCGTTGTGGGGAAGCGTGTCGCGGAACTCGACCCGGCTCGGAATCTTGAACCCGGCCAACGTTGCCCCAACCCACTGCTGCACCTCGAGTTCGGTGAGCGCACCCGCCGTGTGCGGCACCACCACCGCCACGACTTCCTGGCCGAGCTTGGGATGGTCGACGCCGATGACCGCGACCTCGGCGATGGCCGGATGCTCGAACAGCCGGTTCTCGATCTCGATCGGCGAGATGTTCTCGCCCCCGCGGATGATGAGATCCTGCCGTCGACCTTCGAGGTGCACGTAGCCGTCGCGGATCACGCCGAAGTCGCCGGTGCGGTACCAGCGATCGTCGTCGAGCGCGCGCGCCGTCGCCTCCGGATTGCGCCAGTAACCGATGAAGCACGACGCGCCGCGCACGCACACTTCGCCGACCTCGCCTTCGGGCAACACCTTGTCGGTCTCGGGATCGCGCACCTGCACACGGAACGTTGCCGACGGCATGCCGATGCTGTCGGCGTGCTCCAACGTCGGACCCGGCCGCAATGTCGTGCCGAGCCCAGTGGTCTCGGTGCTCCCGTACCCGAGCGCAGTGCCGGCGCGCGCGGTGGGGATCCGTTCGGCGAGGGTGCGCAGCAACTCGGGCGGCCACACCGCGCTCCCGCCGCCCACGTTGCGCACAGTGGAGGTGTCGTACCGGTCGAGGTCGGGGAAGTCGAGGATGCGCCACAGCTGCGTCGGCACCATCGCCCAGGTGGTTGCACCATGGCGTTCGCTCAACTGCAGGTGCGTCTGTTCGTCCCAGCGACCGGGAGGCGGGTACACGATCGTGAGCCCGGTGAGCGTCGACGCCACGAGCTGGCAGTTGAGCCCGGCGATGTGGAACATCGGCGCGGCCGAGATGATGACCGGATGCGCGGCGGGTGGAGTCGCCGGCACGCCGCGCTGCGCCTCGGTCATCGCGCTCACCGCGCCGTTGAGCATTGACGCTTGCAGGAAGTGGATGTTGCTGCGGTGCGACAGCATCACGCCCTTGGGGCGCCCGGTCGTTCCGCTGGTGAAGAGGATGACGAACGGGTCGTCCTCGTCGATGGCTACGTCGGGGAACGGAGCGTCGGGCGCGTGCGCCTCCAGTTCGGCGAAGTCGTGCTCGAAGTCGACGACCGGCATCCCGCTGGGGAGCGCCATGCCGTCGAGCCGGTCGAGGCGGCGGCGATCGCCGAACAGCACCTTCGGATCGGTGTGCTCGATCGCCCACGCGATCTCGTCGCCCGTCCACCAACCGTTCAGCCCGACGGTGATCGCGCCGAGCGCGGTTGTTGCCCAGAACAGCAACGCGTACTCGATGGTGTTCGGCGCGACGATCGCGACGCGGTCGCCGTGCCCGATCCCGTAGCGGTCGCGCAGCGCGGCCGCGACCGACGCGATGGGCTGCGCGATCGACGCGAAGGTGTACTCGCGATCGGGAAAGATCACGTACGGCCGGTCACCCAGCCGCGCGACCGCGCCGTGGAGCAACTCGATGAGCGACTTCGGGCGGTTCGCGAACACCAACATCGGCGCGCCGAACACCGGTTCCTCCCGCAACTCGAACGGTGCGTCCGCGCCGGTGAGCGCAGTGAGCACCGATTGCGGAACGGACTCCGGCGGCCAGACCAGTGTGGTCATGCCGTCACGCGGGACGGCGTTGCGAGAGCTCCACCCCGTTGTCGCGCATCACCAGCTTCGAGTCTTCGGGGGTGAACCCGAAGTTCTCGAGGTCCTTGATGTACGCGCTCGGTTCCGCGAGACCTTCGGCGTGGGGGTAATCGGACCCCATGAGCATGTGGTCGGCGCCGATGAGGTCGCGTAGCGCGGCGAGCTCGTCCTCGTAGTACGGCGAGACCCACACGTGACGCCGGAACGTGTCGCGCGGATCCTCGGCATAGGCGCGGGGCGTCTGCGAGTACGACTTCTTCAGCTTGTCGAAGAGGTGGAACACCCAGTCGGAGCCGGTTTCGATCGACGCCATGCGCAGGTTCGGGAAGCGTTGGAAGAGCCCGTGCGCGAGCAAGTTCGCAAACCAATCCTGCACCGCGCTCCACGACACGATGGAGCGGAACGGGTTCTGCCGGAACGCCTCCATCTCCGCCGACTCGCCCCAGTCGGTGAGGTAGGTGGTGTAGTACGCGTTGCCGCCGTGTGCGGTGAGCACTGCGCCTGATTCCGCGAGGAGGCCCCACACCGGATCGAACACCGGGTCGGCGGGCGACACGGGCCCGGAGCGGGTGATCACCGGGCCGGGCACGAGCACGAAGAAGCGGGCGTCGTGATCGAGACCCCATTGCACCGACTTCAGCGCCTCGTCGGGATCGGCGAACGTGAGCAGCGGTGCACCGAAGATGCGTTCCTGGTACGCGAAGCCCCAGTCTTCCTCGAGCCAGCGGTTGAAAGCGCGGAACGCGGCGAGCAGCGCGGGTGGATCGTGGAGGAGCGCCTGCTCCATACCGACACCGAGCGTGGGGAGGAAGATCGCGCCACGCATGCCCTGGTCGTCCATGAGCCGCAGACGAGCGTCGCGGTCGCGGTACTCGGGGTGGTCGCTCATCGCGTCGAGCTCGCCGAACAGCTCCGGCACACCTTTGCCCGCGGGGTTGCGACCACGGAAGTACTCGTCGAGCGCGCCGGGCTTCGAGATCGGATCGAAGGTGGGGTTCGGGATGAACCGGTTCACCTTGCCGCCCACGAGGAGCCGCAGGCGACCGTCGATCTCACCCCACTGCATGGTGCGCTTGGCCATCCCCGGCTCGGCGTACCGGGTGAAGGCGTCGGTCGCCTCGTAGTAGTGGTTGTCGCAGTCGAACACCTCGAAGTCGACGTTGCTGGCCATGGGTCCCCCTTGGACACGACGCGGAACCCTCCGAGTGTAGAGCGCACCTGCGGAGGCCTCCGCGGGCGCGGCATACTGCCGGGCATGGTGAACCATCCCGTCCGTGATGACATCGACCTGCTCGACGGCACCTGGTATTCGCGGGAGCCGCACGACGACTGGGCCTGGATGCGGGAGCACGCGCCCGTCTACTACGACGCCAAGAGCCGCGTGTGGGCGATCACGAAGTACGACGACGTGCTGGCGATCGAGAAGGACGCCAAGGGCTTCTCGAGTTACGGAGGCCCGCGCCCGCACGGCGACCCATTGCCGATGATGATCAGCATGGACAACCCGGAGCACCAGCGCCGTCGTTCACTCGTGTACCACGGGTTCACACCCAAGCGCGTCGCCGAGCACGAGGTGCGCATCCGCGCGATCTGCAACGAGATCGTCGACAAGGTGTGCGAGCGCGGTGAGTGCGATTTCGTGTGGGACGTCGCCGCGCCGCTGCCGTTGTTGTTGATCGCCGACATGCTCGGGTTCGAACCGAGCGCGTACGACGACCTGCTGAAGTGGTCCGACGATCTCATCCGCGCCACGACGGCACACCCCGAGCCCGAGGTGCAGGCCGCGTCGCTGGAGGCGAGCCTCGGATTCCGCGAACTCCAGCTCGGGGTGATCGCCGACCGTCGTTCGAAGCCGCAGCAGTCCGACCTCATCTCGTTGTTGTGCCACTCCGAGGTCAACGGCGAACGCCTCGACGACGAGTCGATCGTGCAGGAGACGTTGCTGATTCTCATCGGTGGTGACGAGACGACGCGACACGTGATCACCGGTGGTCAGCTCGCGCTCTTCGCGCACCCTGATCAGCGCGACATCATGCGCGACGACCCGAGCGCGCGGCAGAGTGGCGTCGAGGAGATGTTGCGGTGGGTGTCGCCGATCAAGAACATGTCGCGCACCGCGGTGAACGACGTGGAGCTGCGCGGCGAGACGCTGCACGCGGGTGATCAGCTGATCCTGATGTACCCGTCGGCCAACTTCGACGCCGACGAGTTCTCCGATCCGTTCACGTTCGACGTGCGGCGCGATCCCAACCATCACATAGCGTTCGGCTTCGGCCCGCACTACTGCCTGGGTCAGGCGCTGGCGCGGCTCGAGCTCAACGTGATGTTCGACGTGCTGTTCCGCCGTCTGCCGGATCTGGAGCCGGCGAACGACGCGCCGCTGCCGTATCGCGCGTCGAACTTCATCGTCGGCCCCGAAGCCATGCCCGTGAGGTTTACCCCCACCGCCACGCTCGGCTGAACGACCAATGAAGAGGACCGTGCACCCGCTGTTGACAGGGGCGCCAGGAGATCGTGCTCGCCTTCGACTCGGGTCAGGCACCCCTGCGGCACACGAGATTGCCCGCTGAGAGCTGCTTCCTTCCGGACCTGACTCGATTCACAGGATCTCGTTGCGCAGGACCCGACCCTCAACGCCTCGTGCGAGTCGTACCT
>Ga0075026_100000364_pt1 | contig 17851 bp, 16 predicted proteins | sample Str012_2_FD_71392 | JGI IMG/M metagenome (GOLD analysis project Ga0075026, IMG submission 71392) | Freshwater sediment microbial communities in response to fracking from Pennsylvania, USA - Straight Creek_MetaG_SC_2012 | ecosystem: Environmental > Aquatic > Freshwater > Creek > Sediment... | reverse complement strand
AAAGAAAGCCCTGGCCATAAATCCCGGACTGCCGGCAGCTCAACAACTGCAAGCCAAGATAACAACATTGGAAAAACTGGACCAGGTGGCCAAAAAAGTGGAAAGCAATCCGAACGACACGCAGGCGAGAGCGGATTTGATCCGAACCGAGAATGCCGCGGCCAAGTTTGATTTGGCAAATCCGGCGGCCATTAATAAGCTCGCCCACGCACAGCTGGTCCTGGGTGATCATGATAACGCCGCGAAAAATAATGCCACGGCCCTGAAGATCGATCCCCAATCGGCCTCGGCAAAACAATTGCAGACAAGAATTTTTCTTTCGAAACCGGTTGCCGGGCCCCACTAACGCGACGACGGCGCGGCTCCCCACAGTGCCCAAGCAAAGGGCGCCACCAAGAGAAGACGGGCCATCGCAACATGGCGACGGCCCTTCCTTTTCGTACGCAACGTCTTCGTACACAACCTCTTCGCACACAACGTCCCTACATTTTGCGCGCGTATTCAAACGTCATGTGCTCGATGTCTTTGCCGTCTTTGCTGAATCCCCACTGCTCAGAGAAGTGGTCCTTGTCTTTGAAGGTGAGAACCATCTGGTGCATGTGACCATCCTTAGGGCTGGCCAGATTGGTGGCGTCCAGGAAGTTGAAGGTGATGGTTTTGCCGTCAGAGGAGATATCGGCCTGCATGCGCGGCTGGTTCATGGCGCTGCAATAGTGGGTCATCACAAGTTTGTCGTTGTTCAGGTGATACATGGTCACCATGCTGTCGTGAGGCAGTTCTTCCATGACAGCCGAGCCGCCGGAAACTAAACGGAGCGTCACTTGAGCGAGCTTGCCGTCTGGTCCTTTGAATTCCCAGGTGCCGGCCAGCGTTTTGAGCGAATCAAATCCGGCGGCGGCGGGTGACGCGCCCAAGACAGGCAAGGAAACTGCGAGCAGAACTGCTACTGCAACGATCGTGCGAACTTTCATGTGTGTTTCTCCTTTGCGGCTTCGCCGCTTAAATGAATTGCGATTCTGAGTTCAACCGTGACTTGATATGACTCGGCAAAGCGTTCAGGCAGCTTTGCTTTCGGAATATCCCTGGAGCCATCCCAGTACCCTTGGCCAGCCGTTGCTGAACATGGTCTTGGCTTGCTGGTACTTGGCAAAACCGCTATGGGTGATTTTGATCCGCGTGCCTGTGGCTGAAGGCGACAGTTCCCAACGGACTACGCTGGCGGGCTGCTCGCCGCCAAAGCTCGCCACCCAGGTGTATTCCAGCACACGATGCGGCTCAATCCTGGTGTATTCGCCGTGGACCTCAAAGGGTTCGCCGGTCATGCCCTTGCCCCGGCTGCTCCATTTGCCGCCGACGCGCAGATCAATCTCCCATTGGTCGGCGCGGTAGGTTTGGCCGTCGCCCCACCATTGCGCGGCTTGCACGGGATCGGTCAGCGCGGAGAATACGGTTTCCGGTTTGGCCGCGATCTCAATGTCCCCGATGATCGCGTCGTCTGTGGTGTTGATTGTGACCATGTGCTTTGTGTCTCCATTCAAGAGTTCAACGTAAATTTTTCAACTTGAGACCATGCGCAGATATTGCCGCAGGTCGCGCATCACTTCCTGCCATCCCGCAACATAGCCTTTGCGTGTTTGCTCGTTGGCGCCGAAGCCGCTGTGCGTGAGCTTGACGCGCGTACCAAGATCCGTTGGCTGCAATTCCCAGCGCACCAGGCTGGCGGGCTCGTGACCATGATCGGTGATCCATGTGTAGGCAAGAACTTTGGGCTCTTGGATCTCCACGTATTCGCCGTGGACGGCCGAGACTTTGCCCTGGCATTCGCCCCATCCACGCCACTGGCCGCCGTGACGCAGATCGACTTCCCATTGGTCCGCGCCGTCCCACCATTCGGAAAGCTGTTCGGGATCGGTGAGCGCGGCGAAAACGGTTTCCGGCTGCGATGCCAGTTCCAATTCGACGATGACTGCGTCTTCCGTGGTTCGTGGGGTAGTTTGTGGAGTGGGCATTTTGCCTACTTTCGCTGCGCAGACTTGTCCGCGCTCCTTGAGATGAATTCACCCAAATTCCGGAGGACCTTTGGCCAGCCGCCGCCGAAGTCCTTGACAGCTTCTGGATAACCACGCAGACCGCTGTGGGTGACAGTTAGCAGAGTGCCTTTCACGGTGGGCAGCAATTCCCATCGGACCTGGGAGATGCTGCCGCAGTCCACCCAATCGCTTTCCCATGAGTATGCGAGCGCTTTCGGCGGATCGACTTCCAGATACGTGCCCTTCAGAAGATAAGCTTTGCCTGTCGACCCACTCCAACGGGCACTCAACTGGCCGCCGATTTTTAGCTCATGGTCCCAGGAGACGATGGGAGCAATGTCTTTTTCCTGCCACCATTGCAAGATTTGGCGAGGATCGGTGATGGCGTCCCAGACTATCTGCGCTGGAGCTGAGATTTCAATCTGCTCGATGACCGCGTCTTGCGCAGCCAGATTGTGCTCGTTCTCGATTTTTCGTTGCGGTTGTGCCATGGCTCATGCTCCTTGCGTTTTTTTCTGGTTGCTATTGGATCTTGGGCTTGCGTTTGGCTTCTGCTTCTTTTTCTTTTTCCTTGGCTTCAACGAACTTTTTCAAGTTGGCCAGATTGGCGCGCCAGAATTCGCGATAACGTTCCAGCCATCCGTCAATATCTTGCAGTGGACCGGCGTTGAGGTGATACAGGCGCTGCCGTCCGATTTTCTCTTCGCGCACCAGCTCGGCCGTGCGCAACACGCGCAAGTGTTTGGAAATGGCCGGACGGGAGACCGTGAAGTTGCGCGCAATATCACCGGCCGGAAGACTGCCCTTGCTGAGCAGATCGAGCACAGCGCGACGCGTGGGATCGGCCACGGCACGGAAGGCGTCGGCATCCGCGATTTCAACCCTGCCCGAATATGTAACCGATTGGTTTCTCATTACGCGTAACCATACAGTTACACGATTGCGACTGTCAAGAGTTTTTTTTGAGGGGCTGGGAAATATTCTTCCAGGCGACAAAAGCGACGAGAAGACCCAGTTCGTCGTAAGAACTCCCTGGGGCAGCATGGAAAAGGATGCTCCGTCGGGATCATTCGACGCGCCCTCATGCCGTGTACGGCACTCGAGCTTGCTCATGATGACAGGGGTTGGAGACAAGTGCGCCTGAGAGTTTTTGCAAGACGCAGACACGAGTAACACCAAAAAGTCCCTCGCGAACGGAGGCTACCGTCCGCGATGGGGTTGGAAGGAGCTACTCGTAACGCAATGCGACTAGCGGGTCAACGCGCGCGGCACGACGTGCGGGAACATAGCAGGCGACCAGCGCCACCGCCGTTAGTACGCCGACCACGCCGAAGAAGGTGAGCGGATCATGCTGGGTTACTCCGAACAACATGCCTTCCATCAAACGCGTGGCGAGTAACGTCGCCAAAACTCCAAGCACGATGCCCAGCGTTGTAAGGGCCAAGGCGTGTTTCATGATCAGCTTAAGAACGTGGCCCGGCTGCGCTCCTAGGGCCATGCGGATGCCGATTTCGCGTGTGCGTTGCGAAACCAAATAAGCCAGAACGCTGTAGAGTCCAACCGAAGCAAGGACCAGGGCCAACAGAGCCAGAGAGCCGAACATCCAGGTTTCCAGGCTCGCGTCCTGAATGTTCTGGGCGATCACGGTGTCCATGGTGCGGGGATCAAAGAATGCCAGGGAGCCGTCAATGTCGCGCAGGCGTCCGCGGACTCCGGCCACTACGCTCTCCGGAGAACCGGTGCTCTTCACGGTGAGAATCGCGCCAAAGCTGGAAGAATCCTGGTTGAGAGGCAACGGAAAATAAGCCTGTGGCGTCGGCAAGGAACGGGCGCCGAACTGTTTTACGTCGCCGACAATGCCCACTACCTGAAGAGACAATCCAGCGCCCTTGAACGTTTTTCCGACCGCTTCCTGGTTCGGCCAATACATACGTGCCATGGTGGAGTTGATGATGGTTGAAACGGTAAGCTCCGGTGGAACGGAAGTCAGCGCGGGGTTTTGCTTGTATAGCTCGACGAGTTTCAAATTGATGGCGGCGGCACGCTCCATATCGGCCGGGGTGAAAATGGCGCCGCGCTTCAGCGGAATTCCCATGGTTTTGAAATACCCAGGGGAAACGTAGTTGTACTCAACCAACTGGCTGGCATGCGCCGGATCCTTGTCGCTGGGCACTTCAATGGAGCCGTTCCATCCGCCTTCCGGCGGAATCTCAGTAGACAGCGCAGCGGACTGGACTCCGGGGAGGCCGTGAACGTCCTGCAAGAGGCGGTCGCAAAAGCGACCACGCGCTTCCTGCGTGGGATACTTTGCATCGGGCAGAATGAGAAGTCCGGTCATTACGTTTTGCGGATCAACGCCAAGATCGGTGCGGTTCATGCGAACGAAGCTGTGCAACAACAAGCCGGCAACAACCAGCAGCACCAAAGACACACTGAGTTCAGCCACCACCAGGCCGTCACGCAGCAGGCGGGTAAAGCGGGAGGCATTCACCACGGTCTGCGCGGTGGACTTGAGTTCTTCTCCCAACTCAGCTTTGGCGGCCTGGAACGCCGGCGCCAGTCCAAACACGACTCCAACCACCACACTGAGCAAGAACGTAAACAGCAAGACGGTTTGATCGATCTGGATGGCGTTGTGCCGCGGAATGGGAAGCTGCTGCGATGCTTCCATCATTTTTACCAGCCATACGCCGGCAGCAAGTCCGATGAGGCCGCCGCTAAGGGACAACATCACACTCTCCGTAAGGAGTTGACGAACCACGCGGCGGCGGCTGGCGCCGAGCACCGCACGGAGCGACATTTCTTTTTGACGTCCGGTGGCTTTGGCCAGCAGAAGATTGGCAACGTTGGCGCACGCCAGCAGCAGTACAGCTCCTACCGCAGCCAGAAGCAGCAGGAGTTTGCGCCGATTGTTGCCGACGAGTTGTTCGGCCAGCGGCACGACCACGGCGCTGACTTTGTTGTTGGAGTTAGGGAACTGTTTTTCCAGACGAGCTGCGATGGTGGCCAAGTCGGCCTGGGCCTGCTGCGACGAGACGCCTTTCTTGAGCCGGGCCATCGCCAAATAGCCGTGCGTTCCACGGGGCGGCAGCGCTTTCTCGTTCATGTCCAAGGGGATAAAGACCTCGGCGCGCAGAGGGAAACGGAACCATTCGGGCAGCACGCCAATCACAGAATACTTTTCATTGTCCAATTCCAGAGTCTGGTTCAGGGCGTCCTGGCGGCCGGCAAACGACTTCAGCCAGAACCCGTAACTCAAAACGGCCACGTGGCGGTTCGCGGCCTGGTCTTCACCGGGAAGAAACGTCCGCCCGATCTGCGCTTTGACTCCAAGAACGGAAAAATATGTGGCCTGTGTGGCCATGGCCATCACCGATTGTGATTCGCCGTTGTGACTGCCGTTGATCGGACGCGTGCCGCGATAGAGCACGGAAGATTCAAGCGTTTGGTTTTGCGCTTGCCAGTCCAGGTAGTCAGGCGCAGCGAAAGGAAAATTTCCGGGCGACGATTCGGTTTCCCAAAGGGCCACAAGGCGGTCCGGTTCCGCAACCGGGAGCTTGGCCAGCAACACGGCATTCACCACCGAGAAGATGGCGGTGTTGGCTCCGATCCCCAGGGCCAAGGTGAGTACAGCGACAAAAGTGAAGCCAGGATTCTTACGCAACATGCGCGCGCCATAGCGCACGTCTTGCGAAAGCGTTTCAAGAAAAGGCAGCCCGCCCTGTTCGCGATAGTTTTCCCGCGCAGCTTCCAGGCCACCAGTCTTCAGCAGCGCCTCGCGGCGCGCTTCTTCGGCGTTCATGCCGGAGCGAATGTTGTCGTCAATCTGCATCTGCAAGTGGGCCTGAAACTCGTGTTCCATTTCCCAATCGCGGCGGCGACGGCTGAACATCCCAGAGATTTTCAAGAACAAAGCGCGCAACGATCTCATGCTGGCTCCTTAGGCGAAAGGAAACGAGCCAGAATGGCGGTGGCTTGTTCCCAGTCCCGAGTTTCTTTCTTCAGCTGGTTCCGTCCGGCGCGGGTGAGCCGGTAAAAACGGGCGCGGCGATTGTTTTCCGAGACGCCCCAGTCGGACGCGATGTAGCCTTCCTGCTCCAGTTTGAGCAGTTGCGGATACAGCGTGCCGTAATTGAGTTGCAACTGGTCGCCACTGGTTTGCTCAATGCGGCGCGCAATGCCGTATCCGTGCTGCGGCCCCATGCTCTCCAGGGTCTTGAGCACCATTAGAGCCAGCGTTCCCTGCCAGACGTCAGTCTTTTCGCCCATACGAATCTCTCCTCTGGTATTCCCATAGGAATATACAAGGGCTCCTATGGGGAAGCAAGAGAAGACGAAGGGTTAGACGGGGAACGGAAAGAATGGACAGGGGAGAAATCGGGTGATCGCGCGTGATCGGATGATCCGGTGATCGAAAAACCGCAGGGGAATTCAGGAAACGGCTTCGCCCCCGGTCTACCGTTATGACGCTCCGCTCAAGAACTGGGTGTCTGGTCAGCCTGGAGGCTACGGACTGGCCACCCGTTGTGGCGCGCCCGTGGAACTGGACATGTCCTATTTCGCCGTTGAATATAAGGCGAACAAATGATAAACTAAAACACTTTGATTTTTAGTGGCTTGGCGCTTAGGCGGGTGCCGAAGGCCAGAGGGTAAGGGCGTCCCGTTTGGCCCAGGATGAAGCAAGTTTTGAGCGGTATGTGGGCCAGTTTGAGGACACATTTCGTGGGATACCAATGAATGAGATTGCCATAATCGGCGGAATTGCCCGTGAGCGCCGACATGGTACACGATTCGGAGAAAGCAGATTCCTCCCTTCGGTCGGAATGACAATTCTGAGAGAGTGTCCCTTGGGATGCGGCGTGTAAGTACTTTAGATCTTGGGATGAACAGGGAGGGGCGGCTGAGCTACAGCGCAGCCCATCGCCGAAATCGCCGTGATCGCCGTGATCGGGAAAGGCCAAAAGCAGATTCCTCCCTTCGGTCGGAATGACAATTCTGAAGAGAGTGTCGCTTGGGATGCGGCGTGTAAGTACTTTAGATCTTGGGATGAAGAGGGAGGGGTGGCAGCGCTAAAAGCGCAGTCCATCGCCGAAATCGCCGTGATCGCCGTGATCGGGAAAAGGCCAAAAGCAGATTCCTCCCTTCGGTTGGAATGACAATTCTGAAGAGAGTGTCCCTTGGGATGCGGCGTGTAAGTACTTTAGATCTTGGGATGACCGGGAGGGGATACCTCGTCCGTGGTCTCTGTGATGGGAAAGGCCGAACACCCACCACTGAGACACGAGTCGCGGAGAAGAGCGCACAGGCAAGAGTGCCTGTGCCACACAAGCATCGATTGGGAGGAATCACGTAAGTGTTTTAGATCTTGGGATGACCAGAGGGGTGGACGGAACAGATTGAAGATTGCAAACATCGCCGAGATCGGAACGGCATCGGAATGAACAAATGGAAGACGTAAACAAGTTGTCCGAATTTGCCACGCAGCATTGCGTTGACCGGGATGTACGAAGCCAAATAGAATCGCGCCACGACCATTTAGATCGCCCCGCCGAGAGGAATTTCCATGCAGAAGAAGCATTCGCTCCAACTCCTGTCCGCCATACTGGCAGTTTTCTTTGCGCTTATCTTGTCAGGCAGCATTGCCGCACAGCAGAAGTCAGCCGCCGGAACTGTTGCGGCCGGATCGGACCCAACTCCGATGGCGCCGCCAAAAACAGCCACGGACGATGTAAGAGACGTCGTGCAGGGCGTGGAGATTGTTGACCACTACCGCTGGCTGGAAGACCAGGACGCTCCGGCGACGCGGGCATGGATCAAGGCGGAGAACGCTTATACCGATTCCATTATTTCCAAATTGCCAGGACGCGCCGAGCTGGCCAAAAAAGTAGGCGCCCTGGTGAAAATTGACGCCGTGGGCATTCCGTTCGCTCGCGGCGATCGCTATTTTTACGGACGGCGCGCATCCGACCAGGACCAGTTCGTTCTTTGCATGCGCCAGGGACTGGAAGGCAAGGAAGAAGTGTTGATTGATCCGCTGCCCATGAGCCCGGACCACACCATTACCGTGGGTCTGTTAAACGCCACGCGGGACGGTAAGATTCTTGCCTACTACGTCCGCCAGGGGGGCGCCGATGAAGTACAACCCCATTTATACGATGTGGACGCGCGCAAAGACCTGCCTGACACATTCCCCAAAGGGCGCTACAGCGGCTTTGCCGTGCTACCGGACAAGAGTGGAATCTATCTGACCAAACTCCTGCCGGAAGGACCGCGAGTGTTCTTCCACAAGATGGGAACGGACACATCCGGCGATACGGAAATCTTTGGCAAAGGCTACGCTCCGGACAAGATCATGGGCAACAGCGTCACGGACGACGGCCGCTACCTGCTCATCACCATCAGTTACGGTTCGGCCGCTGAGCGCTCGGAAATTTACCTGAAAGACCTTCTCAAGCAGAGCCCGATCATACCCATTGTGACGGACCTGAAAGCCGCGGTGTTCCCGGAAATTGAAGACGGCCGGATGTTTGTCCAAACAAATTGGAAAGCCCCGAAGTGGCGCATCATGGAAGTGGACATGGCCCATCCGGCCACGGAAAACTGGCGCGAAGTAATTCCCCAGAGCGATGCCGTAATTGACAGATTTTCTCTGGTCGGCGGCATACTCGCCGTGCAGATGACCACGGACGTAGTAGGCCGGATCAAACTGTTTGACCTGCAAGGCAAGATGCTGCGTGAGATTACGCCGCCAACCCTGGGATCCATTGGCGGGCTGTGGGGAGAATGGAAAAGCAAGCAGGCTTTCTTCTCCTTTACCTCGTTCCATATGCCGCCCACGATCTACAGCTATAACCTGGCCGACGGCAAGCAGACGGTATGGTTCAAACAAAACGTGCCGCTCGATCCGGACAAATATGAAGTCAAGCAGGTCTGGTTTACGTCAAAAGACGGAACCAAGGTCCCTATGTTCGTGGCCCACGCGAAAGGCTTGAAGCTGGATGGCTCCAACCCCACCCTGCTGACCGGGTACGGCGGTTTCAATTCCACTATGACGCCTAGTTTTGGCGCTTTTGCGGCCGCATGGATTTCCAACGGCGGAGTCTACGCCGTGCCCAACATGCGCGGCGGAGGCGAGTTTGGCGAAGACTGGCACCATGCCGGCATGCTGGAGAAAAAACAGAACGTGTTTGACGACTTTTTCGCCGCGGCCGAATGGCTGATCGCCAACAAGTACACGCAGCCTTCGCGACTGGCAATTCGCGGCTCCAGCAATGGCGGCTTGCTGATGGGTGCGGCCATTACGCAGCGTCCGGAACTTTTTGGCGCAGTGATATGCGGCTATCCACTGCTGGACATGGTCCGCTATCAGAAATTTCTGGTAGCCAAATATTGGGTGCCGGAATACGGTTCGTCCGACGATCCGCAACAATTTAAATGGCTCTATGCCTACTCGCCCTACCACCACATCAAACCGGGGACAAAATATCCGGCCGTGCTTTTCCTGACGGGCGACTCAGACACCCGCGTGGCTCCGCTCCATGCCCGCAAAATGACAGCGCTCATGCAAGCTTCCGGCTCAGACAAGCCAATCCTGCTGCACTATGACACTCAGGCAGGACACTCCGGAGGAACTCCAGCCAGCAAGCAGGTGGACAATACAACGGACGAATTGAACTTCCTGTTCTGGCAGTTGGGAGCGGGCGCGCAGACTAACGCTGGCGGAGGGAAGTAGGATGATTGCCAAAATTGCCAGAATTGCCAAAATCGCCGGGAGTGAAAGGCAATAACCTTACCGCGGATTAACGCGGATCACGCGGATTCAAAACGTGGATGTCTGCGGCAAACATTAAGGGCGAGGCCGCTCGCGCGCCGAGCCCGCTATTTCAAGAGCAATCGCGTTGCTAGCTGGAAGAGGATGTTTCGCGGTTTGTCGTGAAGCGACAAGGATTAAGGGCGAGGCCGACTCGCGCCGAGCCCCGCTGCTGCAGGAGCATTCACGTTCTTGCTTGGAAGATAGGCTGAGGCGGTGTGTCGCGAAGCGACCTGAGAAATGGAGCCGAAGAGGGGAGTTGAACCCCTGACCTACTGATTACGAATCAGTTGCTCTACCACTGAGCTACTTCGGCCCTTCGTATTCATTTTAAGAGACATTCACTGTCGCGTAAAGGCCGCGCTGGTTCAGTTACCTTGTGGCGTCGTCGCGTGAAGGGCGTAGTGCGCGGGCAAAGTCCTGGAGGTTGAAGATGAGCATGCCGGACGAGGCCAGCCCCATGATCACGATAATCAGCCAGAACCAAATGGGATGTTCTGCCCGCTGAACCACACCCAAGCGTACACCCTTAATTACTCCGCTCACGATCTCAATGACGGTTATCCCCAGGACAGCTCCGCCGATGCAGGCCAGCAATAGAGGCTCCGTTGCCTGGTCCGCACGAACACGAACTGGCGTGGTTAGCAGGCGTTGGTAACCAGGGCGGCGATAAAGCCAGCCGTGCAATACCATCAGCAAAAATGCTGCAACAAAGATGGCGATGGCAAGAGTCATTTAGATTCGATCAAGCAAGACAAGAAGACAACTGCGTCAGGGTAACACGCAAGCCAGCCTTCGGCATCGGCGGACAGTGCTGCCGGCCGCAGGGTGAAGCGGCTAGACTCATGGGTGGTGGCGGAGCGGTGTAAGCACGGGTTACACCTTTGTTTTCCACAAGTTAATGCGCTTTACGCTTGCTATTTGCCCAGCCGCTTCAGCATAATGGTCTGTATCTCTTTGAAGATACGTAGTGGCGCTTCTAAGGGCAAAGTGGAACGATATAGTCGAGAGGACGTTTTAAGAATCCTTCATATCACGGCGCGCCAGCTTGCGGGCTGGGAGAAAGCCGGACTATTCCCTGTAAAAGAGCTCTTCTCTTTCTTCGATCTCCTGCAAATTAAAAAGCTGGGCGACCTGCGCGCAAAACGCGTACGCCCCGCGATGATCCGCGACTCGTTGCGCGCCATGCAACAGCAGGTTGCCGGCATGAAAAATCCGTTGCTGGAAACCAGCGTGTTCGCCAATCAGCAGCGCGTGGTCTATCGCCATAGCGGAACGTCAGTGGAGCCGCTGGCCGGACAATTCGTAATGGACTTTACCGACCGCGTGCTGCTGGAGCAACCCAGGATCCACGCCATCAGCGCGGCGGAATCCGCCAGCGACTTCTTCGCCCGCGGCGTTTCTCTGGAAGAAGATCCCAAGACGCAGAACGAAGCGATGGACGCGTACAAGAAGTGCGTTGGTCTTGATCCCACGCACGCCGCCGCGTACATCAACCTGGGAACGCTTTGCTACAACCGCCATGACTACGTTCTGGCGGAACGTTATTACCGCAAAGCCATTGAAGTGGACCCGCGCTATGCGCTCGCGTACTTCGATCTGGGCAACGTGTTGGACGAAACTGGCCGCTTGCCGGACGCCATCCGGGCGTATGAATCCGCGATTACGCTGGCTCCGACCTACGCGGATGCGCACTACAATCTGGCCCTGGCTTACGAAAAAGCCCGCCAGCCGCGCAAAGCTCTACAGCACTGGGAATCCTACTCCAAGCTGGACCACATGGGTCCGTGGGCCATGCATGCCCGCAACCAGGTAAAGAAAATTCTTGCGGCGGACTCGCTGAAGATGGTGGCGAAGAAGCAGTAGCCCGAAAAACCTTTTACCGCAGAAAACGCAAAGGCCGCGGAGAATCAAAGGCGCTTCTATCGCGCTCACGCGAGGCGGACAAACCTAGTAGGCCATCAGTATTCTCAGATCTCTAACGTTGTTCCCGGTAGGCCCGGTCTGGATCGCGTCGCCAATTTTTTCAAACAGCGGAAACGAATTGAAGCCGGCGAAGTGCTGCGCAGGGTCAAGGCCCGCGGCGCGGGCCCGCTCAAGAGTAGTTCCATCGGCGACGGCGCCGGCAGCAGGACTCACGCCGTCAATTCCGTCAGTTCCGGCGCTGAGTACGGAAATATTTTCTCCGGCAATTTTTTGCGCACAGTATAGGGCAAAGTGCTGGTTACGTCCGCCAACGCCGCCGTTGGCCGGAACTTTCACGGTTACCTCGCCGCCGGAAACGATGCAGGCCTTCTCCGCGGACTGGCGCAGCTTGCGGACGCGGTCGAGCAGATAGTCGGCGGCTTTGGCGAAATCCCAATCGTCACAGGAGTGGTCGATCTCCACGGTGAAGCCTTGCTTTGCCGCGGCTGCGGCGGCGGCTTTTTCCGCTGTTTCGTTCGACAAAATCTTCCACCAGCGCGAACGCACAAAAGCCGGGTCGTCTTTCTTAGGTGTTTCTTCCAGAGCGCGACGTTCGAATAGCTCGCGCACCGATGCGGGAAAGTCTGGCAGCATTTTGTATTCGGCAGCGATGCTGTAGCAGTCGTCAACCGTGGAACTGTCTGGCATGGTGGGGCCGGAGGCAAGCGAATCAAGCGCGTTTTCCGGAACGTCTGAAACCAAAATCGAAACCATTTGTGCGCCCTGAGCGGCGCGGGCCATGCGTCCACCCTTGGTGGCGGAAAGGTGTTTGCGCACGGCGTTGATCTGCGCAATGGGCGCGCCGGAAAGCACGAGCGTTTTGTAAGTGGCAATGAGGTCCGGGAGTGAAATTTCTTCGTCCACCGGTTTCTCTACCGCGGCCGATCCGCCGCCGCTAATAAGAAAGATGGCCAGCGATTGAGCGTTGAGCGCGTTGAGAGATTTCAGGATCGCTTCCGCGGCACGGACGGATTCGGCGTTGGGCTGGGGATGACCTCCGGCAAAGTAGCGATAGCCGGGAACTTGATGCGGGTGCGGATTGGGATCGGCAACGATGCCTTGCAACGTGGAACCCACTTGCCGCGAAAGAAGCTCGGCCATGCGATGTCCAGCTTTGCCGAATGAAACGGCCAGTACGCGCGAGTATCCACTCAGGTCGTACAGGTCTTCACAAACCCGCAGCACACCGCGCTCGTAATGAATGTGGCGATCAAACGCCACGCTGATGTCGGCTTCGACCAGAGTTTGCTGAAAGATATCGCGCAAGAGCGCCCGCAGGGATTCGTTGGTAGCCATTACTTGGCTTCCTTTGTGGCTCCCTCAGGATTCGGAGCGGAAAGCGCGGCTTGCGCTCCAGGAAAAGTGCGCCCGGTCCAGTCACGGATCGCGGATTGCATTACGGGCAGTTGGCCTTCAAAGAAATGGTCAGCGCCTTCCACTAAAACCAGTTCCTTTGGTTCGGTGAGGCTGGCAAAGACTTGCCGTAACTCATCCGCCGGACTGTACTGGTCGCGCGATCCGCTGATCAAAAGTTTGGGCTTGGAGCATTCTTTCAGAAATCCGTACGTATAGTGCCGGCCTTCCACGGCCACGGGCGTGCCGAGAGAAATAAGTCCGACGACGCGATCGTCGTTGCAGGCAGCGCGGAGACCGGTGGCGGCGCCGAAGGAAAATCCGCAGAAAATAATAGGCAAATGGAATTGCGCGTCGAGCCAATCCAGCGCGGCCCGGGCGTCGTCAATCTCGCCGTGACCATTGTCATGCTGGCCTTCACTGAGTCTGGCGCCGCGAAAGTTGAAACGCAGCGCGGGAAAACCAAACTCATTCAGCGCCTTCATGGCGCGGTACACCACCTTGTTGTGCATGGTGCCGCCAAACAAAGGGTGCGGATGGCAAACCAGGGCGGCGTGCGTCGCGTCCGGACGACCGGGGTTGAGCAGGGCTTCCAGGCGTCCAACCGGACCGGCGAGGAAGAAGGAATTGATTCCAGAGATCACAGTATTTCTTTACCACAGAGGGCACAGAGGACGCGGAGGCGTAAACCATCTGATGAAATTTGTCCACGCTCACGACCCAAGGTCGTGTCCGTCTATTAGCGCGTGCTCAAGAAACCATTCCTAATTCTTGCGTTTATTGCCGCGCTCTCGGCAAGCTGCCTGGGCGCAGACTATGGGAAAGTTACAACCCACAAAGTCGCCGACGGCGTGTACCTGTTCACCACCACGCCATACGCGGACGTAGGCTTCTGCGGCAACTCGGTGGCTGTCATCACCGGCGATGGCGTTCTGCTGTTTGACTCCGCGGCCACGCCGGAGACAGCACAGACGATCCTGGCGGAAATCCGTAAATTGACGGATAAGCCGGTCCGCTATCTGGTGAACTCGCACTGGCACTGGGACCACTGGGGCGGCAACCAGGTTTTTCTTGAAGCCAATCCTGGATTGCAGATCATCTGCCACGAAAAGAACCTTGAAATGATGCGCGACGTGGAACCGCGCTGGAACGGGCATGGGTTAAAAGAAGACCTGCCGGGCTTCCTCGATCAATTTGAAAAGCAAATTGCCGCCATCAAAGCCAAAGGCGCCAGCGAGGAACGCATCAAGGCCGCCGAGCAACGTCTTACCGTGGACCGCAATTTCCTCAAACAAAAACAGACACTGCAAAAGACACTGCCTAACGTAACGTTCTCTGATGCGCTGACCTTGCACCTGGGTGGACGCGAAATCCAGGTGTTGCACGCGCGCGCGATCACTCCCGGCGACACGTACATTTTTCTGCCCAGGGAAAAGATCCTGATCACTGGCGACATCCTGCTGGATCCTTACCCCTACGCCATCGGCGGGACCTATCCCGCGGAATGGATCGGCACACTCAAACATTTCGCTGCACTCAAACCGGCATGGATCATCCCCGGACACGGCGCGGCCCAGAAAGGCGAGAAGTTCTTGAACAATACCCTGCGGATGTTTGAAGAAACGCTCTTGCGCGTGAAAGACGGTAAGGCGAAAGGCATGACAGCCGAGCAAACTGCAGAAGGGCTTGGTAAGCAAAGCGCCGAACTGGCTGCCATGGTCGGCGTACCTGCGGATGGCGCGGAACAATTCCAGGGCTACTTCCTTGACGTCTTTGTGAAACGCGCCTACCGCGAACTCGATGCTCCGCTGGGCGATCTGCCGGACGGTTTGCCGCCTGGGGACTGAGCGACCTTCATCAACAAACGTGCGAGGATTTCTGCAATCCGGGTCTGACCATTTATTCTTGATAGCGCACTATTCCAGTAACCCAAGTCGCTCACTCGAATATGGACCCCATACGGCTGACCCGCAAACTCGTTGACATTGAATCCACCTCTGGCCATGAAGGCGCAGTGGGCGCCGAACTCTACGATGAGCTTTGCCGGCTGGGCTACACCACACACAAGATTCCGGTGGAGCACGAGCGCTTCAACGTGTTTTCGACCATTGAGGGCGTGACGCCGCAGATTGTCTTTTCCACGCACATGGACACGGTGCCGCCGTTCATTCCATCGTCAGAAGACGCGGACAACCTGTACGGACGCGGCACATGCGACGCCAAGGGAATCATCGCCGCGCAGATTGCCGCCTGCCAGCGCCTGAGGCAGGAAGGCGCGCCGGTAGGCATGCTGTTTGTGGTGGGCGAAGAGCGTGACAGCCTGGGAGCAAAGGTCGCCAACGATCATTCGCCGGGCAGCCGGTTCCTGATCAACGGTGAGCCCACAGAAAATAAAATCGCCGTGGCTTCCAAGGGCGCGTTGCGTGTGGAGCTTACCGCAAAAGGAAAGATGGCGCATTCGGCATACCCACACCTGGGTGAATCCGCCATCGACAAGCTGCTTACCGCTCTGGAAAAACTGCGCGCCATGAAATTGCCGGACAATCCTGAAGTTGGCCCGTGCACGCTGAATATAGGTTTGCTGGAAGGCGGCCGCGCTCCGAATGTGATTCCCGATCATGCGCGCGCGCAGTTACTGTACCGTCTGGTGGGAACCTCGGACGTACTGCGCCAACAGATCACCACGGCGGTTGCAGGACTGGCGGAGGCTAACTTCGTCCTGGAGATTCCTTTCGTCAAATTGCGAACGGTACCGGGGGTGAAAAGCATGGTCGCGGCGTTCACCACGGACATCCCCGCGCTAAGCAAATGGGGAACCCCGGTGCTGCTGGGGCCAGGATCAATCCACGTGGCGCACACGGACCGCGAATTTATTTCCAAAAAACAACTGCGTGAGGCCATTGACCTGTATTGCACGGTTGCCCGGCAACTGCTGCAATAGAAGAAATCCGCGTGGGGAGTTGAACACAGCGGAGGCATTCGCGTATATTGCTGCCAAGCCGCAAATCACAATTAAGGACGTTCCCCGTGACCCTCAACGATTTTCGCAAGCAACTTGAGTCCCGCATCGCCAAGTACGATCTTCTTTGCCATCCTTTCTACAAAGCCTGGACCAAGGGCGAACTCACACGTGAAGACCTGCGGGCCTATGCGCTGCAGTATTTTCACCACGTGGCTTTGTTCCCGGAATATCTGGAAATGTTTGAGTGCCGTTTGCAGGGCGACGTCCGGCTGACGGAGGCCGTGGCCCGGAACCGCGCGGAAGAAGAAGGCGCAGACTCGGCGGACGGACGTCCGCACGCGGAATTGTGGCTGGACTTTGCGGAAGGCATGGGAGCGGACCGTTCGGCCGTGGCCAACGCGAACCCGCTGCCGGAAATTGACGAGCTGATTGCCACATTCGAAAACATCGCACGGCAGGGATCGGCGGCGGAAGCGCTGGCGGCTTTCTACGCTTACGAATCGCAGGTCCCGCGCATCGCGGAAGAAAAAGCCGTGGGATTGAAGAAACACTACGCCGCTAATGACGCAACCTGCGCGTACTTTACCCATCACCAGTCCGCGGACGTTTATCACTCCCTGGTGTGGAGCGAGCAGTTGGAAAAACAAGTCCAGGGTCCGAACATTCCCCTGCAAGAAAAGGCGCTGGATGCGGCCGAACGCGTAGCCAAGGCCCTATGGCGCGCGCTGGACGGGATTGAACTGGACAGAATGGCCCGCCGCGCGGCATAGCCGGGCAGATAACAGAAATCCTGCAAAAACAAAAAAGCGCACCCGCGTACGGTGCGCTTTTATTTTTGTAAGAACAGCTTGTCAGCTCATAATTGGCCGTAAATCAGAACGTCCACCGAGCCCTGGGTGCTCGACGAGCCAATACCATCAATCGCCACGTTGAGCTTGGTTCCAGGAACGTCATACACGCGGGTCAACTGAGCATGCGGGGTCAGCATCACCGTATCCAGGAAGGCCACCAGTTCATTGCCTTCCATGATGGTGAGGCGCACCAGAACATTGCAGGTGGAGCCAATACGCTCGTCACACACCAGACGGATCTTGTCAAAGCGGGCAACTTCAACCGTGCCCAGTTCTTTTGTCTCGCCGCCGCGTACGGTCTCAGCGCCAACCTTGGTCCTGAATGCCAGAATATTTTCAACTTCACGGATCGGAGTGATTTTTGGTGCAGTTGCCATAACACAACTCCTGATTTTCTTGCGCCAGAGCGGCGCGTTCGGAAGGTAGGGGAAAAAACAACAGCTCAAACGAAAAAGCGTTGGTTACTGCGCAGGTTTTGATCGTTCCGTCCTGACCGGGCAAGGTTGGGGGCTGGATGCTCGATCTGGGCGGGGGCTATACAAAGGCCAACGAACAGGAAACTCGCGTTACTTTCTTTGCACCGTCGCGCTTTTCACCATCGCGCAAAGGCGAACAGCGTAAGCAACAGCCGGATGCCAACGTTAATCCTGGAAATGTAACGCTTTGAGTTTTAGTCTTTCCTCCGGAGACCCCTGAGGTTGACCCTGATTAGTTTGTCAGACAAATTCCAATGGCTGGTGCTTTCTCTGACGCGAGAAGTATACGCTCGCACTAGACGGCGAAAGCAAGAGCGGGAAGCTGGTTTTTGAAAATATTTTTCCAAGGATCACGCGACGTGAGTGATTAAGGTTTTACTTAAGAACCCAGCATAGCGGAAATC
>Ga0075026_100000363_pt1 | contig 17920 bp, 12 predicted proteins | sample Str012_2_FD_71392 | JGI IMG/M metagenome (GOLD analysis project Ga0075026, IMG submission 71392) | Freshwater sediment microbial communities in response to fracking from Pennsylvania, USA - Straight Creek_MetaG_SC_2012 | ecosystem: Environmental > Aquatic > Freshwater > Creek > Sediment... | reverse complement strand
TATAGGTTTAGCAGGAAAAACTTATTGATTTCTGAAATCCTTAAATGTAAATCCAGCCATATAAAATACTATTTAGGCGCAATCTTAGCAGGATGCTTTTTAATTGCAACAATTTGGGGTATAATTTACCTGATTTATCCTTTTGAAATAATAAAGAATCCCAATTCGAAAATTAATCTGCCGATTGACATCATCTCTTATAGCCTGGGAAACACACTTGAAGAACTCATTTTCAGAGGCTTTATATTGTTAGCTTCTGTAAAGTTTTTGGGAGAAACAGGCGCCGTACTTTTTGTATCAGTATTGTTTGGCCTCTTTCATTTACAAGGAACAGGGCTCACCCCTGAGGGTTTGAATATGGTTATAACGACTTTTACCATGTCATTGCTTTTTATTTCCGTGATTTACTACACACAAACCATATGGACAGCCGTAATACTTCATATAACCGGCAATTTTCTATTGCACAGTTTAGGGTTCGACGGAACAAACAATGGAATTTTTCAAATGAAATTTGCTGCTTCAACTATAAATGGGCTTTTTCTCAGTTTGCCATACGAAATTGTCGTTATTACTTTTGCATTGGTCATATTTTTAAAAGGGAAAAAGAAAATATAAACCGCTGCTAACAGGCGGTTTGGCTTATGGCGGGCAAAGAGTATATTTTCTGCTTTCATCCGCTTTTCTGAAAGCCGTCAGCGTTTGCGGTCATAGTACCGAAGTCCCTGCAAACAGACAATGCACAAGAAATTTAAGACCCTTTTTAAAAAAGCAAAAGGAATGACAGAAAATTTGCGAACCCAACCAGTTGCACATATATTTGCAACCGATTAGTTTCACAACTAAAAAATACAAAAATGAAAAAGATTGTCATAGCTACAATTGCTTTACTCTTTTTTACCGTAATTCAATCGACAGGACAACAAACCAAACCTGCCGTTAATGGCTATGTGCCTGTCAATGGCATTAAAGTTTATTACGAAGTATATGGCAAGGGCAAGCCAATTGTTTTATTGCATGGCGCTTTTTATACCATTGAGATGAACTGGGGGCAATTAATCCCTGAATTGTCTAAAACAAGAAAGGTAATTGCCATTGAAATGCAGGGCCATGGGCACAGCCCTTTTTCAGACAGAAAATTAGACATTGCTTCCCTGGCAAGTGATGTGGAAGGCGTACTGAATTATCTAAAAATAGACAGTGCGGATGTTGCAGGATTTAGTATGGGTGGCTCCGTGGCCTACCAATTTGCAGTACAATATCCAAAACGTTTGAGAAAATTAGTGATCATTTCTTCTACTTATAAAAGCAGTGGCTGGCTGCCTGTGATAAATAGCGGATTCAAAGATTTTAAGCCTGATTTTTTTGACAATACGCCTATCAAAACAGCCTATGATGCCGTGGCACCCGACAAAACAAAATGGCCAAAGTTTATTGAACAGATGATTGCTTTTGCCGATGTGCCATTTGATGTTGGGGATGCCAATATTGCTAAAATTACCTCACCTGTATTACTTATCTCGGGAGACAATGACGGCCTGGATAAAATTGAATTGATGAAGACCTATCAACTATTGGGAGGTGGGGTTTCTGCTGATTTAGCGCCAATGCCAAAATCACAATTGGCCATTGTTCCTTCACAAGGACATGTAAGTTTAATGATGCAGACCAAAACTATCTTAGGCTACCTCAACAATTTTTTAAAGTAAAATCATCCTTTCGGATAGTAAAATAAGCCCTGGTAAAATACTTCAGGTTACTAAACGATAAGACCATTAACGATAAGAAGCACTATTTTAAAAGTAATAACTTACCAGGCATGATTTTTTTTCAGCTCCTGTCCACCACCTGCTGTGTTGCCCCCGGCCCTGGCCAGATACCCCCAGTTTTCTGACACCAAATATTATAAAGGCATGTGCATCTATTCCAAAGGACAAAACAACCAGGGTGTTGAGTTGATGAGGGAAGCCAAAAAAGACTTTGAAAATGGTTATACAATCAATGAAGACAATGCCATTTACGAATTGTACCCTTATCAGGTGAACTGGAAAGCAATCAAACTCTGACAGCAGTAATGATCAGATGCCCTATAAGAATTTCCAGAACAATTATTAAACAATACTGCCGGTAAATTCATCCCCGTATTCATTTAACTTCGACGGCATAAACAACCCTCCCATGTCAACCAGAGCTAATTTTAACACGGTAAAAGTTGCCCGTATGTCGCCGGTATTTCCGCAGGCGGTACTAGCCGGTGATTTTATTTTTCTTTCCGGCATGCCGGGGCTTGATCCGGCCAGCGGGGCATTGGTATCGGCCGATTTTGAAGCACAGGCGCGGCAATGTTTGCTCAATATTAAAACCGTGCTGGAAGAAGCCGGCAGCAGTATGGCTAAAGTGGTAAAGACAACCGTATTCATGGTGAGTGGCAATGATTTTAGCCTGGTAAACAAAGTATACCTGGAGTTTTTTCCGGGTGATGCACCCGCCCGCAGTACGCCACAGGTAATGCCTTTTCCGGCAGGTATTCTTATTTCGGTGGAGTGTATTGCGCTGCGGTAGATCCTTGTTTTTGAACTACATTTAAACACGCAACCACAGCGGCAGAGCGCTAATAGAAAAACGCTGTGCTGTCCTTTGTTACCGTGATTCATTCTCACCCAATAAAACAATGCTTATGCGCCCCATTTTCTGCCTGCTGCTTATTTGTACTTTTGTATGCGGCCACGCGCAACTGCCCGACTCCATGGCAAAAAAAGTGGACGCGGTATTGGCGGACTACGACAAGACCAATGGCCCGGGTTGCGCATTGGCTATCTTAAAAGATGGAAAGATTTTGTACCAGCGCGGCTATGGCATGTCCAACCTGGAACACAATATTGCCATTAGCCCCTCTTCTATTTTTCATGTAGCATCGGTATCAAAACAATTTACGGCGGCGGCCATCCTGCGCCTCTCGCTGGAAGGCAAACTGTCGCTCAACGATGATATCCGCCAATACATTCCGGAGATGCCCGATTTTGGCCACCGCATTACCTTTAATAACCTGCTGCACCATACCAGCGGCTTGCGCGACCAGTGGGACCTGCAGGCACTGGCCGGCTGGCGCGATGATGACCTGATTACCGAAACCGATATACTGGAAATGCTGGCCAGGCAAAAAGCACTCAACTTTATACCGGGCGATGAATACCTGTACTGCAATACCGGTTTTACACTGGCAGGCATTGCCGTAAAAAAAATAACCGGCGTTTCACTGCGTGCCTACGCAGATTCTGTTTTCTTTAAGCCGCTGGGCATGAACCATACCCATTTTCACAGCGACCATGCAGAGATTACCCCCAACCGCACACAAGCATATGAAAAAGACGACCAGGGCAAATGGAAAATCAGCATACCGGTGTTTGACAATTACGGGGCCACCAGCCTTTTTACCACGGTTGAAGACCTGGCCAAATGGGATGAAAATTTTTATACAAAGAAAATAGGCGGCGATGCCTTTATCAGCCTGCTGCAACATACCGATCTGCTAAACGACAAAACACCGCAAAACTATGCCTATGGCCTGCTTGTAAGAACCTACAAGGGTTATAAAACGGTTGAACACAGTGGCGCCGATGCTGGCTACCGCTGCAATTTTATCCGCTTCCCCGACTCCCATTTTTCCGTTATCCTGCTGGCCAACCTGGCCAATATCAATACAGCGGCACTCAGCAATAAAATTGCGGATCTCTTTCTGCCCGATAAAACCACGCCTGCACCAATGCTGGCTACGGACAGCAGTATCGTTAAAGGCTGGGCGGGCGATTACTTTGATGCCAGTACCCAATCTGTGCTAAACCTTTCTTATAAAAGCGGTGCATTGCAACTGGGCAGCAACAAATTACTGGCGGCCAGCAATTCCGTTTTTACATTGAATACTACCATGGCCAGTTTTAGTGGCGATTCTTTGCATGCAAAACTGGCGCTGAACGGGCAGGGTTCAAAAATTAAAAACTACGATAAAGTAAAAACAATCACACTGCAGCCCGCAGCCCTGCAGGAATATACCGGCAATTATTATAGTGCCGAGCTGAACACCCAATACAAGTTGCTGGTAAAAGACAGCAGCCTGCAGGTGAAAACGCCCCGCTACCCGGCAACCAATTGCGGGCCTTACCTCAAAGATATTTTTATGGGCAATTTTATACTCCGCTTTGCAAGAAACAAGAAAAATGGAATTGAAGGCTTTTACCTTTCTACCGGGCGCAGCCGCAACCTGTATTTTGAGAAGCTGGCGGCCAGGTAAACTGTTAACCAGTAGTATTATTTTACAGTGCCTGTGCCATTTAAAAATTCCCTGCTTATCTTATTTTGCCGGAGGCTGTATTACCATATAACAGCCATCCGTAGTGGCCGAAATGCCGTTGCACCCATCAGCTATCCCCAAACAACAGCAATACATGGCAGCTATCGATACTGGAAGCCAGCAGTAAAACCCATATTCACCCGGCAAAAGAACCAGTGATTAAAAATAGGTCCGCGTTTAACCGGGAACATGCGGCGGCCCTTTCTGTATATTACCTGCTGCGCATCAGGCCTTCCTGGCCACTTTATTACAATATCTGCAAAGAAAAAAACCAGCCGCTGCTGGTAGTACTGAGAAAGCAGTATCATTTTAAATACTGCAGGTGTACAAAACTGTGCATGCGGTATAGCTATTTTGAAATTTGCGCAATCATCATCCGTTCTTGTGCACCGCCTGGTATTCTTCATCGGTAACCGGAGATAGCCAGGTAACCGGGCCGGCGGCACTGCTATTGGTTACGGCAATATGTGTAAGACTGCTATCGGCCCGGGCCCCATGCCAATGCACTACCAGCGATGGAATCACTATCACATCGCCTGCAGCCAGTGGCCGGGCGGGCTTGCCCCTTTCCTGGTAAAAGCCTTTGCCATCAGTTACCAATAGTATTTGCCCTGCGGGATGCGTATGCCAGTTGTTGCGGCAACCCGGTTCAAACATTACATGGCCGATGGCATAGGTGCCGGTTTCATCTTTCGGTACCAAAATATTTACCCATGCATTGCCCGTAAAATAATCCGGGGACGCTTTATCGCCTTTTGGAAATAGCATAAACTTGTTTTTTACTGCTGAATGAATGGTACAAATTTACACAAGGATAAGCAGTTTGTGCCTGCGGCTATTGGCGGCAATATTATCAGCGGTCTACCCGGCTTTGCAGATGCTGCAGGTACCTTGCACCCTGCACTGTTATGCCCAATGCGGCTGATGCAATGGCGGTAAGATCATCCCCCGGTCAATGCAATAGTAGCGGCCCCCATATTCTCCTGCAGGCGATGCAGTTTTGTGGTGCCTGGTATGGGCACAATCCATGGCTTTTGCGCCAGCAACCAGGCCAATGCTATTTGTGCGGCAGTGGCATTTTTTTGCTGGTCCCGTTTTCAGGCTTTATACGTATGAGGTATTGAAAGGCTGATTTGCTATCAATTACAAAACCATTTACCTTAGTTTGGCGGCAGCAATGGCTTTGTGTGCCGCATCAGCGCAAGGCGCTATTGTACAATAAACCAAAACAAACGCCATATGAAATTTCTTTCGCTTGAACCTTTTATTCCTTCCGGCAAGGACTTCAATGCCTCCAAAGCGCTTTTCCTGGAATTGGGGTTTAACATTGCCTGGGATGCGGGCGACTATGCCGGTTTTGAAAAAGACGGGTGCAAGTTCATCCTGCAAAAATTCGATGACGAGGCATTTGCGCAGAATTTAATGATCAGCATTAAGGTAGATGATGCAGCAGCATTCCGTAAAGCCGTCATTGATAAGCAATTGCCGGAGAAATATGGAATAAGGGTGGGTCAGCTGACGCAGCAACCCTATGGCCAGGAAGTAAACCTGATAGACATTGCCGGTGTTTGCTGGCATTTTGTACAATAGTTAAGAGATATAACCATCCGCTTCACCGCTTATCCATCTTCCATCCGGGACTTTGGCTTTATTGAATAGATTTGTTGCCAACCCATAACCATGAAATATATTTTTCTGTTGATGCCCCTGCTGGCTGCCCAATGTTTGTTTTCGCAGACAGCCCTCCCCGTTATTAAAGCCAGCTCAAAAAAAGTGAGTATCAACGATGGCGGTTATTTGCAAAAAGACAGCTGGTTTTTGTCGCCCGCGGCAAGGCCCGATGTTTTTACCGCCGACCGCAGCCGCCAGGCGAAATGGGTACTATTTTATACCGATATTGATTCCATTAAAGTTAAAGTAACCCCCGGCAGCCGGTTCAATTTTATTGTACTGCTCAATGGAAAGGATTCCTGTTATACGCAAATTGCCAGTGCTATTCCGCCTACAGACAAAATATTGGCCGGTACTGACCGTAGCGATACCATTCCTTTTACGCTCACCCTTTACAATGCCATTCAAGTAAAGGCGATCAGCAATGATACCGATACCCTCAACCTGCATTTTGATCTGGGTTCATTCGATTTTCGCATCATGCGTGCTTTGCTCACAAAAATAAAAAAGCCATTGAAAATACAAATGGGCCCGCTTACCTGGATCAATCCCGAGCCGGGTGCTACAACCCTTACCGCCCATGATATGGACGGGCGTTTTGGCTGGAACCTGTTTGAAGGTAAAATTGTTGAGATCAATTACGACCGGCAATTGCTTATTATCCATTCAAAATTGCCCGGGCTGGCAAAGGGCTATAGCGCATTGGCGCTTTCTTTTATCCATTCGTATTTGTGCATCAAAGCCAGCTTTGCGCAGGGCGGAACCACTTATAGCGGTGATTTTTTACTGGATACCGGTTCCGATGCCGCCATGATAGCCGACAGCAGCTGGACAGCCCTTCATCAATTTACCAGCGGCCTTCCGGTCATTCGTACAAAAATACTGCACGATCCCCGGGGCGTTTCGTATGAAACAAAAACCGTACTGGCCCCGCAAATGCGCATCCATAATTTTACGCTTACCAATATACCGGCCATGGTACTACCGGGTCCAAACCCTACCGGTTTTTCCATCAATTTCCTGGGCAATGACCTGCTGAAGCGGTTTAATATGGTGCTGGACTTTAGAAAGGATATGGTTTACCTGAAGCCCAATCTTTTGTTTAACACGCCCTACCGTGAACAATAAATGCAATTTAAAATTTAACCGCCCCACCCTGCCTGAACCGACGGACATAAACAGGCAAATACAAATTGTCTTCTGCGCAAATCCCGCATTTTATTGGATTATTTTTACTACCTTCTGGCAAACATTCCTTATTCCAACCACTTTATTACTCCCCAATTATGAGAAAGCTCCTATTACTATTGTTCGTTTTCACCAGCGCAGGTTGCTTATTTCCCAATATCCTGTTTGCCCAAAACAGGAAAGCAAGTACCGCAATAAAATCTTCCAACACCCTTTTGAATGGATGCTGGAAACGCATTGCCGTTATCGTAAATGGAAAAGCCGAAGCCAACCCGCTTCCGCAGTACCGCTTGTTTCATGATGGATTTTATACCATCAATTCGCAGGATTCTACACATGCCTGGAAATATATTTTTGGGGGCACCTATGAAATCAGCAAGGATATTTACATAGAGAAAACAATGTACAGTTCATTTCCCGGCGTTATTGGCAATACCCATTGGCAGGAGATCAGGTTTAGTGGCGATACGGTTTCCTTTAAACTTTTTAAAAAACAGGTAAACGCCAGCGGCAAGGAGATTCCGGCACCGGCTTATACAAGGGAGCTTGTTTGCGTACGGGTGAAAAAAATGGACTAGCAGGCATCCATCAAGGAACAAATAAACTTATGTGGCCATTTTTTCTCATTAGCCTGGTGCCTGCGGGCATTATTTTTATTCTATTGATTAGAAGGCGGACTACTTATCTGCTGGCAAAAATTATCGTATCGCTTGTAATGGGTGCTTTTATAATATTCCTGGCTGGTGCGGTTTTATTCATCATAGTTGGCGGCGACAGAACTACCGGCAGGCTCCCTGTTAATAAAAACAAAGCAACTCACACGGCTGCCCATTGATGCAATAAAATAATATATGAGACAATACAGCAGCGGTATTGTAATTTCAAATGTTTACCCCTATTTTCGTTGCTATCAATCATAGATGTATTTCAGTATCTTTTAAAAACTACCTGATGAGCACAAAGTTTGCCGCCCTGCTTTCCCTGATTTTTATTTACAGCCTCACTGCCTCTTCGCAAAAAAACATGAAACCAGCCAGGGTGGTTATGAGCAATAGCGATACAATTGCCGGTTTAATTGACTATGGCGAATGGCTGAACAATCCTTCTTCTGTTTTATTTACTACAGACAAGAATAAACCAGCAAGCCGCTATGGGGTAAACGAACTAAGCTATTTTGAAGTAACCGGGTTGGAGCAATTTAAAAGATATACCGTGCGGATTAGCCTCGATAACGATGCCATTACTACCGTTGCGGAAAAGGATACATCGTCTGCTACCCGCACCGTCTTTTTAAAAATATTGCAAACCGGTAAAAACCTGTCTTTGTTTTCTTATCGCGACGAATTGAAGCGCCGACTTTATTTGCTGGACAGCAAGGACAGCACGCCACAGGAATTGCTGAATAGTGTGTACATGGTGAACAACCAGGTGAATGAAGAAAAGCAATACCGGCACAACCTGCTCAACGCCGCTGCCAGGTACCTGCCAGGCGATGGCGTTATCATTTTGCAGATCAACAATGCCGGGTATTACCACGATGTGATAGGAGAAATTTGCAGCAAGATAAATGGCATTGAGCCATCGGCTGTCTCCGCTACCGTAAACCCACGCAGTCACCCGGGCTGGCGCTTTTTTATTGGAGCAGGTATTAACAATGGATCGCTGGTAATGTTTGGCGCCAATCTTTTTACCGGGCAAACCACCCAACCGTTTTACTACCCCGTGGGCAGTCTTGGCGCCGACCTGGTGCTAAACCCGGCTTCGGGCAAATTAATTATCCGCGGACAATTGCAGGTAACCGGTTATAAAACCGATGCCTATCATTTTGTAGACTACACACAATACACCGAACAATATGTTTTCAAATTCCGCCAGGTAAACATCGCTTTTGAACCGCAATTGCTGTACAACCTGTACAACCAGAAAAACCTGAAATGGTATGTTAGCGCCGGCATTGGTTTCAACTTTTCAAAATACCCGGAGAACAGTATGAATTTTACCAGGACGGGCGCCGCCGATACCTCAAAAGTGGCCAATGATAGCTATGTGCAGAACCTGCGTTCAGTATGGTTGAATGGCTTTTTTACCACAGGCGTTGATTTACGCAGGCTGGAATTGTCTTTTCATTATTTTACAAAAGCTGATGTTACGCAGACACCGGCTTACGGTCTCAGCAATCAATCCATCCAATTGAGGGTAAGTTTTTATTTGAAAAAATGAGCAGGCCTTCTTGAAATAATGATAGCATCATTTTTTGTGCCTGGCAACAATAACGGATTTTACCGGAGCGCCTATCCTGAATACACGCAGCGAATCGTTGTTGACGGCTGCCAGTAACAGCTTGCTGCCATTTGCCAAATGCAGCAACTTCATGTCTTTTACATCCCCGTTCACTATAAAACCACTGGCTGCAGGCGCCACCGCGGTAAAAGATTGCTGGGGGCCGCCGCGTAAAAAACAACCGTAAGAGGCATCGTATCTTCCGGTCATAACTTCCGTCTCGTATTCATTGCCTGCCAGCAGCAGGTCTTTAAAACCATCCTTGTCCAGGTCATCGCAAACAATGCTGTTTACGGGCGAGTACTGGGCTTCTACCGGCAATGGATGTTTGATAAATTTGCCGTTCCCCGTATTCTCAAAATAACAAGTCCTGGTTTCGTTGCAAAAGAGTTGCAGTATATTTTCTTTTGCCTTCCCTTTAAATATTTCGTCGAAGCCAGCATGGGCATAATCTTCATTCAGCAGGAATTGTTTTTTGATAGCCGGCACCTGTTCCGCAAACCTGCCCCGGCCAATGGCCGGAAATGAATGCCGTTTGCCATCCTTACCCATGATATAATAGAACAACACCGGGTCGATGCTGCCATTGCCATCCATATCGGTTGCATACAGCTGCATGGGCATTGCCGCACTCACGCGGTATTCAGTATTCAGGCCAAGATTGCCGGCTACAATATCCATATCGCCATCATTGTCTATATCGGTGGCTACCAGGCTGCGCCACAGGCCATTCATCTCCGTTAGCCCGGTAGCGCCAGTAGTCTCCGTAAATTTTCCATGGTTGTTTTTAAAAAACCGTAAAGGCATCCATTCCCCGGCAATAATAAGATCGGTTTGTTTATCGCCGTCAAAATCGGTGCATACCGCTGCGGTAACCATACCGGCTTTTTGCAATGCCGGACAAACACGGGCGGTTACATCCGTAAATATGCCGCCGTTGTTCTGTAATAAAAAGCTTTGCGGAGAAAGCGGGTATTTTTTTGACACCCTGCCGCCAATAAACAGGTCAGCATCGCCGTCACCATCGTAATCAAAAGCGGTAACACAACCGCCAGTTGTTTTTACCGCAGCCGGTATGGCATTGGCGCTAAGGCTAAAATGTCCTTTACCATCGTTGATGTATAAACGCGGATGATAGTAGGCCGAATTCTCTTCGTACTGCATATCGCCACCGGTTACCAGTAAATCGCTGTCACCGTCTTTGTCTGCGTCAAACAAAATACAGGCCATGTCTTCCTCAAACTTGATGCTGTCTGTCAGGTTTTTTGAATTGAACATTTGCGCGGCCTGCTGCACAAACAATTTGCCGGAGAAATTAAACGCACCGCCAATGAAAAAATCTTCTTTCCCGTCATTGTTCAAATCGCCGGTTGTTATAAACGGCCCCAGGCGTGAATATTTTTGGGGCAAGAGGCGTTGCAGACTGTAATCGTTAAAGTCATTGTCCTGGTGCCGGTAACTAAGCCCGTTTGATGAAGTGATGTCTGTAAAAAGATACGCTGGGTTTGCAACAGGCTCCGTTGCGGCAGGGTTTGCGTTTTTCCAGCTGAGCTGCAGCCATGTATCTGCTGTAATGTTTTTAAGGACTTGCTTTTTGCCATCGGGCCAAATAACCAGTAGTGAATCCACCTGTTTGTTTTTTCCCAGGCCAAACAGCAATTGCTGATCTACCGAGGAGAAATAGCCCCGCACCGGGTTTTCTTCCAGCAACTGTGCCTTGCCGTTATTGCAGAGCAGCAACCTGGCACCAACGCCATGCCGGTTCATGCTATCCCCTTTTAACTGCACGCTTAAAAAATGATCAGTCAGGGCCTTGCCCGGCTGGTTGGTATTGTTGATAAAAACAAAGGCCTGCTTGCTGATATTGTTCACCACCAGGTCAAGATCGCCATCATTGTCAAGGTCTGCGTAAGCCGCGCCATTCGACATAGAAGGTTCATCGATGCCGGCCATTCCGGATGCGTCTTCAAAAGTTAAATCGTGTCGGTTGAGGTATAAATAATTGGGAAGATTGACATGTTTGAGTGCCGCTAGTTTTTCGCGGATGGCTTTTTCTTTTTCATCGCGGCTGGTATTGCTGCTGAAGATGGTATTGCTGAACTCAAGAAAATCAGCATTGATAAAATCACGCCCAATGCCATTGGTAATGTGTATGTCTTTCCAGCCATCGTTGTTAAAATCTGCCAGCAAAACACTCCAGCTCCAGTCGGTGGCTTCTATACCGCTTAGCCGGCCGGTCTCACTAAAAAAAGGGATGCTGGTATCGCCTTTTTGCCAGCAGCCATTGTTCAGCTGCAGCATATTGCGCATAAACTCCGGTTCATAACCCATGGCACGTTCGGCGCCATAGCGTTCATAATTCATAAAAGAGAAAGATGTTTTCTTCCGCTCATTGTATTGCGGCAGCATATCGAGCGTAACAATATCGGGCCAGGTATCATTGTTAAGGTCGGCAGCATCGGCCCCCATGCTGCTATAGCTTTGGTGCCGGAGCGATTGATCGATGCAATTGCTGAAAGTTCCGTTCTTATTGTTCAGCCACAATTCATCGTTCGTTATAAAATCATTGGCCACATAAATATCCGGCCAGCCGTCTTTGTTAAAATCACTTACGGTTACGCCCAGTCCAAAACCATCTTCTTTGATGCCGGCCTGCATGGATACATCAGTAAAAACAGGGTGGCCCAGTTGTGCAGGGTCGCCGTCATTCCGGTAGAGCCGGTCGTTGGCGGGTGAATGGCCGCTCCTGTCGCGCGGATAAATGGCATTTGTATTGAATGAACTCAATAAATAGTTCACCAGGTACATGTCAAGATCGCCATCCCTGTCGTAGTCGAAAAATACTGCCTGGGTTGAGTAGCCGGTATCTGCCAGGCCATAGGCGGCCGCTTCTTCTTTAAATGTAAGATCATGCTGGTTGATGAAGAGCAGGTTTTTTGCCCGGTGCGCCAGGTCCTTTCCAAAAACACAAACATAGATATCGTCGTACCCGTCGTTGTTTACATCGGCAATACTTACACCGGTACACCATACATCTGTGCCAATGCCAGCTTTTTCTGTAATGTCGTCAAACTGGTTTTTCCCTTTATTGATGTAAAGGCGGCAGCTGACCTGGTTACCGGTAAAAAAAATATCCTTCAGCCCGTCGTTATTAAAATCGCCTATCCCAACACCGCCGCCCATATACCCAAACTCATTGATAAAAGAACGGGTCGTATCGGCATCATGCACTTCGTTGTTGAAATGAATACCCGATTCCGCGGCGCTCAGCTGCGTAAACAAACCAACTTGCTTTTTTGGGGTGCAACTGCTCCAAAACAGCATTGCGGTCAATAAAAGGCAAAAAATACATCCCGCTTTCATACTGGCTGCAAATTATACTTTTAAAATTCAAACAAAAATTACAGAAGGGTATTGAATTTGTTAAGCTCAAAAAAAAACAGAGGCCATTTGCACAGCCTCTGTTATGGTTTATGGTTTCAAATTATTTCAGCAATGGGTTGGTAGAGATTTCGCTGGCCGGAATGGGGAATAAATCCACCTGGCCAGGCACCGGGTCTGTTCTCAAAGAAGGAAAATAACCTTTTTTCCTCCAGCGCAGGATATCAATACTGCTCAGTTCTTCAGCACCCAGTTCCACGGCTCTTTCGTGCATTACGGCTTTCAGCGCATCGTTCTTTGTGGCAGGCGCTACCACCGCCATGTTCACACTTGGGCGCTTGCGCACTTCATTGATATAGCTGGCGGCCTGTGCAGGTGTTCCTACTTCGGCTTCGCATTCTGCCAGCAGCAGCAATACATCGGCGTACCGGAACACACGCTGGTTAAGTCCACCGGGGTGGAAACCAGAGTTAACCCAATCGTAGATATTGTATTTGCGGAAAAATCTTTTCAGCACCACCGCATTGCGGGTAGAAGTGGCAATGTTCATATCGGCTGCCACCAGTGTTTTGGGGCCGGCAGATGATTGCGTAAGAATCTGGTCGCCTTCTTCAAAAATGGTGAACTTGTACCGGGGGTCACCGGCTTCAAATTCATTGAGCAGGCGATCGGACGGTATCACATTTCCCCAAGTAATGCCATACTCCTGGTTGCGCACGGTACTCAACGGGCTTGTTGAGCCTTCTCCATTGTAACCCCAGTTAAAATTGTTATCGCCCCTGTCTATAAACACCACTTCAAAAATAGATTCAGCATTAAACTCATGACCCGCGGCAACGGATACCCCATTGTCGTCCTTCACATCGCCATCAAAATTCCATTGAAAATTATCTACCAGGCTGTATTTGCCGTATACCTGCAGCAATGCTGTTTTAGCAGCGGCATAATCGCCTTTCTGCATCAGCACTTTGCCCAGCAGCGTGTTGGCAGCGCCTTTTGTAGCACGGCCATTGTCAGAAGCGCCATAACTTGCAGGCAATTTTGCGACTGCATCCGTAAGGTCGCTCAGGATAAAAGTGTAAATATCTGCGGCAGGTGATTTTCCTTTGAAACCGGTTGCAGAAGTAACAGACTCTGTATATAAAGGAACATCGCCCCATTGTGATACCAGTTCAAAATAAGCCCAGGCCCTTAAGAATTTGGTTTCACCTATCAACCTGTCTCTTACCGCCACATTATCCGTAACGCCGGATGCTTTGGAGACAACAAGATTGGCCCTGTTGATCATCTGGTAAGCGCCGGTCCATACATTCGACATTACTGCATTGGAAGACGCAGGTGAAGGCTGCTTTAATAACTCGGCCCTGGGAGCTTCCAGCTGTGCGCCGCCCGATGCGCATTCGCCGCCCCGCATATCATGCGTAAAAAACCATTCGCGGCCTACCAGTTCTCCGGAGCGAAGTATCGAGTAAATGGCATTGACGCCGTTCTGCAACTCGCTGGCCGTTTTAAAATAACTTTCTGTAGTGGGGTTGTTTTTATCCAGTACATCCAGCTTCTTATTGCAGGAAAGAACACTGATAAAAACCAGCAACAACGATAGCCCCAGTTTATAAATATGTTGTTTCATAATGTTTTCTTTTAAATACAATGACTGTTGTTTTTACGATTAAAATGTTGCCTGTATACCTGCCTGGAAAGCTTTTGGCTGGGGGTACACTGCAAAGTCGATACCATTGTTCAATGATGAACCCGGTGTTCTGTTTCCAACTTCAGGATCATACCCGGTATATTTTGTAAAAGTGAGTATGTTCTGTGCAGAAACATAAATGCGGATGCTCTTTACTACGCCCTTGGTCATAGACTGCAATGAACCAAACGGTATGGTATAGCCCAGCATTACATTTTTCAGGCGCAGGAATGAACCGTCTTCAAGAAAACGGGTAGAAGGCCTTGCATTCTGATTGGGATCGGAAGAGATCGCCCTAGGTATATCGGTATTGGTGTTGGTAGGTGTCCACGCGTTCAGCACTTTTGTACCTGCGTTGAAGAAACGTACCATGCCCTCGGTGATAACACGGGTGGCATTGTATACTTTGTTACCGGAAACGCCCTGGAAGAAAACGCCCAGGTCGAAATTTTTATAATTGGCGCCCAGGTTGAAAGCATAGGTAAACTTTGGAATAAAGCTTCCCAAAAAGACGCGGTCGTTTAAATCAATCACGCCATCGCCGTTGATGTCTTTAAATTTAATGTCGCCAGGCGCAGTTGCTGCAGTTTGGGTAGCATGCTTGGTTACTTCGGCGGCACTCTGAAAAATACCTTCTGTCTGCCATCCAAAGAAACTCTGTATGGGCTGGCCCACTGCGGTATTGGTAATATTGTAAGAACCAAAATCGGCATCTCCGCCTGACTCTATATTGGTTACGCCGGGGGCTAACCGCGTTACTTTGTTTGTATTAATGCTGATATTGGCGCTGGCATACCATTTAAAATCGCCTTCCCTGTCGTTGTAGCCCAGTTGTGCTTCAAAGCCATTGTTCTGCATAGAAGCCACGTTCTGCGATACCGTGCTTGTAATGAATCCAAAAGAAGGAGGCAACGGTACACTTAAGATCAGGTTGTCTGTTTTGCGCTGGTAATATTCTAACGTTAATGTAAACTTGTTTTTCAACACACCCAGGTCAAGCCCGATGTTCATCTGTTTGGTTTTTTCCCATTCCAGATCCTGGTTGCCCAAACGCTGAATAGAAGAAGAAGGTCCGCCTGTAGCAGAACCACCAAAAGGATAATAGGCACTGTTTGAGTTAACGCTCACCAGCCAGGGTGTATTTCCCAATACCGTACCATTGAGACCGGTAACACCATAACCTGCTCTCAATTTCAATTCAGATACCAGTGTTTGTTTAGCCATAAAAGCTTCCTGGTCTATTCTCCAGCCAACGGAAAAAGAAGGGAATGTAGCCCATTTCTTGCCGGGGGCCCAAACAGAAAGACCATCGCGGCGAACAGCACCGCTTAACAGGTAGCGTCCTTTGTAATCATAATTTACACGACCGAGATAAGAGATCAGCGTGTTTTCGCCAATTAATGTTTGTGATGATACATTGGTGGCATTGTTCAATGTCTTCAAATCATTAGACGATTGGTTGCCGCCGGCATTTTCTTGTCTTGCATTCTGGCTCTGCTGCTCGTAAACAGCAATTGCATTTACATGGTGGTCGCCAAATGTTTTATCGAATGACAGCTGCTCTGTGTACAGCAACACTGTAGATACATTCCTGTTATTGGTAATGGTAGCCAGTGTGGCGCTGGAGCCTGCAATGGCGCCATTGTCGTTAAATATCGGAGAGAAGCGGTAGTCGAGCGCATTGGCATAGTCTACACCAAAGGTAGATTTAAACTTCAGCCATTTTGTAAAATTGATATCGAGATAAGCCGTACCGAAGATCTTTGCGGTGGTTCTGTTACCCGGATTTTTCAAGGTAGCGTCTTCTACCGGGTTGGTAGGGTCGCCGCCATCGAGCGTGGCATTTACGCCCCTGAAACCACCAATGGAAGTTGGATCATAAACGGGGATATGCGGCATCATCCGGATCACATTCACCAGGTTGGTCCTGGATCCGGTTTCATTGTTGTCGTATGCCTGGTCGCCGTAAGCAGCATACAGGTTTTCTCCAAAGGTGAATATTTTACTGATGATATGATCTGAGTTGAGGCGGAAATTGTACCGTTTGTAACCAACGCTGGGTGCTGTACCTTTTTGATCGGTATAGCCTGCGGAAGCATAGAAACGGGAAATTTCGTTGCCACCACTTAAACCAATATTGTGACCTGTCATGCCGCCTTTTTTAAAGTAAGCATCCTGCCAGTTGGTATTGGTTTGCCCGTAGGTTTGCGAGGCGCCTGTGTTTACCGGCTGGTCTACATAAGGTGCCAAAAGCCGCGGTACCTGGCTACCCCTGTAGGCAATGGCGTACTGTTTAAACTGGTCTGTATTTAACAGGTCGAGCCTTTTGGTAATGTTCTGTGTTCCAAAATAAGAATCCAGGCTTACGCGCAGTTTGCCATCTCTTCTTCCTTTTTTGGTGGTAATCATTATAACGCCATTGGTGGCCCTTGAACCATAGATGGCGGCAGCGGATGCATCTTTCAAAACATCTACCGATTCAATGTCCTTTACGTCAATGGCCGCCAGGTTACCGGTCGGAAATCCATCCACGATGTATAAGGGATCGGAAGCATAGCTGATGGAGCTGATACCGCGGATGCGTACAATGGGTTCTGTACCCGGGCTACCATTATTGGTTACCTGCAAACCGGCTACCCTGCCCTGCAAAGCCTGAGAGATGGTGATGGCGGGTGTTTCATTGAGGGTTTTGCTGCTAACGCTGGTTACCGCACCGGTAATCAGTGTTCTTTTCTGGGTACCATAACCCACTACCACCACTTCATCCAAAGCCCGGTTGGGCAAGTTGAGTACCACTTGTAAAGAACTAATGCCTTCAATACCCATTTCGCGGGTGGTCATACCTACAAATGAGAAGATCAGTATTTTGGCATTGTCATCTACATCAATCTTAAAAGATCCATTGGAAGCGGTAGTGGTAGCCCTTCCACCGGTGCCTTTTACCTGTACAGAAACGCCGGATAGCGGTTCTCCTTTATCGTTGGTAACATTGCCGGTAATGGTACGCAGTACGGGTTCCACGTCGGCCGGGAAATTGCCTTTCTCCGAAATGATAAAAATGCCAGAAACCCTGTCGAACCGGTATTTGAGCCTGGTAGGCGACATCACATCATTCATCACCTGGAAGAGCGGCTTTCTTTTTACATTCACCGTCACCATCAGGTCTTCCGGTATGATATCATTGGAAAATGCAAACCTGAATTTTGTTTCCTTCTCAATTGCAGTAAAGAACTTCGTCAGTTTTACGCCTTTAAGCGAGAGGTTAACTTTCACGTCTTGTGAAAAACCGCCGGCGTTGACCGACATAGCGGCCACAAACAGCAGAATGGAAGTTAGTTTCATAATTTTAAGCAGCTTCGTTA
>Ga0075026_100000362_pt1 | contig 17933 bp, 18 predicted proteins | sample Str012_2_FD_71392 | JGI IMG/M metagenome (GOLD analysis project Ga0075026, IMG submission 71392) | Freshwater sediment microbial communities in response to fracking from Pennsylvania, USA - Straight Creek_MetaG_SC_2012 | ecosystem: Environmental > Aquatic > Freshwater > Creek > Sediment... | reverse complement strand
AATCGGCGGTAGAGCGTGGCGATGCCGACGCCGGCCCGTCCGGCGACATCCTCGAGAGGAACGTCGAGACCTCGCTCGGCGAAGGCGGCCTGGGCCGCGTCCACGATTCGGCCACGGTTCCGTTCGGCATCGACGCGAAGTGGTCTGGCGATATCGGCAGGTTCCATGCCGATATCCTACCCTAATCGGAGGGAAGCCTCCATTTGCCGTGGTTCGGTGTGTCGACTGGGCGTTCGCGCGGTGCTGATCAGTGGCGGCGGTCATCGTCATCGTCGCGGTCGCGTCGGCATCCGACTGCGACATACTTCCCAGCGTGAGTGACGAGATCGAACCCACGAACGAGATCACCCGCTACGCGTCAGGCATCATCAAGTCGAAAGGCTCGTACCTCGCCGGCGAGATGCACGGCGACTGGGCGTTCTACCGGCTGGACCGCTCCGTCATGCGGGCCGGGCGGTTCGAGCGGGGTCGCCAGGTGGGCTCCTGGCGGACGTTCGACCGTGAGGGTCGGATGGTCAAGCAGACGGACTTCGGCGACGGCGACTGAGCCTTCCGTCGCGACCCCCGGCGCCGGTAGAATGACCGCCCACACTGTCGTCGCCGGCCGTCCCGCCGTCCCGCGCAAGACCAGTCGGATGTCGGTCCCAGGAGGTTCGTTCCCTTGAGCACGCAACCGGGTGCCGCGCGCGTCGTCGTCATCGGCGCCGGCATCGTCGGCAACAGCCTCGTCTACCACCTCGCCCGCCTCGGCTGGAAGGACATCGTCCAGATCGAGAAGGGCCCGCTGCCGAACCCTGGTGGATCGACCGGCCACGCCTCGAACTTCATCTTCCTGACCGATCACTCGCGCGAGATGACGGCGCTCACCGCCGACAGCGTCGAGCAGTACAAGGAGATGGGCGTCTTCACCCAGAGCGGTGGTATCGAGGTCGCCCGCACCCCCGAGCGGATGGAGGAGCTCAAACGCCGGATGGCGTCATCGCGCTCGTGGGGCATCGAATCCGAACTGGTCACGCCCGAGCAGATCAAGGCGATGGTCCCCTACGTCAACACCGATATCATCCTCGGTGGCTTCTCCACACCGGGGATCGGCGTCGTCGACTCGCTCCGGGCGGGCACGATCATGCGCGAACGCGCACAGGCGCTGGGCGCTCTCCGCCTTTCGCCGATGACCGAGGTCACCGGCATCGACGTCGAGGACGGGCACGTCACCCGCGTCCGAACCGACAAGGGCGATTTCGAGGCGGACGTCGTCGTCATCGCGGCCGGCGTGTGGAGCCCGCGGATCGCGGCGATGGCCGGCGCGGAGATCCCGCTCACCCCGGCCGTCCACCAGATGATCAGCGTCGGGCCCGTCCCGATGCTTGCCGACACGGTCGGCGAGATCACTTACCCGATCGTCCGCGACATGGACACCAACTGTTACGAGCGCCAGCACGGCAGCGACATGGAAGTCGGTTCGTACGCCCACCGGGCGATCCTGATGGACGCCGACGAGATCCCGTCGATCGCCGAATCGAAGCTGTCGCCGACCGAGCTGCCGTTCACGCCAGAGGACTTCGAGCTCCAGATGGAGCAGGCCCTCGAGCTCATCCCGGACATCCTCGGCGACGAGCGGGTCGGCATCCGGCACCAGATCAACGGCCTTCTGTCGCTCACGCCGGACGGGATGCCCATTCTCGGCGAGACACCCGAGGTCAAGGGGTTGTGGGCAGCCGCCGCGATCTGGATCAAGGAGGCGCCGGGGATCGCCCGGATGGTCGCCGAGTGGATGACCGACGGAAAGCCCGAGATCGACCCGCACGGATCGGACATCGCCCGCTTCCACGCCCATCAGAAGGCACGCCACCACGTCAGGGCGCGGTCTGCGGAGGGATTCAACAAGACCTATGGCATCGTCCACCCGGCAGAGCAATGGGCGAGCAACCGCGATGTCCGGCTCAGCCCGTTCAACGCGCGCGAGCGCGACCTCGGCGCCGTCTTCTTCGAGACGGCAGGTTGGGAGCGGCCGTTCTGGTACGCCTCGAACGCGCCGCTCCTCGAGGAGTACGGCGACCGGGTGATGCCGCGAGCAAGCGAGTGGGAATCGCGCTGGTGGTCGCCGATCATCAATGCCGAGCACCTCGCGATGCGAGATCGGGTCGGCATGGTCGACCTGTCCGCATTCGCGATCTTCGACATTACGGGGCTCGGCGCGCTGGGCCACGTCCAGGCGATGGCCGTGGCGCAGATGGACGTCCCCGACGGCCGGGTCGTCTACACGCCGCTCCTCAACGAGGCCGGCGGGATCAAGTCGGATCTCACGATCATGCGCCTCGGGCGAGATCACTTCCGGGTCGTGACCGGCGGCGCCCACGGCATGGGCGATCGCAAGTGGTTTGTCGATCACCTGCCGGCCGATGGCTCGGCGCAGCTCTATGACGCGACTTCGACCTGGTGCACGGCCGGGATCTGGGGCCCGCGGGCCCGCGATGTGGTCGCCTCGGCGACCTCGGACGACGTGTCGAATGCGGGCTTCCCGTTCGGGACCTGCCGGACCATCGAGCTCGGCGGCATCCCGGTGCTCGCCTCGCGGATCTCGTACGTCGGCGAGCTTGGCTGGGAACTGTACGTGCCGATGGAGCAGGGCCAGCGGCTGTGGGACTCGCTCGCCGAAGCAGGAGCGCCGCACGGCATCGTCCCGTTCGGGATCGGTGTCTATGGCACCACCGGGCGCCTCGAGAAGGGATATCGCGCACATGGCGCGGAGCTCGAGCTCGAATTCGACCTGGTCGAGGCCGACATGCTCCGGCCGAAGGTCAAGGAGGCCGAGTTCGTCGGCCGGGCCGCCTATCTCGAACAGCGCTCGAAGCCGCCGGTCGCGACGCTGTGCACGCTCACGGTCGACGACAACACGTCGGCCAGCGGCGTCAAGCGCTTCATGCTCGGTCGAGAGCCGATCCTGACCACCGCCGGCGGGCCGATCACGGACTCCAAGGGCCGCCGCTCGTTCGTGACGAGCGCCGGGTCCGGACCGTCGGTGGGCAGGCACATCCTGCTGTCGTACCTGCCGCCGGCCTACGCAGTGGCGGGCACGAAGCTCCAGGTCGAGTACTTCGGCGAGCGCTATCCGGTGACCGTCGCGGTCGTCGGCTCGACGCCCCTGTTCGACCCGGAGAACGCCCGGGTCAAGGCCTGACGATGCGCGTCCTTGTCTGCGTCAAGCGCGTCCCGGCGACGGCCGGCAAGATCACCCTGACCGCCGACGAGCAGGCGATCGACACGCGCTACCTCGGGTTCACCGTGAGCCCGCACGAGGAATGCGCGGTCGAGGAGGCCGTGCGAATCGTCGAGGCTCACGGCGGGACCAGCACGGTCCTGACCCTCGGCTCGGAGGAGTCCATCGACCAGCTCCGCGAGGCGATGGCGGTCGGCATCGACGGGGCGATCCTGCTCGAGACCGACGGGTCGGAGTGGTCGCCGATCGACACTGCCGCGGCGATCGCGGAGACGATCCGGGCTCACGAGGCGACCGACGGTCCGTTCGACCTGATCCTGCTCGGGAACGAGGCTGCCGACACCGGTGACTACCAGGTCGGGATCCGTGTTGCGGGCGCGCTCGACCGCCCGATCGTGTCGGGCATCAAAGGGTTGGACATCCGCGACGACGCGCTCGTCGCTCGCCGAGAGGCGACCGGCGGTGGCTGGGAGGTCTATGAGGTCGCCCGGCCGGCTGTCGTCTCGGTCAAGGAGGGGATCAACCTGCCGCGCTATCCGTCGGTGCCCGGGCGGCTGCGGGCCAGGAAGAAGGAAGTCGAGCGCATCGCCCTGCCCCGCGCGAGTGCCACCACCGCGCGGATCCGGCTGCGCGTCCCGGTCGAGCAGGAGAGCGCCGTCGAGATCCTCGGTGAAGGTCCGGAGGCCGCGCCACGCGTGGTCGAGGTCTTCCGACGTCTTGGGCTGATCGCATGATCCTCGTCGTCATCGAACACGAGGGAGGCGCCCCGGACCGGCTGTCGGCCGAGGCGTTGACCCTCGGACGCACGCTTGCCGGTGTGACCGGGGAACCTCTGCACGCCGTCGCGTGGGGCACGGACACGGCCGCCGTCGCCGGCGGCCTGGGTGCCCACGGCGTCGCGGTCCTCCACACCATCGAGGATGCGCGCCTGACCGACCATGCCCCGGAGGCGATCGGCGGGAGCATCGCGCAACTCGTGGAGCGCGACGGCCCGACCGCGGTCATCGGGACGGGAAGCGACCGCGGGACGGAGATCATGGCCCACGTCGGGGCGCGGACGGGCCGTGCGCTGGCCGCGAACTGCACAGACGTCCGGACCGGCGACCCCTGGCAGGTGACCCGCCAGCGCTGGGGCGGCAGCCTGCTGGAAGAGGCCCGGCTGGAGGGTCCCGTCCGGCTGCTGACCGTCGCGCCGCACGCCGTAGAGCCGCAGGTCGCGGCGGTGCCAAGCGCGGTCGCGGTCCAGGCGTTCGTCCCGGAGCTGACCGATCGCGACCTGCGGGTGCGCGTCACCTCGCGGGTGCCCGCCGAGGCTGGGGCGATCTCGCTCGCCGACGCGCGAGTGGTGGTCGGTGGCGGGCGCGGCGTCGGGAGCGCCGAAGGTTTCGCCGAACTCGATGAACTGGCGGCCCTGCTCGGCGGGACGGTCGGCGTCTCGCGTGTCGTCACCTCGGCCGGCTGGCGCCCGCACGCCCAGCAGGTCGGTCAGACCGGGACGCGGATCGCGCCCGATCTGTACATCGCCTGCGGCATCAGCGGAGCGATCCAGCACATGGTGGGCGCTCGCTCGGCCAAGGCGATCCTGGCGATCAACACGGATCGTGACGCGCCGATGGTGACGCGGGCGACCTACGCGGTCATCGGCGACCTCCACGCGATCCTGCCGGCGATCATCGCCGAGGTCCGCGCGGCGCGGTAGGCGCGGTGCGCGGCGCGATCCCTCGATCGGCGACCCGGCTTGGCTGCTTGTCGACCCACAGGCGACAATGAGGCGTCGAAGGTGGTCCGACGGCGCATTTCGGCATGGATCGACGCCTGGGAGTCGTGATTCCGTGTCGGGAACGTCCCCGCGGCGCCCTTCGATCCTTCGTTGTCGACTGTCAGTCTCGAGATCGAGACGCGACCCGGCCGGAGCGTCCGCTCGGCCTGCGCCACGTGCCGATCGGACCTGTCAGACCGGACGGTACGGTCGGGTGACCTCCATCGCCAGAAGGGATTCGCCATGCGTCCTCGATTCGTGCATCACCCGATATTGATGGACCTGGCCAGCGACCTGACGGCCGGCGAGACGGTCGAACTCGATCTCGTCTTCGAGCACGGCGGCACGGTCGTGGTCAAGGCGGAGATCCGGCAGAGCTGAGCATGGCCGAGCGTCCCGCGGCGGCGCCGCGACGGAAGGATTCGACCGGCTTCCTCGACATCGCCTTCTGGCTGATCGTGGGGATCGCGGTCGTGCTCGTCGCGGTCACAGGCGCGGCGCTCCTTCTGTCGCCGAGCGGTCCCGCCGGAGCCGTGGAAGGGCGCCAGGGAGGTGCGACGACGTCGCCGTCGGCATCGGCGGTCGTTGACGTCGCGTCCTACCTCGACTCCGTCCCGCGCGAGGCGGCGCCCATCCGACTGACCGACCCGACCGACCGGTCGTTCGACCTGGCCTCGCTGCGAGGCAGCCCCGTGTTCGTGTTCTTCGGCTACACCCACTGCACGGACATCTGCCCGGCCACGATCGGCACCGTGGGACTCGCCATGGAGGCGTACGCCGGCAACGCGAAGGCGCTCTTCGTGACGATCGATCCTGAGCGCGACACCACCGCGTGGTTGCGAGAGTACGTCCGGTTCATGCCGAGGGCGTTCACCCCGGTGACCGGGACTCCCGCGGCGATCCGCGCCACCGCCGACGCATGGGGCGTCCAGTACGCGCGCGAGGTCACCGGGACGCAGGACGAGTACGAGATGTCGCACACCGCCGACGTCTTCCTCGTCGATGCAGCCGGGATGCGTCGTGCGACGTTCCCATACGGAACGTCGTCCGAGGCGATGACCGCGGTGCTTCGAACGGTCGCGTCGACCCCGGTGGCGACCGCCGCACCGACCGCGACCGCGACCCCGTCCGCCTCGCCAGTCTCTGCTCTCGACGTCCAGGTCGTCTCCTCGGCCACCTGGTCCGGCCCGCCCGGACCTGTGATCCTGAGCCTGTCGGCCGACAGCGCGCGGATCGACGATTCGCAGCTCCGACCGACGGCCCAGCTGGTCGCCTCGACCGGCGACCGGATCGGCCCGCCCGTCGAGGCCGTCGCGGTCCAGCCGCCCGGCGTCGACCGCGTCTCGTACGTGGCCACGCTTACGATCCCGGCCCCAGGTTCGTGGAGGGTCGAGGTGACGGCCGGGTCGAGGGTCGGCTCGACCGCGCTCGACGTCCGGGACCCCGGCACGACGCCGGCAATCGGTTCGGCCGCGCCGACGGTCCGAACCCCGACGCTGGCCGATGCCGGCGGCGTCGCCCGCGCCGTCACGACCGACCCGGCGCCGGATCTCCGGCTCTCGCAGACCTCCACCGTCGATACGCTCAGGGCTCATCAGCCGTTCGTGCTCGTCGTCGACTCAACTCGTTTCCGTGTCTCACCCGCGTGTGGCCGCGCCATCGTCATGGCGCGCTACCTGCTCGATCGGTGGACCCACGTCGCCTTCATCCACCTCGAGCCGTATCGATACTCCATCGTGGCGGACACGGCTGTCCTGCAGGGCACGCTCGATGCGCCGACGCTGACCGACCCTGCCGATGCGTGGGGCGTCGGCGGCGCTCCGTGGGGCGTGCGCTCGATGCCGTGGGTCTTCGTCGTCGATGGGCACGGGATCGTCCGCGCGACCTACCAGGGCGTGATGGGCACCGACGACGTGGACGTCATCCTCGCGATGATCGCCGACGGGCACTGACGGCGATGGCCGGACCGTCGCCCGCCACCCTTCGGCCCCCGGGAAACGGGCCGAACGTCACGCGCCAGCATCTTGACGACGCCCTCACCATCGGCTGATGGATACGCTGCAGCAGGACCTCCTGCCAACCCCCGACCCGACCCCGGAAACCCCCGAGGCGTCCGCCCTCGCGCTGTCGCGACGCGGATTCCTCCGTACCGCCGCGTTGACCGGTGGGGGCCTCGCTGCCGTCGCCGGACTGGCGGCATGCGCGCCCGCGGCGACCGGCGCGGGCTGGACCTTCGGTCCGGCATTCAGCCCGGCCCCGAGCGCCCCAGCTGCCGCCGCGACTGCAGCGGCCAGCGCAGCGGGGACTGCGGCCCCGTCGGCCAGCCACGACATGAACGCGAATCCGTCGCCCGCCGCCTCCAGTTCCACGCCGCCGGTCAGCGGCGCGATCCCGCCGGGCTGGAGCGCTCACGATGTCGAGGCCCGCGACAAGGTCCGCCGCTACGTCGGCGACCTCGCCCCGGCGTTCAAGGACATCTACCCGGCCCCGGCCTTCCTCAAGCTCGCCGCAATCCTCGGAGTCGAGGACGACTATCCGGCCCTCCACCAGAAGCCGGCGTTCGTCCAGGTCCCGCAGCTCGTCCTGAACGACGCCCTGACGCCACTGACCCCGGAAGTCGTGGCCGGTGTCAAGGTCTTCAAGCTGACCATCGACGAGATCCAGGCCAAGATCGACGAGCTCCTGCCCCCGGTCGCCGGTCTCGGCTACAACAAGTCGTGGCCTGGCCCGACGATCCGCGTGAACCAGGGCGACAAGATCCGCGTCGAGTTCACCAACAACCTCAAGGAGACGACCGGCGTCCACTTCCACGGCGTCGAGTTCGACGACTTCTTCCAGGACGGCGTCCCGTTCGTGACGCAGCTGCCCATCGTGCCGGGCCAGACGTACGCCTACGAGTTCACCGCCAGCAACGCCGGTTCGCTCATGTACCACTCCCACCACAACGCGACCGACCAGGTCGGCAGGGGCCTGCTGGGGGCGTTCATCGTCGACGCGAAGCCCGAGCCGATCAAGGCCGACCGCGACTACATCTGGATCTCGAACGACGAGCTCGGTGGGTTCACCATCAACGGCCACGGCTTTCCGGCGACCGTCCCCGTCCTCGCCGCCGCCGGTGAGACGGTGCGTGTCAGGTTCATGAACGAGGGGATCATGATGCATCCGTGGCACCTCCACGGGCTGCCGATGCGGGTCGTCGCGCGCGACGGTCACCCGCTCGGGGGCGCCGAGTTCACCTGCGACACTCTGGGCGTCAACCCTGGCGAGCGCTACGACGTCCTGATCGAGGCCAAGACTCTCGGCATCTGGGCGTTCCACTGCCACATCCTTCCGCACGCAGAGGCGGCGAACGGGATGTTCGGGATGGTCAACACGATGATCGTCGTCCCGAAGGCATCGGACGTGGACGCGATCGTGAAGGCACTGCTCGCCTAGGCGCCGCTCGCGAGGATCTCGTTCTCGGCGACGAACACGCGGACCCGGCCGCTGACGTGGGCCAGCGAATCGGCCGCCACCTTCCGGCCGATCTCCGTCGCGTATGCGGCGTCGAAGGCGACCTGGCTGTCGAACCACAGCTCCGACACGCCGTCGACCCCGGCCTCGTCGGCGCCGGCCTCGACGACGTTGAAGACCGCTCGTCGGAGGTTCGGGAGCCGCCCGGCCAGCGGGGCGTGGTCGTCGAGCCACCAGCTGACCCAGGCGTCGTGGGTCAGGTCCGCCCGACGGGTGAGCAGGATCATCGCCTTGAACATGTGCGTCTCCTCAGCCGGGTTTGCGGACGCGCGCATTGGGCCGGCCGCCGGCGCTCAAGGCGAGGGCGATGACGAGCTCGTCCGGCCGCGGGGCGTCGACGATCGCGATGTCGATCGCGTCCATGTCATCGAACACCCAGCGGTCGTCCTTGTTCCCGATCGGCATGGTGATGATCGCCCCAGGCCCGGCGACCTTCTTGGTCCCGGGGATGATGTCGGCGCCGCCCCCGACGGCGGCCCGCACCGGCGCCCCGAACCGGGGATGCAGGACCGCGGCGGTGTGCTCGCGGTCGCCGTCGATGCCGACGATCGCGCCCTTGCCGTAGCCGCGGACATCGGCCTGACCGAGACCGACCGACAGCAGGACCGCAAGCGCGCGTTCGACCAGCAGCGCTCCGGCGTCGCGACCGAGCGTTTCGAGTTCCTCGAGGTCGTCGACGCGGCCACGTCCGGCGAGCGGATTGTGGACGGCGATCGCGGCCGTGGCGATGGTGGTCGGCGGGTCGACCGCGGCGCCTGCCTCGCTCAGCGTCTGCTGGACACCGGCCACGATGATGCGGACACCGTCCATGTCGATCTCCTTCACGGCCCTGGGTCCTGCCCGATCGCCTGAGGGTACCGTGCTTGCGGTCTGGCCGGTGCGCACAGAAGCCGCCTGTCGCGCGACTGCGTCAGTCTCCGATGAGACTCATGGCCGGGGTCGCGGGGTCGATGACGGTCATGCCACGAATCGCCGAAAAGGCACTGTCAGCCGAGACGAGGGCGTCCGCGCCGCGATCGATCGCCACAGCTGCAAGCACGGCATCGAACGAGCCAGGGGCCGGGTGCGCCGCGAATAGCTCCAGTCCGTGGATGAGTTCCGCCGGGGTCGTGACCAGCAGGTCGAACCCGGCAATGAACCCACCCGCGAGCCGCACCGCATCCGACCGTCCCCGGCGCCTGGCGCGAATATGGGCGAACTCCTGGATCACCTCGACCGTCGTGGTCACCTCGACGCGCCCGTCGGCATGGGCGGCCAACAGGCCTCGGCACGGGTCACGAAGCGGATGTGCGTCGCCGACCGCATAGGCGAGCACGGTCGCATCGACGATGATCATGGCTGTCGGTCATGGGCGTCGTCGAGTTCCCGATGCAGGTCTCCAGGATCGGTCGGCACTGGCATCGTCTGGGCTGCCAGGATCTCGGCGATGGCTGCGCGTCGCTCGTCGCTCGTTGCCGGCAAGCGGTCGATCGCCTCCCGGATGATGGACGCCACGGAGACGTGCCGACGCTTGGCCTCGATCGCCAGCCGACGATAGCGCGGCCCGTCGAGCAGGAGTTGGACGCGTCGATCCAGGATGCGCATGTGCACATGCTGGCGCATATCTCGGTGGGCGACAGCGGTCACCTGCCGGCGACCCCGATCGACCCGTCCGGACCAGCGACGGCAGCGATCTGTGACTGATGCCCGTCACGCGGGCGCACGTCAGGCATCCCCCACCCGAAGCCAACCGCCGCGAGCGTGAATCGCACGCGGCGGGCTCGCAGATCGTGACAAATGCCCACCAGACGACCCATCTGTCAGCGAATCGCTGACCAACGCTCGCGTGACATGCAATCGTCAGGAATCCCGACGAACGGCGGCTAGTCGAGCACGCGCCCGCGCCGCCGCACCTCGGCCAGCCGACCCTCGAGGAAGTCTCGCTCCGGGGCGTTCGTCGTGAACGCGAGCGCTCGCCGGTACGCGGCCTCGGACTCCGACCAGCGCTCGAGCCGGCGGAGGAGGTCGGCGCGGGCCGAATGCAGGTATGGGTAGGCTTCGAGCGCGCCAGACGCAGCGATCCCGTCCATCATCGCCAGTCCGACCGCCGGACCGTCAGCCATCGACACGGCGGCCGCCAGGTTGAGTTCGACCACGGGCGACGGCGCCATCTGCTGGAGCGAGCCGTAGAGTGAGGCGATCTGCGCCCAGTCGGTATCGGCCGGGGTCGTCGCCTCGTCGTGGAGCGCGGCGATCGCCGCCTGGAGCTGGTACGGGCCGGGCCGTCGCTCCCGGAGCGCCGCCTCGACAAGCGCCTGCCCCTCCACGATCGGTGCGGCATCCCAGCGCGACCGATCCTGGTCGTCGAGCAGGATGATCTCGCCGTTCGACCCGACTCGCGCATCGCGCCGCGCGTCGTGCAGGAGCATCAGCCCGAGCAGCCCGCGCGCCTCCGGTTCGTCCGGAAGCAGCGACACGACGATCCGTGCCAGCCGGATCGCCTCCGAACACAGCTCGCGCCGGATGAGCGAATCGCCCGACGACGCCGCGTAGCCTTCGTTGAACACGAGGTACAGGACGTGCAGGACACCGTCCAGACGCTCGGGCAGGAGGTCGGCCGGCGGGACGCGGTATGGGATCCCGGCGTCGCGGATCTTGCGCTTGGCCCGGACCAGGCGCTGGGCCAACGTCGGTTCCGGGACGAGGAACGCCCGGGCGATCTCCGGCGTGGTCAGGCCGCCCAGCGTCCGAAGGGTCAGGGCGACGCGGGCGTCCATCGCGAGAGCCGGGTGGCAGCACGTGAAGATGAGGCGCAGGCGATCGTCCGTGATGTGCATGGCGTCCTCCGGCGAGCCCGGATCGATTGCCTCGAGCTCCGACTCGATCGCCGCCTCGCGCCCCAGCGCCTCGGTCTTGTCGACAAGGCGCTTGCGCCGGCGGAGCCGGTCGATGGCGCGATTCCGGGCCGCGGTGGTGATCCAGGCTCCCGGGTTGTCCGGCACGCCGCGTTGCGGCCACGTCTCCAGGGCGCTGATGAATGCGTCCTGGACGGCCTCTTCGGCGAGATCGAAGTCCCCGGTGACCCGGATGAGCGTCGCGACGGCACGACCCTGTTCCTCGCGGAACACGCGATCGACGATGTCGTGGGCGACGTCCGTTCCGGTCAACGGCGACGAGTCGACGAGGTGTGCGGCGGACGTCAGGTCCCGGCCGCAGCCGCGACCGGTTCGTCCGCGCGGGCGGCGGTCTGGTAGTCCCACACCGGCCGGACCTCGATGCAGCCATGCCGGGCGCCCGGGATCATCGCCGCGTAGGCGATCGCCTCGTCGAGATCTGCCGCTTCGACGAGATAGAAGCCACCGAGCGTCTCCTTGGTCTCCGCGAACGGGCCGTCCGTGGCGACGGTCCGGCCGTCGACGACTCGGACCGTCGTCGCCGTCGCCACGCCATCGAGCGCCTCACCGGCGATCATCGCGTCCCGCTCGCGCAGGTGGGCCGTGAAGGCGTTGTACTCGGCCATCTCGGAGGCGAGGACCTCCTCGGGGACATCCCCGGTCGGCTCCGGCGTGTAGATGAGCAATGCGTACTGCATGTGGTTCCTCCGTTCCGGGTGGCCGACGCGCGGCCTTCTACCTTACGACGAACGGACCGCGGCAGAATCGACAGGCGCGTTCCGGTACCGCCCCGCGGACGGCGGCACATCTGGCTCGGGCAGGCCGGCCGATTCGCTCGCGCGACGGGCCACCTCCTCGGCGACCAGCGGCGTCAGAGTGGCGATACCCGCCTGGAAGGCCGGGGCGAGCCCGGGCAGGATCCCTTCGAAGAACGCCCGATCCTTGGTCGATCGCGGGCGCGCCATTCGCATCTCGACCGCGGTCCCGCCGTCGGTCTCGGTCAGGACGTAGGTCGACCTGATCTTGGGTGCGCCCGGGATCGGCATCTGCCAGTTGATCGTGAAGTAGTCGGTCGGTCGCCAGTCGAGGACCTCCTCGACGACCGCGTCCTTGCCGTGGACGCAGTGGTTGGTCGTGCCGATCCCCCGGCGACCGCCGGCTGCCTGCTCGACAATGTCCGTGACCCCGGCCTGCCAGCGCAGTCGCCGGGCCGGCGAGGTCAGGAATTCCCAGGCGATGGCCGGCGGCCCGGGGAGGAGGTAGTCGATCGAGACCATCGCCTCTTCGAGTTCCACGAAGACATGCGTTCGCATTTGTTCGGCTGTCCACGCCGCCTGGAGGTCTGCAACCCAGCCGGTGATCTCGCCCAGGTGGTCGTACTCCTCGCGATGCTCGACGAGTCCGATGGCCCGCGGGTCGTCGATGCCAGCCGCTCGGAGGCAGTCATCCGTATACAGCGCGTAGGCCTGGATCCCGGTCGTCTCGGTCACCGCGTTCTTGAGCAATCGATGGGCGACGATGACCGGACTCCCGACCAGTTCCTCGCGACCGGCCATGCGCTGTCGCAGGATCGTCCCGTGATGGGCGAGGAACTTGAGATCGAGGCTGGGCATCCGGATGCACGCGTTGCAGTCACAGACCGACGCCTGACCGATGTCACGCAGCCTGCGCCGGAAGGCGAAGTAGGTGCGTTCGACGGTGTCCATCAGCGCCGACGCATCGATCGTCTCGGTGATGGCAAACGTGAAGGCGGCGTCGCCCTCGAGCTTTGCCAGTCGGAACGTCGGGCGGAGCCTGCCGACGACCGTGTCGATCAGGTCGGCCAGGATGTCCTGGGCGTGGTCGAGTTCGACCCCTGCGAGGTAGCTCGTATAGCCGGTGATGTCGGCGATGACGAGACAGGCTGGTTCGGACTGGTTGAGCATTCCGCGCATCCCTGGCGATCGAGTGGCAGCGTCGTTCACCGGCATCATCGGCTGGTCGCCCGTCGGTGTCGAGGGGTATCGTGTCGATATGGCTACGGAGAAGGAGATCCTGCGGATCAACGGCCACGAGGTCACCGTGACCAATCCGCGCAAGGTCTACTTTCCGGACACCGGCCACACCAAGCTGGATCTCGTGCAGTACTACCAGGCGGTCGCGGACGGTGCGCTGCGCGGCGCCGGTGGGCGGCCGATGGCGCTGAAGCGGTTCGTGGACGGCGCCGCCGGCCAGCCGTTCTTCCAGAAACGGGCCCCGGAGAACCTGCCGTCGTTCATCCGGACCGCCACCTTGACGTTCCCGTCCGGGCGGACCGCCGACGAGGTCGTCATCGACGACGCGGCGGGGCTCGCCTGGGTCGCCAACCTCGGCTGCATCGACCTCAACCCGCACCCGGTCCGCGCAGAGGATCTCGATCACCCCGACGAGCTGCGGGTCGACCTGGACCCGGTGCCGGGGGTGCCATGGGACCACATCCGGCTGGTCGCCCTTGCCGCCCGCGAATCGCTCGAGGCGGTCGGGCTGGTCGGCTGGCCCAAGACGTCCGGCTCGCGCGGCATCCACATCAACGTCCGGATCGAACCGCGCTGGACGTTCCCGGAGGTCCGACGGGCGGCCCTCGCGCTCGCCCGGGACGTGGAGCGGCGCGTGCCCGAGCTGGCCACCTCCAAGTGGTGGAAGGAGGAACGCCACGGCGTCTTCCTCGACTACAACCAGAACGCCAAGGACCGGACGGTTGCGTCGGCGTATTCCGTGCGGCCGCTGCCGGATGCGCGCGTCTCGACCCCGCTGACCTGGGACGAGGTCCCGACCGTCGTGGCGGAGGCGTTCACCATCGACACCGTCCCGGCCCGCTACGCGGCGATCGGCGACCCGGGTGCCGGCATCGACGACGCCGTCGGGTCGCTCGAGGGCCTGCTCGACCTGTCCGCGCGCGATGAGGTGGAGGGCCTCGGCGACGCCCCCTGGCCTCCGAACTACGCCAAGCAGGCCGGTGAGCCGCCGCGCGTCCAACCGTCGCGCGCGCGCCGCCCCACGTCGGAGTACGAACCGGGACGCGGCGAGGATGGCGGCCCGCCTCCGGCGGTCGCCGCGGAACGTGCGGCCGCCGTCGCCGCCGGCGATCCGAACGCCGGCCTGCCGACCGAATGGGTCGGCTCCAGGCCGACTCCGACCGGGCGACGCAGGACGTCCATCCCCGTCGTCGAGATCTCGCGGGCGGAGTTCAAGGAGGAGGCGCTCGCCGGGCTCGAACGCTGGAAGGCCCGCCATCCCGGGATCGTCCCGTTCCTCGAACCGCCGGACATCCTGGTCGACGGGATGCGCGGTCGGTCGGCCGTCTGGTATCGCGTCCGGGTGAACCTCATCCATGTGCCCGAGGCGGATCGGCCGGGCCAGGAGCCGCTCGAAAGCGATTTCGACCCGTGGGCGGGGATGGACATCGACGCATGGAAGGCGGCAACCGCCGGGTCGCGCGCGAGGCGCCCCGCGCCCAGGGCCCCGTCGGCCTCGAAAAGAGGGTCATCCACCGCCGAGCCATCCGAACCGCTGGACTGATCGAGGTCCCGCGAGGTCCGGGGCGCCTCAGCCTGGCGCCCCGGTCGCGGCCACGACCGACCGAGTGAGGCTGTACGTCCGGAGCGCATCCTCGTACGTGCACAGGACGCCGCCCGGATCGGCCCATTCGACGGCGTCGAGGAACGCGGCAGCCTGCTTCTCGTAGGGATCGCATTCGGCGCTGATGGCGCGGATGACCGTCCCGTCGTCGAAGCTCGCGTGCCAGTCTCCCTGCCCGCGATCCGGATGCTTCGACAGCCTGGTCAGGAGGCCATCGGAGACGATCTCGACCTCGATGACGGCCGTCGAGATCTTGCGCGTGTTCGCCAGCGACCCCACGGCCCCGGACTCGAACCGGATGATCGCCGCGCTGCTGTCCGCCACGTCCACCTCGGGCGTCGAGGTCGCCAGGTCGCGCGTCGAAGCGGCACCGACCACGGTCGCATCACCCACGAGATAGCGGGCAAGGTCGTACAGGTGGGTCGCCTGTTCGACGACCTGACCGCCGCCCTGGTCGGTCCGGCCCCACCAGGCAGGTTCCGGCGTGGAGTCCAGCCAGCGCGCGACGAACAGTTGAGCGGGCTTGGCCGCCAGTCGTGCCCGGACCTCGGGCATCATGTCGAGCGCCCGCAGGTGGTAGCCGACGGCGACGACGAGGCGGTTCTGTTCGATGACCTCCGCCAGGCGCGCCGGGCCCTCGGCATCCAACGCGGAGAGCGGCTTCTCGGTCAGGAACGGGATCCTGTGTGCGACCAGTCGTTCAGCCACGCCGACGGCCCGGTGCGGGGGCACGGCCACGTAGACGACGTCCGGGCGACCTGCTTCGAGCATCCGGTCGAGGTCGTCGTAGCTCGTCCCGCCCCACTGGGCGGTGACCTCGTCGGCCGTCGCCCGCGACCCGGCAACGACGCCGATCAGCTCCGTCCGGCCGAGCCGCTGGAGCGCGTCGAGATGCTGCCGGCTGATCCAGCCGCCACCGACGAGACCCAATCGAAGCGTCATGTCAGCACTCCCCGAATCTCATCTGTCGCCACCGAAGATATCGGCCAGCAGGAATGGCGCGGTCTCCTCGAGCTGGTCGTAGCGGCATGCCTCCGGCGGCTTGTCAGGCCGCCAGCGCTTGAACGTGGTCGCGTGGCGGAACCGACTGCCCTGGAGGTGATCGTAGGCCACCTCGGCGACGCGTTCGGGCCGCAACGGCTCCCATGACAGGTCCTTGCCGCGGTTCCAGCGCGAGGTGGCGCCCGGGAGACGCTGGCCGGAGGCTTCCGCGTCGCCGTAGCCCGCCCATTCGGCCCACTCGCGCCAGGGATGGCCCACCAGGGCGTCGACGCGGAGCGGAGCGAGCTCCACAGCCAGCTCGGCCCGCCGATCCCACGAGAACGACGACGTGATGCCGGCGTGGTTGAGCTTGCCCTCATCGTCGTACAGCCCCAGAAGGAGCGACCCGATGTGCGTGCCGGGGCCGTTCTTGTGCCAGCGGAACCCGGCGACCACGCAGTCGGCGGTCCTCTGATGCTTGATCTTGAGCATCGCCCGCTTGCCCGGCTGGTATGGCGCATCGAGCCGCTTCGCGACGACCCCATCGAGGCCGGCGCCCTCGAATCGCTCGAACCACTCCACCGCAGTCGCCCGATCGCGTGTCGCCGGAGTCAGGTGGATGGGCGGCAGCGCGTCGCCGAGCACGGACTCCAGGCGAGCGCGACGGTCGCCCTGAGGCGTCCCCCGCAGGTCCACGTCGCCGATCGCGAGCAGGTCCCAGGCGACGAAACTGGCCGGCGATCCTGCGGCCAGCATCTTGACCCGCGACGCGGCGGGATGGATGCGGAGCAGCAGCTCTTCGAAATCGAGCGCCCCATCGCGCGCGATGACGACCTCGCCGTCGAGGACGCAGCGGTCGGGCAGGGCTACCCGAAGCGGGTCGGCCAGCTCCGGGAAGTAGCGGTCGAGAGGTTTGAGGTCGCGCGACTGCGTGTAGACGTCGTCGCCGTCGCGGAAGACGAGCGCCCGGAAGCCGTCCCACTTGGGCTCGAACAACCAGCCGCCATCACTCGGGAGCGCGTCGGCAGCCTTGGCGAGCATGGGCTCCACGGGCGGCTCGAAGGGGAGTGCCATGCGCGAACCTTACCCTCGTTCGGCGCCCGCGGCCGGGCACGAGGACTCCCAGGCCGGACCCGATGACCGAATGGTCGCCTGACGGCGGTCTCCGAGAGCGGCGCACGAAGGCGGCCCTTTCGCGATCGCCCGGGTGTGTTCGCGTTCGCGGCTCGACTGGTCCTCAGCGGGCGACGATCACAGTCGTGCCGGCGTTCGCCGCAACGTGCTCCGAGACGCTTCCCTGGAGTGCGCGGCCCAGCATGGACAGCCCGCGCGATCCGACGATGATCGCGTCGAACTCACCGGCCGCGGCCAGCTTCTCGATGGTCTCCGGTACGCTGCCGTAGGTCTCCACCAGGCGGGGTTCGATGCCCTCCTCGCGGAGCAGCCGGCCGGCCTCGAGGAGTTCCTGGGTATGCACCGTGGAGTCGTCCCACGGATCCACCCCTGAGCGCCCGGGACGAGTCGGAACGACGCTCACCACGGTGACATCAGCCTCGAAACTGCGGGCCAGCGTCGCGGTCAGCTCGAGCGCCCGACGTGATGGATCCGTTCCGTCATATGCGAGCAACAGCTTCTTCATGGTCCGATCCGTTCCTTTCCACTGGGGTCGCCGTGGATGGACGGCGTCCATGCTGTGAGGGTGGTCCGTCCCGTCCCGCGCGTCAGCGGTCCGAGGTCGCATTGCGGGGGTCCGAACGGCCCGAACGCACTGATCGGTCGTCTGAGCCGCCGCCGATGTCTGTCACGATGTGTCAGTGACCGACCAGGCCGAAAGATACGACCGCATCGCCGAGGGCTACGCGCGCTGGTGGGCGCCGTTCCTCGTCCCGGCGGCGATGGATCTGCTCGAGCGGCTTGGGCAGGCGCTCCCGTCTGGGGCCGCCCGCATCCTCGACGTCGGCACCGGCACCGGCACGCTCGGGCTGGGCGCCGT
>Ga0075026_100000361_pt1 | contig 17938 bp, 16 predicted proteins | sample Str012_2_FD_71392 | JGI IMG/M metagenome (GOLD analysis project Ga0075026, IMG submission 71392) | Freshwater sediment microbial communities in response to fracking from Pennsylvania, USA - Straight Creek_MetaG_SC_2012 | ecosystem: Environmental > Aquatic > Freshwater > Creek > Sediment... | reverse complement strand
GGAATGGGCGCTGACGGACACACAGCGTCTCTTTTTCCGGGAACTCGCGTAACCCGCCAAACTTCGCGTTGGGTCAGCACGCCGATGGTCGCGAAACTGAATGCCCGCCGCATGACGCTTACGCTGCCCGTGCTGGAAGCGGCGATGCGCGTCGTCTTTCTTGTCGCCGGACCGGAGAAAGCGGGAATTCTGCACGCCGTCCTGCAAACCAAGCCCGAACCTCCCTACCCGACGCAAATGGTTCAGATGCGCGACAATGGCTTGAAACTTTTCCTGATTGATGAAGCCGCGGCCGCAATGCTGGAACCATCCGGCGGAGCCAAGTCCGGGCTGCAAGGAAAACTCACGGGCACGGCTCAAGTAAAGCCCGGGAAAAACACATGATTCTCGCCGGTGATATCGGCGGCACCAAATGCAATCTGGCGCTCTATGAGCTTCGCCCGGATGGCTACCGGAAAATTGTTCACCAGCGCTACGAAAGCAGGGAATTTCCCTCCTTCGATCTGTTGATCGAAAAATTCTTATCCGAGACACAAAATGCGGTTGGGAGCGCGGGCGCGGGATCGATCGAAGCCGCCGGCTTTGGCGTGGCCGGTCCGGTGATCGAGTATCGCGTCAAAGCCACGAATTTGCCCTGGGTGGTTGATGGTGCGGCGCTGGCGAAACAACTGGCCAACGGGCACATTGTCCTGATGAACGATTTGGAAGCCACCGGTTACAGTCTGTCTTTGCTCCAGCCATCGGAAATTTCCACATTGAATCGAGGAACTCCTGCTCCACAATGCGCGCGAGCGCTTATCGCGGCTGGAACGGGATTGGGCGAGGCATATCTGTTCTGGAATGGCGACCGCTACATCGTGGGCAGTTCTGAAGGCGGTCATTCGGATTTTGCGCCGCGTACGGAGCGCGAAATTCAACTGTTGCGCTTCATGAAAAAGCGCAACGAGTTCGTAAGCGTGGAACTTATTCTTTCCGGCAGGGGGTTCCGCACCATCCATGAATTTCTCGATGCGGACGTGCGCCACCCTTCCTTCGACGGGCACGAGGATGACTCGCCGGCTGAAATCACCCGGCTGGGCCTTGCGGGGCAATGCCCGATCTGCGTTCAGACTCTTGAAATGTGGGTGGATATTTACGGCGCTGAAGCAGGGAATCTGGCGCTGAAGGTGCTAGCTCGCGGGGGCGTGTGGGTGGCGGGCGGGATCGCGGTTAAGATTCGCAAAAAAATGGAGGATGGCGCGTTTTTCCGTGCGTTTTGCGAAAAGGAAAAGTTCGCTGCAGTATTGGCGCAAATTCCGGTTCACATGGTGCTGAACGAGGAGGCGCCGTTGCTTGGCGCATTGGCACAAGCGAGCCGGGCGGCGAATCCCGGCAAGGCAATTAATTTTTCAGCTTGAAACCTTAAGACGCTCAATTGGGCGGAGCCTTCCGGGTGGCTGCTCCGGAAGCGCGAATATCGATTGCCACTTTGTCGCTCACCCGCAAAATGAAAGTGCTCGGGTTCTTAAGCCCCCACTGGACGTACGGAATTTCAAAATGAGTGGTTAGCTGAAGTTGCTGGCCTATTTTTTGAACATCGACCGGAATAGTTATTTCGTGATCCTGGCCGTGCAAGCGAATTTGGCCGGTCACTTCCAGTTTGGAGAAACCCGTCTCGTTAAGCGCGCCCCTCACTTGTTTCGGCACTAAAATTATCTCCAGGAATTTATCGCTTTCCAGAATTTCGCGATGCATCCGATTGTCGCGGCCAGTGTTGCCGCTTTCTCCGCTCAGGGCGTCAATCACGATGGCGCCGCCGGCAACTCCGGTGGAAGGGTCGAACCGGATCGTGCCGCTCTTGAGCTTGAAACTCCCATGGACCGTATGCAGAGATGCGCTGAGGGCAAACTCAATTTTCGTAAGAGCGGGATCGAGGTCAACGGCGGATTGTTGCGCGTGCAACGCGGGGTGGGCGGCAAAGAAAATGAGTGCCGCAGTGGCGTTGCGGAAGAATCGATGGCGAACTCCAGGAATCGTGGGGGAGTTGGTTGTCATGAGAGCTACGCCCGCAAAAGCTTCCACCCAAAATCGACGATTTCGCTTACCCGCACCGACGAAATCGGCGAAGTGCCCGCATGAAGAGACAATAATCTAGAAAATAAACCAGGCGTTTGTTGAAACAGGCGCAGTGCTTTTCGGCGAACCGAATCGCTCGCATCCATCAGGAGCATGAGTCGCGTCATCGCAATCGGCGTGGCGGCGATCTGGCGATGAGAGGCTTGGTAGTGCAACAAATCTTCACGGTCAAGCGCATCACCCAGCGCAACCGCCTGCTGAAACGCCAGGCTCAATCCGTAACCCGTAACCGCGTCAACCGTGCCCGATGCGTCGCCCGTCAGTGCAATGCATCCTTGCGAGACCTCCGGGAGAATTCTTAAGCAGGTTGTGTCGCCCAATTCCTTGCTCGTTGCCGCCGCGCCTTGCAGTTTTTCAGCAAGCGCGGGGAATCGAGGCAAAGCCTGCTCCACATGCAGTCGTGGATCGCGCGAAAATACCGCGACTCCGATTTCATCCGTGGCTACGGGAGTCACAAACATCTGGCAGCCCGCGGCCCAATACACCTCAACCACGTCTGTCCACGGCCGCACCTGATAGTGCCGCCGAAAACCAAATCGCTTTCCGCGGCCAGTCCTTGATCGAAGCCCCGCCCATTTTCGGACCACGGAATTTTGTCCATCCGCTCCAATCAGCCAATCATAGGGAAATTGTTTTTCGGCGGTGGCAAGGAACCTCGGATCCATTTGCGCCACGTTGGCACCCCAGTGCAATTCCACGCCAGTCTCGATGGCGCGGTCGATCAAAAGTTGATGCAACCGCGTGCGCCGCAACGCAAATCCCGTGCCGCCGGCAAACTCCGCGCGCACGGTGGATCCCTCATCCTGAAAACAAATTCCCGCGAAGGGAAGAGCGTTGCTTGCGTTCAGATGGATGCCAAGCTGGCGAAGGGCAGCGACGCCATGCGGCAGGATTCCTTCCCCGCAAGGTTTGTCAATCGGAGGCACGCGCACGTCCAGAACGGTGCAACGGAATTCGCGTTGGCTTGCGGCGATGGCCGCCGCGATCCCCGCAGGCCCTGCTCCGATAATGACGACGTTTTTGCGTGCAGTCATGGGAAAGGGGCGCTCGTGGTCATCAGATGCAATCGTGCCCGAAGAAGTTATCTCCGTTTTCGGGCATGCGCCAGCGCCTACGATTTACGCTTGAGCCCCATGCGCGCTTCATTCAAGTCTTTTTCCTTACTTGCATCCATCTCCGGGAATGCCAGGTCCAGCGAGTCCAGAGCATGGATGATGACTTCCGCAACCGCCAGCCGCGCAAACCATTTGTGGTCCGCAGGAATGACATGCCACGGGGCGCTCTTCGTGCTCGTATTCCGAATCATTTCCTGATAGGCCTGCATGTATTTGTCCCAGCGCTGCCGCTCGAGGATGTCGTTTTTCGAGAATTTCCAATTTTTCTCGGCGTCGTCCAGGCGTTCGAGAAATCGTTTTCGCTGCTCGTTCCTTGAAACATTCAGGAATATTTTTAGAACAATGGTGCCGTTTCTGGCGAGATGCCGCTCGAAGGCGTTGATATCCTCGAAGCGCTCCTGCCAAATCTTGTCCGTGACCATTCGTTCGGGCATTTTTTCGCGAGCCAGCATTTCCGGGTGAACGCGAACCACCAGCACTTCTTCGTAGTACGACCGGTTGAAGATGCCAATCTTGCCGCGTTCCGGAAGGAATCGCTGGCTGCGCCATAGAAAATCATGATCAAAATCCTCGGAGGAAGGCGCCTTGAAGGATGTGACGTTGCAGCCCTGCGGGTTCACGCCGGACATGACATGTTTAATGGTGCTGTCTTTTCCCGCTGCGTCCATGGCTTGCAGGATCAGCAATATCGCCCAGCGATCCTGGGCATACAGTTTTTCCTGAAGTTCGGATAGGCGAGCGATTCCTTGCTCGAGATTTTTTTGCGCGTGATCCTTGGATTTCATGCCGAGGGTGTCCGCGGGATTGACGTCTTTGAGCCGGAAATGTGTCCCGTCAGCGATGCGGAAAGATTTTGCAAATTCGCGCGATTTCATGATTTTCGTGGACCTTTCTCTTCTGGATATGTTGCGATCGCGTTACCGCTGCCTGGCTGGAATGTGGACAATAAGCCCATCGAGCGCATCCGTCATCTTAATCTGGCAGCTCAGGCGGCTGTTTGGCTGCGGTCCCTCGGCGGCGATGCTCAACATGTTTTTCTCATTCACTTTTACCGGCGGAATTCGATCCAAAAAAGTGGATTCCACGTAGACATGGCAGGTCGCGCACATGCAATTGCCGCCGCATTCGCCCAGGATGCCTTCGACGCGGTTATTTAGCGCCGCATGCATCACGGACACTCCGGCAGGGACATCGATCATTCGGGAAACGCCGCTGGAATAAATATAGGTGACGCTGGGCATTTCACGTCCTCATCATTTTAGTTGTGGCGGGCGCAATAAACAAATGATAGACAAATTCGACTCAAAAATGTACCGGCATTTCTTGCGAACTTCCATTCATTTCATTTTTAAGGGCGGACGCAATAAGTGGGAACAACCACTCAGAATGGATGGCAAGATAGCGCGCGAAGTGATGACATGCTCTTGCAGTTGCTGGGCAAAGAAACCGATTCCCGGCTGATCCGATCATGTGGAGCGGTCTAGACCCTATTCACTCACTCCGATTTCCGGGCGAGTTCGTCGAGCCAGACGTCAAGTGTTGAACCCTGCTCGGCGGTTAGTTCACCAAACACCACGCCCATGCCGAAGCCGGCGTGCATGTAGATGACTTTGCCGGGAAACTCGCACGCGCTGCAGCCGTAGCGGATGCGCAGGCGCACATCGCTTCCTTTGGGGAGAGGATTGAGAGTATCAATGTAGCAACCGCGCGCGCTCAGCTCCGAAACGCGCGAGAGATCTCCCACCCCTACAACCTCCGCTTCCGCAATAAATGTGAAGCGCGGCGTCGTTCGGCGTACTGCGTATGTAATTTCATCCATGGCGCACCCTCGCGGAGTCGTCTTTCGGCTTGCGAATACCCCCGGAAGTATCTGGATTAATTGTACGCGCATGAACGGCGGCGCGGAGAAAGGCAAGCTCGTAATTGCGAAACTGCCAGCTGGCCGTTCGGACAGGGTGCCTCCCGGCGCCCTGAAGATTGTAGGCCCGGCCATCACATGCTAAGATTTGCAGCGGTTGAATACGAAACATTCCACAGGAGTGAAATATGAAATCAATTCTAAGCGTACTTGCGTGTGCAGCCATGGCCCTTTTCGCGGTCGGTGCTCAGGCACAGATGGCGCCAATGGCCCCGATGGCGCGGCCGGCACAAACATTTGAGACGTCAGCCGGTCCGGTGAAGATTACGCCGGTCTATCATGCTTCGGTGGAAATCGAAGCGGGCGGCAAGGTCATCGTTCTTGACCCCGCCAAGCCCGCCATGTTTATGGGGCTTCCACAGGCCGATCTGATCCTGATTACGGACATTCACGGCGACCACATGGATCCGGACATGATCAAGACCGTCAGCAAATCCGGGACGGAAATCATGGCACCGCCCGCCGTGGTGAAGACCGTGACGTCGGCGAGCCCGATGTCCAATGGCGAAAAGAAAACGTGGGGCGCATGGTCCATCGAAGCGATCCCCATGTACAACCTCACGCGCGGTCCCGAGCCGGGCAAGCTGTTCCACGATAAGGGGCGCGGCAATGGCTATATTCTTACCTATGGAGGCAAGCGCTTTTATTTTTCCGGCGACACCGAAGGTATTCCGGAAATGCGCGCGCTCAAGAATATTGACGTGGCGTTCGTTTGTATGAATTTGCCTTATACGATGACGGCCGGAGAAGCCGCCGATGCGGTCAAGGTGTTTCATCCGAAGATCGCGATTCCGTACCACTCGAAAGGGCAGGACGCGGCGGATTTCCAAAAGGGGCTGGCCGGATCCGGAATCGAAGTGCGGATACTGGATTGGTACCCAAAGATGTAATTGGGGCGGGCGAAATTCTCGGCTCGCTTTGCTGATGATGGCTTGATCGTTGCGGCGGGACCGGCGGAAGCCGGCTCCGCCGCTTTTGTCTTTAGCGGGCACGGTCCGCTATTTCCTGCAACGAGAAATAAGAAATCAGGCTATTTTTTCGCGGGTACCGCTACTTCGGGTTTCAATTCCTCCGCAGACTTCCGCAAATCGTCAATGCCCTTTGCATCCAGCTCGTAAAGTGACGCGTCGCCGTCCCGCCTGGCGATATATCCGCTGCCCGCTTTTGATATCTCAACTTTTTCAACGAGCTTCCCATCCTTCGATGTCACGGTAATCGTGAGCGCCGGGCTTGTGAATCCGCTGTTGACAAACTTCGCGGCAGTCAGTTGACGGGCCGAGCGCAGGAATCCATCCGCGCTCAATGCGTCCATTTTTTTTCCATCCGACCGCCAATCTTCACCGCTTCGCGTCAAAAAATACGATTTCGGCCCGTCATGTAATTCCATCTTGTCTGGAGTGTCCTGCGCGAAATCGAACAATCTTTTTTCACGAAAGTCTTCGATATTTTTGTCAATGGCCTCGCCTAGCGCGTCCGCAATCTTGTATGCCCCATCCATCGCGGTTGTCTTGGCGTAGTAGGCGGTTTTGTTTTTTCGAATCTGGAGTTCCTGCTTCCCGGATGCGTCGGTGGCTTTGATCGTCGCAACAGTTGAGCCGGATGCAAAAAGGGACGCGGTCTTTTTTCTTTCGTCATCCGTCGTACTCGGGTCCATGTCCGTCAATTTCAGTTTTTCAACGACGTTTTCCAGTTTCGAAGTGTCCCCGCGCATGTTCAGGGGAGTTCGAACGGTCCACTGGCCGTTGACGGAAGCAAAGGAGAGATTCAGTTTCGGTCCAATTATTCCCATTTCCGTGAGTTTTTCGAAATCAATGGGCAGCAGGCGTTTGTCGCGCAGGTCCGTCAGGCCCTTGTTCAGGCTGGCCTTTGTATTGGAAGAAACCGAAAACACTTTGGGATCACCGGATAGCGCGACGTAAGCCGCGCCGCCGGTAGGTATATCGTCGCCAACCAGAATCGCCTGTGTCTTGCCGTCCCTGGTGGAGACGGAGACGGTAACAGCGGGATCGGCAAGCCCGAATGCCTTCAGATCGCCGGATTTTTCTTCAATTAGTGAAGCGTTATCGAGCGGTGAAAGAGTGTAAAGAATTGTCGAAACCACGTCCTGATCGGCGAACAACGAAATAGGCGAAGCAATCTTCCATTTGCCGGCGGCTTCACGGTTGAGGACGACGTCGTCTCCGTTCAATTTCTTTATTTCCAGTTTGGAAACGTCATCTTGTTTGATGGAGATAATCCTGGTTGTTGCGCTGCTTCCGGCGTTTGCGCTGTCATCACTTGGTTTGCGGTGATTGGACCAGTACAGCGTTGCGGCAAGCGCAGCCAGTACGATGGCGGCAGCGATGAGTTGTCGCATTTTCATCATAGGATTTTCTCGATGGGAAAAAGCTTCGAGCTGCCCCCTACCTTCTCCGCCACCAGACGGAAAGGCCTGCCAGAAGGAGCGCCCCTGGGAAAAGGAACTGGCTGCTGAGCCGGACCCAGCCGAATTGAGCCCGTGTCATCGTGATCTTGCGATCTTCCTGCGGCTTCGGGCGAATGGAAATCAGGTCTTCATCGGACGAGAGCCAGTTCATGATATTCGAGGCCAGGTCGCCATTGCCGTTAAAATTCAGGAACGCGTTGTCGGCCCAAATCGAAGTGCCAATCACCACGAAGCGTCCCTCGGAATTTTCCTTGCCGGTCTTGTAACTTCCGGCGGCGCCAATCGTCAATGGTCCCTTTATATTCTTGGGATCGTTTGAATTGACGTTGGGCGAATCCAGTTTGGCGGTGGCGAAGCTGGACTCCGAGGAATCAAAAAGTTTTTGGACGGTTGTCTTGTCCGTGTTCTTGATGGTCAGTGTTCGCGAAAGCGGAAATCCCGTCGCCGTTCCTTTCATCTCGTTCACGATGGGGTGCGAGGCATAGCTGGAAATAAGCGCCACCTGTGGACCAACGCCCATCAGTTGGCCGACGGGGTTTTCGTCCAGCAGCAGATTTTTTTCCACGCTTACGCCCCAGCCCTGCAAAACAGCGGTTAGTGCTTCGTTGTCCGCTGTTGGCTTTCCAATCTTCAGTGGCGGATCGAGCAGGAACAATGCCCGGCCGCCTTGTTCAACGTATTTCTTGATGGCGTCCACTTCCGGTTGCTGATAATCGTTTTTGGGGCCGCCGACCACCAGCACCGTGCAATCCGCGGGAACTTCCGCCTTTTCCAGCAGGCTGATGGATTTAGGTTTGTAGTCGTCCTTGCCCAGAACGTCTTTCAAGTGTGAAAAACCGTTGCGGTCGGTATCGTCAATCTGATGTTCGCCGCTGCCGGAAACGAAGCAAACCGTGCGCGTATTGTTTTTCAGGTCGCGGATGAAGGCTCCGGTAACGTCTTCCTCGGTCATGTTCTTGGCTTCTTCTTTTTTCGCGCCGATCTGCACAATGGTGGTGCCGTACTTGGAGATGCCCGCTGCGCGCGCGGCCTGGGGATTTTTATCGGGATCAACGTAATCCAAATGAATTCTGGGCGAAAGCGTTGTGTACCGCCCGAGCAAATCCTTGGCTGCCGCAAAATTGCTGGTCTTGTCGAAATACGTGACCGAGGCTGGCTGGGATAAACCCTTCACGATTTTCGCGGTCTGGTCGGACAGGCTGAATCGCTTGTTCGACGTCGAGTCATACGACTTGTTGTAACGATTGGCCAGGACGTTGGCCACCGAAATAATGGCCAGGATCACGACGATATAGACGGTCACATAGGCCGCGTACTTGGTCTGTCTGGCTTCGATCCAACGGCTATTCACTTACGACCTCCAACGCAGGGATTCCATCGAGCGCGCGGTAAAAAACAGGCCCAGGAAGATTACCGTCGCGTCAAAAATTACATCCTTCGTATCAATCACGCCCTTGGAGAACGACTCGAAGTGCGAAATCACGGACATGTAGGACAGAACTTGCGCCCACACGGAATTTTCGTACTGGCTCACCCAGCCCAGCACCCACAACATCAGGCAGACGCCAAACGTCAACGCGCCGGCGATAATCTGATTCCGCGTCAGCGAGGAAATAAACGTGCCGATGGCCAATAACCCGCCCGCCTGCAGCAGCAATCCCAGATAGCCGATCGCCAGCGGCTTCCAATCCGGAGCGCCGTACTTAAATAGAAAAACAAAATCGAGCAGGGTCGAGAGCAGCATGAACGCAAACATCAACAGAGCGGCCAGCCATTTCCCCACGATCACTTCGGAATCCTTAATTGGAGAAGTGGTGAGCAGCTCGATCGTGCCCGTGCGCTTTTCCTCGGCAAACAAGCGCATGGTGATCATCGGAATAAAAAACAGGCCGATCACATTGATGTTGGCGAGCAGGGGCCGGACAATCTGCTCGTTCACATTCATCGGAAATTGTTCGCCCTCCATTTGCGCTTCCATGGCCATGTTCACGAAATAGCCCAGCGAATTCCAGAAGAAGAATCCGAAAATCACGGCAAACATCACCAGCAGAATGTAGGCAACCGGCGAAACGAAATAGCCGTTCAATTCCTTGCGGCAAATAATCCAGATATTTTTCATTCTGTTTGCCCCCCTGCCGCGACTGCTTCCGGTTCCGCGGGCGCTTCCGTTCCTGTAAGCTGCAGGAACACTTCTTCCAGGCTCATCGCCGCGGTGCGCAGCTCATTTAGATCCCAGCCGGATTCGACAATGGCGCGAGCCACGTCGCCACGCACCGAACGCTCCTTGCTTCCCTCGACTTCAAATAGGACGCGCTTCTGGCCGTCGGCCTTGGAGACGACGCGGCTCACTCCGGCCACCTGCTCGAGTTTGCGCTGCACCGCCACGGGATCAAGGCTGCCATTGCGTCCCGCGACTTCCACCAGCACGGATTCGCCGGAGCTGGCGCGCTGTTGCAAATTGCTCACCGAATCGGTGGCCACAATCTTGCCTTTATTGATGATGATGACTTGCTCGCAGGTCTGGCTGACCTCGGGAAGAATATGAGTGCTCAAAATAATCGTGTGATCGCCTGCCAGGCTCTTGATCAGGTCGCGTGTTTCGTTGATCTGCTTGGGATCAAGCCCGGCCGTCGGCTCATCGAGAATCAAAACGTCGGGATTGTGAATAATGGCCTGTGCCAGGCCCACGCGCTGCCGATAGCCCTTGGAAAGCTTTCCGATCAGTTTGTTGCGAACGTCCGCAACCGAACAGCGCTCGCACACATAGTCCACGCGAGAGCGAAGCTCATTCCCGGACAGCCCTTTGAGTTGCCCGACAAAGGAAAGATACTCGCTGATTCGCATTTCCTGGTAAACCGGCGGTGTTTCCGGCAAATACCCGATGCGCTTTTTCACTTCCATGGGTTGTTCGAGGATGTCGAAGCCGGCGACCGTGGCTGTTCCGCCCGTTGGATTCAGGAAGCAGGTGAGCATGCGCATCGTGGTCGTCTTGCCCGCCCCGTTCGGGCCAAGAAAGCCAACGATCTGGCCTTTCTGGACTTCAAACGAGATGTGGTCGACGGCCGTGGTGTGAGCGTATTTTTTTGTAAGTCCTTTAACCGTAATCATAGGGATTCTCAATTGAACAGACGCGCGGAAATTAAAATTGGTTCCAAAACTCCCCGTGGGATCCAAGTAGAACCCACACCCAACACGGAACTAATTTTCGAAGCCTAATTTTAAGAATCCTTGCGGCAGGATGTCAACCCTTTCGCTTGAACCGGAAAGGCCATCCAAAGGCGCGAGAAAACGTGGCGGGAGGAGTTTGCATGGATTTCGGTAGCAGCGCCAGCCATTTTATTGGGGCCTGGCAAGGACCCGGAGCGATCGGATCTAAAGTAGCGCGGGCTTCAGCCTGCGGGGTTTAGGTCAACTCGGGTGAAACCCCGCAGGCTGATGCCCGCGCCACAAGAATCTGAATCGACATTCTTCATGAAATAAAATTTGCCGCCGCGCGACATCGCCGAAGATGCCACGCGGCGGCAAAAGGTTTACACACCAGCACCGCTGTTGCGCGGGACTATTCGCGTTCGCCATACCCGAACAGATCGGACATAACTTTCACGTTTGCATCGCAAGCATGATTGAGGCAAGGCAGGCCAAGTCCGCTTTCGATGGATTTTAGCAGCGAGAAATGCGTGTAGAAGTGATTGCTTTGCACGCCGCCGCTGCCGTAGTTGGTGTCCACGATTGTCAGCACATGGTTGGTGTTCGGCACGCCGCTGTAGTCATTCTCATCCCACAGAACGACGATGGCGTTGTGTCCATTTTTCCAGACTGCCGAATCGTGGATCGCTTTCACCAGATTCCTGAGCGCCAGATCCCCTTGATAGATCAAGGCCGGGTTCAGACCGGTCTGGGTGCCTGTGCTTGACGGGTCAAAGTCGCAGGCGGGGCCGGCATTGCCGCGACCATGCTGGTCATTGCATTGATTTGGAGCGATGAACGAAAACTCCGGAACGTCACCCGAGTTGAGGTCTTCAAACAGGCCGTTTGCTCCTTCGAAGCCCACGACGTTCTTCATGCCGTTTTCGGAATTCAATCCATCCTGAACGCTGCGGAAGTACAGAAACGGGTTGTGCTTCACCGCGTAAAGCTTGATCAAACCCTGTGCTTCATTTGGCAGGGAAGCGGCGATCGGATTCACGTCGGAGTAAAAGCCGTCGCTATTGTTCACGCGGTTGGGACCGGTGGGCGGAAGATTTTCCTGGTAGCTCTTCCAGCTCTTATTCACATCGGCGAGCTGGTCGCCGATGGTCTTGCCGGAGGTGTTCTTGGCCGTGGGAAAAGAAAGAACGCCGTCAATATTGTTTACAGCGGCTACCGTGGGAGGCGAGGTTTCGTTCGTATAGTCAACGGCGGGCGTCGCTGCATCGGTCCCCGTGCCCCAAATCGGGCAAACATTCGGACTCGATGGCACATCGGTGGCGGCGATCCCTGTGGCCAGGTTGGTCATGCAAGCAATGTCGTGCCATGAGGGAGAATTATCGGTCAGCACGCCGAAATTTGATCCGCCGACAACTTCCAGATAATTCGTCAGGCTCGGATGGGCTACTGCGAAGTAGTTGTTCGCGGAGTTGGCTGATTTCGCGTACTGGTTGGCAAACGGCGCGTCCGGATTGCCGACGATCTGCCCGTATGCGTGATTTTCCATCATAATCACGAAAACGTGATCGAGGTGCGGAATACCTTTGGGCACGTCACCTTCGTGGGCAAACATCGGGCCTGCCGTCAACGCAAATGCGAGCACCATGGTCAGGGTCTTTCGTATCATCTTAATTCACCTATCCTTTTTTCAGGCGTGATCCAAAGTACAGCCCACGCCCGCTTATCGAGCGAAAAGTATCGGCCTTGCGGGGAGCTGGCGCGACCGCCTGTAATCTGTGGGAGTTTTGTTACCGCACTATTACTATCGAACGACAATTTTGTAAAAGTCGGCGGGAATCGAAAAAAAACGCATCATGACGCGGTTCCGCCTCTTCCGTGAACCACGAATAATACTTCGCCTCGTTCCCTGTGAAAGTCGCGTTAAATTTGATTCACATTTGGCGCGGATTGGATGCAATAGGAGTTCTGCGGAGGTTAGGGATATCGGCGATTGTAGTAGTGGCAACCTGCCAGGGACAAACGCCGTAGGCATGACCCGCTGGAAATTCCGCGGCGGCAAAAAAATCCCGAAGACGGCTTACGGCTCGGTGGAACTCCGCACGATTGACAGGGAAAAAGCAATCGCGGCATCGTTGGGATTCAGAAACTGGAGCGTGAGCGTGTTACGTTCCCCCGGACCAATCCTCAGGCCGTCGCCAGAGAGTTGCAGGCGAATGAAGGCGCTCCCCGGCGAAACTTTGCGAGTTATGCCGGACCTGTTTTCCAGAGTGACGCCGCTCGGTAGTCCGGTCAAAACCAGGTAAAGCGGGCCGGGAACCGGCACTCTGGAAGAATTGGTGATAACTACATTTCGCATGGCGTAGACATTGCTTTTCTCCAACCGGTCAGCGGTTTGCTGGATGCCGAATTGCTTCGTCAAATCTTGTGGTGGAAGAGGCGAAGCCGCATTCTCCACCACAAAGATCGCATAATCCTTGGAGGAACCGTTGGACGCGGTGACCACGGCGATCCCGGTGGACTTAATTCGAGCCAGTCCATCGGGCGTCACGCGAACCGTGGCGGGATTGCTGGAAGCATAAGTGGTTCCCGAATCCGAGGAAGTCACGTCGCGCTGGATATTGTCCGCATAAGTTCCGGTCAGGCTAAGTTGCTGTGACTCGACGCTTGGATCGAGGAAGTAATAGCGCTGTGCAAGCTCCACGCGTCCCGCCGATGTGGTGGGGGAGACCGAAATTGTAACCGGCGCTCCGGGGAATTCGTGTCCGTCGGCATCCAGCGCAACCGCGCCAATCGTCGAAGGCCCCGAAAACCCTTCTGGAATTGTTACCTTGGCCTGATAGGTCTCTAAATCCAGCCGAGTGGTTCCCGTGAATTCCATTCCCGATATTCCCAGCACCACGTCGGTTGCGTTCAGCGACTTGTCAACCTGGATATTTATGAGCAGCGTCTCGCCGGGCGCGAATTTTTGATTGGCGGAGGGAGAAGTAATTCTGACTCTAGAATTTACCTCGGTTGACCCGGCCTGCGCCTGTGAGCTTGGCGGGAGCAGCGTTGCAGGTTCACCGGCCAACGCTGGTTGCAAGGCCGCAAGAAGTGCGAAAAATCCCCAAGCCATAGGCGCCTTGGTCATGCTTCCCTTATAGCAGCAATTAGGCCTCTGGTAAAACGCCAGGAATCGCGCGCATGGAAACCGCCGAGCCGCACGCCCATTCCTGCCGGGCATGCGGCTCGGTGAAACAAAATTCTCCTGGCCGTCAAAAACACTTTCCCATTGCAAACGCCGGGTTCAATCGGCTTCGCGAACGAAGGCAACCCCGTTGGCGTGGCCGTTGATCGTGTCCGCAACACGCAGCTTGAGGTTGCCGTCCTCATCCACCGTGAAGATGGAAATGTGAGTGACTGTTCCGGCGATATCAATTGCCGCGAGCAATCCATCCGCCGTCGCAACATCGGTTGGCCCGCCATTCATTGCGGCTGCTACGGGCGCGTCCGAGACGATCTTTTGCCCGTAAACGGCAAACCGGGAAATGGAGTGGCTCGCGGTATTGGTGGAATAGAGAAATGGCCCCGCAAGCGCCAGCCAGCATGGCGCATGTTGCATTCCCGTGCTGGTGGTGGCCAGAACGTCGCCGTCGCGTACCAAGCTGATTTCGTCGGCCGCCGCGATGCTCACGTAGGCGTCGTTGCCGCGCGTGACCAGGCCAAACGGTGCATTGACGTTTGACGGTATGTTCAGCGCGAGCGTGGCAACTCCGGTGACCGATCCGCCGGGAAGCAATTCCACGGTTTCGATAGCGTTGCTTTTTTCGGTGATGATCAGTTCATTTGGAAGCACGCCCACTTGCGCCGCCGATCCGTCCGACTTGAGCAGTGACACAACTCCATCGCCGCCAGCGCTGATATTGTTTCCAAACATGCGATGGGATTCCACAGTGGCCTTGCCGAGGATATAGAGATGGTCGGGGCCGAACGCCACGCTGAGCGGACCGGCTGCGGTTGGCACTACTTGTGTCAGATGGAGACCGGCCACACCACGTTCAAATATCGCGACCGAATCGGAACCGAAATTGACGACAGCCACAACATTGTTCCTGGCTTCTATGCCGCCGGAATTTCCGCCCGCGCCGCCTTTGCCCTGCGTGGAAAGTGTCTGCAGGAGATTGCCCTTTGCGTCGTATACCAGGAGTTGGTTTGAAGCGGCATTTGTCGCCGTAACCACCAGCGGATTTTGTTGCTCTTGCGCGCGCAGGGATGAAACGGCTGCCAGGAGAAAAACCCCCAGGCCAAGCAAACTAAACTTCTTGAAATTGCGAAAAGTCATCATGGTCTCCTTCAGAATGGTGTTGCATGCGCCCCCCGGCCGTTTGTTAAATACACTTCAAAAGGAACGGAGCACGGTCACTGGAAGGGTATTCGTTTGCAGGCGGGGAAAAGTTACGGCGCGGCGCCTGAACCGCTCGCGTGCACAAAAAGAACGGAATTTTAAAATACACCGTAACTTTGCGGCCATTTCGAGCGAATACTATTGAATAGGGTGGACATGGATGGGCGTGGATGGGTGACGATATGGGGCTGCTAGCAGGAGCGCGTGCCGGCGATGGCGAAGTCTGCGCGAACGCTCCCTCGCCGGCGGGCCCGGACCCCAATCTGGACGCGTTGATGAGCCTCTATCAAAAAGGGGACTTCACCGCAGCCACTGTTCTGATCGCGCGGTTGAGCCCGCAACTGCACCGCTTTTTTATGATGCAATTCGCCAGCCGTGCAGACGCTGACGACTTGCTGCAGGAAACATGGCTTCGCATTCACCGGGTACGGCACACCTACCGCGCCGGTGAGCCGGTCCTGCCTTGGTTCTATGCGATTGCGCGGCATGTTCGCGTGGACCATTTTCGCAAAGCCAGCCGCGCCGCCGCGCGGGAGCAGCGATTGGATGAGACGCCCGAGGTGGCGGCCGCGATTCCCTCCGTCATTCCCGGCGCGGCGGACGATTTCGAAGCGCTTCTGGCTCCGCTGCCGGCGAGCCAGCGCGAGGTGATTGAAATGCTGAAGGTCGCGGGAATGTCCCTGGAGGAGGTGGCGCGCGCCACGTCGTCCAGCGTCGGCTCGGTGAAGCAAAAAGCGCACCGGGCGTATGAAAATTTGCGGGAACGATTGGGCGGCGCACGGTTGAAGAAAGGGCGCATGGGAGGGCTGTCATGAAAGACAGAGCGATTGACGAAATTTTGAAAAAAAAGGCCCCGGCTTTGCGCCGCGTGGACTCCGCGCTGCTTGATCGTGTTTCCAGCGCTGTCCAATCGTGCATGCAACCGGTTCGTCCGCTGCCCCCGTCATGGTTGCTGGCCGGCGGATTAATTTTATCGTGCGCCTCTGTCGCGCTGGCCGGCGCGGCCCGTGCGGGATTTTTCGGCGTGGAAAAGTTGAGTGAAATTCAGCGTGCGGCGATTTTTTCGTCGCTGGGCATATTCATTGTGCTGGCGGCTCTGGCGTGCGTGAGTGCGATGATCCCTGGAAGCCGGAGTCGTGTGTCTCCGGAGGCGCTGTTGGGAGCGGGCAGCGTGGCGCTGCTGGCTGTGTTCGCGATCTTGTTTCACGACTATCATACCAACCATTTCGTGCATGCCGGAGTGGTCTGCCTTGTCACCGGGCTGGTCCACGCCGTTCCAGCCGCCGCATTGTGCTGGGCGGTGTTGCGGCGCGGATTTGCAGTGGATTCCATTGCCGCAGGGCTGGCGGGAGGAACATTGGCAGGTTTAGCCGGAGTGACTCTGCTGGAGCTTCATTGCATTAATTTCCAGGCCCTGCACATTCTGGTGTGGCATACCGCGGTTGTCCCGGTTGCCGGGATTGCAGGCGCATTGCTGGCACGTTCGCCGCGCAATCGCGCGGACTCTGGTTCCCGCACGCGCGCCGCGGGCCAATAAATATTGCGTTGCCACCCGGAAAAAATGGGCGAGCAAATCCAATTTCCAGGCAGGACCTTTGAAAATTTCGACAAGAAGTAAAGGGCAGTCTAATAATCTACGCCGTGGATGTACTGGCTGAGCGGCACGGTCTGAAAGCGATTGGGATTTGCGTTCTGAAGCGCGCCGGCCAAGTCGTCCGGGCCACGATAACGCATGCCCGTATCGCTATCTGTGAAGACGCTTTCGCCGCGAAGCAAATCCGACATGCCCTGCGACGCCAGGTCGGTAGATGCCATTTGTTGATTGAAATAAGCTGTGCTGGCGCGTTGCTGCGCCATGATGCCTTGAAGTCCCTGTGTCGCGACGGCATTGACGTATTTCGTGTTGAGGCTGTAGTTGGGGAATATTTCGGCGATGGTTGCCGCGTCCTGCTCCATCACTTGAGGCGCAGCAGTAATTTGGAACACCTTTATCTGGTAGCTGCCCAGGATCTTCGGGTCCGGGACCGACATGATGATCTCTACGAGGGTAGACTGCGGGCCCGAGCCGTCGTGCCGATCGACGTCGCCATAAAGCATGTAGTTTTTCCCCGACTGCATCCCCCCTAAGTCTTTGGTCTGCTTGAAAGTAAAAGTCGGAGGCTGCAAGCGCGATTTTTGAAACAGCTGATTAGTAGCTTGCTGGAAAAGTGTGGCGGGGTCCTGGTTATAAGGAACGAGGACGTAATTTCCAGGCGCAACGTTGCGGCCGCCTGTGAGCGTGCGTGATTGGGGAAGGTTGGGATCCAACGCGAAAATGGACATGCCGAAACGCAGCACTTCGCCGTTCGGCCCCTTGGCGCTTACGTCGCCCAACTGCACATGTGTAACACTCCATCCGGGCGGTAAGCCCATCGAGCCTGAGCCATCCGGGAATATGTATGGAGTGAGTTTTTGCGCTGGTGCGGACGCCACGTTGGTCGCCGGTGCGGGGGCCGTCCCTTGGGGAGCCGCTTTCGCGCTGCTTGTAACGTCCTGCATGAGTCGTTGCAGCATCGAGTTGGCTGACTTTGGAAAGTTAGCCGCAGTGTCGATAAGCGTCGCTCCACCCGCAGTACCTGTTTGAGGGGCATAGATGATCACCAGACCCGTCATCGGAGCGTTGTTCTGCTTCTTGTTGTTGACGGTGAAAAAGCCTTCCCAGGCCGTACCCGCCTTGTTTTGGAGTATTTTCCCGAGCTGCGGCTTTTCGCCGTAGTCACTGTCAACTTTCTTCAGCGTTTCGCCGAGAGCCGCTTGCAACGTGAGTTGTCCGGAAAGAGGGCCATACACAATGG
>Ga0075026_100000360_pt1 | contig 17941 bp, 14 predicted proteins | sample Str012_2_FD_71392 | JGI IMG/M metagenome (GOLD analysis project Ga0075026, IMG submission 71392) | Freshwater sediment microbial communities in response to fracking from Pennsylvania, USA - Straight Creek_MetaG_SC_2012 | ecosystem: Environmental > Aquatic > Freshwater > Creek > Sediment... | reverse complement strand
TTCGGCCAGTTTATCGATGCGTTCGTCCGGCACATTCACCAGGCCGGTATTGGGCTCAATGGTGCAGAAGCGGTAATTGCTGGCCTGCGCTTTTGCGCTGGTGCTAACCGCGTTAAACAATGTTGACTTTCCCACATTTGGCAATCCTACAATGCCGGCTTTTAAACCCATCTTTTGTTATTTTAAATGCTAATTTTTAAATGTTGAATTCCGCTGGCCCGGGCCATTTTTTGAGGCGCAAAGATAAGGAACATCAGCGACACGGATTAGATGGATTTAAAGCGATTGTTGCTACTCTGTAAACGCCTGGAATTATGGAAGATGCCGGGCTTTGGCGGTTTGTAAAAACTGTCTGGCGGTATTGAATGCTTTGCCGCGAAAGTATTGACCGGAAATTTGTTTAATCCGCATCATCCCTGTGCTATTTCTGCTGAATCAATTAACTTCAGCGCTCAATCAATTCGTTGCTATGGCATTGAGCAGGATTTGGAGTTTTTTTATTATCATCGCAATCATTACTGCAGCGGCGGCATTCCTGTCGGGCAACGAAAAGCAGGTTTTCAGCGCCATGGTAACTGGTAAAAAAGGCGATTCTGTACAGGTAAAAGAAATTACAATCGCAAAAGCAGAACCGGCATTACTGAAAGCCCTCGATTCCGGCCAGCGGGTGCAGCGTGGTGATCTCACCTATAAAAAAGATGGCGACAAACTGGTGGCGCTAAAAGTGCAGACAGCAAACGGCATCATTGATACCTGCTGGGATGCGGTTGACATCTGCCTGAAGCTGGTGGGTATCCTCGCTTTGTTTATCGGGTTTATGAACATTGCCGAAAAAGCAGGGGGCATTCGGTTGCTCTCAAGAATTGTTGGGCCTTTTTTTTCACGCCTTTTCCCGGGCGTACCAAAAGGCCATCCTGCCATGGGGCATATGATTATGAACTATTCGGCCAACTTACTGGGGCTCGACAATGCCGCCACTCCTTTTGGGTTAAAGGCCATGGAAAGCCTGCAGGAACTGAATCCCAATAAAGACACGGCTTCGGATGCACAAATCATGTTCCTGTGTTTGCATGCTGCAGGGCTGAACATCATTCCCATCAGTGTTATTGCCATCCGTGCTTCACAGCATGCCAGCAATCCTACCGATGTGTTTATTCCATGTATGATGGTAACATTTGTGGGCACCATGACGGCGATGCTGATTGTTTCCTTTAAACAAAAAATAAATGTATTGCAGCCGGTGATAGTGGGGTGGGTGCTGGGTATTTCGGCCATCATTGCATTGCTGGTGTATTATGTATCCGGGTTAAATGCAGCGGGTATACAATCGTTTTCCAGCATACTCAGCAACGGGCTGATACTGCTGGTTTTTTTGCTGATTGTAGGCGGCGGGCTCTATAAAAAAATCAATGTTTTTGATGCTTTTATCGACGGGGCCAGGTCTGGTTTTGATACCGCCGTCCGCATCATTCCCTACCTGGTTGGGATACTGGTGGCCGTTAGTATGTTGCGCACCAGCGGCGCCTTTGAGGTGGTTATTAACGGCATCAAGAGTTTTTTTGCCATGCTGGGTGCCGATACGCGTTTTGTGGAAGGACTTCCCACGGCTTTGATAAGACCGCTGAGTGGCGGTGCCTCCCGGGGTATGATGGTGAGTACCATGACTACCTATGGCCCTGATTCTTTTGCCAGCCGCCTTTCCGGTATTTTACAGGGTGCTTCCGATACTACTTTTTATGTGATAGCTGTTTACTTTGGTTCTGTAAATATCAAAAACACCCGTTATTCCATTGGCGCCATGCTGCTGGCCGATTTGGTGGGCATCATAACAGCCATACTGCTGGCCTATTTATTTTTTGGATAGCAATTGCCACGGAAGCAGCCGCAGATGCACGGATGGCAGGAAGAAATATACTGCTGCACAAATCATCTTATAGAATCTCCAACCCTGCATCAATATAGGGTTGCAGCAATTTATCGGCGGGCGGCAATTCAGTAATCAGCATATCAATATCTGCTACTTCACATACCTGTATCGGCTGAAATGAATTGAGCTTTTCTGAAATGGTAAGGCAAACTGTTTTTTGAGAGGCCGCTATCATGGCTTTTTTTACCTGCACCACATCCCAGTCGTTGTCGGTAATACCATGCACGGGATCAATTGAGTTAACGCCCATCAGGCAGAGATCGGCTTTTATTTGTTTTATTTTGGCAATGGCATCGCCGCCCACGGTAATTTTTGAAATCTTAGATACCTTATCGCCGATCAATATCACTTCTATATTCGGGTGTTGCGAATATTCCAGCACGGCGGGTACACTGCCTGTGATGAAAGTAGCTTTTAACTGTGGTGGCAGCATCCTGGCCATTTCTATGATAGTGGTGCCACCGGTTGTAAGCACAAACATGCCGTCTTTGATAAGGCTTACTACTTTCTGTGCGATTTTTTTCTTGTGTTCGTGTGCATAGATTTTGGCGGCGGGCACACTGCCAAATCCGAATGACTGGGAGAGGGCGCCACCATGTACTTTTATAATCCGTCCTTCGTCGGCCAGCTCCTGCAGATCCCTTCTTACCGTATCCTCCGACACTTTCATTTCCTCGCTCAGGTTGGCCGACAAAACCTTGTTATGAAGGTTTACCTGGTGAAGGATAAACGCCTGTCTCTCTTTTTTAAGCATGTTGTTGTTGGTTGTACGCGGAAAAGATAAGGATTTTTAAATAGAGTGTAAAGCAACTACCGGCCTTGCGTAAAACAAGTATTTTAAAACAAGCAAAAGGCAAATCATTACCTGGTTGGGAGGTAACGTTTTGCCTTCTGTTTTGCTGAATTTATTTTACTTTAATGGTGGCGGTACGCACCAGGCTTTTGCTGTTTACATTCAGGAATTCAAAATCGAGCCGGATGGAGGTGCCGCTGGTCAATGCAGCACCCACAGTGTAAGGCAGCAGCAGTGTATCCAGTTTCTTGATGTTTGAATAAGCAGATGCGTATGGATAATTGGCTACCCTGTTTTTGACACCCGTACCAATGGTTTCGTAAAGATTGATTTCCTTAACCGGATCCACCGAAAAAAACTGTAGCTCAGTTTTAAACGTGGTGCCGGCAACATAAGCCCTGTTGCTGATGGCCAGGTTATCGGCCATATCCACAAGGGCATTGGTAGATACCGGCAAATAACCGCCCGAATGTGTACTGTTGTCTGCAATAAAATTCGTTGATTTTTTACAGGCACCCAGTAATAAAAGCAAAAAGACGATAAAGCTTGTATTTTTCATGTTCATTTTTTTTGATCGTAAAAAAATCATTTATCCCACCATACTTTCTGATCCAATGCCAGCAGTTCTGATTGCGCATTGGGGTTGCGGTTCAGTTCGTCCTGCGGGTAAAAAGATCTTCTGATGAAATTGCCGTTCAGTTCCAGGTTCTGGTTGGCGGGTACTGCCATACCTTTAAAGATAGCCGGGCTGTAATCATACCGCCGCGTATCTACCCATGCTTCGGGGTTCAGGAACAATGCAATTTGTTTTTCGCGCATAATAAGCTCCATGGTAAGAGCGGCCGGGCCAACCGACACCTGCGGATTGCTGACGTAGGCTGTTATTGAAGCGGCAGGTACCGACAGCTTGGTCATATTTGCGTTGATGCCTGCCAGGTAGGCGTCGTAGGCAGCCTGTGTGCTGCCTGCAGAACTGGCCGTGCCACCGTTTGCCAGGAAACGGGCTTCCGCCTCAATGAATTTTTGTTCGGCATAGGAAGCCATCAGCAGGGGGGCGCCGGTCTTGGCAAAAAACGTGTTTACTGTTAAATCGGTCGTGTTGCCGGTGGTACTGGATCCGTTTTGAAGACCAATATAACTGGCAGCCGTTTTCTTATCAATCAGGATGCCAATGCGCGGGTCAACCAGGCCAGGGTAAGCGGTGCCATTGAGCGCATCCACAAAACGTTTGGCCGGGGTGATGGTAAAATTGCCGGTGAGTATCCTGTTTGAAACATTCACCTGCCAGGGGTTCAGGTTTTTATCGTTATAGACCAGCTGCAAATCTTTTGAAGTGGCTGTCATGGCATTGCTGAGCGCCGTTAATGCACTGGTAGCCGCTGCATTTGCTGCTTTTTTGCTGGTATGCATATAGAGTCTTGCTTTCAGCAGGTAGGCCGTTTGCCGCCATTGGGTCATATCGCCACCAAATATCAAATCGTCTGTGGCGGGTTTCAGGTTAGCAGGGTTGGCCTGCTGGCTTTCTGCAATCGCCTGATCCAGCATTTGCTGCATCAGCGGGTAAAGGTCTTCCTGTTTGTCGTAATGCGGGTACAATACGGCCGGTGCCTGGAACGCTTCCGTATTGGGTACATTGCCCCATGTATCGGTGGCCAGCGCCATATTCAGCACAAACAATATTTTACCAATGGAAGAATAAAAGGGAGACCCCTGTGTGCTGGCTTTTGAAATAATGATCTTGCTGTTGGTGAGTGCAGTAAGGTAAATGACCTGGTAGGCGGTGGCCATGCGCACGTCGCGGTTCTGATCATCATTGATGGGCCCGCTGGCGTAGGAAGCCATCTGCTCACTAAAAAGACTGCTGCTGTAAGCTACCCAGAAATGACTGCTGGCGGTTGCGTTTTCCACCGCGGGCAGCAATGTGTTCAGTGTGGCATCGGCGGGCTTGTTGGGATTTACATTTACATTGCCGCTTTCAACATATTTTTTACAGCTGGTTATTGCAATCATTGCAACAACGGCCATGGTATATTGTAAGATTCTTATCTGCATGCTGTAGATTTTAGAAGTTAAGATTAAGGGTAACGATGACGGAACTGTAATTGGGAATATTGCTTCCGGTGTATCCATACACGTTATAGCCTGCGCCAAAAGCATTGGTGCCGGGGTCGTAACCTTTAAAGGGTGTCCATAAAATAAAATTGCTGGCGGTCAGGTTCAGGTTAGCACCTTTTATAAAGGCCGCTTTTTTAAGAATGCCGGAAGGGAACTCATACGCCAGGCTTACATTGCGCAGGCGCAGCCAGCTGGCATCCTGTAAAATTACGTCGGCAATATTATTAAAGAAATTGGCATTGCGGTAAAAGTTAAAGTCCACCAGGGCGGGTATATCATTTACCTTGCCGTCTGTTTTTACGCCTTTAAAAACTACGTTCACATCCCTTGTTTCTGTAATCTTCAGTACGCCATTGCGGATAGAATTGCGCATGGTTACATCAAACACATCGCCGCCTTTTTTGTACTCCAGCAGAAATGCAAGTGTAAACTGTTTCCAGGTAACGCTGCTGCCAACGCTTCCCAGCCAGTCGGGCATGGCATTGCCCACTTTCACAAAACTGCGGGTATAGTCGGGGAAACCCTGGGCATTGACGATGATATTGCCGCCGGCATCTTTCTGGTAGGCCGTTCCGTAAAGATCGCCGGCCGATCCACCCACGGTGAGTTTGTTGGAGATGCGTCCTTCATCGTAAAATACAATCTCGGTGATACCATCTTTAATGGCCAGCACCTTGCTTTTATTCTTCGACCAGTTTAGGATCACATTCCAGCGCAGGTCTTTTGTTCGGATGATATCACCATTGATGCCCACTTCAACGCCCGTATTCTGGATGGTGCCGGCATTGGTATTGTATTGCGAAAAGCCACCGGTGTAAGCAATCGGAACAGGAATGATCTGGTCTACGTTTTTGCTTTTGTAATAAGAAACATCCAGGCCAATCCGGTCTTTGATGAAGCGCAGTTCTGTACCTATCTCAAGTGATTTTTGTTTTTCCGGTTTCAGGTTGGGATCGGAATAATCGGTGGTTTGCAGAAAACCGGGCACGCTGCCAAACGGAAAACCGGTGGCTGACTGAAAATAGGGTCCATTGTAAGAGATGGGAGCATCTTTACCCACCTGTGCATAAGAAGCACGCAGTTTACCAAAGCTAAGCACCGAACCGGCCAGGTGGTGCAGGTCGGTAAATACATAACTTAAACTGGCAGAAGGGTAGAAGAAGGAGTTATTGGCTTTTGGCAGGGTTGAACTCCAGTCGTTGCGACCGGTCAGTTCCAGAAAGATGGCGTTTTTGTAACCAATCTTCACATCGCCAAAAATGCCAGCGTATTTGCGCCTTAGCGTGGTTCGGGAATCGTATAGATTGGCGGTATTGCTCAAATCATAAAAACCGGGTAACGCAAATTTCTCGCCCCGGGCACTCACAATATCGGTGTAGGTATTCTGTATATTGTTGCCTGCCAGTATTGAGTAATCGAAATTGGTACCGGCTTTACCAGTATAGGTAAGGTAAAGATTGGAATTCACATCCCTGAAGGTAACCCTGTCTTCTGCTATAAAGCCGCCGGTGGCATTGGCCAAATCGAGTGTTGTGGGGTCTCCGGGAAAACGCGGCCCCGGCACAATGCGTGTCCGGAGATCGGAATAAAAATCGCCCCCAATTTTATAATCCAGTTTAAGCTTTGGCAGAATGTTCCAGGAAAAACCCATATTGCCCACCAGGCGGGAGAGATTACTTTTTTGCTGGCTGAAATGGGCTACGTAAACCGGGTTGTCTATCACTCCCGGAGAAAAAACCTTCATGCTGCCATCTGTGTTTAAATAATCCCGCACATCAAAACTGGGTGAGTAATAAGCCAGGGCTGTCATAAATCCTTTATCACCCTGCGATGCGGCCACTGTTTGGCCATTGGTAAAGCTGAAGGATGCCGACGTGCTGAATTTATCAGAAACCTGTGTGGTGCCTGCCAGTTTAAATGTATAGCGATCGTATTTGGAAGCGGGTACAATGCCTTTCTGGTTGAGCGAAGAAAAGGAACTGTAATAAGTTGTTTTGTTGCCGCCACCCTGCACGCTTACGGAATTGTTGTAACGCTGGCCGTGTTCAAAAGCATCCCTGAAATTATAGAATACCGGGTCACTGTTCGTGGCCAGCGGGCCAAATGACTGGAAGCGGTTGGGCGAACCATCTGCGTTGAAAGAAAGGCGGCCCTGTTGTCCCTCGCGGTACTTGGTTTGTATTTCAGGAAACTTGGTTAAGAAATCTACGGCTGTGGAGCTGTTAAGGCCAACGGTCATTTTGCCGGTGTTGCCTTTCTTGGTGGTAATAATGATGGCACCGGCAGATGCATTCAGCCCGTATAACGCTGTGGCACCAGCGCCTTTTAATACCGAAATGGATTCAATGTCCTCGGGGTTTATATCCAGGCCGCGGTTGGCAAAGGCAAACTGGTCTCTGCTGGCAGCCTGGTTGCCATTGGTGCCAGAACTTGGCAACACACTGCCAATAATAGTGGAGTTGTTAACCGGCACACCATCTATTACAATCAGCGGTTGGTTGTTGGCGGTAGGACTGATGGAAGAAAGCCCGCGGATAACAATATCTGTACCGGCACCGGGTGCACCGCCGGATGGCGTAATGTTTACACCGCTGACCTTACCCTGCAGGGCATTGATAAAACTGTTTTCTTTTCCTTTGTTTAGTTCCTGGCTGTTGATCTCCTGGCTGCTGTAGCCAAGCGTTTTCTTCCGGGCTTTAATACCAAAGGCGGTGGTAACAACTACTTCCTGCAGGTTGCCGGAAGCTTCTTTTAGCTTTAGTACAAAGCCGCTGCCGATGGCGCTGACGGGCAGGGTTTGCGGCGCATAGCCAACAGCACTGAACTGTATTTGTTTTACGGAAGCAGGAATGTTGAGTGTAAATAGCCCATCGTTGCTGCTGGAAGTGCCTCCGGAAATACCGATTGGTTTTACAGTAACGCCGGCCAGCGGTTCCTGTTTTTCGTTCCTGATTACACCACTAATTTGGCGATTTTGTGCCAGCAGCAACAGGGGGGCCGAAAAAAGGATCAAGCATGCAAAGTATCTTAGTCTTTTTCTCATAATGAATGGAGCATTTGGTAAATAGATGGTATTGATTGTGGATGTGATAACCGTGGCAAGCCTTATAGCCGCAATGGCCAATGCTTTCCTGGTGATGACGCAATACAGGCGATGGAGAAGCGGGATTTCTTCATAATAGCAGGTTTTGTGATTGAAATAATTTGCCAGAACGAGGCACGTTGGCAAGCAGCTTTCAAAGGGGGAGGGACAAAACGGGGGTTGGCTCTTTAAAAATAAAATAAAAGCCGCAAAAAAACGCAGAAATCAAGATAACCCCGCAAAATATAGAGGCTTTTTAATGCCTTTGTGCTGCACTGTTGTTAAAATTTTAATTGAACCAAGGGGCTAGGAGCTCAAAGAGAAAAAGAGGAATGAAAACTTAGGGCTAAGCACTAAAAGAGAAAAGGGTTGAGATATTAAAGGGCCAGGAGGATTATAGAAACAAAGGGCAGTTTGATTGCAGCCAAACCCGGCCATGCTTTAAACAAAAAAAGAGCAGAATAAGACGATATTAAACCGGCTCATTCTGCTCTTTTTCGCTATTGGATTTTGTTGTTCCTTTTCTTTTTTTGCGCTTAGCAAACGCTATTGGATGGTAAAACGGGCAGTGAGGCCAAATGCATCGGGTACAAAATTGATGCGGGGAATTATGTCCAGCTCCGGTTTCCAGTCGAGCGATAGATTGAGTGGTATGTTTTGAAATTTATAGTCCAGTCCTACAACGCCGGTTGGCCCAAGATAGGTTTCATGATCCTGGAAGCCAACATAACCACCGGCGCCATAATACCATTTAAAGCCGGCGGTGGCATTTACCGGTGTGTGTACTTCATACAAACCGCCAATACCAAAGCGGCTGCCGCCAAAAGAGATAAGTGCATCTACGGCGCTTTTCTCAGTAAAAAAATATTTAACCGATACTGAATTGCTGAGGGTAGGAGAGGCATTACTGAAGCGGATGCCCAAACCCAGTTTATAATCCTGGTTGTATTCCTGGGCCTGTAGTGCGGTAATGCTGAAACCACTGCATACAAAAAAGATCAGAAGTAATTTGCGCATGGGGTATGTGTTTAGATGCATAGAACGAAAAAATGGTGCCGGGTATATGCGGGCTTGTTTAAAATGCTGTTAAGGTTGAAGTTTTAAGATGAAGGTTGAAAGTTTAAGTAACTTGTGGAAGAAGTGTATGACTGGTTGCTGCATAGGCCGTAAATATTTTGCTATATACCTTTCCTTAATTTTCAAACAACTCAAACTTTGTCTTGGGCCGTTTATCGTCCTGCCATTTAAAATTGCGGAGTAATTTTTTATCGCCGGGAGTTTGTTTAAAAGGGTACATGGTGCCGCTTACATCTCTTACAAAAACAACTTTTTTCAGCTGCTTGTTTTCAAAACGCATGTCTATTACATCGCCGCTGGCATTGTTTACGCCCACAATGGCATTGCTTTCGTCTTTGGCATAATAAACGCTTCTTGCGGGTGATCCCTTGGTGCGCATATAATCCACTTCACCATTTTTAAAATAACCATTGAGCGTTTTACCGCTTATCTGGTTGTACATACTGTCGCCGGTTTTGTTGATGGCAAAACTGTTTTCAAACGCATACATGCGGTCGGCTTTTTTATTTTTGGTGAAAAGGTAAATGGTATCGCCCGTTACCTGGCTGCCGCTGGCCCATAGAATGGGCTGGGTAAACAAACGGAATACCGAATCGCGGGCAGAATAAAACAGGCTATCGCAAACCGCCTGCAATGAGTCGGAGAATATCCGCACGTGGTGATAACAATGAAAATAGCGGGCATCGCTGGTATCGGTGGCTTGCACAACCACCGTGCCTTTTATGGTGTCGGTACGGGTGATTACCGGCGTAGTTCTCACTGTGTCTTTGCGGTTGATGGCCGAAAGCCTTCTGGCGGTATCTCCACTGAGATCGGTATAAGCAGAATCCTTCAGGTCGGCCAGCCTTGCAGAATACATGGTATCTGAACTGATATAGATTGAGTCTTTGTCCTGCTGAATGATCATCAGCGGATGCTGTGTTGCCAGGAAGGTTTTCTTTTTTTTATCTGCATCGATGGCGTTTGCAAGCAATGAAATTTTTTGTGCCGTATCAATGTAAACTGCGTTGCCGCGAATGAGGGTAATGCCGGTGGAGTCGTCGTTGTCGATATTATCGCCGGTTATGGTAACACCTTTTCCATCGCTGATAACAGAACGTTTGCCAAAATTGGCGCGGCGGTTCTTCATATCGTACCAGCCATCGTAGGTAATTATATTGGCACCGGAACTGTCTTTGATAAGTGTTTTTGTAATAAAAGTGGCCCGCTGGCTTTCTGTATTGTAAATCAGCGAATCGGTATCTACATTGTTTTTGGGGTCGCGCAACTTCACATCTTTTTTAAAGTAAACGTCTTTCAGATCGCCGTAATAAGTGGCTTCTTTACTGGTGATGATAGTGCTGCCGTTCACAATTTTTCCGCCCGTGGTATATACGCCGGTTTTTGCTTTGCTGTCGTATTGCAGCTCGTCGGTGGTTAGTATACCTTTTCCATCGGTGAGCTTTACATTCTTTTTAAGGGTAGCGGTTTTAGAATCGATGTGATAAATAAGGTATTCGCCATAGGTGTGAATGCTGTCGGCATCGTTAATGTGTACATGACCAAAAGCTTCCAGTATGTTCATGTGCTTGTTGATGACGGCACTGTCGCAATAAAACTTTGTATTGTCCTGCTGCAGTTGCACATGGCCGGCCAGCATCTGCAAAGTTGTTACGGAGTCTATTTTCTGAAAACGGAGCCGGTCGCTGTGTATTTGGTTTACGATGCTGATGCTGTCCTGCGTTTTAGGACGTGATAGGCTATCCTGCGCGGCGGCAGAGAAAGTGTTGCCCAGCAAAATCAAAAAGCAACCAGCAAGATATTTTAGCATCAATTATTTTTTCGGTAAAGGGTTACTGGTAGAATCATCCAACAGCGGTGATGTAAGAGCGCCGGTCTTGTCTTTTTTAGACCCAAATACGCTTACGTTTACATACCGTTTGGGATGCGTCCTGAAATCGTCCAGCAAAATATTCAATTTGTAGGTAGTGCTTTCCAGGTTTCTGTACAATTTGGGATCATTTAACAGTAAACCAATGGAACCATCTTTGCTGTTGGCCTTTGCAATAACGCCTTTCAGTTCATTCATGGTGCCCTGCAGGCTGGTCAGGGTTTCATCTATTTTCATATTGGCAAACTTGCCGCTTGCCTTGCTGAGGTTGGAAAGCGTGGTATCTATTTTACCATTGTTTTTTGCAAGGTTAGCGGTAAACGCATTTACATTGCCCAGCGATTTTGCCAGGGTGCCGGTTTCTGCATTCAGCAATTTCTGCAGTTCGGCAGAACTTAGTGTGAGGTTGGCAATAATGGCGTGAAAATTATTTTTGGTATTGGGGTCAAAATAAGTACCCACTACTTTTAAGAGCGAGTCTAAGCTGAGAACGGCGCCGTTTACCGATTTCAGTGCGGGATTCAATTGCGCTTTCAGTCCTTCTATCAGTCCCGAGTTATTTTGGGTAAGCAGGGTATCACCATTTTTCATCAGGTCTTTGCTATCGCCACGGGAAATGGAGATAGAAGCCGCGCCCAGCAGATCGGCGCTTATGGTTGCAAAAGAATTTTTAGGGATGTCAATGTCTTTTTCGAGGTTGATGGTTACTATGACGCTGTCTAGGCTGCGGTTTTTTTCGTGCATCTCGTACACTTTGCCAATCTGCAGGCCATTAATGGTAACCGGGTTGGCCGCAGTAAGGCCGTCCACTTTTTGAAACACCGCATAAATTTCTGTATTGGCTTTACTGAGCAGGTTTTTGCCCTTCAGAAAATTAAAACCAAGAATCAGCAAAGTAATGGACACAGCTGCAAGTGCACCCACTTTGGTTTCATTCGAAACTTTCATGTACAGGATATTTATGAATAAATGGGTTCGGTCAATTTTTTAGTCTGCTGCAAACCTACAGGAAAATGCTGAAAAAGCTGTCAGCTATTGGCTTTTAGCTGTGGTCGCAGGCGAAACCAACCATTGAACGTTAATTGCGCGGACGAATTGTTGAGGGATGGATAAATCAAGGGGTGAGCTGCCCGTAGCTATGTCCTATGCCGGGCGCATCGTTGTGTCCGTAAACATTATATCATTATAGCAATGCAGCTTGCGCGGTTAGCAGCGGGGTAGCAACTTGCTGCTTTATTTCTTGCCGGTAGCTGCCGCCTTGCCGCCGTTTTTATTGATTTCGATGGTTTGTTTGTATTTGCCAAACGCCTGCACAATACTGCCCACCACATCATTCTGGCCTTTCTCGCTATTGAGGTATTCTTCTTCTTCTTTATTGGTTAAAAAGCCGGTTTCTACCAGTATACTGGGCATGCCCGTGGCCTGCAAAACCTGTATACCCACATCGCGTTGTTTTACGCCATAACTAATGCGGCCGCTGCTCTTAAACTCATCTTCTACCAACGAAGCCAGGTAGGCGCTGTTTTGAAAAAATCTTTTTTCGTAAAGCTGCGTCCGTATTACGTTTTCGGGCGAATTGATATCAAATGCAGAAGCTTCCGCAGTGCTGTCTTCTATTACCTCACCGGATTCTTCGTTGTTATTAATGGCATGTAGTTTATCACTTTGTTTAGAAGCTTTCCACACATAGGTTTCTGTACCGGTGCGCATGTTTTTTACCAGGTAAGATTCATAGATGGGTTCGTTTATTGTTTTCTTTCTTTTTTTCCGACCCCGGCCCACCATAATTACTTTTCTTCTATGGCCAATCACCCGCTTCATATAATAGCTGCCTGCCGGCTGCGGCGTGGCATTGCAATGAATGCTGATAAATAGATCTCCCCTGGAATCGTTGGCAATTTTTGCCCGGTTGTGAAGATCATCGCGGAGGTTGTTGGCGCCGCCGGAACACGCATCCGTGGTTCGGGTATAGATAACCTTTATATCGGGGATAGGCTTTTTGCAGGGCCTCGCCCAGCCGCAGCGAAATTTCAAGGGTCACATCTTTTTCAGTGGAGATTAAGCCATGAGCACCGGGATACAGACCGCCATGACCGGGGTCTATAATAACGGTTTTTACCGTGGCTGTTTTGCCGGATCGGCCGTTACCAAAATCTGTATGTGTGAAAGCGGATAGTGAAATAAACAATGCAACAACGCAGCTAATAACAAAAAATCTCTTCATCATGCAATAAAAATCTTTTTAGGAGTTTGATAATCTTCACATTATCTTATAAGGTGAAGCGTTATTTTTGCCTCATAGTAACCATGAACAACAAATCCAAAGGTAATTCAAAATACGTTGTCGTCATTGCCCTGCTGGTAATGCTTTGGAGTATAACGTTGTTCAGTGCCTCAAATTATACGGCTCCAAATGTTTTTTACAGCGATTTAACAGAAACTCCCGACACGGTTCCGGTGCCAGATACCATTCCCAGGAGAATTGATATAAAAGACAGCAGCGGCCGGCGCACCGATACCAGCTACCTTAAAGATACTACCATCGTAAAAAAAGACAGTATAGATATTAAAGTATCCAAAGATTCGCTGGATGCCCCGGTTGAGTATTCCGCCAGCGATTCGATGGTAATGGATGTGCCGGAGAAGAAAATATGGTTGTACAATGAAGCCAAGGTTAATTACAAAGACATTAAACTCAATGCCGGCATTATTAACCTCGACCAGGGCAACCAGAATGTGTACGGTTATTATTTCCTGGATACCGCCGGCAAAAGAATTGGCCTGCCCAAATTTGAACAGGGCGAAAACAATATGCAGGTAGATACGCTCAAATTCAATTTCAAAACACAGAAGGGGGTTACTTCCAACAGCTATACCACGCAGCAGGAAATGTTTGTACATGCAGAGAAAATGAAAAAATATTCGGTGAATGAATATTATGCATTGCATGGCACGTTTACCACCTGCGACCTGGATACACCGCATTTTGCGTTTCGCACCAAAAAAATGAAACTGGTAAACCAGAAACTGGCCGTTACTGGTCCCATTCACCCCGAGTTTGAAGGCGTGCCCATTCCCATTTACCTGCCCTTTGGTTTCTTTCCCTTGTCAACCGGCCGCCATTCGGGTATGATAGCGCCGCAGTTTACCGCCAATGAACAGTTTGGCGTGGGGCTTGAAAATGGCGGCTATTATAAAGTCATCAACGATTATGTGGATGTGATGATGCGGGGCGATATCTACTCCTACGGGGGTTACCGCCTGAATATAACGCCTACCTACAGGGTAAAATACCGCTACCAGGGCTCGCTCACGTTTAGCTATCAGAATACCCGCATACTCAGCAATTTTGGTACGCAGGAGTTTACCTCCAACAAAAGTTTTAACCTTAGCTGGAGCCACAATGTAGACAGCAAGGCCCGGCCGGGTCAGTCTTTCTCGGCCAGCGTAAATGCGGGGTCTACCAAGTACAACCAGTACCTAACCACTAACCCTACCCGTAGTTTTCAGAACCAGCTGAGTTCTTCCATTGCCTATTCAAAAAACTGGAACAATAAATACAATCTAACCGTAACGGCCAACCACAGCCAGAACAACAATACCGGCCTCATTAACCTAAACCTGCCCACCATTGGTTTTACGGTAAACACACTTTATCCTTTCCAGAAAAAAGAAATGATTGGCACCCCCAAATGGTGGGAGAAGCTGGGTATTGGTTTAAACACCAATATTGCCAACCAGGCTTCTATTTATGATTCTTTGTTCAGCTTTAAAAGACTGCTGGATACTACGCAATGGGGGGCGCAGCACAGTGTACCCATCACCATTGCATTGCCGGCACTGGGGCCTTTCCAGATTGCACCCGGCATCTCTTACCGCGAGAACTGGTACTCCAGGCGTATTGAAAGAAAATGGAGCGATACCCAGGATTCGCTGATAAATGTGGTGAACAAAGGTTTTTACCGTTCCAGCGATGTGTCTTTTAGCCTGGGTGTAAATACCGCCATCTTTGGCCTGCACGAATTTAAAAAGACCAGTCATATCATGGCCATCCGCCACGTAGTGCGACCAACCTTTAGCGTTAGTTATAACCCGGGCCTGGCTGCCAAAGATTATTACAAACCAAAAATCAATGCCAAAGGAGATTCTGCCTACAGCTACCTCTCTTATTATGATGGCAGTATCTATGGTTCGCTGACGCGGGAGAAATTTGGTGGCATGAGTTTCGGGCTCGACAATAACCTGGAAATGAAAGTGCGTTCAAAAAAAGACACCACTGAAGCGGGCATTAAGAAAATAAAACTGATTGACGGTTTTGGTTTCAACGGCAGCTATAATTTTATGGCCGATTCTTTTAAGCTGTCCAATATTTCCCTGTACCTGCGCAGTACTTTGTTTGAAAAAATAAATATTACCGCGGGCGCCAACCTGGATCCCTACCTGCGAGATTCCCTCACCGGGCGTTCCATCAATCACTATGCATGGAGCGGGTTTGATGGACATAAGTTTGGGCTGGGCAATATAACCTCGGGCAATATCGCTGTTTCCACTTCTTTTAAAAGCAAGCCCAAGGATAAAAAAACGGACTCGCTCAACAAGTCGGCTTTTTCAAATGCACAAAACAATGCTACGCCCTTAACCCTGGAAGAACAGCAGGCGCAGCTGACCTATATCCGCAACAACCCGGCAGAATTTGCAGATTTTAATATTGAATGGTCGGTAAATATTTCTTACTCGCTCAACTTTACCCGTCAGCTCACCACCGATTTGCGCAGTTATAAAACCATCATCAATTCTAACGTAAACCTGGGCGGCGATTTTAACCTGACGCCCCAATGGAAAGTGGGCATGAGCACCTACTACGACTTCAACGGGTCGGGACTACAAAACGTGAGTGCATTTATTTCAAGAAACCTGCATTGCTGGCAAATGTCCATCAATGTGTATTCGGGTTATACCAAGGGTTTCAATATTACCATCAGCCCCAAAGCCGGCCTGCTCCGCGATTTAAAAATCAACCGGTCGAGGTATTTTTACAATGGACCGTACTAGAATACCAATGTGCTAATGTGAAAAATGTGAAAATTCTGCAAAGTAATATTGAACCATGATTTATATTTTCAGCAGCAGGAATGAAGCATAATTGATTTTTTGCGGTGCCGTTGCGGTAGGTTTTTCATTTACATATTTATTACACCAGCACATTTATCACATTAACTCATTTATAGCGTTTGCTTCTCATAATACGCACTCATTATTCCAAACAATTTTTCCTTCAGGCTTTCTACACTATCGCCTTCATTAATTTTTACGGGAGGCAGAAAATGCATGCTCATGCGGTGGGGAAACAAAGAAAAAACCGGTTTCTCGGGCATTACTTTGCGGCTGTTAAAGATCAATGATGGCATCAATGGCTTGCCGGTGGCAATGGCCAGCCGAAAAGCACCATCATGAAATGCTTTCAGCGGCTGGTTGCTGCGGTTGCGTGTGCCTTCGGGATAAATGCACATGTGCAGGCCCATGCCCAGTATATTTTTCATGCTGGTAAAACTCTCGCGGCGGCTGGCTTCGCTGTTGCGGTCTACCAGCACACTGCCCATTTTATACAACATGCCAAATATGGGCGTTTTGGCCAGTTCTGCTTTTGCAATGGTTTTATTGCCACCGGGTATGCCGGGCGAAGAAACAGGAACATCTATAAACGCATTGTGGTTACAGATAACAATATAATTTTCGCCGGGGGCAAAATTTTCTTTGCCACGAATGCTAACAGGGCAACCAATCAGCGGCATATAAATACCCATCCATAGTCTTGAAACAAAAATGAAATGCCGGGTGCGCCCGGGCTCGGCCTGGTAATAAACGATGATAAAGGGAATCATAAACAACAACATGGTTACAATAAACCAAATCAATCCCCAGCCAGCCCAAATACGACCGAAAATGTTTTTCATAAGCCAAAAATAAGGATTGAGGATTATTAATTAATAATTAGCAATTAGTAATCGGGAAAGGGTGTTTCATGCGTGTTTGGTCCGGTATGAATTACTAATTTCAGATGAATGCTAAAGTTTCCAGTCAATGGGGTCGATGCCATTGCTTACCAGGTATTCATTTGTTTTTGTAAAATGGTGGCAGCCAAAGAAACCATTGTAGGCAGAGAAGGGAGATGGGTGTGCGGCTTTTAAAATACAGTGTTTGGTTTCATCTATCAGCACCTGTTTTTCCTGCGCAAATTTGCCCCACAATAAAAAGACCACGTTTTTTTTCTGGTCGGATATTTTTTTGATGACGGCGTCGGTAAACTCAGCCCAGCCGCATTTGGCATGGCTCATGGGTTCGTTGGCCCTAACGGTAAGCGAGGCGTTCAGCAGCAGCACGCCCTGTTGCGCCCAGTGCGTAAGATTGCCATGCGGCGGTATGGCGACGCCGGTATCAGTATGCAGTTCCTTAAAAATATTCTGCAGCGAGGGTGGGGGTGGCACCCCATCCTGTACCGAGAAAGAAAGCCCATGCGCTTGTCCCTTACCGTGATAAGGATCCTGGCCCAGCAACACCACTTTTACATTGTTGAGGGGCGTTGTGTTGAATGCATTGAATATAAGTGAGCCCGGCGGGTAAATGGTTTTGCCGGCCATTTTCTCCGTACGCAAAAAAGTAACGATCTGCAAAAAATAGGGCCGGGTAAATTCATGTTTCAGGATTTCCTTCCAGCCGTCATCAATTTTTACATCCATAGCCCAAAGATAGGGAGCAGGAGGCTATGAGTGGCGGGCCGCGGGTTTTTGGCAATAATTATCGCCTGCGGCAAAGGGATGGAACGCAGCTGATTAGGATTTTTATGTTGATTGATGTAGCAAGGCAAGGTAATGGCTAAATCTTTAATCAAATTCGCTTCCAAAATTGCACCGGTAAACCAAAATGATGGTTGCTGCTAAAACCGGGCTTCATTATAAACCTTATAGAAATCTGATCGCAATCCGTATTGCCGAACTAATTCTACTAATCCTAAAATTCATCTAATGGTTAACACCGATGGCCGATATCAGGCATTGTGTTTTTTATTTTGTATAAGAT
>Ga0075026_100000358_pt1 | contig 17982 bp, 15 predicted proteins | sample Str012_2_FD_71392 | JGI IMG/M metagenome (GOLD analysis project Ga0075026, IMG submission 71392) | Freshwater sediment microbial communities in response to fracking from Pennsylvania, USA - Straight Creek_MetaG_SC_2012 | ecosystem: Environmental > Aquatic > Freshwater > Creek > Sediment... | reverse complement strand
TGGCCGAGGCGGGTCCAGAGGTCGGCGGATCGTTCCGGCTCGCAGGGCTGCAGCCACGTCGGTCGCAGATCACCGAGCTGATCCAGTGGTACCAGCGCGAGCTCGAACGCCTCGACGTGCGCGTGATGGTGAACAGCCCACTGTCGGGCGACGAGGTGGTGGCCTTCGGCGCCGATGCGGTGATCGTGGCCACCGGCTCGCAACCCGCCGAGACCGGATTCCAGCGACAACTGTCGATGCGCGACACGTTGCCGGGCGTCGAGCGCGACAACGTGTGGTCGATCGAGGACGTCATGGCCAGCCGTGCACGCCCAGGGCACACGGTGGTGCTGATCGACGACACCGGTGACTGGCGAGGGGGCGGCACCGCCTGGCACCTTGCCGAGCGAGGACACCACGTGGTCATCGTCACGCCACATCCGATGGTGGGGTTCTGGATCCAGCGCACCGCCGGCGACGGCCAACTCCGTGCCAGCCTCGCCAAGCTCGGGGCCACCTGGCACACCGAATCGGTCGTCACCGATTGGACCGGCGAGGGGGCCACGGTGCGCAGTCTGCTCGATGGTTCCGAGCGGTTCGTGAAGGCCGATGCGATGGTCCTGAGCACCACCAACGTCGCCGACACGACGGTGGTCGACGAGCTCGATGGGCGCATCGACGCCCTGCAGGTCGTCGGCGACGCCCAGGCAGCGCGCCTTGCCGTTCACGCGATCTACGAGGGTCGAGTGGCCGGCCTGGAAGTGTGAACCCCCCCGTTCGTTGCGGTCACACCACCTGCCGCAGACGGCTCTCCACGTCTTCGCGGTTCACGTAGCCGCCACACATGCGGCGGTTGCCGGTGAACGCCGAGCGACCATGCAGCACACGCCAGTTGTCGAACAGCAGCGCCTGACCCGGTTGCAGCACGTGGCGCCACTGCATCGCCGGGTCGTTCACCAACTGGTCGAAGGCACGGATGGCATCGTAGAACTCGATCTGATCGTGCTCGTCGAGCAGGAACGGCGCCCGGTCGTAGTTGTTGAACGACACCTGCACCAGCCGCCCCGTGTGGTCGTGGCGGAACACCGGGCGTGCCGCGAGCAGCGACGCGCCCTCGCCGAGATACCGCCCGGGCACCGCCACCGTGCTGAGCACCTCGAACAACTCGGGTTCCTCGGCCTCGATGCGACGAGCCACGGCGAATCCATCGACCAGCGTGCTCTCGCCTCCGGTGCCGTCGAACTCGAGACAGTGGAGCATCTGCATGCCGGGAGCGTCGTGGCTGTAGGTGCCGTCGGTGTGGCCGCGCAGCTCGTGGTTGGAGTAGGCGCTGTCGGCGCGCGCCTGGTCGGGTTGGAACTCCCAGAACCCCCCGAAGATGGTCTCGCGAACGTACGCGATGCGACGCAGCAGCGCCTCGGTGGACGCCGCGTCGACGGGCGTCCCTTCCACGATGCTGAAGCCGTACTGCAGTGTGCGCGTGAGCCACTGCCCGACTGCCTGATCGGATGCCATCACATCGTCGTAGGCCATCGTCGACGTGTGCACCGAGCCGCTGTTCCAGAGCACCACCGGCACGTCGACCCCAGCCCGCGCCGTGCGCGCATGACGGTGCACAGCGAGGAATTCGATGGGCAGCACCGACGACGGCTCGAGCATGTCCCACGTGATGGTGACCGCCACGGTACCCACCTCCACCTCCAAGCCCGTCAGCTGCGCCGACAGTTCGGCGGTGCACACCTCTCGCTGCGCGGTGACCGGGTTCAGCGTGGCGGGATCGTGCGAGTGATCGCGCAGCCACAACCACGGGTACCGGGTGACCACGCCGTCGGTCCAGTGGACCTCGAGCGACCGGTCGGTGGGTTCGGCGGCAGCGATGGTGGCCATGCGTGGATGGTAGATCAGCCTGTCGTGTCGGGGATGGTGGGGCGTGTCGTGCTGCGAAGAGTGAAGTGCACCGTGGCCCCATCGGCGATCGCCTCCACCGGACCGGACCACGAGACGGCATCACCGACCGACAACTCGACGTCGTCGACACGCAACGTGCCCGACGCGACGAACGCAACCTGCACATCGAGGGGCAGGGGCGCCGACGCAGCGGCGAGACGGCCCTGGCTCACCGACCAGGCAGCGTGCCACCGGTCGGGCCGCCACATCAGGTTGAGATCGGTGGTGGCGCCGTCGAGCAGATGCGCGGCGATCGCCGTGTCACCGTCGAACTCGAGCGCGTCGAGCGGCGCTCGCAGCACGACATCGTGGTGCGGACCAGCCAGTCGCATACCGTTCCCGGTGAGCAGCAGCAACACCCGCCGCAGCCCTTTGAACGACGAGAACGGCCCATCAGCCGCAACCTCGGCCACCGACAGTCGCCAGTCGACCCGAGCGTCGCCACCGGGCTCGCGGAAGTACTCGCGCGTGGAGCCCCCGCCGTTGCTCCATGGCATGGCAACGGCATCGTCATGTCGGACCACTCGCACAGCGGACCGACGCATCAGACGTCGTCGAAGATGATGGCTCGCTCGGGGCAGTTGCCCTCGGCGCGGCGCACCTTTGCCTCGAGTTCGACGGGAATCGTGCCGTCGATGAGCACGACCGCATTGCCGTAGTCGTCGGCGCCGAACACCTCGGGCGCCGCGATGGCGCAGCTCTGATGACCGTGACAGGCGTCGCCGTCGACCCGAACCTTCATGACGTCTCCCTGAGGACAGCGTGCGACAGCACGCAATGGTGAACCGGACGCACCGTACCGCGAGCGGCCGGTTCAGCCCATGACGGTGCCCGACGTGCTCGACGGTTGACGTCGACGCGAGAAGGAACCGAGGTTGATGGACCGACCGGTACGCGCCCCGACGAACTGCACGGGCTCGGCATCGTGGTCGGTACCGTTGGCCTCGGCGTCGATGATGGCCGCCATGAACTTGCCCGACAGCGGCGCATTCTTGAACTGGTTGCCACTGGTGCCACACGCCATGAAGAAGCCGGGCATGTCGCTCTTGTCGTAGATGGGCACCCAGTCGTCGGACACGTCGTAGAGCGCAGCCAGGCCGACCGGCCGCAACGGGATGCCGAACTCGGGCACGCGACGTGCTGCACGCATCATCGACACCTCGAACTGCTCGACCGTGGGGTACTCGTCGAAGTGATCGGGGTCGGCGATCCAGTGCAACTGATCGCACTCGGGTTCGGTGCCACCGATGGCCCAGGTGCCACCCGGCTGTGGGCGGATGTACTGCCCGATGTCGAGGTCGGCGGTGGCGGGGAACCCGTCCTCCAGGTGCATGCCGGCGGGCGCCTCGACCGTGAACACCTCCTGTCGCAGCGGGCGGCTGTGGATGTTCATCCCGTCCGACACTCCCGCCAGGTCGTTGATGCGCGAGGAATGGGGACCGCCGACGTTGACCACCACCGGCGCATGCAGTTCGGCACCGTCGGCGAGCCGTACACCGGCGACGCGCCCATCGGCGCGCAGGATCTCGACCACCTCGGCACGAAACCGGAACTCGGCACCGTGGTGCTTGGCGGCATGGGCGAGGTTGCGGGCCGACAGCATGGGATCGTCGATGAACCCCGACTCGTGCTCGTAGATGGCGGTGAGTTGGCTCGAGGCATCGTCGGCGAAGTGCGGATCGTCGATGCGCTTGGGCGGGAAGTAGGCACCGATGTCGAGCCCGGGCAGACGCTCGTGCAACGCCGCCGAATCGAGCCGCTCGAACGCGATGCCGAACTCGTGCCAGAGTCGTTCGATGCGAGCGACGTTGTCGCCCGGCGTGTTGAAGATGAGCATGCCCGTGCGGACGAACTGTGCCATGCCATCGGGATCGACGACACCGAGGTGACCGGCCCAATCGCGCCAGAGCGCAGCGGCCTCCCACGCGGTGAGCACCGAGTCGGGGGTGGAGTAGCTGAACCGGATGATGGCCGACGACGAACTGGTGGAGCCAGCACCGGCGGCCGGACCCTTGTCGACCACGATGACCGATCGACCGCCACGGGCCAGTTCGAGTGCGACGGCGGAGCCGATGACCCCGGCGCCGATGACGATGGCATCTGCACTGTCACTCATGGAACCACGCTACTCATTCCTGGTACATCTGTACCACCATTGGAACCGCTCGTCGTGCGGTGGAGCTAGCCGACAGCCGCCCCGAACCACTTCCCCACCAACATCGTGAACACCATCGCCGCGATGCCACCGAGCACGATGCGTGCGATGGGCCGCGCCGGCTGAGCGCCACCGAGCTTGGCGCCCGCGTAGCCGAGCGCGACCAGCGCCACGAGCGTGACGCCGATGATGGCCACCACGCGCGCACTGTGCGACGCAAGTGCGGCGGCAACGAGCGGCACCGCTGCGCCGACCGAGAACGAACCGGCCGAGCTGGCCGCCGCCTGCACCGGCCGTGCCAGCTCGTGCTCGGAGATGCCCAACTCCTCGCGAAGGTGCGCCGCCAGCGCGTCGTGGTCGGTGAGCTCCTCGGCCACCTGACGCGCCAGTGGGTGGCTGAGCCCCTTCGCCTCGTAGATGGCGGTGAGCTCGTCGAGCTCGTGGTCGGCCATGTTCTCGAGCTCCCAGCGTTCCTTCTCGATGTCGCTGCGTTCGCTGTCGCGCTGCGACGAGACCGACACGTATTCGCCCAACGCCATCGCCACGGCGCCTGCAACCAGACCGGCCATGCCCGCGGTGAGGATGGCACTGCGCGACGAGTTGGCCGCGGCGACGCCCAGGAGCAGCGCTGCGGTGGAGATGATGCCGTCGTTGGCGCCGAGCACCGAAGCCCGCAACCAACCGACACGGTGACCGAGGTGCCGTTCGCTGTGTCGCATCACGCCAGGCTACCGACCGACTCCCGGCACCCATGAATGCAGGATCTGGTAGTAGTTCGACCGCTCGTACACCTGCGGGTCGGGCACGTTCTGCCTGCTCACGCTGCCGCGCAACTCGTCGACGCTGACGTACTCGCGTTCCACCATCCACTCGCGGATGAAGTACTCCATCGCTCGCAGATGCTCGGGTCCGTGCTGCAGCAGCGAACTGGTGGCCATCACGACGTCGGCACCCGCGAGCAGCAACTTCAGCGCATCAGCGCCGTCGTGCACGCCGGAACTGGCCGCAAGCGAACACGGCACCACTCCGTGCAACGCCGCCACCCAGTGCAGCGGTAGGCGACTCTCGGCCGAGGTGCTGAGGGTGAGCTTGGGCACCACGGTGAGCGTGTCGAGGTCGATGTCGGGCTGGTAGAGCCGGTTGAACAGCACGAGCCCGTCGGCACCCGCCTGGTGCAACTGCACCGCCAGGTTGCCCAGCGCCGTGAACCACGGGCTGAGCTTCACCGCCAGCGGCACGGTGATCTCCGACTTCACTTCCGCCACCAGTTCGACGTAGCGCTGCTCGACCTCGGCCGACGACAGCGCCGGATCGACGACCACGTCGTAGAGGTTCAGCTCGATCGCCTGCGCGCCGGCGTCGACGAGATGCTTGGCATACCGCACCCACCCACCCGGCGTGGTGCCGTTGAGGCTGGCGATGACCGGGATGGTGAGTTGCTCGCGGGCCTTCTCGACCAGACCCAGATGGCGAGCCGGGCCGACATCGGGCAGGTCGAGCGACGGCAGGTAGCTGAGCGCCTCACCGAACTGGTCGGTGCCGTGGTCCATCGCGAACGACACGGCGAACGCCTCGTTCTCGATCTCCTCCTCGAAGAGCGACGGCAGCACGATGGCGCCCGCGCCGGCCTGCTCGATGCGCTCCCACATCGCCGGATTGCCGGTGTGCGGACCGGCCGAGGCCACCAGCGGGCTGCGCAGCGTGAGGCCGAGGTAGTGGGTGGTGAGATCGGTCACGACTCGTCCTCCGTGTCGGCGATGGTGGTGTCGCCCGCGTGTCCGGGGGCGGTTCGTTGCACATCGGCAAGTTGTCGGTAGTGCTCCCAGCGAGAGGCCACATCGGCCTTCGACAGCGCCAGCAACTCGGCCGAACGCTCGGGGTTGGACCGGGCGAGCATGGCGAAGCGGGCCTCGCTGCGCACGAACTGCTCGTAGTCGACCGAGGGTTCGGCGCTGTCGAGCTGGAACGGGTGCGCATCGCCCTCGACCGATGGCCGGTAGCGGTAGAGCGGCCAGTGACCGCTCTGAACGGCGAGCTTCTGCTGGGTCATCGACTGGCTCATGTCGAAGCCGTGGGCGATGCAGGTGCTGTAGGCGATGATGAGCGACACGCCGGGCCAGGCGTCGGCCTCGAGCATCGCCTTCACGGTCTGCACATCGCTGGCGCCGAGCGCGATGCGCGCCACGTACACGTCGCCGTACGTCATCGCCTCGAGCCCGAGATCCTTCTTCATGATGCCCTTGCCCCCGGCGGCGAACTTGGCCACCGCGCCACGAGGTGTGGCCTTCGACGACTGGCCGCCGGTGTTGGAGTACACCTCGGTGTCGAGCACCAGGATGTTGACGTTGCGGCCGCTGCCCAGCACGTGATCGAGTCCGCCCGCACCGATGTCGTAGGCCCAACCGTCGCCACCGACGATCCAGACGCTCTTGCGCACCAAGGTGCCGGCGAGGTCGGCCAGCTGACGCGCCTCGGGCCCATCGATGGCGGGGAGGACCGCCTTCAGCGCATCGACCCGCACGCGCTGGGCGCGGATGCCGATCTCGCCGCTGTCGTCGACGCCCGCGACGATCGCATCGAGCGGCTCGGCACCCAGCGCTGCGACGAGCTGCGGACGCAGTTGGTCGACCAGCACGAGGGCCGATCGACGCTGCGCCTCGAACCCGAGGCGAATGCCCAGACCGAACTCTGCGTTGTCCTCGAACAGGCTGTTGGCCCACGCCGGGCCACGACCGTCGTCGTCGACGGCGTAGGGCGTGGTGGGCAGGTTGCCACCGTAGATGCTGCTGCAGCCAGTGGCGTTGGCGATGAGCGAATGGTCGCCGAACAGCTGGGTGAGCAGCTTCAGGTACGGCGTTTCGCCGCAGCCCGAGCAGGCGCCCGAGAACTCGAACAGCGGCCGGCGCAGCTGGCTGGTCTTCACCGATGCGGGATCCCACTGGGCGGGGTCGGCCGACTCGACCTTCAAGAACGCATCCCAGGCGACGCGCTCGCGATCGAGGTTCGGTGCGATGGGTTGCATGTTGATGCTCTTGCGCTTCACCGCGGTCTTGTCGTGCGCCGGACACGCCTGCACGCACACGCCGCACCCGGTGCAGTCGTCGGGCGCCACCTGGATGGTGAGCTTCATGCCCGGCACTTCGCGGCTGCGGAAGTCTCTCGACTTCAACGCGTCACCCAGGCCATCGAGTTGGCCGGGCTCGTACACCTTCATGCGGATGGCGGCGTGTGGGCACACGATGGCGCACTTGCCGCAGTCGATGCACAGGTCGCTCTCCCACACCGGAATCTCGGCGGCGATGCTGCGCTTCTCCCACTGCGACGTGGCCGTGGGGAACGCGCCATCGGGCGGCAGCGCACTGACCGGCAGCAGATCGCCCTGACCGGCGAGCATGCGCGCCGTGACCCGCTGCACGAAGTCGGGCGCATCGGCACTCACCACGTCGCGGCGACGACGAGTGGAGCTGACGGCAGCGGGCACCGCGACCTCGTGGAGGTTGGCGAGCGACTGATCGACGGCGGCGACGTTGCGTTCCACCACGACCTCGCCACGATTGCCGTACGACTTCTCGATGGCGTGCTTGAGTTCGCGCAACGCCTCGTCGGTGGGCAGCACACCGGCCAGCGCGAAGAAGCACGCCTGCATCACGGTGTTGATACGACCCCCGAGGCCAGCGGCTCGAGCGACGGCCGCAGCGTCGATGGTGAACACCTTCAGTTGCCGATCGAGGATCTGCTGCTGCACGTCGGCAGGCAGTCGGTCCCACACTTCGGTGGCCGGGAACGGAGAGTTGAGCAGCACCGTGGCGCCGTTGGCCGCGAGGCACAGCACGTCGAGTTGATCGATGAGGCCCCACTGGTGCACGCCCACGAAGGTGGCCTCGTCGATGAGATAGCTGCTGTCGATGACGGCGCGGTCGACACGCACGTGGCTGATGGTGGTGCTGCCCGACTTCTTGCTGTCGTACACGAAGTACGCCTGCACATTGAGGTCGGTGTTGCCGCCGATGATCTTCGCGGTGTTCTTGTTGGCGCCCACGGTGCCGTCGCTGCCGAGGCCGTAGAACACCGCCCGTACCCTGGCTCGGTCGGTGCGCCACTGTGCGTCGTACGACAGGCTGCTGTGACTGACATCGTCGATGATGCCCACGGTGAACGAGTTCTTCGGATGGTCGAGCGACGCCTCGTCGAAGACGGCCTTCACCATCGCCGGCGTGAACTCCTTGCTGCTCAGGCCGTAGCGGCCACCGATCACCCGCGGGCGGCGACCGTCGGCCCACGACGACTCGTCGCTGTGCCACATGGCCGACAGCACGTCGAGGTGCAGCGGTTCGAACGGGGCGCCCGGCTCCTTGCAGCGATCGAGCACGGCCACGGTGCGCACCGACGGCGGCAGCGCGGCCAGCAGCTGCGCGGTGGGAAACGGGCGGAACAGACGCAACACGAGCACGCCCACTCGCTCGCCCGTGGCGTTCAGCGCCTCGACGGCCTCCTTGGCCGCACCGGCGCCCGAACCCATGATGACGATGACGCGGTCGGCGTCGGGGGCGCCGAAGTACTCGGCGAGGGTGTACCGGCGACCGGTGAGCTCGGCGAAGCGATCCATCGATGCCTGCACTGCCTCGGGGACGGCGGCATGGAACGGTGTGCACGCCTCGCGCGCCTGGAAGAACACGTCGGGGTTCTGCGCGCTGCCGCGCAACACCGGTCGGTCGGGGTCGAGACCGCGCAACCGGTGCGCGCTGATGGCGTCGTCGTCGATCATCGCTGCGATGACGTCGCGCGAGGGCACCTCGACCGTGTTGAGTTCGTGGCTCGTGCGGAAACCGTCGAAGAAGTGCAGGAACGGCACACGGGTGGTGAGCGTGGTGGCGTGCGCCACCACGGCCAGGTCGGCGGCCTCCTGCACGCCGGCGGCGCACAACTGGGCGAACCCGGTGCTGCGCGCAGCCATCACGTCGCTGTGATCGCCGAAGATGCTGAGCGCATGCGTGGCCACTGATCGGGCCGCCACGTGGATGACGGCCGGCGTGAGTTCGCCGGCGATCTTGAACATCTCGGGCAACATCAACAGCAGGCCCTGGCTGGCCGTGAAGGTGGTGGCGAGCGCGCCACGCAGGATCGCGCCGTGCAGGGCACCGGCGGCACCGGCCTCGCTCTGCATCTCGATCACTTCGGGCACGGCCCCCCACAGATTGGGGCGCCCGCGGGCGCTCCATTCATCGGCGTGCTCGCCCATGGGCGATGCGGGGGTGATGGGATAGATGGCGATGACCTCCGAGAGGAGGTGCGCCACCTGAGCCACGGCCTCGTTGGCGTCGCAGATGACGCGTCGGGGCGCGGCCGACAGGGATGGATCGGGGTTCACGACTGCACCCTACGAACGAGGTCCGAGCCTCACAAGGGCCTTTCGACCCCCGGGTGCGATCCATACGTCAGGTGTCACCGCAGGCGTTGCAACCTCGCCGCAGTGAGGGCGAAACTGACGAGATGACGTCACCGCAGCCGGGCATCTTCGCCGAAGGAACACGTTCGCACCGTCACCTCGAACTGGTCCGCCGCACCGCTGTCGAGTCGGCGGTGGCCGCGAGCTGCCTGGCGCAGCTCGCGGCGCAGGTGCGGCCAGCCACGCAATCCACCAGCACCGCACACACCGTGGTGGGTGTCGCGCCCCGGCTGTGGCGCACTCTCGCCGCTGCCCTGGCGCCCGACGCACTCGCCGAGTTCCCGGTCGTGGCGTCGATGCCCATCACTCAGCGCGACGCGTGGGTGTGGGTGCACGGCGGCAACGACGACGACGTGTTCGATGCTGCACGCGCCGCAGCGGCCGTGCTCGCCCCCGCCTTCGAGGTCGTGTTCGAGGTGACCGGGTTCACCTACCACGACAGCCGCGACCTCATCGGCTTCGTCGACGGCACCGAGAACCCCACGCCCGACGAAGCACCGGAGGTGGCACTGATCGCCGACGGCGTCGGTGCCGGCGGCTCGTTCGCCATCACCCAGCGGTGGGTGCACCACCTCGACGACTTCCTCGCGCTCCCCGTGCCCGAACAGGAGTTGGTGGTGGGTCGTACGAAGGTCGACGACATCGAACTCGACGACGAGCACATGCCGGCGAACTCGCACGTCGCCCGCACGGCGCTCACCCGCGACGGCGAGGCCCTGGCGATCTACCGCCGCAGCACCCCCTTCGGCGACACCACCGAGCACGGTCTGCACTTCGTGGCGTTCTGCGCCGACCCCACGGTGTTCGACGTCATGCTGCGCAGCATGGACGGCACCGATGACGGGGTGGCCGACCGTCTGATGGCCTTCAGCACGCCGGTCACCGGTGCGGCCTGGTTCGTTCCAGCGGTCGAGGTGCTCACCACCCTCGCCGGTTGATCCACCGCGCCGCGTCGCAGGGTCGAACGACCCTTGCCACCCTGCCCACGTGAGGGCAGGATGCGACCGGGAGTTGCCATGCCCGATCAGACCTACCTCAGCCAGAACGACACCATCATGTGGATGGTCGAATCCGATCCGCTGCTGCGCAGCACCATTCTCGGCGTCGTGCTGCTCGACGGCGTGCCCGAGTGGTGGGAGCTCCAGGCGCGCGTCGCCCACGTCACCCACGAGGTGTCGGCCCTCCGCGAGAAGGTGGTGCCGGTGCCGCTGCACCCCACCACGCTGCAATGGGTGCCCGATCCCGATTTCGACCTCAACTACCACCTGCGGCACATCGTGTTGCCCACGGGCAGTACGCAGCAGGATCTCCTCGACTGGGCGTCCACTCACGCGATGGGCGGGTTCGACTCCGCACGGCCGCTGTGGGAGTTCACCCTGGTGGAGGGCCTCGCCGACGATCGTGCCGCGTTCGTCATGAAGGCCCACCACGTGGTCACCGACGGCATCGGCGCGGTGCAGTTGGCCGCCCACCTGTTCGACTTCGAGGCCGATGCCGAGCCGCGCATGGCCGAGCCACCCGCCCGCGGGCACGCGCCGTCCACCGCCGACCAACTCCGCGACATCGTGCTGCACGACGTCGCCGGAGTCGCCGACTTCGCTCGTCGCAGCCTGCGGTCGGTGGTGCCCACGCTGTTGCACGCCGTGCGCCACCCGCAGGACGCGGCCAACGAGGTGCTCGAGACGGCGCTGTCGGTGGGACGGCTCATCGCGCCGGCCACCACGCCGAAGTCGGAGGTCATGGTGGGCCGGATGAAGTCGACCTCCTATCGGGTGCTCGACATCCCCATGCCCCGTCTGCACGCAGCGTCGAAAGCGGCCGGCGGTCGCCTCAACGACGGGTTCCTGGCCGGTATCACGGCCGGCCTGCACCGCTACCACGAGCGACACGGCACCGAGGTGCACGAACTGCGCGTGGCGATGCCCATCAGCCAGCGTGGGGAGGAGCACGCCGAGGGCGGCAACCACGTCAGCGTCATGCGGTTCACCCTGCCGGTTGCGCTCGACACCCCGCAGGAGCGCATCGTCGCGATGCACGACGCGGTCGACGAAGTGCGTCACGAACGGTCACTCGATCACACCGAGACCATCGCCGGATTCCTCAACCTGATGCCCAAGGGCGTCATCGGCGCCATGCTCAGAGGTGTCGACTTCCTGGCGAGCAACGTGCCCGGTGTGCCCATCCCGATGTGGCTGGCGGGCCGCAGGGTCGAGCGGTTCTTCCCCTTCGGTCCCACCGCCGGCTCGGCGGTCAACGTCACCTTGATGTCGTACGACGGGCACTGTTGCATCGGGATCAATTCCGACGTCGCCGCCATTCCCGACGCCGACGAGTTGCTCGACTGCCTGCGTGCGGGCTTCGACGAGGTGTGCGCACTGGCCGACGGCTGACTACCGTCGGGGGAATGCCCGCTGCCTTTCTGCACCCATTCGCCAAGCCCACACGTGAGTCGTTCATCCGCATCGTCCGCGGTGAGGGCGCATTGCTGTGGGACGCCGACGGGCGCGAGCTCGTCGACGGCATGGCCAGCCTGTGGTACTGCGCCATCGGCCACGGTCGCACCGAGATGGCCGAAGCCATCGCTGCCCAGGTGAGCACGCTCGAGGCCTACTCGTGCTTCGACCCGTTCACCACCGGACCGGCAGAGGAACTCGCCGAGGTGCTGCGCGGCATCGGTCCGATGCCCGACGCCCGCGTGTTCTTCACCGGCTCGGGCAGCGAGAGCATCGACACCGTGATGAAGCTGGCGCGCATCGCCCACGTGCAAGCCGGCCAGGGTCACCGCAAGCTCATCATCTCCCGGGTGCGCGGCTATCACGGCACCAACTACGGCGGCACCAGCGCACAGGGCATTGCGCCCAACAAGGCCGACTTCGGGCCCTTCGTCGACGAGGTGGTGCAGGTGCCCGCCGACGACGTGGAAGCACTCGCATCACTGATGGCCGAGCGGGGCAACGACGTGGCCGCGATCATCGTCGAGCCCGTGCAGGGCGCCGGCGGCATCTTCCCGCCAGCCGATGGTTATCTCGAGAGCGTTCGCCGCCTGTGCGACCAGCACGGCGCGTATCTCGTCTTCGACGAGGTCATCACGGGCTACGGGCGTCTGGGCTCGTGGTTCGCCGCGCACCACTACGGCGTGCGGCCCGATTTCGTCACCTTCGCCAAAGCCATCACCTCGGGCTACCAGCCGCTCGGCGGCGTGTTCGTGGGACCGGCCCCGGTGGCTGCGCTCGAGAGCGATCCCAACTTCTTCCTGCGACACGGCTTCACCTACTCGGGCCACGCCACCGCCTGCGCCGCCGCGCTGAAGAACCTCGAGATCATGCGTCGGGAGGATCTCGTCGCTCGCGCCACACACGTCGGCGAGCGGCTGTCGGGCGGCCTGCAGGCGCTCGCATCCGACGGCGTCATCGATCACGCACGCGGCGCCGGTGCCATGTGGGCGGCCGGACTCGGGCCGCACCACGACGCCATGAAGCTGCGCGATCACATGCTGAACGAGAGCGGCATCGTGTGCCGTGCGCTCAACGCCGATTCGTTGCTCTTCTGCCCGCCGCTGGTCACCACCGACGAGCAGATCGACCGCATCGTCGACGCCGTGGCTCGCGCCGCCGGCTGACGACTCGCGCGCTCACGCAGCAGGCGGTGCAGGTGGCGGCGGCATCGACGCACGACGGTGCCGACGGTTGCCGATGATCCAGCCGACGAATGCGCCGCCCAACAGACCCAGGATCAGCATCCCCGCCAGCCAAGGGCTGTGCCAGGCGACCGCGCCGAAGATGATGAGGTTGAGCGAGACGATCAGCATCATCGCCAGACCGGCCAACGCTGCGCCGAGTGCTCGACCGATGTGCATCGCATCTCCTTCACCACGAGCAGTGCGCCCGACCCGCGTCGGCGCAGACACCCGCGACGGTAGCCTCGCCACGGGGTTCACGAGTCCGATGTGCTTACATCGGGCCATGGGTGGCGCGCTCGACGGACAACAGGTACTGGTCACCGGCGGTGCCAGCGGCATCGGCAAGGCGTGCGCCGCCCGGTACCGCGCCGAAGGTGCCACCGTGCACGTGGCCGACCTCCACCCCCGGTCCAGCGACGAGTTGCAGCTCGATGTCGGCGACTCGGCGGCATGGGCGTCGCTGGTGGCAGCGCTCCCCCCGCTCGACATGGTGCACCTCAACGCGGGCATCACCACGCCGGGACGCTCGCCGCGCGACGCCGGCGGGGTGCCGCTCAGCGATGTCACCGACGAGGCCTATCGAGCCATCTTCGGTGCCAACATCGACGGCGTGTTCTTCGGAGCACGCGCCGTGTTGCCCACGATGGTCGAGCGCGGCTCGGGGCACATCCTGGTCACTGCGTCGATGGCGGGGCTCGGCGGCATGGCGGGCGACATCGCCTACACCACCACCAAGCACGCAGCGGTCGGCTTCGTGAAGTCGCTCGGCGCCACCTTGCAGCAGCGCGGCGACCTGGGCGTGTGTGTCAGCGCGTTGTGTCCCGGCTTCGTCGACACTCCCCTCGTGCCGGGCGACGCGCAGGAGTTCATCGCCGCCATGGGGATGCCGGTCATCGCCCCCGAACGCGTCGCCGACGCCGCCATGGAGGCCATCGCCGCTCACCAGCACGGTTCCCAGTGGATCGTGTGGGGCGACCTCATCCGCATGCACTCCCCTGCCCCCATCGAGTTCACCTGAGGAGGCTGGTCGTGACCGAAGCGATCTTCAACCCGTTCGATCCAGCGTTCCGCGCCGATCCCTACCCGTTCTACGACGCGCTCCGCGCGCACGATCCGGTGCACCGGTCACCGCTGGGCTTCACCGTGCTCACTCGATACGACGATGTGGCTCGCACGCTGCGCGGTGCCGAGTTCGCTCGCGACATCGAGGCCAACGTGACGCCCCGCGACAACGACCCGCGCCGCGAGCGTCGCGAACGACTGCGCCAGCGCATCGACGACGGCACGGCCGCCAAGAGCATCCTCAACCTCGACCCTCCCGATCACACGCGGCTGCGGCGGCTCGTCTCGAAGGCCTTCACGCCGACAGCGATCGAACGACTCCGTCCACGCATCGAGCAGTTGGTCGACGACGTGCTCGACCGAGCCGACGAGCGCGGTTCGATGGAACTCGTCGAGGAACTGGCGTTCCCGGTTCCGTTCCAGGTGATCAGCGACCTGCTCGACATCAGTACCGATCGCTCCGACGAGGTGCGGGAGTGGTCGGGTGTGCTCACCGCGTCGCTCGAACCCACCGTCGACGACGACACGCTCGACGCCGCCGAGGTCGCGTCGGCCGAGATGGCCGGGTTCCTCACCGAGGTGATCGACCATCGCCGCCAGCACCTCGGCGACGACATCCTGTCGGCGCTCATCCTGGCCGAGGAGGAAGGCGACCGCCTGTCGCCCGTCGAGCTGCGCACCTTCGTCGTGCTGCTCTACGTGGCGGGCCACGAGACCACCGTGAACCTCATCGGCAACGGCGCGCTCGCGCTGCTGCGCCACCCCGACCAGCGACGCATCTGGGCGGCCGATCCGTCGCTCGACGCCAACGCCATCGACGAGTTGATGCGGTTCGACGGCCCCGTGCAACAGACGGTGCGCGTCCCCACCATCGACGTCACGTATCACGATGCCGAGGGCAACGATGTGGTGGTGCCGAAGGGTTCCACCGTGATGACGGTGCTCGGCGCCGCCGACCACGACCCGTCGGTGTTCGAGCGCCCGAACGATCTGTGGCTCGAGCGCCCCAATGCCAGCCGTCATCTCGGCTTCGCCGCAGGCGTGCACTACTGCCTCGGTGCGTCACTGGCGAAGCTCGAGGCGGGCGTGGCCATCACCTCGCTCATCCGTCGGTTCCCCGACGTCGAACTGGCCGGCACGCCCGGGTGGCGCGATCGCCTCACCATCCGCGGCGTCGACCACCTCCCCCTGTCGCTCCACTGATCCGATCGACGGATCAATCGTTGGCGAGGAGGTGGATGAGGCTACTAGTGTCCCAGCGCTTCCCACCGCGGGCGATCACCTGCGCGTAGAACTGATCGACGAGCGCCGTCACCGGGAGTCGAGCACCGTTGCGGTTGGCCTCGTCGAGCACAATGCCGAGGTCTTTGCGCATCCACTCGACTGCGAAGCCGAAGTCGAACTCGCCCTTCACCATCGTGTGGCCTCGGTGCTCGAGTTGCCAGCTCTGCGCCGCGCCGTACTTGATGACCTCGGTGACCTGTTCGGGATCGAGACCCGCCTTCATCGCGAAGTTGAGGCCCTCCGACAGGCCCTGCACGATGCCGGCGATGAGGATCTGGTTGACCATCTTCGTGAGCTGACCGGCTCCGGCCGGGCCCATGAGGGCACTGGCCTTCGCGTAGGAACCCATCACCGGCTTGGCGAGCTCGTAGAAAGCATCGTCGTCGGCGCCGCACATGATGGTGAGCTGAGCGTTCTCGGCGCCCGCCTGGCCACCCGACACCGGGGCATCGACGAACCCGACGCCGAACTCACTGCAGGCCTCAGCGAGTTCCTTGGCCACTTCCGCCGACGCCGTGGTGTGATCCACGAGCACGGCACCGGCACCGGCACCGGCCAACGCGCCGTCCATGCCGTACACCACGTCGCGCACGTCGTTGTCGTTGCCAACGCACATGAACACGAACTCGGCGCCCTCGGCGGCCTCCTTCGGCGTGGGTGCTGCACGGTTGCCATAGAGCGCCACCCATGCCAACGCCTTCTCCGGCGTGCGGTTGTAGACGGTGACCTGGTGACCGGCCGCCGCGAGATGACGCGCCATCGGCGCACCCATCACGCCCAGCCCGAGGAAAGCGACGTTGCTCATCGCACCAGTCTTGCCGGTCACGAAGGCACGATCGGCACACCACGCGTCCGTGGGTGAGAATGCAACCATGATCGACCATCTCGTGCTCGCCACGCCGAACCTGGAATCCACCGCCGCTGAGGTGTCGGCCGCATGGGACATCGCCCTCACGCCCGGTGGATCGCACGTGCGATTGGGCTCGCGCAACGAACTCACCGGGCTCGGCGACGGGTCGTATCTCGAGGTGGTCGGCCCCGACGTGATGCAACCCGCGCCGCAGCGACCGCGACCGTTCGGCATCGACATGCTGGCGACGGCACGGCTCGTCGCGTGGTGCGCCCGACCCACTCGTCCGCTGAACGACGTGATCGCCGATGCTGGCGTCGCGGGCATCGACGTGGGCCAACCGAGCGAGATGTCTCGACGTCGACCCGATGGTGTTGTGCTCGAGTGGCAACTCACGCCACCGCACCTCGACGAGCCGCACCACGGGGTGCTGCCCTTCCTCATCGACTGGCAAGGGTCGCCACACCCCACCGCTTCGCTCGCCCACGAGGCGCGGCTGGTCACCTTGCACCTCACCCACCCTCGTGCGGATCTGCTACGCACGTTCGTCGAGATCCTCGGCGGCGACCCGCGCATCGTGGTGGCGCAGGGCCCGGCGGCAATCGCTGCGGAGGTGGCGACACCGGCGGGTGTGATCATGCTCTGAGCAGGCCCACCAGATCGTCGACGATGGCGGTCGACGTGCGGGGATGCAGGAACACCAGTCGGCCGACCGGTTCGCCCTTCCACGTCGACGGCGCGACGAACGCGATGCCGCCGTCGAGTGCCCGCCTCGCCCAGTCGCGCCATTCCACACGACCCCAGCCCTCCCGTCGGAACAGCACCACACCCAACGACGGCTCCATCACCAAGGACACGCCGGGAGTGGCCCGCACGCGATCGGCGGCGTACGCGGCAAGCGTCACCGAACTGCGGACGGCCTCGACGTGGGCGTCGACACCGTGCACCGCGAGGGCGAACCACAGCGGCAACCCGCTGGCGCGCCGGGTGAGTTGGTAGCCGTAGTCGCTCGGGTTCCAGAGCGGCTCGTCGCCGTGCAGGATGTCGATGTAGGGGCCGTGTTGCGTGTGCACCTCGGCGGCCCCTGCCGGGTGGCGGTACAGCAGTGCGCACGAGCCCTGCGGCGCGAACAGCCACTTGTGCGGGTCGATGATCAGCGAGTCGGCCCGTTCGATGCCGTAGAACAGCCCACGGCGTTCGGGCAGCAGCAGCGCCGCTCCCCCGTACGCGGCGTCGACGTGCAGCCAGGCCCCGCTGCGCTCGCACACGTCGGCGAGGCCGTGCAGATCGTCGACCACCCCGGCGTTGGTGGACCCACCGGCAGCGATGACGATGCCCAGGTCGGTGCGAGTTCCCAAGGCCGACGAGAGCGCGTCACCCGTGAACCGTCCGTCGGCGCCGGTGGCCACCACGAGCACGTCGGTGAGGCCGAGCAGACGCAGGGAGTTGAACACTGAGGCGTGCGCGGTGTCGGCCACCGCCACCAGCCGTCGCCTCGAACCAGCCTGCTCGCGGGCAACCGCCAACGCCGACAGATTCCCGATGCTGCCTCCGCTCATGAAGCAGCCACCTGCCGACGC
>Ga0075026_100000357_pt1 | contig 18017 bp, 15 predicted proteins | sample Str012_2_FD_71392 | JGI IMG/M metagenome (GOLD analysis project Ga0075026, IMG submission 71392) | Freshwater sediment microbial communities in response to fracking from Pennsylvania, USA - Straight Creek_MetaG_SC_2012 | ecosystem: Environmental > Aquatic > Freshwater > Creek > Sediment... | reverse complement strand
GATCGTCGACGACGGGATCGCGACGGGCTCGACCGCCCGCGCGGCGTGTCGCGTCGCCTACGCCCACGGCGCGGCACAGGTGATCGTGGCGACGCCGATCGCATCGCCGCGCGCGGTCTCGCACCTTCGCCGCGAAGCGGACGCCGTGATCGTGCTCGAGAGTCCGGAGACGTTCCTGGCGATCGGTCAGTTCTACGACGACTTCGGACAGCTGACCGACGACGATGTCGTGCGCATCCTGACGCAGGCATCCGCGACGTAGAGCACTACGTCGGCAGGACCGGATCGGCGGTTCCCGCGGTCGCGCGCAGCACGCCGAGGTCGAACTGATCGAGCGGGTACTTCAGGACGCGGTAGGCGCCGTTCCCGGGTGGGAACGTCGCGTCGAGAACGTCCTTGCCGTTCTGATCGAGCTCTGTGAACAGTGAGCCGTCGAAGGTCGCGGTCAGGCCCCACCCGATCACCCGATGACCGTCGGGCATGAGCCGGAAGGTCCCGGTCGCCACGCTGTTCTTGCCGCTCGGCGCGGTGAACTGGAACGAGGGCTGCGCGGTTCCGTTCGCGACGTCGACGCGGAACTCGACTGCGTCTGCGGGTCCCGCGCCGAACGACTGGTCGTCGAACAGACTGATCCGGCCGTCGGAGCCGAAGCGCGCGTCGTGCTGCCCGCCGAGATTGGCGTACGGATAGTTCGTGAGCCGGATGATGCGCGCGCCGTCCAGGTTGTTGGCGGAACCGCCGAGCTTCCAGGCGATCGTCCCCGTCGCCCGGTCGATGTCGTACACGGCACTGACGTTGCGCGCCGACAGGAGCAGGTTGCCGTTCCCGTCGACGTCGACCGAGTTGCAGTGGAACACGTCGTAGACCGTCTCGCCGTTCACCACGGCCGGAGACGGAAGGACCGACTCGGTCACGGGATCGATGTGGTCGCTCGCGGTCCAGCTCCAAACCAGGTTGCCCTGGGGATCGACCTCTTGGATCCGGCAATCCGCAATCGTCGAGTTCGGTCCGGGCGCGGGAGTTCCGCTCAGACCGGTCAGGTCGACGCCGCGCTTCAGTGGGTACGCGAGCACGATGTGATCGCCGTTCGGCGTGGTGAGGAGTTCGTGGAAGTCGGTTGGTGCGCCGACCGCACGGATGGAGCTCGTTGTGCCGTTCGCAAGGTCGCGCTGCGTGAACGCGGCGTTCGGGTCGATGCCGTAGCCCTGCCGGGCGGGCGCGGTCGCGTACGCAACCGTGTTGTGCCCGAGTGACGTGACATCGATCGGGCCGACCGGCGTCGTGCGCTTGTACCAGACCGGGACGCCGTTGGAGTCGAGGATCATGGCGTAGTTGCCGTACACCGCGCTGCCGAGCGCCAGCGTGCCCGTCAGGTACCAGCCGGGCGTCGCCGAGTCGGCGCCGGCGTGCGGGTGGAAGGTGACCATCGGGAAGTCGTGGGGGAGGCACCGGATCCAGTACTGGGTCGTCGTGCCGGTCGGGGACGCGGCTTCGATCACGAGCGCCGCGTTCTCGGCAAGGTCGACGCTCGTGCTGAGGGTCGGCGCCGGATCAGTGGGAGCGGGCGCAACGATGCGCACCGTTCCACCTGTCGCCGCGGTGGCATCCACGGTCAGTGTGTTCACTCCGGCCGCGCACGCGAGCGCGTAGTCGGTGATGGCCGGCGAGAACGCGGGAAACAGGGCGAGGGGCGACACCGATACGGTCGGCGACGTTCGAGTCGACAGCGTCACCACCGCGTTGCCGGTCGGCGCGTACACGACGCCGTTCGCGATCGAAACGCTGCTGAGTCCGGGTGCAAGACCGCGTGCACCGAGATTCCAGGTGGCGAGCGACGTGAGTGTGGCCGCATCGAAGGCCTCGACGACGACATCGTCGCCCGTCGTGGAGGACTGGCGGCCCAGCACGAACAGCACACCGTTCTCCTGCGCGGCTGTCTGCGTCGCGTCTGTCGCGCCCGAACCGGGTGCATCCACAACTGCGCCCGCGGTCGGGACGCAGGTCGTGCCGCCGCAACCCGCGGCCGGCCAGGCGTAGAGGTGCCCGTCGGTGCTGGTGGCGTAGATCGTCGTGTCAGTGATGGTGGGGGTGGCCGCGAACGTGTCGTTCGCACCCGACGTCAGGATCGCAGATGCGGCGCACGACGCCCCCGGGCACGAACCGGGGAACACCGCGATCCCGTGGTCGGTCGGTACGACGACCGACCCGTTGATTGCGACGCTCGGGGTTGCGGTGATCGAGGTGTTGTGGAGCGGGCCGAACCACAACGGTGCACCCGAGGCATCGTCGAACGCGGCGAGGCCGAAACCGGAGTCGTTTCCGGCGGCGGTGTACACGACGCCGTTCGCCACGGTCGGCCCGACCCCGGGCGCGGCGGACCCGGTGAGCGCCGACCACACGGGCGTACACGCCTGCATGCCGTACCAGTTCGTGCACCCGGTGCTTCCGGCGGCGTCGAACGCGTACACCGCGGCCGCGCCGTTGACGTAGATGCGGCCGTCGGCGACGACGGGCGGCGACGGCGCGACCGGCGCCGCGCCGACCGATGCGACGAAGACCGGGTTGCAGGTCGAGGTCGATGCCGAGCAATTGCGCGCGCCCGCGATGTCGTAGCCGACGAGCACGGGTTGGGTGCCGCCGAGCATCACGAACACCGTCTTCGACGTCGGGTCGAGATCGACTGCCGCCACCGACCCGACCGTCGAGCCCGCGGGCAGCGCGGCCGACCACGCGCGTGTGTGCGTCGTCGCGTTGTACGCCGTGAGCGTGCCGGCGGTCGTGACGAACACGAAGCCGGCGCCCGTCATCACTTGTCCGGTCGCGGAGTCGTTGCTGAAGAGGTCGGAAGTGAGTAGCGGCGCCGTCGCGGGCGCGAGTTCGGTTGCGCCCGTGGTTCCCGTCCGGAGCGAGTTCGCTCCCCATTGCGTCCAGTCGCAGCCCGCGCCCACGAGCGCGACCGCCACGAAGAGAACGACGAACCTGGCGCGGTGCATGGGCGAATCCTTTCGACTCCGGCTCACGAAGAGATTGCACCACCGCACCCGCGCTCGGCGAATACGTCGGAACCGCGACGCGCGTGAGACGCGGCCGCGTGCGTTTCGGTGACGCGCGCGCGACGGCGACGCGACTCGTTCGCTGTCGGTGAAACGACGCGCCCGCGGCGAGATCGTCGCGGGCGCGTCGACGCTCGCGGGACGGGCGGTACCCGAGAGTTGTCCCGTGCCGTCCGCGCTCACGCTCCTCCGTACGAGACCGGAGATCACCTCCCTGCCTCCGGCGCCCGTCGTCTCGCCGATGAACACGACGTGTCCGTCGTTCGCGGCCACGACGCAGTTCGCGGCCGCGCGCCTGGTCAAGCGCACGATCGATCTGGTGGGCGCGTTCGCGCTCTTGGTGGTGTTGGCGCCGGTGTTCCTGATCGTCGCGATCGCGATCCGGTCCGACTCCGGTGGGCCCGTCTTCTTCGCGCAATGGCGAGCGGGTCGCGACATGCGACCGTTCCGGATCTGGAAGTTCCGGAGCATGCGCGCGTCCGCGGAGGACGAGCGCGAGGAGCTCATCCGACGTCACGCCCTCGCCGGTCCGCTGTTCAAGCTTGCGGACGACCCCCGGATGACGCGGGTCGGTCGCGTCCTGCGGCGCTGGAGCGTCGACGAGCTGCCTCAACTGTGGAACGTGGTGCGGGGTGACATGAGCCTCGTCGGACCGCGGCCGCCGCTCCCGGACGAAGTGCGGGCCGACGGGCTGCGGCAACGGCGGCGCCTGCACATGCGGCCCGGTCTGACCGGACCGTGGCAGGTGAACGGACGGAGCGCGCTGTCGTATCGCGAAGGGGTCGCACTCGACCTCGCGTACGTACGCAACTGGTCGATCGCCCACGACCTCGGGATTCTCGCCCGAACACCGTGGGCGGTACTCACGCGGAGAGGAGCGTGTTGATGTCGAACGGGGAGCAATGGCGGGGCCGGACCGTGCTGGTCACGGGTATCGGCGGGTTCGTCGGGAGCGGTCTGGCCGAGGAGCTGCTCCGGCGCGGCGCGCACGTGGTGGGGATCCTGCGGGACTCGCCCGGCGTGCAGCTGCTGCAGCACCGGGCAATCCACGACCGGATCGACATCGTGCGCGGCAGCATCGCCGAGCCCGGTCTGGCCGAGCGCGCGATCAACGAGTACTCGGTCGACACCGTCTTCCACCTTGCCGCGCAGGCGATCGTGACGGTTGCCAATGCCAATCCGGTGTCGACGTTCGAGTCGAACATCCTCGGCACGTGGCAGGTGCTCGAGGGAGCGCGCCGGTCGCCGACGGTCACGCGTGTCGTCGTTGCGTCCAGCGACAAGGCGTACGGCAATCAAGCGATCCTTCCGTACACGGAGGAGACGACGCTCGAAGGCATCTACCCGTACGACGCGTCGAAGGTGTGCACCGACGTTCTGGCGCGTTGCTACGCGACCTCGTTCGGCCTGCCCGTCGCGGTCGTGCGCTGCGCGAACATCTACGGGCCCGGCGACCTCAACTGGAACCGGCTGATCCCGGGAACGATCCGATCGGTGCTCGAAGGGACCGATCCGCTGATCCGCAGCGACGGAAGCCTGGAGCGCGACTACCTGTACTTGGGCGACGCGGTCGAGGCGTACCTCGCCGTCGCCTCCCACCTGCCCGACGTCAGCGGTGAAGCGTTCAACTTCGGGACCGAGCTCCCGGTGTCGGTGCTCGAGGTCGTGCAACGGATCGTCGCGGTATCCGGTGTGAGTGGCGTGCGGCCGCGGGTGCTCGGCGTCGCGAACAACGAGATCGACAGCCAATCGCTCGCGTCGGGCAAGGCCGCGACGCGGCTCGGTTGGAAGCCGGCCGTGGATCTCGACGAGGGACTACGCCGGTCCATCGAGTGGTACCAGCAATATCTGGAACGTACGCGGGCGGAGGTGACCGCGTGAAGGTGGTGATCCTCTGCGGGGGGATGGGCACGCGCGCCTACCCGTACACGACGCGCATACCGAAGGCGCTCATGCCAGTCGCGGGACTGCCCATCGTCGAGCAGGTCATGCGGATCTATGCCGACCAGGGCTTCGACGAATTCGTGCTCGCGGGGGGCTACCTCAAAGACGACATCGCGCGTTACTTCGCGGCCCGCGACCGCTGGAACGTCGAGATCGTCGACACCGGTGACGCGTCGGACACGGGCGAGCGCGTGCGGCGTTGCCTCGATTACGTCGGCGAACGGTTCCACGCGACCTATTGCGACGGTCTGGGCGACGTCGACCTGCACGCGCTCACGCGGGCGCATGCCGCTCGCGGCGGTGCGACGATGACGACGGTCCAGCTCCGGTCGCAGTACGGCATCGTCCAGACCGATGACGAAGGTCGCATCGTCGGCTTCGTCGAGAAGCCCGTCCTGCCCGACCGTTGGATCAACGCCGGTTTCTTCGTGTTCGACCGAGACGTCTACGAGAGCGCGGCCGGCGAGAACCTCGAGCGCGACGTTCTGCCCACGCTCGCGGATCGACGCACGCTCCACGTGCACGAGCACTTCGGGTTCTGGCGCTCGATGGACACGTTCAAGGATCAACAGGAGCTCGACGGCTTGTGGACCCCGTACTCGTCCGAGCTCGACAAGCGACTGGGTTACGACGGTCCGGACAGCGCGCCGGACTGGCTCATCGAGCGGTACCAACTCGTATCGGAAGGGATATGACGATGGAGGGTTTGCAGCGCGAGAAGCGCGTGAACGTAGGACCGGTCGAAGTGACCGTCGGCATGCCGCCCGAGCTCGCCGACAAGATCCGGACCAACGCGGTCTACCGGCGGCTGAAGCCGACGGTGCACAAGATGTTGCACCGCGGCAACGGAAACGGCAACGGCGACGCCGTCATCGACCTCGAAGCCGCCGACCTTCTGCCCGCGGTTCCCGTCGAGGCGCCCCGGCCGGAGGACATCGATGCCGAGGGCCGCGCCATCATCGAGCGCATCTCCGGGCAGGAGTGGTACCACTCCATCGACCTCGGGCACGGAGTGATCACGCCGGGGTTCGTCGATCACCGCGACCAACTGCCCTATTACGCGTTGCCGTCGTCGCTCGCGGGACTGCGCGTGCTCGATGTCGCGACCTTCGACGGGTTCTGGGCGTTCGAATTCGAACGGCGCGGCGCCGAGGTGGTGGCGCTCGACGTGCCGAGTTGGACCGACTGCGACGTGCCGCGCCTCATGCTGCCGCACGCGTCGGCCTTCGGTCTGGACCGCCCGACGGGCACGGGCTTCGAGCTCGCGCACGAGATCCTCGGATCACGCGTCGAGCGCATCCCGATGAGCGTGTACGACCTCGATCCCGATGTGCTCGGCACGTTCGACATCGTGTTCATCAGTGACCTGCTCGTGCATCTCCGCGACCCGCAACTGGCACTCGAGCGAGCGTACTCCGTATGCCGGGGCGAGGTGCTCGTCGCCGACGTGTACACGCCTCGCTTGGAAGGCATGGGTGACCTGGCGCTGGCGCTCTATACGGCGCCGAGCGAGACGTGGTGGCTCCCGAACGTCGCCACGTTGCGCGCCATGATGCGTACCGCCGGCTTCGAGTCGATCGACGAGATCTCGCGCTTCGCGCTCGAGGCGCGCTCGGACGACACGATCCACAAGGTCGTGCTGCGCGGCGGCGTCACCGATCAGCCGGACTGGATCGGCGAGGCACTTGCCCTGAAGGCCGCAGCCCTGAGGCCCGAGACCGCGCCGGTTCCGGCGTAGCAGGAGCAACGAATGACCGATACCTGGTTGCGCAAACAACGCACGCTGCACGCCGGACCGATCGCGGTGACGGTTGCGATACCGGTCGAGGTGGCGGACCGACTGCGCGCGAGCATGCCGTACCGCCGCATCGTCGAACCGGTCCGATCCCGGCGTTCGACGCCGCGTCCCGCGCCGGCTGCGACGGCCCCGCTCGATGCGGACGGCCGGGCGCTCCTGGCCCGCGTCGCCGAGATCGACTGGTACCACTCGATCGATCTGGGTCACGGCGTGGTCACGCCCGGGCGCGTCGACCACCGGGCTCAGCTCCCGTACTACCGCTTGCCCGCGTCGCTCGCCGGCAAGCGCGTGCTCGATGTCGGAACGTTCGACGGATTCTGGGCGTTCGAGTTCGAACGCCGTGGCGCCGAGGTGGTGGCGCTCGACGTCGCGACGTGGGCGGACTGGGACCTGCCGCAACGCACGCTTCCGCACGCCGCGGACCTCGGGCTCGGCCATCAGATGGGCCGCGGGTTCGCCCTGGCGCACGACGTGCTCGGCTCGAGAGTGCAACGCGTCGAGGGGACGATCTACGACCTCGATCCGGCGGTGCACGGCGAGTTCGATCTGGTGTTCATCAGCGACCTGCTCGTGCACCTGCGCTGTCCGCAGCGCGCGCTCGAGTGTGCGGCGTCGGTGTGCCGGGGCGAGATGGTCGTGGCCGACGTGTTCAATCCGCGGCTCGAGGGCCTCGCCGACCTTCCGTTCGCGCAGTACACCGCGCCGGGCGAGACGTGGTGGCTCCCGAACGTGAAGACGCTCACGAGCATGATGAGCGTGGCGGGATGCGAGGACATCGACGAGGTGTCCCGGTTCGTACTCGACGAGCGCGGCGACGACGAGATCCACAAAGTGGTGCTGCGCGGGCGCACGAGCAAGGACCCACTCTGGCTGCGCGCCTACCGGGAGTGGTCGTTGACGCAGCTCCCGAAGTGGAAGAGCGCGGCGGAGCAGCCGGCGTGAAGATTGCGTACCCGTATCCGTCGTACTGGCCCTATGTGCGGCGGGGAGCGGAACGTTGCATCCACGACTTTTCCGGCTACCTGGCCGGCCAGGGTCACGACGTCGAGATCATCACGTCGACGCCCGGGCGGCCGCGGGTCGCATACGACGGCGACGTGAAGGTCACGTACCTGCGCCAGATCAGTCACCCGTTGATGTACCAGTACATCCCGAGGTTCCGGATCGCGGCGTACGGAATGGACGCGTCGCGCCACCTCGTGCGGGAGCGACCGGATGTCGCACACCTCCTCAGCTTCTCCTACGTGAATCTGGCGCCGCTGCTCCGGACGATGCTCGACATGCCGTTCGCGTTCCACGTGATCATGCGCAACCACTACTGGGGCACCCGCTACCAGCGGCTCGCGTACGCGAACCTGATCCGGTCGGCCGACATCGTGTTCGCGTTGACGCGCGGCGGCGCCGACGCGATCACCGCCGAGCACGGCGTTCCGTGCGAGGTGCTGTCGCCGCCGGTCGACACGCGGCACTTCCGGCCGGTCGTGAAGCGGGACACGACGAATCCGGTCGTGCTGTTCCCGGCCGATCTCGCCGACCCGCGCAAGGGCGGTCCGTTGCTGTTCAAGGCGTGGAACCGCGTGCACGCCGAATGTCCGGAGGCGGTGCTCGCGCTCGCCGGTCCGGTGGGCATGGCGGGTTACTCCCAGGACCGCGGCGAGCGCCTGTTCAGCCAGCTGCAGCTCGTCAAGGACCCGAAGGCGCGCGACCAGATCGACTTCCGCGGCCCGGGCGACCGCGACGGCCTGCCGCGCTGGTACGCCGAGGCATCCGTCACCGTGCTGCCCTCGGTCGAGGAAGCCTTCGGAATGGTTCTCGTCGAGAGCCTCGCCTGCGGAACGCCGGTGGTTGCCAGCTCCTTCGACGGACCGGGTGAGATCGTCACCGATCCGCGTATCGGCGCGACCGTCGCGCTGCGCGACTGGTCGGACCTCGACAACACCAAGCTCGTGGACGATCTCGCGGTCGCGTTGCTCACGGCGATCGATCTCTCCCGGCAACCCGAAACGGTCGACGCGTGTCGGGCGCACGCCGAGCAATGGAGTCTCGAGCGAATCGGCGCGCACGCCGAAGACATGCTCTCATCGATCGTCGGCGCGCGCCGCAGCCGCCAGAAGCGGTCGGCGTGAGCGCCACCGACACGATCGTGCTCGACGTCCTGGACGAGCTCGCGGTGACGGACACCGTCTTCCACGACCTCGCCCACGCGCGGCCGCTGATCGCGCGCCTGTACGCCGCGGTGACGGCCCGGCCGCAATCCGATCGGGTGCTGCTCGTGGGCCCGAATGTGGCGCTCGCCCAGGCGCTCGTCCGGGACGGGCGCGAGGTCGAGATCTGGCAGGTCCTCGGCGTGGCGATCACCGAGAACCTTCGTCCCAACGTCACCCGCGTCGGCGAGCTCGACACATTGATCGGCGCGGCCGCCGACGGCGAGCCCGGCGATGGGCGGCCGTTCGATGTGCGGCCGTTCGATGTGATCGTGTTGCCGTTCGTCCTCGACGCGGCGACGGCCGAGCCCGCAGTGCTGCTGTCGGCCCTCCGCGACCGGACCGCGCCGGGCGGCAGCGTGATCGTGGCGCTCCGGCACGCGGGCGCGCTCGACGCGCGGCTGCGCGCGCTCTCGGGCCGTTCGGTGCTCTCGGCGCGCGCGGACCTGCGGCACTCCTGGAGTTGGCCCAGCGCAGCACCCCGACGTCTGCTCGATACGGATGCGCTCCGTGCGGCCGCGCGGAGCGCGGGCTTTCGCATGGAGGTCGCGGAACGCGTCGTCGACGCGAACGCCACGGCCGGTGTCGACGCGCTGCCGTTCTCGCGGTGGTTGCGCGACCAGGTTTCGTACGCGGCGAAGCGGGCCGTCCCCGCGCTCCGGGACACGCTGGTCGCGACCTTGACGCCCTTCTCCGGGACACGCGTCGGCGACGGCTACGGACCCGACCTCCCGCACGTCACGGTTGTCGTCGTCGGCAACGACCCGGACCGGGCGCTGCGCACAGTCGGCTCCCTGGAGGAACAGACGTATCCGGGCGAGCGCGTCGATGTGCAGTTCGCGGCGCCGAATGCGGCCGCGGCGAACGCCGCGGTACGCGCGGCGCGCGGTGATGTGGTTGCGTTCACCGACGACGAGTCGCGCCCGCCCGCGGGTTGGCTCGAGAGCGGTGTGCGCGCCATGGGCGAACACACGGCTGCGCTCGCGGGTGGTGTGCTCGCGGAGCAGGGGAGTGCGGTGCCGTTCCTGGCGCTGCCCGACCGGAGGTTGCGGGTCGGCGACAACGGCCTCTTCCTGGCGGCGAATTCGTTCTACGTGCGCGACGCGCTCCTCTCGGTCGGTGGCTTCGACGAGCGCGTCGACGCGGCGTGGGGTTGGGACAGCACGGCCGCCGTCCGCCTCCGCGCGGCCGGCTACCCGACGACCGAGGACGAAAGCGCGTTCGTGTTCCGGATGTATCCGTTCCCGGCGGATCGGTCCTGGATCCGCGAGGAATTCGAGCGGGCGCGCGACATTCCGGTCGCGGTACGGCGCGACCCGAGCCTGCGCCGCACCGCGCTCCACCGCCGGTACTTCGCGGCGGCGCGGACGCGCGGCTTCGACATCGCACTCGCCGGAGTTGCCGTGGCCGTCGTGCGCCGCAAGCCGGCGTACGCGGTGGTCGGTGCCGTTCCGTGGGTCCGCACGATGATCGAGTACGTCGATCTTTGGCCGCCGGCAGAGTGGCGTACGTCGGTACGCAACGTCCGCGGAATCGTCCTGCGCAACGGGGTGTGGTTGGCCGGCCTGACGACCGGATCCATACGCGCCCGGCGGGTGGTGCTGTGAAGGCCGTCGATGTACGCGGTGTGCACAAGTCGTTCCGGCGGGTGCGCAGCCTGCGCGACACCTTTCAACGCTCGCAGTTCGATCTCGCCCTCGCGGGCATCGACCTCAGCATCGACGAAGGCGAGATCTTCGGGTTGCTGGGCCCGAACGGCGCGGGCAAGACGACGCTCATCAAGATTCTCTGCGGGCTGATCATTCCCGACCAGGGCGAGGTCCGCATCGCCGGACTGGATGTCACCGACGGTGCAGCCCGGCGGGCGATCGGCGTGGTGTACGGAGACGAACGCAGCTTCCACTGGCGGTTGTCCGTGCGTGAGAACCTGCGCTTCTTCGCCCGCCTGTACCGGATGCCGCGCGCGCAGGCCGACGCCCGCATCGACGAGCTCCTCGGGCTCGTGGGCCTCGAGCACGCCGCCGACCGCCGCATGCTCGGGTTCTCGTCGGGGATGAAGCAACGCGCGTCGATCGCGCGCGGGTTGCTGCACGACCCGGCCGTGCTCCTGATGGACGAGCCGACGCGCATGCTCGATCCGATCGGCTCGTTCGAACTTCATTCCCTCATCCGTGACCGCATCGCCGCGGAGGGACGCACCGTGCTGGTCGCGACGAACCTGATGGCCGAAGCCGAGACGCTCTGCAACCGGCTCCTCCTCATCGACGGCGGACGGCAGGTGCTCACCGGCACGGTTTCCGAGTTCCGCGCCGCGCTCCGACCCGAAACGGTGTACCGGTTCCTCGTCGAGGGGCCGATCGACGCCGCGCTCGAGCCGATCCGCGCGGTCGACGGTGTGCACGAGGCGCGTGTCGACAGCCACGGTGTCGACGCGGGGGAGATCGTTGTCACGTTCGATGGTCGCGCCAGTGTGCTGCCTGTCCTCATCCGGCTGCTCGTCGACGCGAACCTCGAGATCGTGAGCTGCCTCAAAGAAGAGGTGTCGCTCGACCAGGTGTTCCGCGCTGTCGTGAATCGTCGACCGGAGGCGGCGCATGCGTGACGTGACCGCGGCGTACCTCCGCCGCGACTGGCTCGTCTGGTCGAGTTACCGGTTCGCCGCGCTCTGGCAGGTGATGGTCGTCGGGATCGTCGTCGCCGGGGTAGCGCTGGCCGGCAACACGCTCGTGTCGAAGGCGGCCGACTTCAACGGCTCGAAGGACTTCGCCTCGTTCGTTCTCGCCGGACTCGCGTTCACCGACGCCCTCTTCGCGGGCCTGACGGGACCTTCGCGCGCGGTGCGGAGTGGGCAGACGTCAGGCACGCTCGAGCCGATCCTGCTCACTCCCGTTCGCACGTGGCAGTTCATTCTCGGATCGAGCGCGTTCGAGGCCCTACTCGCGTTCGTTCGCACCGCGTTCTTCATCTTCTCCGCGGTCGTGTTCCTCGGCTACTGGCGCAACGCCAACGTGCCGGGCGTCGTGCTCGTGTTCACGCCCGCGTTCGCGACGTTTCTCGGATTGGGGCTGCTCGCGGCCGCGTTCACGATGGTGGTCAAACAGGGTGACCCGGTCGTGGGCGGGTACATGGCGCTCTCCGGCCTCCTCGGCGGCACGATCATCCCCGTCGTGCTCCTGCCCGGATGGGTGCAGGCCATCGCGCAGTTGCTGCCGTTGACGCACGCGTTGCGCGGCCTCCGCCTGGCACTCGACGGCGCCGCGTTCAGCACGATCGCAGGCCCGGTCTTGATCTTGTGTGCCATGGCGATCCTCGCGCTCCCGTTCGGGTTGTACGCGGCGACATGGGCCACGAAGCGGGCGCGCCGGGAGGGATCCCTTGTTGTCTACTGAGCCCGTCACGGAGCTGCCGCGGGTGACGGTGGTCGTCCCGACCTACCAGCGGGCGCGGTACCTGCCGCACCTGTTTGCCGCGCTGGGAGCACAGGTGTACCCGGCTGATCGGATGGAGGTCGTCGTGGTCGACAATTCGTCGACCGACGACACCGAGGAAGTCGTCGCCGCCTGGGCGCGCGCGATGCCGTTCGCGATGCGTTTCCACCGCAAAGAGAACAACGGTCCGGCCGCGTCCCGCAACGCGGGCGCCCGCCTCGCGCACGGTGACGTGCTCGCGTACACCGACAGCGATTGCATCCCCGATCCGCGCTGGATCGTCAACGCGGTCCGGCGCCTGAACGACGGTGCCGGCATGGTTGCCGGGCCCATGATCGGGCTCCGCCGCGCGTCGGACGGTTTGGTCCAGCACAAGCAGATCTTCCACGACGACGGCACCTATCCGACCGGGAACGTGGTTCTGTGGCGGAGGTGGTTCGAGGCCGTCGGCGGTTTCGACGAACAGTTCGGCATCTACCCGTGGGGCGGCCTCGTCGCGGGCGAGGACACCGACTTCGCCTGGCGGGCCCGGCGCGCGGGCGCGCGTGTCGAATGGGCCTACGACGTGCGCGTCGGCCACCAGATCGCACCGGAGCCCACCGCGATGCAGCTTCTGATGCGGCCCGTGATCCTGCAGATCTTCCCGCGCCTGCTGCGCTCGATCCCCGAGTTGCGCGACACGCGGATGTGGAACCGCTACTTCGTCGACGAGGAGCACTTCCGGTTCGATGTCGCGTTGGTCGGGCTCGCGGCCGCGGCGGTGACGAGGCGAAGGGCGCCCCTGCTTCTCACCGTGCCGTGGATCTCGTCCCTGACCCCGACCCTGAAGGCGTCGTGGCGGCGGGGCGGCGCGCGGGCGAGCGCCGTCTACCTCGCCACGAAGGTGCATGCCGGCTTCGGTGATGCGCTCGTGTTGTCGTTCGCGAGTGTTCGGTACCGGCGGGTGGTGCTGTGACGCCCTCACTCGCGCTCGAGCTTTCGGCCAACGACGCGCCCGGCAAACCAGAGGTCTCCGTCGTCGTCTCGACGCGGAACCATGCCCGGTACCTGGGTGACACGCTGGACGCGATCGAGGCGCAGTCGTTGCGCGATCTCGAGCTCGTCCTCGTCGACAACGCCTCGTCCGACGAGACGCAGTCGGTCGTCCGCGATTTCCTCGACCGCACGACACGGCCGGTGACCTACCTCCGGTTCACCGCCGACCACGGTCCGGCCGTCGGTCGCAGCGCAGCCCTCGAACGGGCCCGCGGTGAGTTCGTCGCCTTCACCGACTCGGACTGTGTCCCGAGCGCGGGGTGGCTGGACGCGGCGGTGCGAGCGTTCGCGGTCCGCGACGAAGCGGTCGGGATCGTGCAGGGCCGCACGGAGTGCTACGAGCCGACCAGCCCGATGTTCAGTCACTTCATCGAAACCCGGCGCTTCGACTCGTCCTTCTCGACATCGAACGTGGTGTACCGGCGGGCGGCGCTCGACGGGCACGAGTTCGACCGGCGCTGTTCCTACTGGGAGGACACCGATCTCGGGTTCCGGGTGCGCTCCGACGGCTGGCGCGTCGCGTTCGCCGACGACGCCCTCGTGTACCACCAGGTCGTTCCGCAGACGGCGCTCGAGTGGTTGCTCTGGCCGCGGCGGTACGCGAACTGGCCCGCGAAGGCGGCGCGCTACCCGGAGTTCCGGCGCACGCTCTTCCTGCGTCTCTGGGTCGACCCGATGCACGCCGCGTTCGACCTCGCGCTCGTCGGTGCGGTCGCAACCGCGCTCGGCCGGAGACGGGTCGGCCTCGCGCTCCTTGTTCCTTACGTCGTGGGTTTCGCCCGGACCCGGGGTCTGCGCGGACGCGCGCCTGTGGCCAAGGTGGGTTTGCACGTGTTGCGAGACGGCGTCGCGTTCTGCGCGCTCGTCGCCGGCAGCGTTCGTCATCGATCGGTGGTGCTCTGATGGATATGAAGATGTTCAAGCTCGCGTTGCGGCATGCGTGGCCGGCCGCTCTGCTGCTCATGCTGGCTGCGCTCTTCGGCTCGTACGTGTACGTGCAGAAGCGGATACCGCCGACGGCCAAGGCGTCGGTGTCGGTTCGCGATCCGCTCACGATCAACCCGAGCGAGTACACGGCCGCGCAGGTCGCCTTCGATGCGATCGTCAAGAGCGATCGCCTGGCGGAGAACGTGCAGAAGGCGATGGGACCGGGCACACCGAGCGTCGCGGGCAAGCTGAGCGTCGAGGTGATGATCCCCTCGAACGGGATCAACATCAGCCCGCTGTACGTGGTGCGGGCCCAGGATCCCGATCCGAAGCGCGCCCTGACGATGGTCAAGACGGCCGTCGACGAGGCCCGCAAGTTGTACATACAGCTCAATCAGGTGGGCTCGAGCCAGCTCGCGAGCGTCGATCGCCAGCGCGTGCAGGCGAGCAACGACCTCGCGCACGCGACCGTGGCCTTGAACGCGTTCAACGCTGCGCACGGGGGTGACGTCGGAACGCAACTGAGCACGGTCCGCGCCGAGTTCGCCGGTGTGAGCGACCACCTCGCGCAGGCGAAGGCCGATCTCGCGACTGTGCAGCGCGTGAGCGGCGGCACGGGACTCAGCGCGGCGAATGCGCGTGTGGCCGCGTACCTGACCCAGCTGAACGACACGCGGGCTCAGCTCATGCTGCTCGCGGCCCTGGAGCCGCAATATCAGAACCTCGCGTCGGAGCTGAGCACCGCGCGCACGTCGGTCCAGCAATTCGACACCTTGCACGCCTCGCTCGCCGCCAACGCCGCGCAGCCCATCAACGACCAGATCAAAGCCCTCGACGACGCGACGATGGACAGCAAGGCGTTGATGAAGATCCTCGTCTACCTCCTGGGCTTCATCGTGGGCCTGCTGGCGGCGATGGGCGCGATCTACCTCGAAGCGAACCGCCTCCGCAGTCGCGAAGGAACCGAACATGTCATCACCGCGCTGTGCGCGCCGACTCTCGGCCGCATCCCCCGACGCGCGGTAGTGGAGGTGAAGTGATGCAATGGTCGTCCGAGTCAACCCAGGACGCGCGCGCGCTGAGAGCGCCGATCGTCCTGCCGTCGCCGAATGCGCCGGCCAGCACGGTCGATGCGTTCGGTCTCGGGCACCGGCGCCCCTCGACCGCCGCGGCCGACGCGTTCCGTACGCTGGCCCTGACGGTCGACCGCCTCCTCGAGGAGTCCGATCTCCGTTCCGTGGTGGTGCTGAGCGCCCAATCGGGTGACGGCCGGTCGCTCACGGCCGAGCTCCTCGCGCTCGCGTTGAGCGAGATCCGGCCGCCCGTGCGACTGCTCGACGCCGACCCGTTCCACTCGACGGTCAAGGACGCCGAGATCGCACTCGACCTCGTCGACGAGCCCGCCGGCGGGCCGACGTACGCGGTGTTGACGCTCGGGCGCGAACTGTTCCGGAACCAGGGCGACTTCCTCAGTGCGACCAAGACGCTGTTGCATCGTGCGAACGAGGGCGGCGCGACCGTGGTGGTCGACGTGCCGGCGTGCGAATCGAGCAGTATTCCGTTCGCGGTCGCGCGCATGGCGAGCTGCGCGATCTACGTCGCCCGCTCCGACAGCCAGTTGTCCGGACTGCACGCCGAGATTCGCGCCCAGCTCGATCTCCTCGGCGTTCATCTCCTCGGCGTCGTGTTCAACGAGCGGTGACCCGATGATCGCCGTCGTGATCGTGAATTGGAACGACACGGCGGCGAGCATCCGCGCGCTGCGCTCGGTGCAGACGAGCGAACCGGTACTCACGATCCTCGTCGACAACGCCTCGCTCGACGATCCGACCGCCGCCGTCCGGGACGCGCTTCCCGGCACGCAGGTGCTTCGCCTCCCGGCGAACTGCGGGTACGCGGCGGCGTGCAACCACGGCGTGCGCGCGGCCGTGGCCGCCGGTGCCGAGCACCTGCTCGTCATGAACAACGACGCCGAGCTCGCCCCCGAAGCGCTCGACCGGCTCGTCGCGGCCGACCGGCAGCATCCGGGCTCCGTGCTCGCGCCGTTGATCGTGTACACCGACGCCCCCGACGAGGTGTGGTCGGCCGGCGGATATCTGGAACCCCCGTGCGTGCGCAATCATCACCTCGGGCTCGGCGACCCGCGGTCGGCCCACACCGCATCGCACCCCGTCGAATGGGCGACGGGATGTGCGTTGTTCTTCTCGCGGTCGACCTTCGAGCGCATCGGCCCGTTCGACGAGAAGTTCTTCCTGTACCTCGAGGACGTCGACTGGTGTCTGCGCGCGCGCCGCGCCGGGATTCGGACGTGGATCATTCCCGATGCGGTCGTGCGGCACGAGGTCTCGCGCACCACCGGAGCACTCCCGTCGGCCACGATCCGCTACTACGCGTACCGAAACCATTTCCGGCTCGCGTTCCGCCACGCCGGTTGGGCCCGCGTTGTGGTGGCGGGGGAGCTGGTGTGGACGCTCGCCAAGATCTCCGTGCGCCAGATCGCGTCCCCGGCGTTCCGCCACGACGCGTGGTACCACGCGCGGACCCGAGCGGTCCGTGACTTCCTGTTCGGGCGCTTCGGACCGGATCCGGTCGTGTCATGACCGCGACGATCGCCCTCCGCCGCCCGCGCCTCGGGAGCCCGACCCTTTACACGGTGCTCGCCGCGCTGTTTCTGGTCGCCGCGACCAGCTCACTCGGGGCGGTCTTCGGTGTCCTCGTGCTGATGGCCATCACGACGGTTCTCGCCTGGCGCCACCCTGCGTGGGCGGCGGTCGCGCTCGTCGCGCTGGTTCCCGTCAACCGCTTCTTGATCCTGCTCGTCTTCCACTACGGGCATTCACAGTCGATCACCACGCTGTCGCAGCTGTGGAAGGACCTCCTGATCCTCGTGCTCTTCGCCCGGGGAATCGACGAGATCATCGTTCGGCGCCGCCCCAAGCTGCACTACGTCGACATCATGGTGATCGCGTTCATGGCGATCAGCCTGCTGTACCTCCTCTATCCGGGGAACACCGGACGCGTCGGTTTCATGGACCGTCTGCTGGGCTTCCGCGCCGACAGCTACTTCCTGCTGGCCTATTTCGTCGGTCGGTTCGTGTTCTTCGAGCGCCGGCATCTGCGCTGGCTTCTCTTGTCGTTGCTGCCGGGTACCGCGATCGTCGCCGTCATCGCCGGCGCGCAATTCGCGTGGCCGAGGTGGTTCAACGCGTTCTTCGAGAAGCTCAGCTTCACGGCCTTCATCAACGGCCAGGGTGGCTTCGGCGACGTCGAAGCGATCAAGAGCCGCGGGATCTCCGGCGTGAACCTGCCCCGCGCGAGCTCGTTGCTCCTCGGTGATCTCGCGCTCGCGTTCTTCTCGATCCTGGCGCTCGCGGTTGCCGCCGCGATCCTCCTGACCGCGCGTCGCACGATCACGCGCTGGGGTGCGGGCGCAGTCTGCGCGCTCGCGATCGCGTCGATCGGTTTTTCGATCACGCGCAGCGCCGCGCTCGCCGCCGGAGTGGTGCTGGTGGTCACGGCCATCGTGACCCGCCGGCCGGGGCGGGCGATCGCGGTCGGGATCGTGCTCGCGGTCGGCCTGCTCGTCGCGCTGACCAGCGGGGTGATCTCGACACAGGCGATCCACGCG